>Ga0071330_1111533_pt1 | contig 47658 bp, 44 predicted proteins | sample GBScel77sediment_FD_63802 | JGI IMG/M metagenome (GOLD analysis project Ga0071330, IMG submission 63802) | Hot spring sediment microbial communities from Great Boiling Spring, Nevada - Cellulolytic enrichment Sediment 77C v2 (version 2) | ecosystem: Environmental > Aquatic > Thermal springs >...
CCCTTAGATACCTCCCAACTTCTATCCATCCTTCTCTCTGAAACTCTCTATCTTTCTCTTTATCCTTCGACAGATAATAAGGCATATCATACTCTCCTGCAAGGCACCATACAACTGGAAACGCTGAATATCTTGCAACCAGGTATCTCCAGTGCTTCTTCATCCTCTCTATACCCATCCACGGGAGATAATATCCCCAACATCCGAAAATACAGGGTACAAGTCCTGATCTAACAAGCCAGCTGATTCTTAGATCTGCCATATCGAAGTAGCTTGGGTTTATCCTGGAATAATCCTCCTCCCAGGGAAATCCTGCCTCATTGGCACCCCTTGGATCAAAGGCAGGCATATCGGGATAGAGTCCGGCAACGATCTGTATGACAGAAAATCCTTTTTCTACTCTGTCTTCTGTTAGAATCTGAAAATCTTCAGGCCAGGAGAGTCTCTTACATAGACCCATATACCAGGTATCTCCTAACCAGAAGAAAGGAGTTCCATCTATATGCTCCAGGTGTCTTCTGTCTTCACTTATCCTTATAGGACCATGCTTAAAGAGAGGATTATTCCCCTCATAGGGGACGACTTCCAATTCCCCTTTCTGGTTATTCAGGCTGGAATTAGATGGGTCAGACGAAACTGTACGAAAAGTATGCCTTCCAATTTTGGGACTTGCATAACGAACCCTCCAGATATTCCCTCCATCCCAGAAGGCAGGGACAGTCTTCTCTTTCCCATCTGGATCAGTAAAGATAACGGAAACCTCTACATCGTTAAAAGGATCTGAATAATCTTTTTCTGACTCAAAAGAAAACTCAAATATACAATTCTGCATTATGTATCTCATAGAAACCTCCCAACTTAATAATTAGATTCTCGGAAATCCTTAAACCTCTTGTAATCTCACTTCTAATTATAGCCTTACTACACTTCACCCCATAGCCCAATCTGTTGATTTTTATTCTTTGCTTCCTTATCCTAGTACTAAAATCCCTAAGACTTAAAAACGATAGAGTCCTTGCTACAATCTGTGGCTTTGACCCTGACGATGTACCAGGTATTAACTTCCTGAATAGATTCTGGTTATCTAACAACTGCCCTGGTAAGATTATGCCCCCTCATAAAAAGCCTAAAAAACCCTCTAATCAAAGTGATAAACTCCCTCCTAAACATCCAAATGTCGTTAGAAATATATATAGTAGATAGATCATTAGCGATAGAGATGTCTCTCTCGGTCCTCAAAGGGTTATCTCTTTACTTTTCTCTGAAGTCGCCGCTAAACCTTCTATCAGTATGGGATTGATTGAGCCTAACGCTAAGATAACTAGTGATGTTACTCCTGTTGAATCTCCTTTTAATCCCTACGGCAAAAAGATCTGTGACTGTTCTAAGAAAGGCATTAGACGCTGTAATTGTAAGAGACGCTTCTCTGACCCTTCTGCTAGATGGGGTTGGGATAGTATGTTGATGCATATGGCAGACCTATCTGCCCTCTTGGTTTACCAATGGTTAACTGGGGATATAATAAAGACCACTGCAGAATAAAGTGAAGATGTCCTGTATATGCAAGTAAGAAGACAAGGAGAGAACTTAGTGAATGCCCTATCAAAAATGAGTGTTCCAATTCTAGTTATGGTAGAGTTGTATATACATACCTTGATGATAATCTCAGATTATTTAGCAATCCACCAAGAGGCACAGAACGATGGAAGAATATCTACAGCAAGAATCGATCTTCAGTTGAAAGGTATATGAAACGTATATTGATAGACTATGAGCTAGAAAAGGCCAGAGTTTATAGTAGGAAGCAGTGGGTATGGAGGATAACTCTTATATGCATAACATCCATCTGGATGCCTGGAGAGACTATGCTAGACCCAACATAGTTGGACATCTTACCAGTTGGACTCAAGAGGCAGCTTAGACTTAAGGTTATCGGAAGCTAGATATTAAGATGTAAAAGAGACTACAAGAAGGTCTATTGGTGGCTAATTGCATTTTTTATCCCGATATTTAATTTTCAAGGTGCATACCCCTTATTTACAAGTTCTTATAACCCGGGGTTACACAACTTTCACTTTAACTTTGCATATATTTTTATTTTATTTTCCTCCCCCGACATTTGTCAAGATAGTTTAGACCCTGACCTGTAATCACTTTTAAAAAGAAGACCTCCTTCCTGGTTAGAGCTGGTATACTATAATTAAAGACTCTAACCAAGAAAGGAGGCTAAAACTTTATGATACTAAACATTATACAAAATTTACCAATGCATAAAAAGAGTAAAGAGATACTTGGAGTCATAGTAAAAACTATCTTAGAGGTAAAAGTCTTTTCTGTAAGAGAGATGGCTAGAAAAGCTATTGGGAAGATGTTTGTTAATCCTTTTAACTATTCTTCTAATCAGGCTTTAGTTAATAGAATAAGTAGATTCTTCAATTCACATAAATGGGATTATATAAAAGTTCAGCTTAGTTTGGCTCAGTTTATCTTAAATAGACTTTCCAGAGAACGTGTTAATATTCATGTCCTTACAGACTTTACTTATTTAGAAGACAAATGGAGGATTTTAAGTTTTGCTGTACCTGTTGGAGGTAGAGCCATTCCTATACTAACTGTTCCTGTAAGAAAGGATGCTTTCAGTAACTTAGAGTGGAAAAGTGAGGTGGAGTTAGTTATTCAGGCTATATCTTTATTACTTCCAATATTACCGAAAGGTACAGTATTTACCTTTGATAGGGAGTTTACTTTTCCTGTACTGATGGAGTTTCTAAAGGCTAATGGTATGTATTTTGTTATAAGGTTAAAGAAGACAGTATATGTAGATGATAAACCAATAACAGAGTTGTCTCCTGGAATATATGAAGATGTCACGGTGCATAAGACAAAAGCTAATGTTTATCTAAAGGGTTATCTAAACATAGATGGTAAGATAGACTTCTACGCTTATGTATCAAACTTACCGAAAGAGAAATTAACCTGGGAGCTATATAAAGAGAGGATGAAAATAGAGGAGATGTTCAAAGATGAGAAGGATTTATTTAAATTAGAGCGTCTTAGTTATATAACCAAGACTGAAGTGCTGGGTAGATGGCTAACAGTATTTTTGATTATGCTTTTAAGTATCTATCTACTTTCCAGAATAAAAACAGATGATCATAGGGTAAAGTTACTCTGGAAAGAGCTAGAAGAGGGAAAGATAAGTTTTGTAAGATATGCTATGGGGCTAACAGACATTTATAGTATTACCCTAAAAGTAAGTAAGATAGGGAGGCTGGTTCTTATGGCTGGGGGTGTACAAAAGTGATGACAGATCAGGTCTCACTGTTGTTTGCATTTTATATATGTTTATGTTAAAATAGTCTTAAAGATATAGAGAAAGGAGATGAAAAGTGGGCTTGGTCCCACTTTTTATAATATGGAGACTAGAGAGAATATAATCTCTTTGGTAGAAAAGGAAGTAGGAAAAGTTATAGAAAATATGGGATATGAATTGGTTGATGTTGAGTATGGCAAGGAAAGAGGGACATGGGTCCTTCGACTTTTTGTTGATAGAGTCGAAGGAGGTATAACATTGAGAGAGTGTGAAAGCATAAGCCATGTTATCAGTTTACTCCTTGACGAATTAGACCCTATCCCTCATTCCTATAACCTGGAGGTATTTTCTCCAGGTTTAGATAGAGTATTGAAGAAACCCAAGGATTTTGCCAGATATGTTGGGCACAAAGTTCAATTTAAATTAAAGAACCCTATAAAGGGCTCAAAAAATATCAAGGCTACCATTAGAGAAGTTGTTAGTAGTGCCGTTATAGTCGAGAGGGAGATGGAGATATTCTCTATCCCCTTTGATAATATCTTGAAGGCAAGATTAGAGGTAGAGCTATGACTGAGAACCTCTTATTAATGTTAAAACAGATAGAAAAAGAAAAAGGTATTCCAATAGAGTCTCTGTTCTCCTTTTTAGAGACTGCACTGCTTTCTGCTTACAGAAAGCAGTATGGTACTACCCAGAATGTATCTATTGTTATAGATAGGAATAATGGAAATATTCATATATATGCAAAGAAGAGAGTAGTTGAAAATGTAAGTAATAGTGCTACAGAAATAAGTCTTGAAGAAGCTTTAAAGTTAAATCCTGATGTAAAGTTAGGAGACATTATCGATGTAGAGATAATACCCTCTGCAAGTTTTGGAAGATTCGCATTTCAGACTGCAAAGCAGGTTATTACACAAAAACTGGAAGAGGCTGAGAGGGTTATCCTATATGAAGAATTCTCGAGGAAGATAGGAGAAATAGTAAGGGGAACCATATACAGGATAGATAAAAAGGGTATTTATCTTGATCTTGGAAGAGTAGAAGGAGTAATACCACCTTATGAGCAGGTTCCAACAGAGAACTATAAGATAGGGGATAAGCCCTATGTATATATACTAAAGGTGATTAAGACATCGCAGGGTCCTGAGGTTACCTGCTCGAGGACTCATCCTAATCTGGTAAAAAAACTCTTTGAATTAGAAATACCTGAGATCCAAAGTGGGATAGTAGTTATAAAAGGGATAGCCAGAGAGCCTGGTATTAGAACAAAGATAGCGGTAGCATCAAATGATACTAACATAGACCCTGTAGGGACATGCATTGGAGCTAAAGGCGTCAGGATCCAGCCTATAGTTAGAGAATTAAAGAGGGAGAAAATAGACGTAATTGCCTGGAGTGATGATCCGCTTATCTATGTAGGAAACGCCTTGAACCCTGCCCTTGTTTTAAAAGTAGAACAGATAGGAGAGAGAAGCGCCAGGGTGATCGTATCTAAAGATCAGCTTTCTATCGCTATAGGAAAAGAAGGACAGAATGTAAGACTAGCTGCTAAACTCACAGGCTGGAAGATAGATATAAGGACAGAAGAAGAGTATGCTAGAGAACTACAAGAAGATAGAGCGCTTGTGTATAGTGTGCAGGAAGAAGAAAAGTAAAGGGGACCTTATTAGAATTACCAGGACCCCGGATGGTCTGGTAAAAATAGACCTCTTTAAAAAGCTCCCTGGAAGAGGGGCTTATATATGTAGTACAATAGATTGTATAAGCAAGTTGAAGAGGGAAGACTCCTTGGCATACGCCCTTAAGACCAAGATAAATAGAGAGCAGTTTGCTGAAATAAAAAGAGAGTTAGAGAGTCTTCTTGAAAGAGGAGATGTTAAAGGTGAGAGTCTATGAATTGGCTAAAAAATTGGGAGTCAGTAGTCACCAACTTTTAGAAATATTGGAAGATTTGGGGGTAGAGGTGAAGTCACACTTTAGTAAAATAGATGAAGAGACTGCAGACACAGTAGAAAGTCTAATAAAGCCTTCCTCTAGTGGCGAGAAAGAAAAGGAAGCAGGTAATATGGAGACGAAAGAAATAAGTAGAGAGGAGATAAAGGGGACAGAAAAGATTACTGATAAGGCAGAGGAGGAGACAAAAAAAGTGGAACCCGAAGTCAAGAAGATTCAGGTTCCGCCAAGTGCCACTGTAAGGGAGGTATCCGAACTTTTCAATCTCCCAGTGAGTCAGATTATTATGACCCTGATGAATATGGGTATTTTGGCTAATATAAATAAGGAATTAGATCAAACCACTATCTTAAAGCTAGCAGAAAAGTTCAACATACCTGTAGAAACCAAACAACCTCAGAAAACCAGATTAGCAGGTAAGATAAAGATACAGACTACAGAGGGAGACCCCAGAGCTCCGATAGTCACTGTCCTAGGTCATGTAGATCATGGCAAGACAACATTGTTGGATGCAATAAGAAAGACAAATGTCACTGCTACTGAAGCTGGAGGTATCACTCAACATATAGGTGCATATCAGGTAGAGATAGATGGTAGAAAGATCACATTTATAGATACCCCTGGACATGAAGCCTTTACTGCTTTAAGAGCTCGTGGAGCCAAGGTTACAGATATAGCCATACTGGTGGTGGCCGCTGATGATGGTGTTATGCCCCAGACAATAGAAGCTATAGACCATGCTAGAGCAGCTGAGGTACCTATTATTGTTGCTATTAACAAGATAGACAAACCCGAGGCGAATGTGGACAGGGTGAAGACTCAGCTTGCTGAACTGGATTTAATCCCGGAAGAATGGGGTGGAGACACTATAATGGTCCCTATCTCTGCTAAAAAGAATATAGGAATAGATCAGCTTCTCGAAATGGTCCTGCTGCTGGCAGATATTATGGAACTTAAAGCAAAGTATGATGTCCCGGCTAGGGGGACTATAATAGAGACAGTACTGGATAAAGGGAAGGGTCCTGTAGCAATCGCCATAGTGATGGAAGGGACACTAAAGGTTGGAGATATAGTTGTAACAAGTGGTATATATGGAAAGGTCCGAGCACTTTTCAACGACAAGGGGGAAAAGATAAAGAAGGCTATTCCTTCTATGCCTGTTCAGATAGTTGGGCTTCCTAAACTACCTATAGCCGGAGAGAATTTCGTAGTGGTAGAAAGTGAAAAAAAGGCAAAGGAATTGGTTGCCCAGTGGAATGAACAGGTTAAAAGGGAGAGGGAGGTCCTTTCCTTAGAAAATATAAGATTGAGGATAGACAGAGGAGAGCTCAAGTCCCTAAATCTTATATTGAAAGCAGATACTCAGGGTTCTCTGGAAGCTATAGAGAAATTTCTAAAAGAGATAGATATAGAGGGAGTAAGTCTTGCTATCGTAAGAAAAGGTGTAGGTAATATTTCTGAAGGAGACGTCTTACTGGCAAAGGCATCTAAATCCATAATTGTAGGGTTCAATGTAGAAACAGAGACTGGTGTCTCCAGACTGGCAGAGAATGAGGGCATATCAATAAGGATATATAACATCATATACGAACTTATAGATGATATAACCTTAGCCCTCAAAGGACTTCTAAAACCAGAAAAGCAAGAAGTAATACTTGGAAGAGCTGAAGTTAGACAGATATTCAGATCGTCTAAAATAGGAAACATCGCCGGATGTTATGTATTAGAAGGTAAGGTCTTGAGAAATAGTAATGTAAGGGTAAAGAGAGACGACAATGTGATATTTGAAGGTAAACTCACGTCACTTAAGAGGTTTAAAGAGGACGTAAGAGAAGTGCAGGCAGGTTATGAATGTGGTATATTTATAGAAGGCTTTGGAGATTATAAAGAAAAGGACATAATAGAGAGTTATGTCTATGAATAACTATGGTGATAGGAGTCTGTGAAGTAGAATTGTACATCCCAAACGCGTTGAGTCTTAAAGATAAAAGGCGGTATTTACAGGGGCTTATAAAGAGGCTTCGGAATAATTTCAATGCCTCTGTTGCCGAGATAGATTATAAAGACAAGTGGCAAAGGGCGATTATTGGTATTGCCTGTATAGATGAGAGACAGAGAGAGATAGATACAAGATTCTCTGAGATAATAAGTTACATCTCCAGAGAGAAGGATTTAGAACTGATAAATTACTCAATAGAGATGTTCTGAAAAGGTAGGGGGATAAGATGAGACCTTCCAGAATTGAAAGGCTAAGCGTCCTTATAAAGGAAGTAGTAAGTGAGGTCATCTTTAGGATGAAGGATCCTAGAGTAAAGTTTGTCACTGTTACAGATGTAACAATGTCAAAAGATATGAGATACGCAAAGATATTTATAAGTATTCTAGGAGACGAAGAGGAAAAAAAGACAACCTTTCTTGCTATAAAGAATGCCACTGGTTTTATAAGGACAGAACTGGCACATCGACTTGAGATAAGAAGAATTCCTGAAATATCTTTTGAGTTGGACGACTCTATCGAAAGAGGAGTAAGACTAGCTAACTATATAGAAAAGATTGTAAATGAAGGCTGAATATATCGCAGAATACACAAAGATAATCAGACTTATAGAAGATAAGAATAGTTTTCTCATAGTATCGCACATATATCCAGATGGAGACGCTATTGGCTCTACCCTTGGGCTCTTAAATACACTCCTTAAACTGGGTAAAACTGCATATGCCTATATAGCAGACAGGATACCAAAACAGTTTCAAAGTCTTCCCAGTATAGAGTATATAAAGACGAATCTTGAAAAAAGACCAGAGGTAGAAGTAACATTTGTGCTTGACTCAAGTAATATCGATAGGATAGGCCAGGCAGGAAGATTTATATCTTCCCCTCTGGTCAATATAGACCATCATCCGGATAATACATTGTTTGCTGATATAAATCTTGTCATTCCCAACGCCTCCAGTACAAGTGAGATAGTTTTTGACCTGTTGAAGTACTTCCCTCTGAATAGAGATATAGTATCTACTCTTTACTATGGTCTACTCTCTGACACCGGTGGATTTATGTATGGAAATACAAACGAATCAACATTCAGGGCCGCCTTGGAAATGTTAAAATACGGAATCTCCCCAGGAGAAATAGCCTATAGACTTTTCTACTCCATCTCATACGATACAATGAAATTTTACACGGAGATAATAAGAGGTATGGAGATAGACAGAGATTCGAAGATAGCCTGGTGCATAATACCATTGGAAATTATGGAAAGCGAAGCATTCCAGAACAATACTTCTCCATTGCTGGATATGTTACTCAGGATAGAAGAGGCAGATACAGTGATTCTATTTAAAGAACATAGAGATAAGTACAGAGTAAGCCTCAGGAGTAAGACAAAAGATGTAGGGACAATTGCCAGAGCATTAGGTGGTGGAGGACACCGAGGGGCTTCTGCTTTTGATCTATTAGATAAAAGAGATTCTGCCATTACTGATACGGTAGAAAGGATTAAGACACTGCTGGGAGGGAAACTTTGAACGGGATAATTAATGTTATAAAACCACCGCTTATTACGTCTTTTAGAGTAGTAGAACTTATAAAGCGCAAGTTTAGATTAAGGCACATTGGACATCTTGGGGTTCTTGACCCGATAGCAACCGGCTTATTGCAAATAGCAGTGGGGTCTGCCACCAAGATGTTCGATTATTTTACATCCCTTGACAGAGCTTACAGGGTGGAGCTACTTCTAGGTATAGCCACAGATACCCAGGATTCTGCTGGAAAACCAGTTAAGATATCAGAAGAGGTATCACTAAAAGGTCTGGAAGAAGTTATAAATTCATTTAAGGGGGAGATCATTCAGATTCCTCCTATGTATTCCACTTTACACTATCAGGGTAAGAGGCTCTATGAACTTGCCAGAGAGGGGATAGAGGTCCCAAGACAACCAAGGAAAGTATTGATAAAGAGTATAGATATACTTGAGACCAGAGATGGAAAGTATCCCAGAGTAATCCTAGATGTAGTATGCCAGAGGGGTGCCTATATCAGGACACTCTGTAATGACATCGGAGAAAAGTTAGGGGTAGGTGGCCATATGGCTTCTCTTATAAGGACAAGGATTGGATCTATAGACCTAACAAAAGCCTATCCTTTAACTGAGATATTGGAAAAGGGAAGCTCTATTACTGACTACTTTATGCCGTGGATTCTGCTTGATGAACTGAAAAAGGTTGAGCTTATAGTAAAAAAACAGAGAGACAATTTTATAAAAGGGAAACCAGTACAACTTTTTAGAGCTTTATCTTCTAAGAAAGAATTTGTCTCTGTCTGGTATGGAGGGGTATGTATAGGGGTAGGAAAGGTCTCTCAGGATGTATTGTCTCCAATAGCCAGTGAGAGAGTAAATGTTGATTGATTGGGGTAGAATAAAGATAAATGAGCCAACAATAGTTACTATAGGGGTCTTTGATGGCGTTCATAGAGGACATCAGGCTATATTATCTCTCCTAGTGGAAAAATCCTTCACCTTTGGACTTCCTAGCGTTGTATTAACCTTTGATCCCCACCCTTCTGAGATAGTAAGAAAAGAAAGGATAGAATTCCTGTTAGACATAAATGATCGTTTAGCTATTATTGAGAAGTTTCCCCATTCATATACTGTACTGATCAGATTTGACGAGCAATTCGCAGAAAAAACTCCAGAAGAATTTGTAAGAGAGATGAAAGAGAGACTAAATCTTAAGGAGATAATTATAGGTCAAAATTTTCACTTTGGAAAAGGAAGAAAGGGGAATATAAATCTCTTGCAGGGATTGGGGGAAAGATATAACTTCAGGGTCTCTATAGTTCCACCGGTAGAATATCAAGGGGTCCCTATAAGTAGTTCAAGGATAAGAGATGCCTTAAAGAAAGGAAACATAAACTCTGCCAACGAGATGCTAGGAAGGTATTTCTTCTTAAAGGGTCGTGTTATAAGAGGAAAGGGGTTAGGAAAAGAGATAGGATTTCCTACCGCAAATATCTCTCTCCCCAGCAGAATAATTATTCCCAAACTGGGAGTCTATGCCTCTATAGGGACAATAGAAGACGAGAAGTTTATAGGGGTTACCAATATAGGCTTTGCTCCCTCTCTAAAGGGAGAAAAAGAAGTAACGGTAGAGACTCACTTCCTCGGTTTCAATAGAGACATATATGACAGGTTAGTGAAGATAGAGCTGGTAGAGTATATAAGACCAGAGATAAAGTTCAGTTCTCTAGAACAACTAGTAACTCAGATAAAAAACGATATAGAATTTGCTCGAGATATTATAAGAAAAAAGGTATCGGGTTAGAATTCTAGATTATATACTGAGCGAGATGTTTCAACCCTAATATAATCCCTTCTTTTGCCCTTGGACCGGAGAAGACAGGGTCTTCATGTTCTATATCTATACTTCCCTCGTATCCTATATCCATTAATGCGGATATTACCTTTAGCCAGTCTATCTCTCCCCAGCCCGGAATCCTGTAACGCCACCAGCCAGTACTGTAGATTCCTACTTCAGCCAGCTTATCGTACATAATCTCGGTATCCTTCGCATGAACATGGAATATCTTATCCCCAAAGTTATATATGGCATTTATATAATCTATCTGTTGCCAGTATAGATGACTTGGATCAAATTCAAGCCCAAGATTAGGAGAGGGTATGGCATCAAACATCAACTCCCAAGCCTTAGGGGTATATGCTATATTGATTCCTCTAAAGGGAAAACCATGCATCATCGGACAATTTTCAATCGCTATCTTCACTCCTTTCTCTTCTGCATACTTCACTATAGGGGTAAAGACCTCTTTAAATACAGGTATATTATCAGGTATATCTTTATCCGGTACTCTACCTGCAAATGTGCTGACAACCTTTACACCCATCTTACTGGCAAGTTCTATCAGCCTCATAAGGTACCTGTTATTCGTCTCTCTCTTAGTTAGATCAGGGTCGAGATTATTCGGATAGTAACCCAGGGCAGAGATCTCTAGTCCACCAGATATGATAATAGAGACAACCTCTTCGTACCTAGCATTATCAGTAAGCATAACTTCCGCATCTGTATAACTTCCGGGCCAGCAGGCTAACTCGATACTGCTTGCACCAGACTCTTTTAAAAGTCCAATAATCTCTGTAGAGAACGGTGAATAAACTCCAAACTTCATAATAATGTCATCTCCTTTAAAATTTTTCTCAATTTTCCTTCCAGGTCCACATAGTCACTATATTCCACCAGGATCGCACCAGGGATTCCTCTAACAAGAAAGGATATGTTAGAATCTTCTCTAGCGACCAGAATGATTCTCTTCTTACTCACATAAGCCTGCATAACCTCCATACCAACGCCATGACTGGGCTTAGATATCTCAGCTAAAAGTATATCCGAATCCTTCACCGCATTGATATCTCTAAAAAAGATCTCTTCTGGAGTCTTCCCAACATCCTTTCCAGAGAGAACCCAAGGGGAGGATATCTCAAAACCCAAATCAGTCAGGATCTTTCCCAAAAGAGATGTAATTTCTGAATCATAGTAATTTACTATAGGAACCGCTAGATATACCTTAGGAGTACCTTTATCTTCCAATGTATCCTCCTATAAAAATGGCTGGGGAAGAAGGATTCGAACCCTCACACCCAGATCCAGAGTCTGGTGTCCTACCGTTAGACGATTCCCCAGCTACTTCTATTATAAGACATATATGCCTTATAAGTCAACTTATCTCCCTTGAACCATCATCTGTTTCCATTACATAAAAATCTGGCACCAAGCCGGTCTTTTCGGTATAATTTTTGCCCACAAGTCTTCTAAAATCTTCCACTGCAGACCTATGTACTATACTCACAGTACATCCTCCAAAACCTGCCCCTGTCATTCTGGTACCCAGAACACCATTAACCTTCAGTGCCTCTTCGAAAAGTGTATCCAGTTCTTTACCGGTAACCTCATATAAATCTCTAAGAGATTCGTGAGAGGCTATCATCAGTTTTCCAAATTCTTTCAGATCATTCTTATTTAAGACCTCTATAGCTTTCAAGACCCTATCGTCCTCGTATATTACATGCCTTACCCTTTTCTCTATGATTGGATCATCTATTACACCTCTAACCGCCTCGTACATATCTACAGTTATATCTCCAAGGCAGGTTACATCTGGCAATTCCTTTTTCAGCATCTCCAGCCCTCTCTCACATTCTCTCCTTCTCTCGTTATACTTGGAATCAGCCAGACTCCTCTTTTTATTAGTATTGGTAATCACCAGTACATAATCTCCCAGATTGAGGGGGACATAACGATACTCGAGCGTCTTACAGTTTAAAAATATAGCATTATCCCTCTTACCCATTACAGAGACAAACTGATCCATTATGCCACAATTTACTCCGACGAACTGATTCTCTGCCCTCTGTGCTAGAAGGGCAAGTTCCACCCTATCTAACTCTCTATCAGGATTAAAGACCTTTATAAGGGCTATACCAGTAGCACACTCTATGGCAGCCGAAGATGAAAGTCCTGCCCCATGAGGGACTGTATCATCAAAAAGCATATTACAGCCACCAATTTTATAACCTGCCTTCAATAATTCATATGCAACCCCAAGCTGATAATTCCCCCACTTTATTCTCCTGTAAGCAGTCAAGTTATCTATATCTGCACAGACAACTTCATCTAAGTCGGTAGCAGACAAACAGATCCTACTGTCCTCTCTTATACCCACGCATACTGTAGTACCAACATTCAAGGCTACTGGCAAGACATAACCGCCATTGTAATCTGTATGCTCACCTAAAAGATTGACCCTTCCTGGGGAGTAGAATATCCTTGTTTGTTCCTCACCAAACAGTTTTCTAAATCTCTCCTTTAATCTATTTATATCAGGCATAAACCTTTAAACCTCCTATATGCAGATCTCAATTCTTCTGCCTTTTCTTCCGGAGCAGTGGTATTACATGGAGCCCAGGCTCCGGTCTCACTGGAAGCATTAAACTTCTGCTTATCTCTCGATCGCATAGGCGGGTAGAACTCTATATGGAAGTGATAGAACTCATCACAGGGCTCACTATTTACAGGGCTCTGATGCATGCAGAGCATATATGGAAATTCATAATCAAATAAACTATCCAAAGTGCCCACTGTATCCCTCAGAATCTCAGCCAGCGCAGTCTTTTCTTCGTCTGAAAAGTCTATTATCTTACTCTTATGTTCCTTACTCACTATGAATACCCCGTATGGATATTCTGTAAAGAAAGGAAGATAGGTTATAAAATGTTTATTCTCTATAATAATTCGCTTCTTAAAAGAGAGTTCCTCCAGATTCATCCTGCACACCAGACATTCATTCTTCTCTTGGTAATATCTCTTACAGCTCTCCAGTTCCCTCTGTATCTTCAGTGGTATATAAGGATAACCATATATCTGTCCGTGAGGATGTGGAATAGTTACCCCCACTACCTCTCCTCTATTTTCAAAAATAAAGATATATTTAATCTTCTCATATTTACTGAGTTCTATAAATCTATTGCACCAGAGGTCGACAAGTTTGCGGATGTGAGAAAGTGGAAGTCTAGGTAAAGAGGCATAGTGATCAGAAGAGTAAAGGATTACCTCACACTTTCCATACGCAGGAGCTACCCTGTAAAAATCGGTAGCCACATTATCTGGCTCTGGTGGATTTAGCATAAGGGCTGGAAAATCATTATCGTAAGCCAGTACATCGTAATTATCTGGAACTTTACCTGACCCCGGACAGAAAGGACACCAGTCTTTAGGCATCTGTGGTCTCTCCTGCCTGTGGGAGGCTACCATAACCCAATCACTTAGAAGAGGATTCCACCTCAATTCAGCCATCTGATCAACTCCTTCCTAATTAAGGATATCAATTGTAGATTATACCATAAAAAAAGGGCAGGCTATCAGACAAACCGATAACCTGCCCGATTAAAGGAAAGCCTACTTAATTACTATATGAACAGGAGTAGGATTTCTGAGATTGTCTCCCACTGGACAACGCTCCTCTATCGCCTTTACCCACTCTTCCAGCTTCTCCCTCGGAGCATCGGACTTTACTTCTATCTCCAGGTTAATACTTTTAAATCCAGCCCTGTCCGGACTAGGCTTACCCATAAACCTCAGAGGATTAAGATCTCCAGAGAGTCTGATCTTAAACTCATCTATCTTTATCCCCATCTCATTGGCAACTACCTGTCCAACTATTATCACGCATCCACCTAGAGCCATAAGCACATACTCTACAGGATTCGGCCCTTTATCCTTTCCCCCCAAATTTGGTGGCTCATCTATATATAGAGTAAAGTCTCGAGCCTTAGCCTCTACAGTAAAACCTTCTTTCCACTCCACCTGAGCTTCAAATCTTATGTCACTCATAAATTTCTACCTCCATAAGCTTAGAATAATTTCTACTAATATTATAACATTAATTAGATTTTTATAAAATAGTTTGAATCTATCTATAGTTTGATTTATAATCTAAACTTAGTAATCCAAAAATAGAGGTGAAGCCATATGGAGATATTAATAATAGGACTGGGAAGGATGGGTGCAAATATTGCAAGAAGGTTACATAAAGGAGGGCACAGGGTATTTGCCTATAATAGAACTCAGGAAAAGACTAGGGAGATAGAAAAAGAAGGGATAGTAGGGGTATACTCCCTGGAGGATATACCTAAAGTGCTTCTTCCCCCGAGAGTAGTTTGGGTAATGCTTCCTGCAGGTGATCCCACTGAAGAGATGCTAGAGAAATTAACCGCTATACTCTCGCCCAATGATATCATCATAGACGGAGCTAATTCAAACTACAGGGATACTATAAGAAGAGCCAGGATGATAAAAGAAAAAGGGTTCAGATTTGTAGATGTAGGAACAAGTGGAGGAATCTGGGGACTAACACAGGGTTATAGTCTTATGATTGGCGGAGACAAAGAGACGGTAGAATATCTGAGACCAATATTCGAGACCCTAGCTCCATCTCCGACTACAGGATGGGGGCATGTAGGTCCAAATGGGGCGGGACATTTTGTAAAGATGGTGCACAATGGGATAGAGTACGGTATGATGGAGGCTCTGGCAGAAGGGTTTGAGATACTGAAGAATAAAAAAGAGTTTGATTTAGATCTAGCACAGATAGCTCAGATATGGCGATTTGGGAGTGTTATAAGGTCCTGGCTATTGGACTTAACTGCTATGGCTCTAGCAGAGGACCAGGAATTAAAAGATGTAGAAGACTATGTGCCGGATTCTGGAGAAGGCAGATGGACAGTTATGGAATCGATAGAGTTAGGGATACCTGCACCAGTTATAGCTATATCTCTTATGAATAGATTCTACTCACAGCAGGAGGAGAGTTATTCAGCCAAGTTACTCTCTGCTATGAGGAACAAGTTTGGAGGACATGAGATAAAGAAAAAGGTATAGAAAGGAGGCAATTCACAATGAAAAGCACGGTATACTTTCTCTCCTTAAGAGCCCAGGACGAAAACCATTCGCTGCTTAGAAGGCTGAAACAGCTAACAAGAAGGCTCCTGGAGAACAGGATGGAGAAAGGGGACCTTGTTGCTATAAAGCTCCACTTCGGAGAACCAGGTAACCACGCGTATATAAGACCTGTATTCGTAAGACAGGTTGTAGAGGTAGTTAAAGATATGGGAGGAAAGCCATTTCTCACAGATGCAAATACCCTTTATAAAGGAGGTAGAGCCAATGCGGTGGACCATTTGGAGTCAGCCATATATAATGGCTTTGGATACTCTTCTGTTGGTGCCCCTCTCATAATAGCAGATGGAATAAATGGAGATTACTTTAAAGAGGTAGAGGTAAATCTAAAGAACTTTAAAAAGATAAAGGTCGCCGGAGGCATATATGATGCAGACTTTCTGCTTGCATTGACTCATTTTAAGGGTCATATAGGGGCTGGATTTGGTGGAGCTATAAAGAATGTAGGTATGGGTGGTGCTCCAAGATCAGGTAAACAGATGCAACATGCTCAGTTTAAACCAGACCCAAAACCAGAGGTATGTATAGGTTGTGCCAGGTGTGTAAATCATTGTCCCCAAGGGGCTTTGAGACTGGTAAATAGGAAAGCGATCCTAACTCCAGAACTCTGTATAGGATGCGGGGAATGTGCAGTTGTATGTCCAACTTCTGCTATAGAGATATCATGGAATGAATCTGCTATAGGATTACAGGAGAAGATGGTTGAATTTACATACGGGATGATAAAGACCAAGGAGCCGAAGGTTGCTTTTATAAACTTTGTTATGGATATAAGCCCTGATTGCGATTGTGCAGGATGGCACGATGCAGATATTGTTCCCGATATCGGTATACTTGGAAGTTCAGATATAGTTGCGATAGATCAGGCTTCAGTAGATCTGGTCAACCAGAGTATAGGTCTAAGAGAGACCGCTCTTAAAGGGAGTTTTAACCCAGGAGAAGACAAGTTTAGAGCTATACACCCGGAGATAGACTGGAGTGTACAGCTAGCCTATGCCGAGGAGTTAGGGTTGGGGTCAAGGGAGTATATACTCGAAAGGTTATGATTATTCAATAAGCTTGATAAATCACAGGAAAAGTGGTATAGTTATTGGGTAAATATTGTTAGAATAATTTAAAAAGGAGGTGATGCGAGGAAACAGATTCTTGATGTTAACTCTATTCGTATTCTGTGCCAGATTTTAAATTCAAGAAGGAGGCGAGATTGTTTATGAAGAGTTTTTGGAGGTATCTTTTAATAACTGTACTGTGTACGAGTTTGGTGTTTGGTCTTACCATTCCTCTATTCTCTCAGGAGAGGAATCCATTAGGGCAGTATGCAACTATTGCCGAATTTCAAAAGGCAACTGGGAAAAGGATCACAAAATTTAACGAAGCCCCAATGCTAGCAGAACTTGTAAAACAGGGAAAACTGCCACCTGTAGAGAAAAGACTCCCAGAAGAGCCAGCAGTGGTAGAACCAGTTGAAGAGGTAGGACAGTATGGTGGAACTTGGAGAAGGGCTGCATTATCACCGGCTGATACAATGATACATGCCCGACTGGGTTATGAACCTATGGTAAAGTGGGCAAGAGACGGAAAAACAATTATTCCTAACCTTTGTACTTCCTGGAAGGTAACCGAAGGTGGCAGGGTCTATACATTTTACTTGAGAAAAGGATTGAAGTGGTCAGATGGTGAGCCATTTACTGCTGATGATATACTCTACTGGTATAATGACGAACTACTGAACAAAGAACTTACCCCTGTCTTCCCTGCCTGGCTAGCCCCAGCTGGTGAACAGGCGAAGGTAGAAAAAGTCGATAACTATACAGTAAGATTCAGATTTAAAAGACCTTACTCACTATTCCTTGAATATATAGCTGTTAATAATGCATCTTTTGCTTCTCCCAAACACTACTTACAGCAGTTCCATATAAAATATGCCCCAAAGGAGAAGTTAGAAGCATTGGTGAAGGAGGCAAAGAGAGACTTCTGGTATCAACTCTATCAGGATAAGGCAACAAAATACTCCAACACCGAACTTCCTGTGCTTGCTCCCTGGAAGTTGTCGGTTCCACCTACCGGACCAAGGGCTGTAGCAGAAAGAAACCCCTACTACTGGAAGGTAGATATAGAGGGGAATCAGCTCCCATACATAGATAGGGTCTCGTGGGATATGGTCCAGAATACAGAGATGATCACAATGAAGGCTGTTCAGGGAGAGATAGATATGCAAGGAAGAAACCTTGCATTCAAAGATTTTACTCTCCTTATGGAAAACAGGGATAAGGGTGGATATCAGGTCTATCAGTGGCAGTCAGGAGAGACGGCAAGCGCAGTATTCTTCAATCAGAACTATACCAAGGATAAATTTATAGCAGATCTGCTAAGGAATGTGAAATTCAGGACCGCTCTATCTCTGGCGATTAACAGGGATGAGATCAATCAACTCGTATATCTTGGCCAGGCAACCCCTACATATACCATATTTCCCAAGGCATCTTTGCAGAACAATCCGGAGATAAGGAAACTCTATGAGTATAACGTAGCAGAGGCTAATAGACTCTTAGATAGCATAGGTCTTACAAAGAAGGATAAAGATGGTTTCAGACTAAGACCTGATGGAAAACCGATACAGCTGACGATTCTCACAAATGTAGGGTATGCAATACATCCAGATGTGATGGAACTCATAGCACAGTACTGGAATAAAGTTGGTATAAAGACCGCTGTCGATGCTATAACCAGTTCTCTCTGGTGGCCCAGGATAAACAGTGCAGATTATCAGATAGCTGGATACACCTTAGGCAGTCTATACCCAGGTAAATTCTTGCTAACCTATTCTATGTTTGTCATTCCAAATTCTACATCCTGTTACTATGGTACACTCTGGGGTCTCTGGTATACCTCTAAAGGTAAGGCTGAAGGTGCAGTAAAACCAACCGGAGATGCCTTAAAGATAATAGCAAACTTTGATAAGATCATTGTCTCTACAGATCAGAAGGAGATAGATAAGCTTACAGATGAGATTCTGTACCTCTGGGCAAAGAATCTATGGGCTATACCAGTGTTAGGGTTCTTCAACTTCCCAGTAGTTGTTAAGAATAACTTTAAGAATGTCCCTAAAGAAGGCACCCTTGCATATCCATATATGAGCCCTGGATATAAGAATCCAGAGCAGTTCTTCTTCAAGAAGTAATCTCAATTCTCTGGGGGATAGATCTCTCTATCCCCCTTCTTTTCTAAAAAGGAGGGATCTATTTATGATAAGAATTGGCATAGTAGGGTCTGACAATTCTCATGCGATAGCCTTCTCTCAGCTTACTAATCTACCAGAAGGGGTTAAGGGGTTAAGGGTGGAAGATGCAAAAGTCATTTCTATATGGGGATTTGAAAGGAAAAGAACGGAAGAGGTCGCTAAACTAGGTAATATACCGGAGATAGTTCAATACCCCGAAGATATGATCGGAAAAGTAGATGCAGTAATGGTGGTACTGAGGGATGGAGCACTGCACTATAAGTTTTCAAAACCATTCATTGAGGCAGGTATTCCGACATTTATAGATAAACCCTTGGAGACATCTGTGGAAAATGCCAAGAGGATAATAAATCTGGCAAAGGAGAAGAATACTCTTATAACATCTTTTTCTACCCTTAGATTTGATGAACCGGTAGTAAAACTAAAAGAGGATCTAGCTTCTAAGGGTCCATTAACCGCAGGATTCGTATGTGGCCCGGCAGATATCAACAGTGAATATCAGGGAATATTCTTCTATGGGGTCCATATAGTGGAGCTCTCTCAGGAGATATTTGGTAGCGGAGTCGAGAGGGTAATAGCGGTGAATAACCAGAATAATATAGCCGTCACCCTGACCTATCCTGACGAGAGGATAGTTGAACTTATGATGCTTGGTAATGCGGTCTATACATTTACCATCTCTGCATTTGGAAAGAATGGATGGAACTATTGGGATGGTAAGCAGACCCCATCTCCTTATTATTATGGGCTCTTGAAATTTTTGGAGATGATAAAGACATCTACTCTACCCATAGGATACGATAATATGTTAGAGGTAGTTACGGTCTTGAAAGCTATAGAGGTTTCTTATCTGAGTGGGACTGAGGTATACATACAGGATATAAGGTAAGAGATCGATGAGAGAGTACTTTGATTTTAATATAATGCTGGGAAAACCTACCGTTTTACCCTTGAGTAACTGGCTAGATGTTAACAGACTGGATGAGGAGCTAAAAAGATTTAATATCAAGAAGACATTAGTCTATCACAGTTATAGCAGGGATTATGATGCATACTTTGGGAATAATAAGTTGATAGAAGAGATCAAAAATTACGTTAACATTTATCCCTCCTGGGTACTTTTACCGTTAGATATCTTTCCGATAGATACACCGGATAAACTTCTGGAGGAGCTCAGGATGAACAACGTCAGGGCGGTCAGATTATTCCCAGACCTGCACAACTTTCTACTGGAAGAAGAGGTGGTGGGTGATCTATTATCATTTCTAGAAGAGTTTAACATCCCTGTATTGTTATCTCCTAATAATACTGGCTGGAAGGATATATATAACATACCGAGAAATCATCCCAACCTAAGATTAGTTCTAGTAGACCTGACATACAGGCAAAGTTCATATATCTTTCCCCTCTTAAAAAGATATAAAAATGTTTACATAGAACTATCTGGATATATCGCCTTTCTTGGAATAGAAACCCTGTACAAAAGATTTGGCGGAGAGAGGTTGTTATTTGGGAGTAATCTTCCATATAAAACTCCAGGCTCCACAGTATATTACATAGAAAAGGCGGATGTGCCGGAAGAGGTTAAGGACCTCATAGCCTACAAGAATGCTGAAAGACTCATCCAGGAGGTAAAACTATGATAGACGCCCATGCCCATCTTGGAAAATGGTTCAATTTCTACTATGATGGTGGAGATTTTCTATCTATGGTAAAGATAATGGATAGGATAGGGATGGAGAGCGCATGGATAAGTGCCCTCATAGGGATAGGACCAGACTATGAGATAGGTAACGAGATGGTCCTTGAGGCTATAAGAGCATTTCCGGATAGATTCAAAGGTTATGTTACATTGAGTCCATACTTTGCAGATAAGATAGAAGAAGAATTGAACAAGAGGTTCTCCCAGGGGTTTATAGGGATAAAACTTCATCCCGGTACTCATATGTATCCTCCGGATGGTGCTAACTATATATATGCCTATGAGTATGCAAACAGATACCGGTGTCCAGTACTGATACATACCTGGGGAGAAAAAGATGTAAGAACTGTGGTAGATTTAGCAAGACATTATACGAGTGCCATATTTATAATGGGACATTCTGGAGGAGACATAAGATCTATGCTTCTGGCTGTCGAACTGGCTAAAGATATCGATAATATATATCTCGATCTAACTGGTTCTGCTATGTATAACGGAATAATCGAGCATTATGTAAATAAAATTGGTAGCCAGAGGATTCTCTTTGGTACGGACTTTCCCTTTATAGATCCAAGACCAGCCATAGGCTGGGTAAAGAGTAGTAGGATCTCAGAGGATGAAAAAGACAATATATTATACAGGAATGCACAAAAGATTCTAAGTTTAAGATCTGTCTGATTTTAAATCAAAAAAGGGGCAGGCTACACCTGCCCTAAAATATTACTGTCCCCAGAAGGGATAATTGTCTGCTGAAGTATGGTCTGTAATCTTGGTTAGGTTAGAACCATCTACATTCATCACATAGATCTCCCAGTTTCCACTTCGATTAGAAGAAAATACTATCTTTGTGCCATCTGGCGAAAAGCAGGGATACCAGTCCTGACCAGAACCGCTGGTAAGTCTAGCTGGATTTGATCCATCTGCATTCATTATGTAGATCTTCTCACTATCGTCTCCACCTCGCTTAGATGAAAAGACAATCTTTGCTCCATCCGGAGAGTAACGGGGCATCCAGTCTGAATAAAAATTACTTGTAAGCCTGGTTTGACCGGTACCATTTACATTCATAGTATAGATCTCATCATTTCCATCTCTGTCAGATACAAAGATAATCTTACTACCATCTGGAGAAAAAGAGGGAAATCTATCTGAAGCTAAATTATCGGTAAGCTTACTCAACTGAGGATGAGAGATAACCGTTGTATCTAAAAGATAGATCTCATCATCACCATCTCGTCTAGACTGGAATACGATCTTCTTTCCATCAGGTGAGAAGTTCGGATGATAATCCCAGTCTTGCTCATCTGTAATCCTGGTCTGATTGGTACCATCTGCATTCATCACATATATTTTTTCTGGATTTCCATCACGAGCAGATACAAAGACAATCCTGGTTCCATCTTTAGAAAACGAGGGATAATAATCAGGATCCGTATTATCTGTAACTTTAATAAGATTAGTACCATCTGGATTCATTATATAGATCTCAAGATCTCCATCCGTATCACGTCCACTGGCAAAAACAATCCTTCCACTACTCACTGAAGATGGACCCCCTGGAGTACATCCATCACAGCCATAAAGTCCCATAAAGAAAAGACTTGGCAGAATAAAAAGTACTAATAGTTTTAAATGCCTTTTCATAATTCTTCTCCCTTCTATAATAGAATTAAAATACAAACATCAGAGACAAGATAAAAGTGATAAGAAACTATTTAAAGATCATTTTAAAAACAGATAACTCCCTCGAAGTACAAGGGATACTCCAACTCTATACAGCTTTTCCGAATCCCATCTCCTTTCAATATCCTGTCTCCTGTATAGAGGATATCACATATAGATAATAAAATCAAGCAATTAATATCTTTTAAAAATCAAACACAACAGGGGTATTTACGGTATCTCTTCCTCTTTATATGGAGATTCCTCCAGTTTGTAAGCCACATCATTTTTAGAGAAGTGCAGGTCTGTCTTCTCAAAGTAGCTTATAATCTTTCTTACATAATCCTCGGAATTTCTAAACTCCTCCTCTACCTCTCTATCAGGATTCTCTATAACTTCTCCTATGGCTTCACTCTTAGTAACAAACAGGACCCTGCAATAAGCTTCGTTATCCATCTTATCGTAAAGTCTTCCTGCACTGTAAGTACCCTTAACTACTGTATTTACACTGTTTGCTACGTAACCAATCTTACCTATACCGGCACATTCTACCCTGATGGCTTCACAATCATATATGTTGCCTGGTTCCTTTACCAGTTTTAGGACCTGCCCAACAGAGAAGATCTTCGTATTGTAATGATTAAGACTAGGGATAAGGGTCACATAAATCATAAACCTCTCACCTCTGTTTTTTATATAAATAATACCATAAGACATGGGACAGATGATGTCCCCGTAATATCCTTTACCTGCGTAACTATATATGATATAATTAACCCAGGTGATGAAGTCCACCTTAATGACCCCATAGGGGTTGATGACTTCTACTCGGCTTTGAGTAGGAGTCATTTTTTGTTTTAGGAGGTATAGATGAATATAGAGGCATTTGTAAATTTTAAAGATAAGGTCTTAAAGAATGTTTCTAAGGTTATAGTAGGTAAAGATGAGGTTATAGAACTAGTTACGGTAGCATTTATCTGTGGTGGGCATATTCTTCTTGAAGATGTCCCTGGGTTGGGTAAAACGATGTTGGTAAGGGCGTTTGCCAAGACCATAGGCTGTGATTTTAAGAGGATCCAATTTACTCCAGACCTGCTTCCATCTGATCTTACAGGTATAAACTTCTATAACCAGAAGACAGGCGATTTTCAATTTAAGCCAGGACCTATATTTACAAACATCCTCCTCGCAGATGAGATTAACAGGGCGACACCAAGGACCCAGTCTGCCCTCTTAGAGGCTATGCAGGAGAAACAAGTCACTGTTGACGGTGTCACCAGAAAACTCCCAGAACCCTTTATGGTGTTAGCAACCCAGAACCCTGTGGAGTCCTTTGGCACATTTCCTCTCCCTGAAGCCCAGCTAGATAGATTCTTTATGAGGATCAAAATTGGATACCCTACAAGAGAAGAAGAGATAGAGATAGTAAATAGGAATAAGAAGGAGGATCTAACAGAAGGTTTAGAAAGCGCAGTTACCATTGAAGAGATAGCATATGTTAGAAGTGCCTATAATGAAGTGAGGATTTCAAAAGAGGTTATGGATTATCTACTGGATATCATAGAAAAGACCAGGAATATTGATATGGTACAGCTTGGGGTAAGTCCAAGGGGAACAATTGCCCTCTTTAAGGCAAGTCAAGCCTATGCAGCAATAAATGGAAGGGACTATATAATTCCAGAGGATATCAAGAAGATGGCTCCCTATGTCCTAAATCACAGGGTCATACTTAAGGGGCTGAGTAGAGACAGAAATATATACTCATTTATAAACTCTGTGCTTGAAACAATAAGGGTTCCTGTGGAAGAGGTCTAGATGGCTTATCTGTTACTCTTCCTCATAATTGTTGGTATAGTACTCAATAGACTCTCCAAAAAGTATACCTTATTAGGGGTCACATACCAGAGAGAGATATCTAAAAGAATATTAGAGATAGGAGAAGATTTCCATATAACAACTGTTGTAGAGAACAGGAAGATCCTTCCTGTAACATTCTTGCAGATCATAGAAAGATTCCCCGCTGGTCTGGAGTATAAATTCAGGGCAGATCAGTTTAAGACAGTGGAATTTCTATACCATACGATTACTATGTTCTTACTTCCATTTCAACGCATAAAAAGGATCTATACTGCAGTATGCCATAAAAGGGGAAGATATATCTTTGAGGATGTCTCCTTAATTGGAGGAGATCTTTTGGGATTAAATACATTTGTAAAAAGTATAAGATATAATCAGGAGATCGTTGTCCTTCCTAAAAGTATAGACCTAGAAAGGGAACTTGTCCCTTATGGAAACTATAACGGGAATCTATCTGTCCAGAGATGGATCATAGATGATCCCACTATGATTATAGGGATAAAAGAATATACTGGACTTGAACCAGCCAAAACCATTCACTGGCCATCATCTCTAAAGTCTGGAAATCTTATGGTAAAGAAGTTTGACTTTACTCTAGAGAATACTGCTATGATTATATTGAACGTAGAATGTGATAAACCGTTCTGGGTGGACATAAAGCCAGACGATATAGAAAGATGTATCTCTATCGCCAGAGGAATTATGGAGAAATTTGAATCTATGGGGATGCCCTATGGTTTTGCCACAAACTCCATTATGCATGGACTACCAGCAAATAGAAATATAGTATATCCTTCCTCAGGAATTTCTCATCTAGAGTCCCTTCTAGAATGTCTGGGCAGAGCCTCCTACAGTATAAGTCTGACATTTGAAGAGTTGCTTTCGAGACTGAACAGGCACGATATAAGCTGTTCTACCTATGTTATAATAACTCCCAAGGTGCTGGACTCCTATGTGGGGCATATAAATTCTTTAGCCTCTGAGCTTGAGGAGGTGATCCTTATCTCTCTCAAGGATGAGAACCTGGAGTTTATATCTGATAGTATTCTAAAATATACTGATAGAGGGATCGAATATGTATATACGCTACCTCAAGATAATAAGTAATATATCCCTTATATTTAGCATCTTTGGGTTTCTACTGAGTTTTATTGGTACCTTAAACAATGTTGAACTGCTTTATCTGTGGATTATTCTGAGCTCATTTATCCTGTATAGATTTTCATCAAAAAAGGTCCTCTCAATTATTCTGGCTATATTACCATTTCTGCCACTCTTACTGATGAAAGGTCCATTAGATAGGACTTTCATTGCTATAACTGGTTTATACTCTTTATATCTCTTACTAAGAATTGTCAAAAAGTTGACCTATGGCTCAGCGGTAGAAGAATTTGAGAAGGTCATCCCTATAGTGATTATAATTACTATAATCTCTATAGCCATATCTCTGGCATTTCCCGATAAGTCTATCTTATATAATACTCTTGTCTTACCATACTTTGTTGTCTACCTGGTTTCTGCTGTTATCCTACTGAGAACCTTGAGATATATAGAGTACAGTTCCAGTGAGAATAAAGATATAAACAAGGTAAACCTGGCATATTCGATCGGTATCATCTTTATATCTTTTCTCCTGAGTTTACCGGTAGTAAGAGCGGTCCTCTGGAAAGGTATATCTCTTGGCTTTACATATATCCTCAGTGGGTTCCTTATGGGTCTGGCATGGATTGTATTTGCAGTCTTCTTTGTCTTTGATAAGATTATAGCTCTTCTGGGTAGATTCTTTAAGGCAGAAAGACGAGAACTCCCGGAGATAAAAACTGATGAGCTAACCAGGAGAATCCTTGATATGGCAAGGATGGGCGAAAGCGAGAAATTACCAGAAAAAGGTGCTGTTAGCTCATCCAATACCAATCAGATATTTATTATCATCTTCAGTGTAATAATAGTAATTATCCTGGTTTATATAATCATTATCCTATTTAGAAGATACGAGTCCAGGCGTAAGCCAAAGGAAGAGGATTATATAGAGACAAAGGAGTTTATCACTATAAAAAAGGAAGAGGGCTCAGGGATCTTAAAGAGGATCATAGATAGACTCAGGCCTAAAGACCCGATAGAAAGGATCAGACTCTACTATAAGAAGTATCTCTTAATGTGTAAAGAAAAGGAGATAGGGTTAAAGGAGAGCGATACCACTTTGGATATATATACAAAGTCCAGGGATTTCTTCAATAAAAATGTCCTGCCCAGGATGAGAGAGATCTATATAAAAGTCAGATACGGTTCTGAAAATCCATCCGGCGAAACGGTAAGAGAATTTCTCTCCCTTTATAAAAGACTCAACTCCAAAGATTAATCAAAATTGTGGAACACTTATAACTGTAATATTTTCATTCCCAAGGATTTTACCGGAGGAATGGGCAACAGCCACTATCCTTACCAGTACATCTCTGCTTGACCTTGGTCCAACTATTGCCACCTCAAATCCGTGTGGGAATCCATCTCCTGTGTCACTAACTGTGGCAAATTTGGGTATAGCCATATACCCCATATTGTTATACCCTATACCATAATAGACCTTTCCGGTTGGAAGCTGATTTGCCCCAAAATTTCTAGAGGCAAAACCGGTATCAGTCTGAATCCTGTGATTATTATCAGGAGAAATATTCCCATTCGAGCCGAGGGAATAAAATCTAACATTCTTTAAATCAACAGCGTATCTTATATTCATACTATAAAGAGCCTGTACTATAGCTTTCTTGACATTGTTATCTGATACATTATTTATCGTTACATAGTCTACATAGATCTCTCTTGATTGAGCCTTTAATAGGACTATAGGATTTCTTCCTTTTATTGTGGTACTTGTATCTTTTGCCAAGAAATAATACAAAAATCTATACCTATCTATTCTGTAATCAGTACTGCTTACTGTGACCTCTACAGGAGTTAAATATCTTGCCATAAAAAGTATATTCCCTACATCAGCTGGATTAGGGGGAAAACTTCCCGTTTCATTTATGACTGGTAGTTTATTCCTGTCCAGCGAGGCATAGGGAGAAGGTACATTTAAAACTATCCTATCTTTATAGCTGGAGTTATCGTCAAAAATCATAGCGGATTGGACCACATCGGACTTTATATCCTCTATGAGCCTTTGGTTTATAAGCTTTATATCATTAACTGCGGTTATTGTATTTGTAGAAAAGATTATCCCCTCTGATACCTCGTATATTACAGGTATCACTAGTGATATTATTACTAAAGTTATAAGCAGTTCTACTAAAGTGAAGCCTGGTCTCATCTTCTTATAAATACTCTCCTCTGATGAAAGGCATAATGGTTCCCAATATCTCTCCTGTAAGCCTCAACCATAAATATATACGTACCTATTGGGAACTTATCGACCGGGGTATTTAATAGATAAGATGTAGCATCCTCTATTTTATGAGTATCATCTGGTCTTTCTCCAGGGAATGTGGGCTGATCGTCCTGAACATACCTCCACGTCTTCCCACCATCAGTAGAGTACTTTACTGCATAGACCACCGGAGGAGGATCAGTATAGGTGTAGTCAGAATAAGGTTTTCCATCCCAGCGCTTCCACTCTATAGTCCATTGAATAGTTATACTCTGTGGATTATCAATCTCGTCTATCTCGGTAGGGGATGTTATGGTAACATATGGAACTTGCTCTATTCTGTCTGGATTTGAAGGATTCCCTGCATCAAGAAACCCCATAATTGTACTTACAACGGCGTACCTGGCGATAAAAGCTACCCCAGCCTCTCCGGCTGGAGATAATCCATTTATCAGGAAGTATCCGGTTTTTGTATCACCAGCAAGGGTTGGGGCGGTTAATTTAATCAGAGCACTAGCATTATATCTAGAATTAAAATTATTATCCCCTGTATTCATCCTATAATATACCCTATAAAAACTCAAGGTTCCTCTATATGCACTAAAACTTGTATCGTTCCACTGAGGAGGCATCCATCCCTTTGTCTGCAAATTTACATCTAGCGCAAAAGGACGTCTGGCATTCATAGATTCTGGTAATACGATATTAAATGCCTCATTTATTTTCCTTCCCTCATCGGTAAGCGATGCCATATTATCTGAATTTCTATGTTCGTGGTTGAATCCCAAGTTAGAATTGGACGGACTAGAACTTCCGTTTAAAGCAGTTGGGGGTCCATACTCACGTGTCCTCTTGAATCTATTGTAGGGATAACCCAAAGAAAAATATCTTTCTCTGTAAAATATTGGAGCACTCAAATTCCCATTAGTTATCCAGTAATTATAATGACTATCTGGATATAATTCCCCAAGCCATATCCTTGAATACCAATTAGAATTTTTATCTTTTATCAATCTACAGTAAGAATAATCTGCCCCATCATCTGGTATTATCTCATCCACCTTATTGGTACTACCTGAACCACCCCAAGGGAGATTTGAAATAGGATTATCCAGTAGATTATTAATGTAAGGATTTGCAGTATCTCCACCCATCTCCTGACCAAAGCCAACATAGTAGAATGAGAAGCCAGTAACACTATTAAAAATACTTCTGGACTTCAAGATGCCATCTCTGAATATCTGGAAGTATCTGGGGATATCAGAATCGAAGGGAGGATTGTAACTGTAAGACATCCCCCATCCATTATTACAACCGGTAAACCCATAATAGCCTGAGAGATTATTTGTAAACCACCTGTTATACCCACTATTTGCTTTTACATCTAGATATGGACAGTATCTTGGGTCACCCATAAACTGAAACTTCTCCGTAATGGGTAGTTCTAATCCTATCCATGTAAATGTTCTAGAACGATTTGTAGTGTATTGAACCGGAGCAGGGATGCTATTTCCATCTCTATCCCCTATATATGTCTCTATAGTAAGCACCTTATTTGAAGGGCTTATACTATTTAAGGTACCACCATCCAGTGTTATTATCCATCTGGCAGTATTCTTGGGGCTATCACCTGACGTAGTCAAGTCTTGCCAAGCAGAATAATCAGAAGATGTTCCCACCGGACAAGGGATGTATTCGAGACCATAGAGTTTGTAACTGCTAGATAATCCTGTCCTGCTCGAACTATGATACGGACATTTGGTTGGTGTATTCTTAAGTAGAATCTTAGTGCCTATAAAATTTCCATTATCATCATAGAGCACTCTAGCTTCGTAATGAGAAGGAGAACCTGCAGTAACTCTGGTATATTGTGTGGTTGCATCTCCCTGTATAAATTCTATATGTTTTATACCTTCTATAATACCATCATTATTTCCATCGAGATTTACTCCCCTTACAAGGACAGTAATATAATTTACTATATCTGGAGAAGAATACTCTGGCATAAGATAGGCATAGACCCTCAACTTTACATCTTCACCGACATTATATTTCAGTTTCTCTGAATGTGTCACTACCCTTACACCAGGATAATTCGTTGGGTCTTTAGCAGGATCAGAATAATTTCTCAAAGGAGGGAACGGCATCAGCTCACCGTGAAGATTTATTATTATAGAATTCTTATACTTGTCTGGATCTGAAAACAGGTCTTCCATCAGCATTCGCCAGCTTGGTTCCAGGTTCGGATTGGACTGTTTTTCATAGTTATATCTTAGCGATTCATCCGGGTATCTCATACTGTGGTTGAATTGGTCAGCCAATGCGTATGTGCCATCATTTGGGGACCCATCTATATTTAATTTACCCTTTATAAAGTTTGCATCATAGTAGTATGAGTTAGCCTGGAGAGAATTATTCAATAACCCCGGGTAAAGATAAGCCCAGGGAATAGAAGATGCAACTGTATTATCCTTATTTATATATGGCCTATAGTATTCGTCCCTTCCATAGGAGAGTCTTGTTATCCAGTGAGTTCTTATTGTAAGATTTGGATTCCTAGATTCCATCTCACTTATAGCACTATCTATCATCATTCTGAGGTTTGTGGTATTTACCCACCAACCAGGTACATTTTCAATGGCAATAAGATACACATCATAGACCTGTTGGGGGATATCTGGAGAACCCATTGTAGAGATTATTGTACTTATGTTAGCTAGCCTTCGATAGTCACTTCCAGCCTTTTTAAATATCTCAACTATAACATATCTTACATCACGGCTCTCCACATTGGGTAATCTTTTTACCGTTATTCTTCTGTAGAATCTCCAGCTTCCGTCACCCAGTTTACTATTTCCACTCATTATATGATCAGGGGTAGCGTTTTTTATTGTTGTCAAAACCGGATTATAACCTGTTCCATCATCAAAATTATCCAGATACTCTGCCCTCTTCTCTTCCCCTTTTCTTATATAGCTTTTAAGTTCCTCTATCAGCTGGTTTGCCTTGACGTTTGCAAAGGCGATATCTTGGTTACTGGAAGTATAATTGAACGTCATAGCAATATAGTTAGCCATAATGGCAAAGATTATGCCGAGGACAAGTAAACCTATCACAACTTCTATCAGGGTAAACCCTTTTTTCATCGGTTCACCTCTTTTATAAGAGGGGTAGCTCTCCTGTAGAGTCCTACCCTCCGTTTCATCATATCGATAATATTCTTATCATAATCTATCTCAGATATCTCTCCTGTTCCTTCTATGTTTACAACTGAACCTGTCACAACAAGGCACCCAGATATAAGAGATGGAGCCTGCTGAATATAGTTACTGCTGGCATTTCCAACCACATATATAATTCCGGTAAAATTACTATTACTCCCTGCCTGGATATTCAAATTTCCATTTACGATGAGGATACCTCCTCCATTTAAGGGTCTGGTCCTTCCAAACTGTGCGTTACCATCGATATATATCAGAGCTGAGCTTGGTAGTTTCTCAGGCAATTCATTTACACTTGAGACACTTATATCGGCAAGATTACTCAACTCATCTAGAGAAAGTCCAAAAATAGATTGAGGGTCTAGAGACATAAATTGATTCTCTAAAATTGTTCCCTGTACATCTCCAGTCTTTGTAATCTTACCATTAGTAGCTATTCCACCACGTATCCTTCCTCCTCTACCTATTATTACATTCTTCTCAGCTAGGATTGCAGATTCAACAGGTAGCGTTACTCCCATTCTTCTTATCTCTGTGGAAAGTTTACTCTGTCCAAGTATCCTGTTAGGTGCTTCATTGAACTTTTTATTTGGGTCCAGCTTTTGAAAGACATAACCGTAGCTTGTGATCTTCCAGATACTTCCTGCCTGTGTAAGCCCCCTTTTTATAGAAACATCCTCCACCTCACTCTTAGAGACTTCGTATCTGCCGTAGATATTCCCTGAGATTAAGTATTCTCTTACCAACCCTATACTGGGATCCTCGGTATCCTCTCCTTGGGGAGAAAACTCTATTACAGGTTGAGACAGCTGTCTTTTAAACCAGGATATTGTTTCCTCAATCCCAGCATTGGCAACCTCATCTGCTTTTAGGTTTACATCAAAACTCACCTTTAAGCCTTTCTGGAGATTCAGCACTATAGCCATCCCTACGGCGATGAATGCACTGAGGACTAAAATCAAAAGAATTATAAACACCAAAATAAAACCTTCATTTCTATTTTTACTCATAGCCCTCCCTCGAATACCTATTACTAAGGTATATTATATCATATGAAAAATATCTTCTAAAATAGTATTGGATATTAACTACAGATAAAATAAATAGGCTGGCAGAATGCCAGCCCTATAATTGCCTATTAATCTAATTCTAGACCTTAAATCTACCTATACTCTCCTTCAACTCCCTTATTAAGTCTGATAGCTGCTGTATATTAGCAGTAACTTCTTCGATAGATGCAGTCACTTCCTCTGTAGCAGCAGACGTCTCCTCTGCAGAAGCAGCATTCTCTTCTGCTATAGCAGCGACTCCCTGTATTGCATCAGAAATCCTTCTTCCACTCTCTAACAATCTGTTTATATTTGATACTATGTTTTGAACCATACTCATAGCCTTATTATTTGCCTGATAGATGGTATTGAAAGTTTCGGTAACTTTATTGCCTATCTCTACCTGTCTGGATATTGTTTTTACTGCCTCATCAGTACTCTCGGCTGCTCTATTAATCTGATTTCTTATCTCATCTACAAATTGTGATATCCTCTGTGCACTCTGATTAGACTCTTCCGCCAGCTTCCTCACCTCATCGGCTACAACCGCAAAACCTCGCCCTGCTTCTCCTGCCCTGGCAGCTTCTATAGCTGCGTTCAGTGCCAAAAGATTGGTCTGAGAGCTTATACTTGATATGGTCTCTACAATACGGCCAATCTCTCCTGCTGCAAGCTCAAGTTCATCCATCACCTTAACAACGGAGTTGGTTGCCTGCATTGTCTGGGAAAAACCTTTATTAAGCTCCTCAATGACAAGTCTTCCCTCATCGGTAAACCTTACCGTATCCATAGCGGATTTCTCTACGTTAGATGCGTTCTGTGCTAGTTCCTCTATATTCTTACTTATACTCTCCACCTCTGTAGAAGCAGAAGTTACATTCTTTGCGGTCTCCTGAGCCCCACCGGCTACTCCCTGGGAAGTTGTTGAAATCTGCTGAACTGCAAGAGAGGTCTGATTGATGGCTTCCGATATATGAGAATTCAGGGTCGAGACAGAGGATATAGCTTCTAAGATTCCCATAATTAACTTTCTTAGCTCATTAACCATAGTATTTATACCATTAGCAATCTTACCTAACTCGTCGGACTGATTGATATCCAGAAATTCCGAGAAATCATAGTTAGATATTTTACTCAGATAGTCCAGAATCCTTCTCAAGACCCTATTCAAAGGAATTGATATTAGAAGGATAATAACCGCTCCCAGTATAGCAAATCCTACCATTATCAGTCTGATTCGATTAGCAATGGAAGATTTCATAGCTACCAAATCATCCACGTATATCCCTGTACCTATGATCCATTTCCAGGGATCAAATCCCTTAACATAACTCACTTTGGGCTGTGGTTTCTCCTTCCCTGGCTTTGGCCATTGATATTTTACAACACCTTCGCCTTTCTTTTTTACCACATCTACCATTGCAACAAACAACTTGAATCCTGTAGGGTCCGCATAGTTTGATAGGTCCTGTCCATCCATCTCGGATTTTATAGGATGCATAACCATAACCGGAGTATAGTCATTTATCCAGAAATAGTCACTATCTCCATACCGGAGATTCTTGAGGGCCAACTTTGCCATCTCTTTAGCCTCATCTTCCGTCATCTTCCCAGATTTATAGAGATTATAATAGTACTGAACTATGCCCATAGATGTCTCAACTAAGTTCCTGGTCTTTCTTATAGCTTCATTCTCCAGGCTAGAACCTATAAAAGGTACTATAAAAGCCTCGCTTAAAATAACAAATGATAGGATGAGTATAACACCCAGAAAAATGATCTTTGTTACAAGCTTTACATTGCCAAAAGCAATCTTCATTTTCATCCTCCTCCTACTAGGCATTTTTGTTTATATTAATCACATATTAGTTAGCTTTCAACACTCTATCGAACAATTATGAATAGAGCCCTTATAGCCACCACCAGGGAACAGCTATCACTTTTGAGTGAAGATATCTTACAGATTCTCCATTATAAATAAGTACTCCCCTTACGGCATTGGGATTTTCTTCGACAAAGTCTATTAGATTTTTAATATCCTTAACTGCAGGTTTTTCAGTAAGTTTAACCTCAAAGGCAAGAAGCCTTCTTCCCCATTCGAAGATAAAATCTACCTCTTTTCCAGAGACAGATCTATAGTAGTAGAGATTCCCTTTTGGAGTAAGAAGTCCTGAGTAGACCTGAAGATGCAAGAAGATCATAGTTTCAAAAAAACCACCTAACTCACGAGCATTAATTAGACTCTCCTCATTGTGATATCCTGATAAATAAGCACAAAGGGCAGGATCTATAAAGAATACCTTGGGAGATTTTATTAACCTCTTGAGTCTATTAGAAAAATAAGCGGGTATCTTTCTGATTATATTCAAGATCTCTAAAAGCTTTAGATATCTATGTACCGTAGGTTGACTTATTCCTATATCTCTTGCTATCTCCGTCTGATTTATTATATTTCCACTTCTCGGGGCTAAAGCTTCCATCAATCTTCTAAAATCAATAAGGTTCTCTATTTGAGAAAGTTCCCTAAGGTCTCTCTCCAAATAGGTCTTAATATATCTTTCCCACCATAAAAGGATAGAATCTAGATCATCTATATATAAGAGTGGGGGCATAAAGCCTTTTAAAATAAAAGGAATTGGATCAACTTTTTCTAAAGTCTCTTCTTCAATTATACCTTCCTGCCATAATCTCAAAAAATTACTTTTTTCTATCTCATCCTCAATTTCACAGTAGATCATAGGAAACATCTCAAAATAAATCGCTCTTCCAGCAAGACTTTCAGAAACTTCTCTCATAAGTAGTAAATTTGAGGACCCTGAAAGAATAAATTTCGTCCTTCTTTGAGTTTTATCTACTGTATTTTTTATAGCTGAAAGGATCTCCGGAGCTTTTTGAACTTCATCTATAATAATCTTATCTGCCCTTACCCATAGGGAGTAAGGGTCTAGTTTAGCCTGCTCCAATACGGAAAATTCATCTAAATTTAAGTATCTAAAGTCTGGGAACTCTTTCTGGAGAAAAGTGCTTTTCCCTACCTGTCTTGCCCCTGTCAAAACTACAATAGGGAAACTCTCTATAGCCTTTTTAATCTTCTCTCCTATCAGTCTTTTCCTGTATTTTAATTCAGAACCTGAATGATTTTCATTCATATAGTGAATAATAATACAGATTTCGCAAAAAAGCAAGTTGTATCCAATCTATGGTATAATAGAATGGTTATAAGAGTTTATCAGGAGGTTTGGAATGCTGGTTAGATTCTTGGGTGCAGCTGGAGAGGTAACTGGTTCAAACTATCTCCTTAAGGCGGTGTCTATAATACTCAGAGAGATTAACGAAAAATAATCTTTCAGGAGGTTATCCGTGGCGATAGTCTTTATAGGACATTTGTCTAAAGATATAAATGTATTTAAGGACAGAGAACAGATAATTCCAGGAGGTGGAGTCTACTATGGAGCCTTTGTAGCAAAGTCATTCTTCCCAGAAGTTTTAGTATATACAAAGCTAAATGTTACTGACAGGGAACTCTTCCGGGATATGGAAGATTACGGCATAGATGTTATATACTTTTCTTCAAGGACAACTACAACCATCAAAAATATATATCCAACAGACAATCCTGACGATAGAATGTCCAGAATGATAGAAAGGGCTGAACCATTTATGGAGGAGGAGATAAATAAAATAGGATATGCCGATATTATTCATATCTCAGGTCTATCCAATGGGGAGATCCCAGAAAGGTTTATAGAAGAATTACGAAAGAAAGCTGAGGTCCTCGGACTAGATGCCCAGGGTTTCTTGAGAAACGTGGATAGCGAAGGAAATATGGCATATAGAGATTGGGAATATAAAGAGAAGTACCTTCCTCTGATAGATGTGTTCAAAGTAGACTCCCGAGAATCTGAAATTTTAACAGGCATAAAGGACTTAAATAGTGCATTAAAAAAGATTGCCGAATGGGGTCCAAAGGAGATACTCCTTACCTATAGAGATGGGATTATCCTCTGGACTAAAGGGAGGACCTTTGAAGAAAAGTTTGGAGGATGGACACTGGAAGGAAGAACAGGAAGAGGAGATACCTGTATGGCAGGCTATCTTGTCCACAGGCACCTAGGCTACGAATCTGCCTTAAAAAAGACGGCAGAGATAGCTACAGAGAAGATGAAAAGTCCTGGACCTTATAAAAGAAAGGGGTGATTTGATGTACAGTGTGAGCAGTATTACTGATGATACTCTTATTTTGGAAGGAGAAGGCAGAACCATTTCATTCTCTCTTATCAGAGAAGAGATCATCAGAGTCAAGGTTCTGGAAAAAGGTGCTGATGAGTCTACCGAATTTAAGGTATCTGAGGAAAAAACTCCTGTTAAGATTAAGGTCTCCAGTATTTCTAAAGATAGACTCAGAATCTCTTCGGGTCATACCGACGTAATTATAAACCTTAATCCGTTCTCTTTTAAGGTCTGTAGAGATGGAAAGGAAAAACTCTCTACAGATGAAGTTGTGTTTATAGATAAAAGGGGTGAAGAGACAATATTCAGATTCAGGCTAACACCTGAAGAAAGGGTCTATGGTTTAGGACAGGACCATATGGCAGACCTTAACCAGAGAGGGAAAGAGCGTAGATGCTGGCATCAGTGGAACGGTTTTAGAAGGAGTGGAAACGACTCTGTACCATTCCTGTTATCCTCAGAGAACTATGGACTATTCCTAGATACCAGCTGGCCTGTAAGGTTCAATATAGGTGGAGATAGAGTACCAGAAAGGAATACAGGTGAGGAATGGGCTCCATCCCCCTGGAATTGGGACCTGCCAAGTGGAGAGGGAAATCCGGATAGACTCGTTGTATTACTGTATGGCTCCAAGGTGGCTGACTTTTACATAATCCTGGGCGAAGATTTTAACAGTATAATAAAGAACTACTATGAAATTACAGGAAGTCCCAGGCTACTCCCTAAATGGGCTTATGGTTTTATACAGTGCAAGAACAGGTATAGGAGTGAAGAAGAACTACTTAGACTTGGTAAGAAGTTCAGAGAAAAAGGCATCCCTGGGGATGTCCTAGTTATAGATTGGCTATGGTTTAAAGAATTTGGAGACCTCGAATGGAACAGAGACTACTGGCCACATCCGGAAAAGACATTTGAAGAGCTGGCAAGACTTGGCTTTAAGATTATGCAGGCACAACATCCATTTATAGATAGAAAATCATTAAAGTATGAGATCTTTAAAGAGAAAGGATACCTGAATGATGTTCCACCGTCTGCCAGACCAACCTTTGATCACTCGAATCCGATAGCCAGAAAAGGCTGGTGGGAAGAGATAAAGAAACTCTATCAAACAGGTATAAGGGGCTACTGGACAGATATGGGAGAGATAGAGGAACATAAACCTGGAACAATGAGTTATCTTGGCACTAGAGAAAAGGTCCATAATATCTATACGTTACTCTGGACAAAAGGTCTGTATGAAAATCAGAGGGAGACATTTGGGACCAGAAGTTTCTCTCTGGCTAGGACATTCTGGTGTGGGATGCATAGATACAGCACTGCGATGTGGTCTGGTGATATAAACTCCAGCTGGGAAGTTTTGAAGGATCAGGTGATCATAGGACAGGACGTAACTCTAACTGGTATGCCATACTGGTGTACAGATATTGGAGGGTTCTTCTTCCATAAAGAATTTACTCCCGAGTTATACATAAGATGGTTCCAGTGGGGAACTTTCTGTCCGATATTCAGGACTCACGGGACCAGACCTGAAAACGAACCATGGTCATTTGGGAAAGATGGGGAAGAGATACTCAAAAGGTTTATCAAGCTCAGGTATAGACTTTTACCATACATCTATAGCCTGGCTTATGATGTATCTACAGGAAGACAGATAATGAGAGCAATGGTTGTTGATTATCCGGATGATAAAAATGCCTACGAGAGTAAATATCAGTTTATGTTTGGAGATATACTGGTGTCTCCTGTTGTAGAAAATAACTCAAGAATGAAGGAGACTTATCTACCGGAGGGCTACTGGTACGATTTCTGGACAGGTAAGAGGTATAAGGGAAAGAGATCTATCAGAGTCCCTGCACCTATAGACAGGATGCCTCTCTTTGTAAGAAATTCCTCTATAATTCCTATGAATGCTCTAGATATGATGTATGCGGATGAGAAACCACTGAAGGAATTAGATGTTAATATCTATACCCCTATCGATGGAGAATTTGAGATCTACGAGGATGATGGTGTTACATATGACTATGAAGATGGCAAGTTTGTAAAGACTAAGTTCTCAGCCTTCGAGACAGAAAATCAGCTAAAGCTTACTATCTCTAGCTACGGAGAAGAATTTCAGGGCTTTGAGAAGGATAAAATATTCAATCTCTATATCTATGGGATAAACGGGAAAGAGGTAAAGGTAGGAGATAGATTGGTAGATTTCGAAAATGAGGGTAATGTACTGAAGATAAAGGGCATAGAATATCGCTTCGGAGACAGGATAGATATAACGGTAGAGAAGGTTGAACCACCGATCATAGAGGAGGACGATATTGAGATATCTGTTGATGGATTAGATAAGAGGCAGGATGGCTCTATAAGAATTAATATTCTGATGGCAAATGGCAATTCCGCCCCCTTAAGAAGGGTATATTTTGAGATAGATAAACCTGAGGGATGGTCGATAGTCTCTTCAGATCTACCAACTGGAAGATCTAACTTCTTCTATCCAGATGGAAAACTGGTCTTAAATCCAGGAGATATAGTCCAGAAGGAATTAACAGTTTCACAGATAGGAACCATTACATCTCCGTATGAAGATATTACTATAAAAGCCAGGATCAAGACAAAGGATGAGGAAGAAGAAAGGATATTTAGAGTAAGCCTTAGAGATGGTAATATAACATCCTGGGCTGTTACAGGCCCATTTACCGGAGGGGTAAAAGAGATAGAAGAGGATCCAGGTAAGATGGAGTATCTGATAGATAATAAGCCATGGAGATGGATGTCGGGTTCTAAATTTATAGTTGAACCATTTGGCTATCTTGACCTACTGAAGTTATCCAGAGAGATAATGGGAGAAGGCATTACCAGTGGAACCTCCTATGCCAGAACAGAGCTTTATTCTGACGAAGATAGAAAAATAAGATGTTCTCTTTATGGAGAAGGAAAGCTGGAGATAATGGTAAATGGAACCCCTATATATAAGAGCGATGGTATTGTTTATGATGATGAGATCACTTTACCTCTCAAAAAGGGTATAAACAGAATACTGGTCAAGGTATCTTTTGACTTCCCGAAACCTTATAGTGGAAGGGAGTTTGGCTTTAGATTGAAAATACTTGAACCAGTAAAGGGAGTCTGGTTGATTGGTAGTCGATAAAATCTAGCAGGACAGGCGGGCTCGCCTGTCCGCTAAATAATTATCCAAATAAGGCGGACTCTATAAGTTGACATATCGTATGGATAATTATTATATGTATCTCCTGGATCCTTGGAGTTGAGTCTAATCTGACTATTATAGGTATATCCACCAGGTTTCCCAGTTTTCCTCCATTATGACCCAGGAGTCCTACGGTCTTTATAGAGAGACTTTTAGCCGTGCTAACAGCAGATATCAGGTTTTCTGCATTTCCGCTTGTAGAGATCACAATAAGCGCATCTCCTCTATTGCCCAGAGCTTCTAACTGTCTGGAGAATACTCTTTCAAAAGAATAATCATTGCCTATAGCGGTGAGGATCGAGGTATTTGTGGTAAGAGCTATACCAGGTAAAGCCTTCCTCTCTTTTAAAAATCTACCCACAAGTTCCCCGACAAGATGCTGACTATCTGCAGAAGACCCTCCATTTCCTGCCACAAGAATCTTATTGCCATTCTTTAACGTTTCTATAAGTACCTTGGTCGCCTTCTCAACAGAAGAGATCAGCTCTTCATCTAAAAGGATATTTCTACAATCATACGCCTCTTTAAATATATCCATTATACTGTTCATCGAAAATCTCCCCTTCCTTTAGATTTTTATATTATAATAATACTCAAAAATTACAAATGAGGTGATAGTATGAATAGGCTGTTCTATTTATCTATTTTATGTCTATTATTTATGTTCCCTCTCGAGGTTATTGCTATGGATAAAAAGCTACCAATATCCCGTGGGGTTAACCTTGGTAATGCGCTGGAAGCACCAATAGAAGGACAATGGGGCGTAATAATAAAGGATGAATACTTTAAACTGATAAAAGATGCCGGCTTTGACCATGTAAGGATACCTGTTAGATGGTCAGCTCACGCAGACACAAAGCCACCATATACTATTGAGAAAAGCTTTTTTGAGAGGGTAGATCATGTAGTAAACGAGGCTTTAAAGAATGGACTCTATGTAATTATAAACATACATCACTACGAAGAGATAATGCAGAGCCCAGAAAGGCATAAGGATAGATTCTTAAAAATCTGGGAGCAGATCTCTGTACACTATAAAGATTATCCAGAAAAGCTCTGGCTTGAACTCCTCAACGAACCCTGTCATTATCTGAACAGTAAATTGTGGAATCAATACATAAAAGAGGCAATAGCTATTATAAGAAAAACAAATCCAGCAAGAAAGATCGTGGTTGGTCCTACAGACTGGAACAGTGTATATAAACTCAACGAGTTGGAGCTTCCAAAAGACCAAAACCTGGTGGTCACCTTTCATTACTATAATCCATTCCGATTTACACATCAGGGAGCGGAGTGGGTAAGTCCTTCTCCTCCAGTAGGTACCAAGTGGCTTGGAACAGAAATAGGAAAATTATTGATCTCTGGTGAATTAGATATGGCAGTTGAATGGTCAAAGAAAAATAATAACATTCCTCTATTTTTGGGAGAGTTTGGGGCTTACAATAAGGCGGATATGGATTCTAGAGTAAGATGGACGTCATATGTAGCCAGATCAGCTGAGAAAAGGGGTATCGCTTGGTGCTATTGGGAGTTCTGTGCAGGCTTTGGTATCTACGATCCTGTTAGTGAAGAGTGGCGAACCCCTTTGCTAAAAGCATTAATACCAGAGAAATAAAGGGATCTGTTACTGTACAGGTATAAAGTTTATCTCTGATCCGACTACAATCTTTCCCTCTTCAATCACCAGAACAGGGACAGACTCTATTCTGATCTTCCTCCTGGTCCCATCCGGCAAACTTACTTCTACAAGGGACTCAAATGGTCTTGGTCCTGGGAAAGAAAATGCTATCTGGTAAATCCTAGAGATGTCTACTTCGCCAACAACTACCCTCTTTCCCAGAAGATTAAAAGCCACCTCAAAAGCCACTCGCTCCACTTTTATGTTAATCTTATTATCATTAGGGTCATATTTAACCGAAACTTCCCCATAGGCTGGTGTAGAATAAGTTACAGGAAGGGTCTTAAAAGATACAGTTATATCTGCCTGGAAAAGGGCTCGTTCTGGGGTCAAAATTATCTTTGGATTTTTGACCGTCCATGTGTATTCTCCCTTTATCCCTACAATACTAAAAGTGTCAGTCTTTTTGACCTCTCCTATATTGGATAGGAATTTGTTAAGAGTATCCTGACGAATCACTATACTTGCATCGGGCTCACTCCCCTTAGCTATAAAAGAACCAGAGACAATAAAAATAATTAAGAAAAGAATACACAGAGTTGATCTTGCTATCTTCATAATAACCTCCTGTTTTTGGAATTTATAAGATTATTATAAACTAAATCTTTTGACCCAGCAAGGTCTTGACATAGACATCTAAATTATGTTAAAGTATTTCTAGTTAAAAGTTATTATCAGGAGGTGTTAATATGGAGGAACAGGTAAAAACAGTAAGTTTACCTAGACTGAACGAGCCAGCTCCAGATTTTGAAGCAGTAACTACTCACGGAAAGATAAAACTATCGGATTACAAAGGAAAATGGGTAATATTATTCTCTCATCCGGCAGATTTTACTCCAGTCTGCACTACCGAGTTTGTTGCCTTCAGCAAGGCCTATGATGAATTTGTAAAAAGAAATACCCAGTTGATAGGGCTCAGTATTGATAGTATATTTTCACATCTAGCCTGGGCGCAGAACATAGAGAAAAACTTCGGGATAAGGGTCCCCTTCCCTGTTATAGCGGATCTGGATATGAAAGTATCTACACTCTATGGAATGGTACATCCTCAGGCAAGCAGTACTCAGGCGGTAAGAGCGGTATTCATCATTGATGATAAGGGTATATTAAGGGCTATGATCTACTATCCTTTGACAAATGGTAGAAATATCCAGGAGATCATAAGACTTCTAGATGCCCTTCAGACAAGTGATAAGTATGGAGTAGCTACACCGGCAAATTGGACGCCCGGAGAAAAGGTGATCGTGCCGCCACCAAATACTCAAGAAGCTCTGGAAAAGAGATTAAAAGAGGGCTATGAATGTGTAGACTGGTATCTATGTTTTAAGAGCCTCTAACTACCCCGTTTATCATATTTCCTCCACTTATCCTCTCTCTCCCTCTCATCCCACCGGGTAACGTTCTGTTACCCGGTTCTTGATTTTTATTGTAAATATATCTATGGAATGATAAAATATAACTGGGTTTCAACAATTTTAATAAAGAGGGAGGTCTTTAAAATGTTTACCAAGAAGGTAATCGTAAGTATTATTACTCTGGCTCTTATTTTGCTATTAACTAATGCATATCCACAGACTATTACCAAAATAAACACCATAAAGGTAAATCTCTGGGGAGTGGTGGATGATAAGGGCAATATGAGCCTGAGTGTAAGGTGGAGTTTTCCAACCAGCGCTATGTATCTACAGATAAAAAGGGCTTATCCTAATCCTTACGTAATAGCGAGAAATCTCCTTGGTTCATCAGCTACTATGGAGTTAAGAAACGCCAAAGTCTCATACGAAGATCAAAACAACTCGCTAAAACTTACTGCGGATGTCTTAGGTGGAGCAGTAAATAAGAAGCAAAGATGGACGATAAATATCGGTAAAGGGGCAGATATGTTATATTCCGATGGGAAAAGGGCTATGTTCCTTCTGGTTCAGCCTGTCGGAGGTGACGTAGTGATGATTCAGGTGCTCAATATCAACCTTCCTAAGGGTGTCTCTGATTGTAAGTTTGATAGTAAAACCGGATTTTTTCCTACCTCCTAGAGAGGAAGGTAGCAAAAGGTAAGACAAGTGTAGACTTCACAGTTAGATTGAAGCCAAGGGTTATGTCTGCCCTTTATAAGGTCTATGGGAATCCAGAACTCTTTGATGGCAGTTACTGGGTAGCCAAAGCCATCTTCAGGAATACAGGGACATCTGATATAACAGATCTGAGGATAAGTTATAAACTTGGGGATTATACTTCCTGGTCTCCAGAAAGCACTTACAATCTTGTGGTCCCTGGTGGAACAGTTGTAGACTTCTATTATCCGATAATCTCCCCACGGATAGCTGAACTCAAAAGTGCTACTCCCTGTGACCTCGTGATAAAATACTCCTACAAAGATTCAGCAGGTAAAACATATACCGATACAGCATCGTATAGATTACAGGTGCTGGGGATAAATCAGTTTGAATTCTCTAACCTGCCCGAAGAAGAAAGGACAGGTGCCTGGGCTGATGATTTCTCAAATTCTCCTCTAATAGCTGCCTTCGTTACCAAACTGGATGATCCGGTAAAGGCTTTTGCAGGTATGGTAAGCCAGTATGCAGGTGGGGTAGCCGCTGCAGCCAATGACGATGATGCCATCAAATTCTGTAAAGCCTTGTACGATTTAGAGGTATTTAATGGCATATCATACCAGACCCCATCAGGATTCCTTACAGAATATAGCTCTGGCGGGCAAGATTTAAAGTATCCAAGGGATGTGTTAAGGGATAAAGCAGGTACCTGTGTAGACCTTGCAATCCTCTATGCAAGTGTGTGCGAGGCGGTAGGGCTTAAGTCTATTATAATTACCATTCCAGGCCATGCATTTCCAGTAATAGTATTACCCTCAGGTCAGCTATTACCTGTGGAATCCACAGGGGTAGGAGGAGCAGCGGTTGGAAGGTCTTTCTCATTTGATGAGGCTGTAAAGGGTGGGATGAAAAATTTAAAAGAGCTACAGATGGGAAGATATTTTATCGTTGATGTTCAGGAACTGCAGAAACAGGGAGTATCAACTCCAGAATTACCTAAACTACCAGCGGATATATTTAAACAATGGGGTTACAAAAGTCCAACCGAGGTAGCGGTTCAGCCAGTAACACAGCCTACGCCCCAACCAACCCCTCAGCCTGCGCCACAACCTACGCCCCAACCAACTCCCCAGCCAGCTACAGTTATATCAGGGCTATATCAGGGTACGTATCGTAACAATATTACCGGTGCTACGGGAAATATGAACGTACAGATAGTCCAGAGTGGAAATAACATCCGAGGAGAGATCGAGATAGTAGATGAAGGAAACGGTACCATTACAGGGACAATAGTTGGTACAAATATTCAATTTACCGCCACCATAAATGCATATTATGGTCAGTTTTCAGTTACCTTTACCGGTGTGGTTCAGGGTAACAGTATCTCCGGAAATTACTCTGTTCCTGCGTCAGGGGTAAATGGTACGTTTGTTTTAACAAGACGTTGAAGGTCTGGAGTTTTTATGATAAAATATGGGTATGCGCCCGTAGCTCAACTGGATAGAGCGGCAGACTACGAATCTGCGGGCTGAAGGTTCGAATCCTTTCGGGCGCGCCAGGCGCCCCAGTAGCTCAATGGACAGAGCAGGGGACTCCTAAGCCTCTGGTTGGGGGTTCGATTCCCTCCTGGGGCGCCAGTAATTTTTGTAAAGGTGAATAGTATGCGTTTTAAACTTATAATAAATCCAATAGCAGGTGGGAGGAAGGGGAAGACCCTTACAGAGAAAATCTTAGAGAGACTAAGAGCTTGGGGTATCTCTTTTGAGCATGAGTTCTCAAGATACATAGGACATGCCACCGAGATAGCCAGACAATCAGTAAAAAGATTTGATGCGATTGTAGCGGTGGGAGGAGATGGAACAGTCAATGAGGTCTTAAATGGAATCTTTGGTTATGATGTACCACTGGGTATTCTTCCCGTAGGTAGAGGAAATGACTTCTTTAAGACAATCAATACCTCCAGACTTTTAGATGTGATAATTAAACCACTTATCGAAGCCCCCAGGATAAAAATGACTGATGTTGGGAGGATAAACAATAGATACTTTATGAATGTTGCTGGAGTAGGTTTCGATGCCCTGGTAGCAACAATAGCCGAGCCGATAAGATTCCTTGGTCCTATTGCATACCTAGGGTCTGCACTTATAGGGCTAATGAGGAACAAAGGGATAAATCTTAAACTGAACATTGATGGAGAGAAGATAGATTTAAATGCCCTTATGGTTGCCATTGCAAATGGTAAATATTTTGGCGGAGGAATGAAGATTGCCCCGGATGCAAGCCCCTGGGATGGTAAATTCGATGTATGTCTTATAGAAAATGTCTCTAGCTTGGAGATACTAAAGACTTTGCCAAAGGTTTACACCGGTAAACATACAGACCATCCAAAGGTAAAGATGTTAAAGGCGGAGCATATAGAGGTTTTATCCTCTGAGAAGATTCCTGCAGAAATGGATGGAGAGGTCTTTTACACAGATAAGATAATATTAGATATAGTTCCCAAAAGCATACCCCTTATACTGAGCCAAGCATAAGAGGCTAACTCCTTCAAGTATCCAGTATCACATTAGAGATTATAAGTTTATCAAACTGTATCTGATAGTTATAGAATCCACATTTTATCCTCCTAAGGCTTTTTTCTCTTCTTCTAGCTTTTCCCCAATCCACATCCGGGCTTATGGGTCAATCTTCTCAATCCCACCCACCACTCCGGGTTAGAAGAGAAAAATCTTTACTACTCTTTTCTATCAGATACTCTTTATAGAGGTGCCTAAAGTAATCCCTTTGCAATTATATATGAATGTATCACTTTGCAGCGACACATCCTCGACTCTTCAACTTTTTGCGTGGGGTGGATCTTAAGAATATCCTCTTCTTAGCTTATAGATCTGCAATTTGGAGGTCATCCTGGACACAAATCACCTCTTTTTAGAGGAATATTTCCTATATCCCACCCTTAAGGTAAAAAATTATCCCATACCCCCTCTTTTGAAACCCCTCAACCCTATCACTAATAATATTTTATCTACTAAATGCTACTAAACGCTATACTAAGCCTCTGAGTGTAATTTAATGGATTCCTAAATCCAAAGCTTATCCTCTTTAGTAACTTAACTAATAGATTATTCCCCTCTAGTTGTGCATTTGTAGTCCGACTCTCAAAGTAGTTTAGTATGTACTCTTCGTATTTTGTTAATTTATCTACCCATTTATTCAAATCTGGATCTCCTATCTTCCTACCATAATTTATCCCAGCATCTAGTATCATCTTAGCTTCACTTCTGTTCCCTGCTTTGTATACCTTCCTTATCAACTCCTTTATCACATAATACGGTACTAAATAGGGATGTTCTTTAAGTACCTTCTTTAACTTCTCCTTTTCTTTGTCTTTTAGATGTTCTATCCCCTTGTAAAATATCTTCCTCGGTAATTTGACCTTACTTACAAAACTTTCTACTTCTATAGCCCTTAATACCTCTCTATTAGCATCTTGTATAACATGGAAGTGGTCCAGTACTATCTTTGCATGCGGTAGCTCTTCTCTTACACTGTTTATATAACTACTCTTCATGTCTACAGAAACCTCCTTTATCTTATCTTTTATTGGTAAGTTCCTAAGGAATTCCTTGAGAGTTTCTTTCCTGTCAGGATATATGAATCCTAATTGTGTATGTGTAGTTAGTTCTCTTACTGATGTAACCATATCGTAGCCCCTGAACGAATGTTCATCTATACCTAGTCTTAAATCACCTCCAAACTTTTCCCAGTCTATTGTGGTATTGTATGACCGTAAGAGTCTGGTAACTGTTGTATGGCTTATCCCGTATTTCTTTGCTACTTCATTTATACTTACCCTGTACTTTAGCGCCTTAATTATCTGTTCTTTACATTCTTCAGTTATCCTGGCTTTTGGCTTTACAGAAGGTATATTTATTGTTTTGGTTCTTCTACATCTTGGACAAATGTATCTTAGCGGACGATAAACTATCCATGAAGATTCACCTATAAGAACTTTCCTCTGTCTAGCGAAACCATGAAAGTGCATCTTTATGTGACATTGTTCACATATAACTTTACGTTTCTTAAGTCTTACTGTTATAATATTAGGTGATGTTTCGAGCTTTATTAGTTCTATATAGTGTTTTAGATATTTTAGTAAAGTTAGTAGCATAGGTCTAGTCACCACCTTATAAGGTTTTATTCTATAATAATTTTCTCACAAACAAAGTAAAAAGGGGAATACCTACAAGGAGTCGGTGGGTATTCCCCTAATTTTTAGACCCCACGCAAAAGTTTATAGAGCTCACATCTCTTGACACAGCTAATATTTTCTGCTAAATTATTAGCAAATAGATTAAGGTTAAGGTTAATCTATGGCTAATAGAAATAGAGTTACTATAAAACATATAGCGGAAAAGGCTGGTGTCTCATATGCTACTGCCTCTCTGGCACTCTCAGGAAAAGGACGGTTAAGTGAAGCTACTAGAAAGAAGATCCTGGACATAGCTTCAACTTTAGGGTACTCTGTAGAAGAAAAACCTGCATCGAATATACCTCTTATCGCCTTTGTAGACGCCAGTAGTCATATGGGCGGTTTTTATATGT
>Ga0071330_1064991_pt1 | contig 47551 bp, 28 predicted proteins | sample GBScel77sediment_FD_63802 | JGI IMG/M metagenome (GOLD analysis project Ga0071330, IMG submission 63802) | Hot spring sediment microbial communities from Great Boiling Spring, Nevada - Cellulolytic enrichment Sediment 77C v2 (version 2) | ecosystem: Environmental > Aquatic > Thermal springs >...
CCGGCTATTGATCCCCACTACCTGGTGGTAATAGCGGGGATGCATCCCATGGACCCGTAACAGGCGGAGCCTTTCCATTAAGACATCGCTTTCTGTGGTGAGCATCCCCCCGTCACCCGCTCCTCCAAGGTTCTTTGTGGGATAAAAGCTGAAACACCCCACATCGCCCCAAGCCCCGGCAAAGATTCCCTCCCAGGTAGCCCCGACTGCTTGGGCAGCATCTTCGATGACGGCCAAGCCGTGCTTGCGAGCAAGTTGCCGGAACTGGTCCACCGCAGCACATTGCCCAAATAAGTGCACGGGGATAATGGCTCGGGTGCAGCCGGTGATCCGTTCCGCTGCATCCTTTGGAGAGAGGTTAAAGGTCTCCGGATCGATATCGGCGAAAACCGGTTTGGCTCCCACCCGCCACACCGCACTGGCCGTGGCGAAAAAAGTGAAACTTGGAACAATTACCTCATCTCCGGGACCTATTCCCAATGCCATTAACGCAAGCAGCAGGGCATCGCTCCCGGATGCACAGCCAATTGCATATCGGAAGTTGAAGTATTCAGCAAATTCCTGCTCGAAACGTTCCACCTCCGGCCCCAAGGCAAAGGCACCGGAATCCCACACTCGAGCCAGCTCTCGCAGGACCTCCTCCCGGAGGAAAGCAAGTTGCCTACTTAAGTCGTAAAACGGGACGTTCATCGGCCGATTCACCTAGCTGCATCCACAGGGCAATTTTGGAGAATCGCAAGTAGACGAATCCACGGCGAAACCCGAGATTAGATCCGATGACACACAGGGGCCATTCGCCAGTGAAAAGCACCCGTTTTCTGCCCAACCGTTGGGAGATCTCCACTTTTGGGAAGCATCCCAGGGTATTTCCGCCTGGCAACTGCTATAGCCGCCGCCAATTATCTTTCCCTCAAACCCAACAATCGCTAATGGAAAACGGCTAGCTTTCGAAGATGGTAAGCCTCCCCTACTCCACCTCCCTGCTTGCCCCTCGAAGGGCACGAAGTCCTTTCCTGTGTGTCATTTGTGATCGGCTTCCCACCATACGAACCCCACTCGCGAGAGGTCAAGGTCAGTTCAAGCAGTTGTGGAACTGCCGTCCGTTCGCATAACTCGTTTCCTGATGTACTCTTACTCCTCCGCGGAACGGTCTGCTCCCAATCTCCCCTCAGGAGCGATGAACGATCCTTCCCCCGGCAAGAAGCCTCAATTGCCAAAAGGAAGTCACCTCTAGCTTTCCGCACCCGAGTTCCTTTCACTCGAAGCGAATCTTCCAGGGGCTGTAGACAAAATCCCTCGAAGTGCGGGTAGGAGAGAAAAATCGCTAGGGGTACGGGTAGCGGAATTTCTTTAGTGGGCGGTAAAGAGAGGGACATGAGGTCCAGAAACTCACTTGCTCCGCAACTTGTGATCTCCACAAAAACCCCCGCGGGGTTGCAGAGGGGAATTCCGATGAAAGTTGCCCATTAGAGAGGTAAAGCGAAGAGAAAAAGCAAGCCGAGAACAGGACAGAAGGTATTAACTCGAGGGTGCCTGTTTAGCCTCTTGGATATAACGACCACATCGAGAGGAGCTAGGCCTTTCGGTGTGGTCCCGCGGCGGTAGCATTCCTTCTCGAGGGCCTCCAAGCTGGCCAACGCTCAGCCGGCTTGGGTGCGACACAGAGCACCTGTCAGCTGGATCTCTCCCGAGCTTTTCCACTTCCCCTTCTAAAACCAATACCACAGAAGGCTCCAAAGAGAGGCAGGATTCTCGGGAGAACTTGCAGCCTCTCGAACCGGCAAACGTGCTTTTTATGAGGGCCCTTTGGCCCGGGTTATGTCGGCGGAGGCAGAATGGGGGCCGTTCGCCGGGGCAACAAGGTACACAAAAGAATTCCCCCAAAATACAGTCCGCTTAAAGGAATTGCCATCGCGATCATACTCCAGGGATCTGGCGGCGTGAACAGCATGGCAAGCGTGAAAATCACCACGACCGCAATTTTCCACTGGCTAAGATAATTCTGAACAGTAAACACCCCTATTCGCTCGAGGAAAAGCATCACCAGCGGAAGCTGGAAGGTTATTCCAAACCCCAGGGGCAAAATAAGGACAAAGTTCAACCACTCGCTGATTCGGGGTTCTGGATCGATTTTCAGCCAGGAGTTAAAAGCTAGCAGGAATTGCAGCACCGGGTCGAACACAACAAAGAATGCAATAGCAACTCCAAGGAGGAAAAGTCCCAAGCTAAATGGGAGAAAGATGTACACGAACTTCCGTTCATGCCAATAAAGCCCGGCCGCCACAAACCGCCAGATTTGAATGAATATCCAGGGGCTGGCCAGCACTACCCCAACGAGAAGGGCGGCTTTCACATAAATAGCGAAAGCTTCGTGGGCGTTTAAGCTGGCCGTCCGTACCCGCCGGTCTTCGACAATTGGTTTCCACATTGTTATTTCCACCAACCCGGAGGGCCCGTTTCCATCCCCTATCTCCCCTTCCTCCGGCAACGTCAGACCGAGTTGCTTGGCCAATTCGTGGGGATTTACAAACACCCTTTCCGGGAACATTTGTTGGGCTTTTGCCTCGCCCAGCATCTTCTCGCTATAGCCAAGCTCTGTCAGTTCCTTTAACCGCCGCTCCATGATTGCGTTTGCTTCTCGGGTGTAATAGTTGACGAGAGCCCTTCGGAGAGGAACTTGGATCCAGTCGACCACTTGGTCGGCAACCAAAAGCCCAATCAAAAAACCGACCATTAGCCCCACGAGGGCCCGGAAAAGACATTGCCGTAATTCCTCGAGGTGCTCCCCAAAAGTCATTGTGGACTCTCGGAATAAGTCCTCGTCCGACTTCCGGGGAAAGCGAAACAGCTCGCCGAAGCGTTTCCAGAGTTTCATCATCCGCAGACCTAATCTCAATCTCACGGGAACAACCATCATCCCTCCCAGCAAGGGGGAAGGTCACTCCCGAGGTTTTCGCCTTGTGGATCCTGCCACATTTTAAGCTACTCTGCTTTCTCCGCTTCCTGCAGTCTTTTACTGTCCCGATATCATCCGAAAGGTTGGCAGTGCCGAGAGCCCACGGCCTATCTTTGCCACGAAGTAAGTTCCTTCTGCCTCCCTGTCGGAAAACCCAAAGTAATCCCATCCGCCCTCTCAAAGAGAATTGCCCCCGGCCGCCTCGTTCTTAGTAGAAGTTTATCTCGACTTTACCAGGCATGATAACGCCCTGGCGGTTGCTGGACCAGGACCTCCTTGCCGGCTAAATTAAACCCAGAGAGGCCGACCATTTCGGGGGTATTCCTAGGTGGCGGATGTCGAAGGTCTGCGGGACGGCGGGGAGTGCTTTGGCCGCGGCCGGGGGCAGGCCTGCAAAATTAGCTCGCGGCAGCCCATTCGGACCAAATCGCAGATCAAGCGGCTGGCCTCGATTCGGCAAGATTTGCCCGGGGGAATTCCTTCCGAACGGCTTTAGGCCTGCCGTTTTCATCCCAAAGGCAAAGGAAATAACCCTTTCTTTAAGTTGCTCAGACATACGTTGGGGCTTGCCCCGTTAAGGGGGGACACAACCGAGGCATGTGCAGCAGGATACCTCTGTCAGGCCCCTGCGGCAAATCCTTGTTGGGGAGAAGCTCTGGATCCCGAGGAAGAGTCGCAATTGCCTGAAAGAGCTACAGTTGGGAAGACCAGAGGCATCTGGAAGCCGGGTTGTGTTTGCGAGGATTAAAACCTTAGCCTTGTAATTCCCCGGGGATTGGCCCAACAGGTTCTGGCGATTTGGAGGAATGATTTCCGTGCAACTTCAGCAACCTCTTCTTTTGGAACCGCTTTATTTCTCCTACGTGTGGGGGGCTCCTATCGAAGAAAGTTGGGTAATCTCGCGGTTTGGCCGACAAACACCGCCGGGACTTGACCGAATTGCCGAGTCCTGGGAGATTGTTGCATTGGACGCGGAACTTTCGAATAAGCTGCTCAACACCCAGGAGCCTGCCTCCACTTTGTACGAGGTGCTTCTGCACAATCCGCGAACTATTCTTGGGACTTCCGGCTCTCTGACTAAGCTTCCAATCATAGTAAAGTATCTAGACGTTTTCGAAAGACTCTCCGTGCAGGTGCATCCTGATGATGCCACAGCGGAAAGACTCGGATTTGGACCTTCCGGTAAATCCGAGGTCTGGGTTGTTTTGGATGCGGATCCAAATGCTCGAATTTGGGCAGGATTCGCCAAGCAGGTCAGCCGGGCTGATGTGGAGGAGGCTATAAGATCGGGCGAACTCGTGAGCCTTTTACAGGAGTACACCCCTCGCCCAGGGGACTGTTACTTTTTTCCGCCGGGAACCGTCCATGCCGCCCAGGGGCATCTTCTCATTGCCGAGGTTCAAGACGCAAGTCAATTAACTTTCCGAATTTTCGACTGGAATCGGATCGGGACAGGAGGGCGACCGCGGCCCCTCCATATTGCTGAAGCTCTGGAAGCCATCGACTATCGCCAGGGACCGATCCGACCGGTAAGTCTTTATGATGAGAAGAGGACATCGGGTGCCTTGCGGCTGCCTTCGGGCCCAAAATTCATACTGGTACACTGGAGAATAGAGTCTCCCGTTACCTTGACATCGGAAGGTCGCTTTTTGGTAATCAGCCTCCTCGAAGGCAAGTTAAGGGTTAGCGGAGGATCGTTTGAAATGACAGCGGGTCCTGGGCAAACATTCTTGATCCCTGCCTCGGTTTCATCGGTCAGTCTAAGCCCTATCGGTGGGACCGCACCTGCCTGCTTGGAGATCCGGCCTCGTTGAGGCTTCACTTTTTGTTTGCCGTTACTTTTCCCGTAGTTTTGCGTTACCCCTCCCTGATGCAAGGAAATTCGCGTGGTCGTATGCCATAACTTGCGGGATCGTCGTAACTTACAATCTCTCCCTCGTTAACAACCGTAGCACACAATTTCTCCAGCATTAGCAATTCGTAGCTAACAATTTCGCCAGCATAAATGGTGCAGAGGAACCGTGCAGCAGGAGTTTCGAATTATCCAGAGGTCTTTCACATTGGGAGAGTTACAGCAAGTGTGCTCCAGAGAAGGTTTTCTCGGAAACCAAACGGATTTCAGGCTCGGCACTTATCTTTTCGCAAACCGCTTTGACTCAGGCAATGCTTGTCCGGAGGCTCTGGAACCAGAATGATGTTGGGGAAAAGCCGAGTGGGCAGATCGTGAGTTCCTTTTGGCCACGTTTTTTGCTCTGCGGTGGGTGTCATATATTCCCCCGATTGGTGGCTCAAAAGGTTGGCAATCCGGTAGCCGTTGCTCATGGAAGTGCCCCAAATGTCATGCCTTTCTTCCTATCCTCCGTAGTCTCCCCGCAGTTCGTTCCCCCGGTTGCGGGGTACGTTTGTTAGCATCCTTAAGAACCGGCATAGCCGACATTGCAAACTGCGGGCAAAATAGTTAAACCGCTGGAAATGTCTTTGCGGGTTTGGCGAGATAGGGATTGCGGGAATTCTGCAGCGACCTGGGAAATTGGGAAACTATTCTGATCCAAAGTTAATTTTCGAGAGATTTAGCCAGGCTTAATCGGCTTTCGGTGGCATGGCCAAAAAAGTTGAAGTCGTAATTACCGGTATTGGGGTTGTATCTCCCATTGGTGTAGGTGCCGATAGCGTTTGGCAGGCTTTGCTGGCAGGCCGAAGCGGTATTCGGCGATTGGATATTCTGGACGGCTCTTCCCTCCCCCCTGCCATCGGGGCTGACGTTCCCCAGCTCGATGCCTCCCAATTTGTGCGACCGAAGAAGGCCCTCAAGGTGATGAGTCGGGACATTCAGCTGGCATTTGTAGCCGCTGAACTCGCTTGCCAGCAAGCAAACGCGGGGCCGGGGAAGGTTGATCCAGACCGGTTCGGAATCGTTTTCGGGGCAGACATGATTTCTTGCGAATTGGAGGAGTTAGCCCCGGCCTATCGGCAATGCATGCTTGATGGAACTTTCGATTTTGGCCGGTGGGGCACTCACGCCCTTGGGGAAATGTTCCCCCTGTGGATGTTGAAATACCTGCCCAACATGCCTGCCTGCCACATTGGTATCGCTCAGGATGCCAGAGGCCCCAACAACACGATTGTCGCTGGCGAAATTTCGAGCCTCGCAGCGATTGCCGAAGCGGTCCGGGTTATCGAACGAGGTGCCGCCGACATCATGATCGCAGGCGGAACTGGAAACCGACTCCATCCGATCGTATGGTCTCGGCGGGCTGTCTATTATCCCGCCCAGTGGGAAGGCCCTCCGGACCAAGCCTGTCGACCTTTTGATCTCCACCGTAGTGGACAAGTCTTTGGGGAGGGGGCTGCCGCCTTTGTGATCGAGCGGAGCGAGCATGCCAAAGCTCGAGGGGTAAAGCCCCTGGCAAGAATCTTGGGTTTCGCCTCAAGCTTCGAACCGTGTTCCAAAGGGTGTTTGCCTCGGGGAGAGGCGATCGAACGGGCTATTCGCCTCGCCCTGGCATCGGTGGGGCTTTCTTCAAGGGAGATTGGGCACGTCAATGCTCATGGGCTAAGCACCCGGCACGATGACAAGATTGAAGCCCAAGCCATAGCCCGCACCCTGGGCGAGGTCCCTGTGACCGCCCCGAAAAGCTATTTTGGGAACCTTGCGGCCGGCTCGGGGGCCGTGGAGTTGGCAGTTTCCCTGCTGGCTCTCCAGCACAGAGTGATTCCTCCTACACTCAATTACGAAAACCCTGACCCGGATTGCCCGATCCAGGTGGTGCATGGATCTCCCATGCCCATGGAAGTTCCGACGGCCCTCAGCCTCAATCACACCCACTTTGGTCAAGCTATGGCTTTGATTGTTGCAGCTCCTGATTTTTGACTCCTGTGGAGAGAAACCAGAAGTTACTAGGAAAAGTTAACTTCTTTCCTGCAGAGAGTTGTGGAACCGGAGGAAAACCTTTTCAGAGTTCTGGTCGATATATGCCGGCAAAGGTTGGCAGCCGAGCACACGCGAAAGGTTACAGTGGATTGCTGGCCACCTTGACATAAGGAATCCCCAGTTTCCGTTCACGAAAAGCACCCATCGGAGACTGGGGCTCTGGTCACTTCTCTACTTCTCAATCGGTCCCGGATATTGAGGAGTTTGAAATCCCAAATAGTTTCAGCCGTAACATTTCCAGCTGTAGCAGAGCAACGCCCGATAGATACTTTCCCGTCCACCTTAGCCAATCGTGTGGGAAATCCCGAATAATTGGAGGCATGAAGGGCTTTGGCCCGATGTTTGGATATTCCGCGTCTAAGTGGGCCCACTTATTGTGGTTTATGCAGACCGAATGCCTTGCCCGGGGAATTATCCAGAGGCCTTAGTGGTTTCTGGAAGCTGACCACCTTCCCGAGGAAACTAGTCGGAGGTTCCGATTGTTTTTCAAAGTGCGGAAATCAGCTACCTTTAGTTCTTCGCAGGTATTGCTCCAGGATACTGGGAACTTTGTCGGCCGTGATTTGAGCCCAAACCTCGCCATTTACCGTGATAACGGGTGCCAAAGCACACATTCCTAAACACCGGCAGCCCTCTACCGTAAACATGCCGTCTTTGCTGGTTTCTCCCAGCTGAATCCCCAGTTCATTCATAAATCTTTCTGCTACCCGGTCCGCTCCTTTCACATAACAAGCGGTTCCGAAACATATGTTCACCACAAATCGGCCCCGCGGCTGCAGCCGGAAGTAGTGATAAAAGGTTGCCACTCCCGAAACTTTAGCCGCCGGGATCTGCATCAGCTGGGCTACTGCGTCTAAATGGCTTGCACCCAGGTAACCAAACTCCGCCTGAACCCGGTGCAAAACGGCGATCAAATGGCTTTCCGGTCGGGGCTCTTTTTTAACTTCATCGATGAATTGACAGATCTTCTCTCCCAAAATCCGCCGGCAAGCAGCTTCTACTTCCGGCCAATTATCCGTTGGGGAAACAGGTCGAATGATCTGGCTCATCTTATCCCTCGTGGTAACCGCGGTGTGTAATGAGTATGCAAAAGCTCATATGCCTTTGGAGAACCAGGAGCAACGAGAAAATTCTCGTAAATTTCGAGAACTGCGGGATTCTCATAGGATTTCCGCAGTTTCTTGGCTGCATCGATGGCGTACAACGCCTTTGCTCGCAGACGTAACAGCTCGGGATCTAACACCGGCCTACCCGGTGGAGGATACGGCTGGCCACCGCCCCCAATACAGCCTCCGGGGCAGGCCATAATTTCCACAATGTGGTAACGCTCTTCGCCTGAAACGATCTTGTCCAGGATTATCTTTGCGTTGGTAAGCCCATTCGCTACGGCCACGTGAATTGCTCTTTCCCCCAAGGCAACATAGGCCTCTCGGAGGCCTTCCACCCCGCGAACCTCCGTGAAATCCACCCGCTCTACTCCCTTGCCGGTCGCTAGTCGTGTGGCAGCCCGTAATGTAGCCTCCATGACACCCCCGGTCGTTCCAAAGATATCCCCTGCTCCCGAGGCCAAACCCAAAGGAGGATCGAACTCTCCGTCCGGCAGTCGCATCCAATCAATACCGTAGCATTTGATCATCCAGATGAGTTCGCGAGTGGTTAATACGGCATCGGTATACGGAGTTCCGTCTGGCATTCGGTGTTCTGGCCGGGCAGCCTCAAACTTTTTGGCCACACAGGGCATAACCGCAACCATGAAGATGTTTTTCGGATCGATTCCCTTTCGTTCCGCATAGTACGTTTTCGTCAAGGTAGAAATCATGCTCATTGGCGACTTACAGGTGGAAGCATGGGGAATCAATTCCGGATAAAACTTTTCGAGAAAGTTTATCCATCCGGGAGAACATGAGGTTATGAGCGGAAGCGGACCTCCCTGCTCTAAGCGGAGGAGAAACTCGTGGGCTTCTTCGACAATGGTTAGGTCGGCTCCCAAATCGGTATCAAACACAGCATCAAACCCAAGGAGCCGGAGGGCCGTGATCATCTTGCCCGTAGCAGGGGTGCCGGGAGGCATTCCGAACCCTTCTCCGATTGCTGCCCGAATAGACGGGGCAGTTTGAACAACAACGTGCTTCGTTGGATCCGCCAAGGCCTGCCACACTTGCTCGGTGGCGGGTTTTTCTAAAAATGCCGCTGTCGGACACACCATCACGCACTGTCCGCACTGAATACACACTGATTCGTCCATCTTTGCATAGTGAGCCGGGGCCACTACGGTGTGGAAACCTCGGCCATGCTGGCTTAGGTTATAAACACCCTGAATTTCTGCACAGACTCGAACGCACCTTCCGCAAAGAACGCATTTTTCCGGATTGCGAATGACCGAATGACTCGTGTAATCGGATGCAGGCCGCTTTCGCTCTCCGGCAAACAGCCGTTCCCGGACCCCCAACGCATAGGCAAGATTTTGCAGTTCGCAATTCCCGTCGCGTTCGCAGATTTGGCAATCCTGCGGGTGGTTATCCAGGAGCAGTTCGACAATATCACGACGTGCTTGGCGGATCTCCGGCGAGTTGGTCCGCACCCGCATGCCTTCCCAAACCGGCATGTGGCAAGAGGCCAGGTAATAGTCCAGTCCTTCCACTTCCACAATACACACCCGGCATGCCCCGGCGATACTCAGATTGGGATGATAACAAAGGCGGGGAATGGAAATACCGATCTGCTCCGCCGCCTCCATAATTGTTGTCCCCTCCGGGACTCGAACCGGTTTGTCGTCAATAATAAGCGACACCGTCTTTTTGGGTGCTGATGAGTTTTCCATAACTGAGCTAACCCCTTCCTTATCAAGAATGAATTTGTGCTGTCGCTTGAGCCGGATATTGCCGGAAAGTATTTAGCTTGTTATACGGTTGCACCAACGGAGACAAACACAAAAACGCTTGAACAACCGTGGGTTTTTGCTTGTTAAAGCATGAAGAAACTCACACACCTCATTCGTTCCTAAACGCCGTTTAATGCCCCAACCGTTAGAGACCGCCGGAGCACGCCGGCAAGTCAAAGGTTTTTTCCAAAAAATGCTTTTTCCAAGCGTGAGGCTTCCGCGGTCGAGCTAACGGCCGGAACCATTGTAAAGGCATCCTCAGCTCCTCCGTCTCTTCGGGACCTTTGGACACTTTTGACACGGGAAAACAGTCGGAAACCTATCCCTGGGATTCAAGCCGGCCTTGTCCATTCGAAGGGGAACTTTCCCTCTCCTATTTCTCGAATTTCTCGAATGGCAAGATCACATGGCTGCGGAAGATGAAACCAAGACCGGCAAGGTAATTTTGGTACTCCTTTAGCAGACATGCCATTCGGGGATTTATGAACGAATAACGGCATCGAACCTGCAAACTTCGAAACATCGCCCACAGCGAATGCAAATACTTTGATCGATAACGTGCGGCTGGCGGCGAGCACCGCTGATACAACTCACCGGACAATTCTTGGCACAGACAGTACACCCCACACACTTTTCCGGATCAATCGTGTAGACGATGAGAGCCTTACATTTCTTGGCTCGGCAACGTTTGTCCACCACATGTTCTTCATATTCATTTCGGAAATGCTTGAGGGTACTGAGGACGGGATTAGGAGCTGCCCGGCCAAGACCACACAGAGAGGCTTTTTTCACCAGCTTGCCAAGCCGCTCTAATTTATCGAGATCTTCCAAAGTTCCTTTACCCGAAGTAATCCGCTCCAGTATTTCCAACAGGCGTTTCGTTCCTTCCCTGCACGGGGTACACTTGCCGCACGACTCGTCGCAGGTGAATTCCATAAAATACTTGGCGATGTCGACCATGCAATCGGTCTCATCCATGACGATCATGCCACCGGAGCCCATGATGGAACCCGCCTGGGTCAATGTGCCAAAGTCCACAGGCAGGTCCAACATCGAGGCCGGAATACATCCTCCCGCCGGCCCACCGGTTTGAACAGCCTTTACTTTTCGGCCCTCGGGTGGTCCTCCCCCAATTTCCATCACGATATCCCGCAAGGGTGTTCCCATGGGGACTTCTACCAAGCCAGTGTGGCACACTTTGCCCGCCAAAGCGAACACCTTTGTGCCACCACTCTCCGGACTGCCAATCCGAGCAAACCACTCCGGACCGTAGTTGATAATCGCCGTCACATTGGCGAAGGTTTCTACGTTATTAATCACCGTGGGTTTACCCCAAAGTCCGTATTCTGTGGGATAAGGCGGACGGGGCCGCGGTTGGCCTCGTTCTCCTTCGATCGAATGAATGAGTGCCGTCTCCTCCCCACACACAAATGCCCCCGCCCCCAACCGGATTTCGATGTCGAAGTCAAACCCCGAGCCCAAAATATCCTTGCCCAATAATCCCCACTCGCGACAAGCTGCCAGGGCATTTTCCACCCGCTCCACAGCCAGCGGGTATTCGGCCCGAACATAGACGAAGCCCCTATGAGCTCCGATAGCAAATGCCCCGATAATCATCCCCTCTATGACATTGAAGGGGTCGCTTTCGAGCATACTCCGGTCCATGAAGGCCCCGGGATCTCCCTCGTCCGCGTTGCAGATGATGTACCGAACCGGATCGGGAGAAGCGGCGGCTAAAGCCCATTTTTTCCCAGTCGGATAACCAGCCCCACCCCGCCCTCTCAGCTTCGACCGGCTAATTTGATCGATCACCCACGTAGGATCATCCCTTTCCAAGACAGTCGCCAAGGCCTCAAACCCGCGATAATGGAAGTAATCCTCGATGCTGGTCGGATCCACGATCCCGTTATGCCGTAAGGCCACCCGGGTTTGCCGATTAAAAAAGGCCACATCGCCGTAGAGTTCAAGAAATTTTCGGCCAATGGTCTTTCCCGGCACAGCAAGACGTTCAACCACCCGGCCCTCTCTAATGTGTTCGTTCAAGATTTCCGATAGCTCTTCACGGGATCGTACCCGATAAAGGACCTTATCCGGCCGAACGATAATATGAGCCGCTTTTCCCACCTCGGTGGGACTGCAAGCCCCGAAGCAGCTGGCAAAGATAACCCTGGCTTGCTCTGCTTCGATGCCGAAATCTTTCAGCCGGGCTTGTGGATCAGGGCCCCAAAGCTCTTCTGCAAGGGGTTTACACCGAGGGCTGTGGCAACAAAGTAACTCATATCGTGGAAGAGAGGAGACCGGCCCATCCAATACATGATCCAAAAGAGGCTGGCCCCCCAAAATGTGAGAGGTGAAAATTCGGTGCACCAGCTCCCGGTCCACAAACTGGTACTTCACCGGCAAGCTGTCGGGCATAAAAACGGTGACGATAGGTTCCCGGCTACACCGACCTGTGCATCCCACCCGGTGCAAGCCAATATCAGTCCGACCGGATGCGGCAATATGCTTGCGGAACTCCTCGAAAACAGTCTCCGCTCCGGCTGCATTTTCGCAAGTGGCTGACCCCACCTGGATCCGGATCCGGTAAGGGGCCCTCTTAGCGGTCAAGAGTTCCTCCGCTTTGGCCTGAAGGGCCTGAAACCGCTCCCGCACAACCGCTTTCACCTTAGCCCTCCTAAAGCAAGACAGACTAAAACAGTTCCTAGGGTATGAAAAAATCTCAAGAGAAGGACAAAGAATATTTTCCGGGAGACGTGAGATTGTCAAATCCGTAATTGATGAGAAGCCGCAGAACAAGGGACTTCCTAATCAATCGCCCAACAAGAAGAACACACAAGAATGGTCTACGAGATGCTCTTTTCTAGCGAAGGCCATCGATAGCAAATCCTCCCAACGTGTCGTTTGCAAGATAGCCTTTAGGCCGCCGAGAGTCAGGTCGTTCCTCCTTCCGGCCTAATTGGGAAGAGGGATGGATGCTGCCCGGCGATGACTTCCGAACCGTTCTTCGGTGCTCCGCTCGCAGGTTAGGGAAAGTGCCATTTCCGCGAAGAAGTTTGGGCCAATAACAAAAACCGGGTATCTGGGCTGGCCGAGAAAGTGGAAACTTGGTAACGGGGCTTCGGATACCACTAAAGCAGCAGAAATTATCCGGAAACCTAGCAAAACACCCAGGAAGCACAACCCCGGGAAATGGGACACTCGGGAAAACACTCCACATGTTTCCAGCCGGTACTTCGGCCCGGCTTACTCGATCGGTGAAATCTTCCTCTTTCTTCAGGTGGGCGGACTTTCAAGCAAAACTTTCCATCTCCCGGAGTCCAACTCCCTCGACTTCCACTAGTTTATTCTGCCGTTAACCCGGCGAATTAATGCGTCTCTCCGAGCAAATCCCCTTTTTCACCTGCCCTGCCTAACCTGAAGCCGGAGATTAGCTAAGTAAACCTTTTTCCCCTATGCTACTTTTGAGGGGAATTCTCTACCAAGCCCCGGATCTCCCCTTTAAGGGAAATTTCGAATACGTTCCTGGCCCACGGGTCAGCCACAAGAAATTTTCCCTCCCCTGCCACAATACTCACCGGTCGGAAGAGCGGTTTGCCCGAAACCCACTCACTAACCGTCCCGTCGGCTGTCACCCTCCAAATCGCGGATGCATACCCGTCCGTGACGTAGGCATTTCCCTCCCCGTCGAATGCCACATCGTGAGGAAATTGGAAAGGTCGCCCTTGAACCACCGGAATCGGTTTTCCCCCTTCAGAAATTCGCCAAAGCTGGTGCTCTCCGTGGGCGACCACCCACAACTTTCCCTGGCGATCAATTCCTAGACCCCGGGGAGCCCGCAACTCCGTCACAAGTTCCGGCGGTCCTTTCCCCGAGCGTAAGACCCAGATGCGATGGGTTCCCAAGTCGCTCACAAAAATATTCCCCTCAGCATCCACTGCCACATCCATCGGGGTCCACAGTCCTTTGTCTGTTAGGGGTTGAGGCTCCGTTCCGATAAACCGGTACACGGTGCTGGTGGCTGTATCAGCGGCCAAAAGACTTCCATCGCGATCCACAAGGACTGCCCGAACGGCGTTGAGAGGAGTTCGATACCGCTTTGAGGCTTGGAAGAAGATTTCTACCTTACCTTCTCGGATTACACTAATGCCCGGCAAATGCAGATCTGCAACATAGACGGCCCCGTCGGAACCCCAAGTTGCAGAGATCGGGTAGATGAGTTCGGCGGCCCATACCGATTGGCAAATTGTTAAAAAAAACCCGGCCAATAAGGCACGGAAAACGTACCTTGTTGCGATAGCTCGCTTCACCTTTTCCCCCTAAATTGCCGAAGATAAACCGTTATCAGGCAATCAACCCCACAAGGCCCGAAAGCACTGGGAGATTCCCTAATCCCCCAAGTTCGAATAGGACCAAGAGGATTAACCCGTGAAAACTTCCGAACTACGCCTAAGGTACTAACACCGCTACGGTGTCAGTTCCAAGATTTTAATGTTGCGGAAATAGATGTCCGCATCCCCGTGTTTACCTTGAAGGCCGATATGACCTACTTGCGGCAACTCGGCAGCCGGCCGGCTTAACCATGGTGGTATCGAAGACCCATCCGGATTCGTGGTGGCCGAAGTCCACCTCCGCATATCCATGGTCGTCACCAATTCACCATTGAGCACGACGTAAATCATCGGCCCCACACATTTAATTACCATCCGGTTCCATTCGCCCGGTTTCCGCACCATCGACTTTTTCGGGGCTAACCGTCCAAAGATCGCTCCACAATGCCATGTCGGCGGCATCTTAGCCCATTTTTCCGCGAAGTCGTCGCAAATCTGGATCTCGATCGAATTCGGAATCCAATTGTTGAGATCACTGCAATAAACGATTACCCCGCTGTTGGCCCCAGGCCCATTCTTGAACTCCAACGAAAGAATAAAATTTCGATACTGCTTCTTTGTCCATATGCACTGGTCTTTCTCCGCGGTGAGCACTCCGTCCTTGAAACTCCATACCCCGGCCGGATAAATAGCATCGGAAAGATCCGGAGCAAACAGATCTTTCCACCCCGAAGTGTCGGGTTCCAATGGCGGCGGTCCTTCTAACCCTTCCTGGGCATACACATTCCCAACCGTGAAGATCACTCCTATGACAAACCAAGCAGCAATTTTCGCAAATTGCATTCGTTGGATCCCCTTGGCCATTTTGAGACCATCAGCCATCGTTAACTTGAACTTACCCTCACGCCGGCCGGAGTGAGGTAATCCCGTAGGTGAGGTTGTCAGAAGGTTCCGCAGCATTCCACGGGGATGGAAGCTTTGCCTCCAAAGTCCGATGTAGACTCTCAACAATCAAACTGGTTAAAGCTAGGGGCCCAAGACTTTCGATGTTTTTCCTTCTTCTACTTTTCGATGCTTTTCCATCTTGGGAAGCCTAACCCATAGTCATGGCAAGCTGTTTAGTAGTTCTAAAACGGTTGCTTCAACCTCCGAATCGGATGCCCGGATTCAACCCCAATTGTCGCCAATGCCACAACGAAGTCGTACCGATATGGCTCCACCCACGTCGGCGGACGAGTCTAATCTTCCTCTTTTCCACCATTTTGCCCGGGGTGGAGTTGCACCAAATTATTTAGTGCCTCCACCTCAAAGCAAGTTCCGTGGTCTCCCACAGATTTCAAAAGGCAAATTCCCTGGGTTCGTCGAACCGGCCCGGGGTTATCCAATGTAAAGACAAGGCTCGCCGCCGGCGAAGTTGTCCCAAGCACCTTTTCCCTGCCCACCGGGGACTTGGCCCTTCAGATCCGGCATCTTTTCTACCGCGATGCAGGGCACTTGGCACAACGAAGCATTTTCCCCGCTGGGCACTTGCCGCTTACTGGACACTAACGAACCGACAATCCCACTTGCCACAATGAAGCGAGCATGTGAGATCGGCCCTCTCTGCCTGGTAACTTGCCCGCCGTTTGCGGATTACTCCTCCGTCGCCGATGGCCGCGGGGGGAGGGGGATAGGGCCCTCTTCCTCCTCTTCCATTTGCTCCGGCGGAACCATCTCCTGAGGAGGACCGGCTTGTGGGGCCACAGGTTGGCCGAAGGGGGCCGAAATAGCGGCCGGTGCTTCCGCCTGCTCCTCGCTTGGCATAGCAGATTCAACTCCGCCCAGGGATTCCGATTCCTCTTCCTGTTCGGCGGGCTTTACCGCAGCTTCTCCAGGCTCTTTTCCTCGATCTTCTTGTAGGCGGCCAAATCGTGGTTCACCTACCGCAGGTTGAGCTTCAGGGGCTGCCGGAATCGTGGAGAGCCACCCCTCTTTTTGGCTCGGTTCCTGGGGTATAGGGCCAAGCCCAGGCGATGGCCTTACAAAAGTTCCGCTTACGGGGGCTCCCTGCTCCAGCAACAGTTTCTCCTCCTGAGCCCGCTGCAAACCGTACCTTTCTCGCCGTAGTCGTTCTGCCCGTTCTTTTGCAGCAGTTCGGGCAGCAAAGCGATGCTTTTCGATCAATAACCTCGGCCGCCCTTGAACTCGTTCTAATGCTCGACCCACCTCATAAAAGATTCCGAAGTCTTTAGCCTCGATTTCTGCTCCTTTTCGGAAGTCCTCCTCAGCTTCTTCCGGTCTTCCCAACTTGAGGTATGCGAGGCCTCGATAATAGTACGCCCGCGGATCTTCCATTCCCAACTTAATCGCTCGCGTGAGCAGCTCGTGGGCCCTTACGTAATCACCGCCGAAGTAGGCATGGACCCCCGCCCCGTAAAGCCGGCTGAGCACCGGGTCTTGAGCCCAACCCCGACTGGGCACCTCAATGTAAATCAGAGCAATGGCCAGAAGATAAATTGCCACTTTGATAAAACGGCTCATTTGCCTTCCTCCTGTTGCCGACATTTCCGGCGGCTATCCGCCCCCGAGTCTCCCGGGTTTCGGCCCCACGGACCAACCCATGGCCGCTCCCCCGTTTGTCCGATCTCCATTGGGCGGGCTAGCCGGAGATTCGGCCTCTGGCAGTTCCCCTAAAACAAATGCCCTAGTGTACAAAAGGCTCCTATCCGAATAGCCTCAGTTAACCCAAATAACTTGTCCTCAGGTAGCTTCAGTCAAGGGATCCCAAAGTCGATTCCAACGGTCCCTCGTGATTGATCATCCTAACTTCGAATTTCCCGCCTTTCAAGCAATCGCTTAAAGGGAGCAAGATCTGAAGGAAGATGACGATTCGTCTTTATCGGGTAATTGACCCCGAAGTTGTAAGATGCCTCCGGTGGAACTAGAAGAGGAGACGGTATTGGGCTAGCCTCTCAAAATTGGAGCCACTTTCCCTTCGGAGCAGGGGAAATTTTGTCGCGGTTAGATGGGAAAGGTCCATCCTTGGGACTCAGGTCGAAAAGACCTGTCGAAGCCATGCCCCGGTCCTTCCGACGTTTGTTGTAAGCTACCGCGACTTTTGGCAAGCGGCGTTTGGGCCGGACGTCTGAATGTGGGATAAGTCCCCGATGTAGGAGGCCCGATTTTCCCGGTAATTGCAAAAAGTGATCAGAAAACACATAAAAAACAATGGATATCCACGTAAAGAACCTGGAGCCTCGGGCAAAGAACCTAATAATGGTTGTCTCTGTAGTGATTATCCCGATTTCCCCCGCAGGGGGTCGGGAGTCTCAAAGATTACCCAAACGATGGCCAACGCGTGAGGTAACTTGGCAAATCGTAGCACCTCACCCGGTTGGAATTGCGTAAAACTTTACCCGATTGCTGCAAATTTGCCGTAAGTCTTTGAAAATTAATCATGTGCAAGGTCATGCCCTTGCCTGGCATATTTACCCCGACGAAAGCCGTAAGTTTTGAACATTCCACTAGTTACGGCAAAAGCCTTGAGGAACTGTTTCATTCCGGCAAATCGTCTCGGGTAACTATTTGCCGGCTGAGGGCAACCGGGGCCACCTCAGGGTCCGGAAACGAAAGGAGTAACTATAGGAGTAACTAGATGATCGGGTAAACAATCGGGTGTGAAAATTGCTGGTAATGTCACCGCAACCGTGGGCAACTCTGCATGGCGGTGGGCTGGAAAGGCTTTTAGTTAATCTGCTGCATTCCGGTAAACTTTTATAGTCCAGGCGGTGGAAACCGGGAGGCAGAGTAATTCACACGTCCGGAAGCAGAAACCCTAGGAATTGCAGCGGTAAGACGCTAAGGCCCAATGTTTGGATGTCCTCCCGTCTAAGTCGGGCCACCTGGTGTGGTTCATGGAAGGTGATCGCCTTGGCCGGGGAAGTATTCAGAGGCTGCTAATCGATCAGGATTACATCCAAATACCTATGTTACATGCAGAGGGTGGCTCCTATATGTAGACAAGTCGGTGGGTTACTTGACTACATATTGTGTTGATTCGAAACATGTGGCAGGCTTACTGCAAAATTATTAAGGGCTTCTATCCGTAGTCCCTGCGTTGGATATAATCGTGAGGCGAGGTCGTACGGGCGTTTACCTCCTCATTTCCTGCGGGCCGGCAATATACAAGAACATCAGAACTTGCGGGTTTGGGCTTCATGGGAAAAATCCTGTAGAGTCCCATGAGTGTGGAAAACATTTGTAACCAACACCAGTACCGGTAGAGGGCACCTCCAAGCCGAGTAGTCGCCTTCATGGAGAACAACCGACATAAGCGTGGATGGGTGGCCGAGTGGTCGAAGGCGGCGGTCTTGAAAACCGCTGTGCCCTAGCCGGGCACCGGGGGTTCGAATCCCTCCCCATCCGTTTCCGAGCATACCTAGGAAGAGAATTTGTTTGAGGGGCTCACTACACGGGAGAGGTACCAAACTGTTGTTGTAAGTTTAGTTCAGATTCTTTTCGGTTGCTGACAGGGCTACCTAGGGGGTTCCTGCTTCCTTTTCGAATCTTCGTCCTTTTCGGTTGGCAGCGAAGAGCCTAATGTCATCTTGGGGGTTCGTCAGAAGAGTGGGTCTTTATAGGTATCGGCCCGGAAGTTCTGGGCTTGTCTTCTTGGAAACTCTTGTAATTCAGCCAGATAAGATCCGGACTCGCTTTGTCGGCTGACTTCCGTCTAATCCGGCTACCAATATGTCGTGCTCAAACACCCTGCACACACACCATGTGGAGTCAACCCACGTTCCGAGGAAATCGTTGAATATGTCGCTTTGGACCCGACCTGGCAAAGCTCTGAAAAGTTGCTCGATCAACTCCGTGGGCTGAATATATGAATGGGGATCGTTCCCAAATACTTTTCGGTCCCACTTGTCTTCCTATGTCCCGTACCAGTGCCGGAAGGTCTGTCGGAGATCGCTATCGAGCAGAGGTTTTGACATTCAGGAAAGCTTTTGAGGGGAATTTATTTCACCTCGATGCAAAACGTTGGGCGGCACCTCGCTTCCCCAGCCGCTACCACAAGCATCCCCTTGCATCCGAAGGTTGTGGCCCCCCGCAAGCAGCACGTTCCCTGCTATCGAAGGGGATTTTTCGTGGTGGTGGTAACATGTTCGTTTCTTGGCTCCATTACTCAAGGCCCAGGGCAACTTCCACCAAGGAGGGAATTTCCCAACCGGGGTCCAAAAAGGGCTGGGATCTTCCCGTGCGGTCTCCCCGGGGTATACCCCACCCCCCACTTCGCGAGTAAACCTTTCTCCTTACAAAACTTAATCCCGTTAAGGATGTTAGGAAGGACCGTCTTTATCTCGACCGGTCTTAGTTATCTTGCCCCGTGAAGTTTTAGATCCGTTTTTCCTTCGGCAGAGTCCATCTTTTACTCGGGGGAGGCAGAGGCTTCTCAGATTCGGCGTGATCCCGAAAATTCGGATCCAGTGGGGAACCTGTAAAGAGAATGGCGTTATGGAAGGGGCTTTTCTCTCTTTCCCGCAAGCTAAGAATTAGAAATGTCGGAATGCCTGCGGTAGCTGGGGACCTGAAGCCCGGTGAGATTAATTTGCTGGGGTTCCGCCGGATATCCCAGGGAAAGAGGTGGGCTTAGCTGGTGGGATTCACAAGCTTTCCCGCCGTTGGAACGTTCGACATTTTGTTTTTCATCTAGGTTTTAGCATGCTCCAGTGGTTGCGTAATCTGTGGTTTGCGGTTTTTACAGTTGCCCACGCTTTTTGGGTGACTCTCCGAACATGTTTTGCCACTTACAGTCCGCGTCGGGGTACCTTCACTCAGCAATATGAGTTTCCGGAGTTACCGGCCCAGATTACGAACCGATTCCGTGGTTTTCATCGATTCGATTTAACCAGCTGCATTGCCTGTGGTCGATGTGCCCGTGATTGCCCGGTTTCCTGCATTTACATCGAACGGGAGCGTGTGCCAGGGCGGAAAGGATTCAAGGTCCGGAGTTTTATCATCGACTACACCAAATGCATGTTCTGCGGCTTTTGTACGGAAAATTGTCCTGCCGATTGCCTATTTATGGGGCAGACTTACGATTTGAGTTGCTATAGCCGGGACGGGTGTATCGTCGATTTTGCCAAGTTACCGTTAGAGATTGCCTGGGGCTTTGGTACTTTATCTCCGACGGCAGTGGCATTATCGAAGAGTGTCCTCCAACCTGTGGATGAGGGACCCTCTCAGTGATGCAGGAATCAACAAGTTCCACCGAAATTGGCAAAGTTTCCCTCCGGGTTCCTAGCCTGCGGTATTTCACCCTTGAAGAAGCCGAGGAACTCATTAAAACGTTGCGACCTAAGTTACGGGTCTTGCAAAGGACAGCTCAGGAGGTTCTAGAACGGCGAAAACAAATCGAGCACCTTCTTCGTAACGGCTCTTCTCATCACTGCATCAGTTCCTTGAAGTCGTACCAAGAGGAGCTTCAGTCTGCGGCCCGCCACCTTGAACTCCAGTGGCAGCGAATTTCTCAAGAGGTTGCTTCTTTGCATCAACTGGGAATTGTCGTCAGAAGCATCGCCTTGGGCTTGGTGGATTTCCCAAGCATGGTTCACGGGCGGGAAATCTATTTTTGCTGGAATGTCGAGGAACCAACGATTCTTTATTGGCACCCTGTGGATGGAGGGTTTCACTGCCGTCTACTATTGGAGTCTCTCTTCGAGGCGACTTGGGCTATTAAGTCTGCTCAAAAGGCACCTGCAGCCGTTTGAATCCCGTTCAATCTGCTCAAGCGGTGATTCTTGGCACCCTAGTTTCCTGACCCCCGGTAACGGAAGGATCTTTTCGGAGTCTTCCGGGCAAAATGGAAATCAGGAGATCCTTTCCTGCTCTATAACTCGCCTACCACAGGTCGGGAGCACTTTATCCCCAGGTTGTTTTGAAGCCCTCCGCACGTTGGGGTAAGAAACTTCACGGCAGATCGGGCGGGGTTTAGTTCAGGAAGAAAACCGAACGGTACCCACAAGCCCGAGTCGTTTTCGAGACTAATCGGCCCCCAAAGTGCAGGAGTTGGGAAATCCTGCCAAAGATTACCCGAAGATTATCTGCCCGGATGGAGCCATCCCACCAGTCGTTTCCCCTTAGGCTCCCGAACGGCTTTAAGTTGCAACTTTTCCCGAGCTTACCAACCATACGAGGCCAAGTCGCAACCGGAACATTTCTTCCTGTAGGGAGGTATGACGAAGATACTCTCTCGGCGTGAGGTCTAACTCTTCTGCGAATTCCGGTCCCAGCGGCATTCTCGGGACCGAGTCCCTGCAAAAGTAGCGGCCAAAAACGCCGGAACAGGAAGAGAATGCAAGGATTCTCGGAAACTCTCGGAATAAATCGCTTGCGGAGAATAAGGCCGAATCCGCTTGCACCAAAGTAACACCATACCCGGTTGAGGCGGATTTGCGGTAACTCGGTAAAAGACAGAAAGTTAGGGCTTCATGCTCCCTTTGCTGCCCCTTATGGTGTAACCGGCCGGAAGCTCCTTCCATTTCGACAGTATTGGCGAAAACCCGCTTGGTTTCCTCCGTTCCCGTAAACTGTTACGTACCAAAATTTCCAAGGGGAACATACTGGCCTATAAGTCAGTTCGCAGGAAAGGCAGAGTGTCGGAAATATAAAGGCAGAGTGTCGGAAATATTATGGAAAGGTTTTTTGAGAATCGCCGGGAGGAAATATCCCGCCTGCCAATCGGGCAAGATGGCGAGCCGAGATGGCTCCCGTAGTGTCGCCGCAGGCAGTACACGCAGCAGCTAGAAGTTCGAAATTCTCTGCCGAGGGGTCCAAATCCACAGCCTTCAACGCCATTTTCCTAGCCTCCGAGAGTTTTTCTCCCCAGCGGAGGTAAAGGCTGGCTAATGCTGCGTACGGAGAAGGTTGGTGAGGAGCTAGTTCAATAGCCCGCCGAAAAGCTTCTTCTCCCTCGCCGTAGAGCTTCATATCGCAAAAAAGGGTACCGCACAAAAGTTGCCCAGGAAGGTAATCCCGCTGCTGAGCTAGGATCCGGAGGATTTCTAGGCATTCGGTTCTTCTTCCCTGCCGGTGGTAAAGCCATGCCAATAGTTCCAAAGCCGGTCCACTTTCCGGGCACAACTCCCGGGCTTTGGAGAGGATCCCTTCGGCTGTCTCCGGATCCCCCGCCCCAAGAAATGCGGTTGCAACCCGAGTGTATAGCTCCGCCAATCGCCGCCGAGTATCCCGAAGATCATCTTTTGTGCGAAGCAGCTCGCGGTGGGCCTCCTCATCACGTTTTTTCAAAGTTTGAAAAGCTTGGAGGTACTCCGCTGCCAATTCTTTTTCCCCTAATGCGGCCGTGGCTTGTCCCAGCCCGAAATACGCGTTCGTAAATCCAGGGGCAAGAAACACAGCTCTTTCCAATAACCGGATTGCCTCCTGATAAGATTTCTTCTGCACGTAAGCCTGGCCGAGAATTGCCAGCACTGCCACATCGTGAGAAGCTTGCTCTACCACAGGGAGCAAGAGAGTTATCACCTCATCGAGTCGGCCCTGAGCAAGAAGTTCCTGAGCAATCCGCACTGCATGGGCCGGTTCCCCGGGCTCGATCTCGTGGGCACTCCGAAAATATTTCAAAGCATGTTCGTGCTCTCCTCTCGAGGCGAAGTACTCTCCCAGACCGCATAAGGCGGGTAAATACTTTGGATCTTTCTTTAAGCACTCCTCCCAAAGGTGGGCGGCATCCTCTCCCCGGCCCAAGGTCAGTAGTGTGTGGGCGGCAATGTTGGTTAGTTCGGGGGTGACCCCATGCACTTCTGCCAGCTGCTTTAGCCATTGGTCAATTTGCCGAATGGCTTCCGCTGCCTCTGGGGTGGCCTGCTTGGTCAAAACACCCAGACCGAAAACGTCGTTCCGCACACCTTGAGAGTTTTTGGGCAAAATCTTCCACCCCAAGAACAGGGCCCCTGCCAAGATTACCGCCATCAAACCCCCAGCAACCGCCGCCCGTCCAACCACCGAGTTCAACAGTCGCATAGATTCCTCGCTTAGCAAATCTGGATTCCACGGCCAGACAATATCAGCTTGTTGAGAACGCTTCTCCAACGCGTCGACTCTTATCCGGTTTTTCCTCCCCTTCGCGGGTTTTCCCGGCAGACATATTACTCTCAGCTTCCCAAGCGTTATTTTCCGCCAGTAAAAGACCCAGAACAAAGCGGGAATGCCACATTCGGGAAAAAGCCAACAAGATCTCCTGACTCAAGTCCCCTTTTCTGAACCGACTTTTTTTTCGCAGGGAGGTACCCCGGCAATCTCCGCTCGCTAATTCCTCTGGAAATGCAGAACAATTCCGGCTGTGGAAGACCGGAGCCCGATGGGTGAATGTTTGCCCGTGGAAAGGGCTCATATATTGTGGCTTGCTACGGAGGCCGATAACGTTCGCCGAAGAATCGTTCAGAGATTCCATCCATTACTCTCTATCCAGGACTCTCTGTCCTTGCGATCGCTATGTCAAACTTTCTTGATCCCAGGGATACGGACTGATCCACTTTGCCTTTCAACCAGGCCGCCAGAGTTCGGAAATTGGACGTACACTCTTCGATGGTCCGATCCCATGGGGGGAGGGACGGATCCAACTGAGATCTGGGTTTGTCGCATACAGCCCGAAACCAGAGCGATGTTCCAAAAGCTCTTTGCACCGGGATCCGATTCCCGCCCCAATTTCAATCCTTAGCACCGTTCTTGAAGAGAGGCTCTCCTCAAAAGGGTTTTGAACATATGCACTTCGCGACCTGCCCGATATAAGCCAACATCATCCTTGCTCCCGGGGCACCATTTTTGGGGAGGCGTGGACACAAAAACCTGGCGAAAGTCCCGAACTTTCACGGCAAACATTCTATTTGCTTGGCCTCGCAAGCTTGCACCCACTGGGAAATCATTCTATCACCTTCGGTTGGGAAGGTGGTGTGTCCTGCCAGCCGCCGGCCGATGGCTGGATGCCCGCTCGGGTTAAGGGCGTCTTTCCTCGGTAAACCTACTTCCGAATACCTGCTTGGTATAGCCGAAACGGGCTGATACCATTAATGCAACTTGACCCGATTGAACCTAGCTGTTCCCGGGGACCCTAGGAGCGAAGCAGCAGAGGTTATTTTTCCCTAGCGGCAAGCCGTAAAGGTTGTTTTCCCACGGTGGGAGGAAGTTCGGAACCGATTCGCGGTTCCCCACCCGGCGGAAGTCGAGCCGTTCACCGAGGAGGTGGTTAGAAAGAACCGTCGTGGGGATAGTCTATCGAAATTCCCGGTTAGCTGTCGTGGGTTAAGACCACGGGCATCGCGTTCCAAAAAGCATAAGGTTGCCGTTTCAAAAAGGATAAGGCGATGACAGCAGTCTCCGCAACTTTTCGCGAAGCAAAATTTTGGGAACTTTGGATCCGGGCGTTTTTGCCGGCATGTATAGCAGGTCTGTTTGCGGTATCTTCCGTGGGTCAGGAGCCGGGTGCACTTGTCGCCCAGCCCACACTCAAATCTGCGATTGCCCCGTCAGGCAGAGAGCCTGCACGGCCGCGACCGGATGGAGTTATCCCTGTGACGGAGTTCGGTGCCGTGGGAGACGGCCTGGCCGATGATACAGCAGCCGTCGAACAGGCAATTCGCGTTAAGGGCTCGGTGTTTTTCCCGAAGGGCATTTACCGTTTAACCCGCACGGTGGAAATCTACTTGCCCGAGTCCGGCTTTGTGTCCCTGTGGGGGGATGGAACAGCCCGAATTGTGATGGGCGGTCCCGGTCCTGCCTTCCGATTTGTGGGCACCCACGGGGGAACTGCCAGTCCCGAGACTGTTCGCCCAGAAGTGTGGGAACGAGAACGGATGCCCGTCGTCAGTGGTTTGGAGATTATCGGGGATCATCCGGAAGCCGGCGGGATTGAAGCAACAGGGACGATGCAACTACTTCTTCGCGATCTAAATATCCGCGAGACCTTTCATGCTATTCGGCTTTATACTCGGAATCGCAACGTGCTAATCGACAATTGCCACATTTACAAAAACCGCGGAATCGGAGTTTACCTGGACGACTGCAATTTGCACCAAATCAACATCACGGGTTGTCATATAAGCTACAACGCGGGTGGGGGAATTGTCTCGCGAGCTGGCGATGTCCGTAACATTCAAGTCACTGGATGTGACATCGAGTCGAACATGCCGCTTGATCCCGCTGAGGCGGAGGCAAGTCCTCCCACGGCCAACATCTTGATCGAAGCCACAGAGGGCTCGGCCGGCACCGCCGAAGTAGCTATCACGGGGTGCACCATTCAACACACCCATCGAGCAAACGATTCGGCCAATATTCGCTTTATCGGCACAGATGCCAAAGGGCGAGCATGGGGACATTTAGTGATCGCCAACAACGTCCTCTCCGATGTTCAGGTCAATATTGATCTTCGCAATGCTCGTGGTGTGAGCATCGTTGGGAATACCTTTTGGCAGGGAGCCCAGTGGAATCTTCGGGCCATCGACTGCGAGCAACTTCTGGTGGGGCCAAACCTGATGGATCGCAACCCTCATTATGAATCCCAGTTAAGCGGCGATGATGCCTTGCTTTTTGTTCGCTGCCGGGACATCACCATCACGGGACTTCATGTAAACGGTCCACGGAGGAAAGAGGCAGGAGCAATATTCGAAGAGTGCAAGGGCGTGCATATATTTGGTGCTACCTTTCTCGATTGTGAAGGCAACGGTCTCCTGCTGCGGAATTGTTCCGATGTGCGTGTGAGCCAATGTTGGATCCGGCCACCCCAAGAAGCACCACCTTCTTGGCTCCCCGTTCGGGTAGAGGGGGGTGAGAAAATCATGATCTCCTCGGAACTTCAGTAGTCGACTCCATCCGCGTGGATGAGTCTATCTCCGAAGGTCGGCGGGAGCACAGAAACCCTGAGAATGGAATACTTAGCCCAAGCTATCGTAGGCCTGTTGGCGGGGCTATTGGGAGGGCTTTTAGGGATCGGGGGATCGGTGTTGATCATCCCGGCCTTGGTGTTTTACCTCAGTCATACTCCGGGTGGGTATGACGGGAGCCAACAGCACCTCATCCAGGCAGCGGCGATGATCTGCAACGTGTTCGTAGTGGGACCGGCCTTGGTGTCGCACTACCGAGCCCGCGCGCTTCAGCTCCCAACCCTGCGGTACCTTGTGCCCGGAGCCCTTGTGGGTATGGCCGCGGGAGTATACCTGAGCAACACACCCTTTTTTGCCCGGCAACGCGGTGCTTACCTTGCAATGGGACTAGCTCTTTTCTTGGCCTGGGAGGGCTTTAGCCATCTTTGGGACTTCATTAGCAGAAGCCCCAAGCAAGAGCTCTCAACTCAGACGAATTGCCCTTCCCCAGGAAAAACCGCAGTTGTCGGCTTTGCCGTTGGACTTATAGGGGGATTACTCGGAATTGGTGGGGGAACGCTCAGTATTCCCTTGCAATGCCGTGTGCTTGCCATACCCCTTCGTAGTGCCATTGCGAATTCCGCCGCCACAATCGTGGTTGTTTCGGCCTGCGGAGCCCTCTACAAGAATATGACCTTGTCGTTCCATGGATTCTCCGCGGGGCAGTCCTTGCAATTGGCCTTGATGATTATCCCAACGGCAATGTTGGGAAGCTACGTAGGGGGGCGGCTTACACACTCCCTTCCCCGACGTGTCCTTCAAGTAATCCTCATCTGGTTTTTCTTTGGGATGGCTATTCTCACTTACGAACGGGCACTCGCTGGCCTTCGCCGGTCTCGCCAAGATCTTCCTGCTCAAGCAAGTTCACGGGTAAGTCTCGAACGGTTTTACCGTTGTGTCTCATGGTCAAAGTTATACTATTGCCAGGGCCTATCAGAGTGGGAGGACTGGGGTGGATTACCATGCTCTAATAATTCCTCGGCTGGCTTTTCTAACACGCGAACGGTGGGGGCAAGAGGGCCAAGTTGCCGCAGGGCTTCAAAAACCCCAATGGCCACACTGACTGCCAAATTAAGACTGCGGGCTTGCTGACGAATGGGAATCCGCAAAAGCCGGGAGGCGAAGGTTGTCCGGATCCACTGAGGAAGACCTTGCGACTCACTGCCGAATACGAGGACATCTCCCGGAGAATAGGAAACTTCCGTATAGCATAACTGTCCCCATTTACTGAAAAACCACATTCGATCTGGGGAGAGATGCTGGACTAGCTCGTTCCAATCGGCCACCACTTGCCAATTGAGATGCTGCCAATAATCCAGTGCTGCCCGCCGCAAGTGCCGATCGGTCAAGTGGAACCCCAGAGGACGAACCATCCACAGTTTTGCCCCTGCCGCTACACAGGTCCGACCTACGGACCCAGCATTATCGGGAATCTCCGGCTGATAGAGAACCACGTGTAAAATGGGTTCGTAAGTCATCTGCTTGGTGGAAGGTTTCCCTCGTTACGTCCGCAAGGAAGAACCATCGGTTGCCAAAGGGTGAAACGTGTTTCAAGAGGACTTTCGTCGTTTGGATCACGAGTATTTTATGCAGCTTGCAATTCAGGAGGCAGAACTTGCCTTCGGGGAGAACGAAGTGCCTGTTGGGGCTGTCATTGCTTGGGGTGGTCGGGTGATCGCCGCAGCCCACAACCAACGGGAACAGCTCCGAGATCCCACGGCACATGCTGAGATGATTGCCATTACCCAGGCTGCCCACCACCTGGGAAGCTGGCGACTAGAGGGATGCACCCTCTATGTCACCCTGGAGCCCTGCCCTATGTGTGCCGGGGCAATCCTGCAGGCTCGAATTCCCACCGTCGTGTATGGAGCCGAGGATCCGAAGGCCGGGGCTGTGCGATCTCTTTATCATCTCCTCGAGGACCAACGGCTGAATCACCGCTGCAAGGTTATCAGTGGAGTGTTGGCGGAACGATGTGCCGAACTCCTTCGCCGGTTTTTCGAAGAACAACGTCGGCTTGGCAAAAAGTAAAGGTAGCTCGAGGTTCCTACGATTTCCGAACCGGTTGCCTTCCGAGGGAGAGAAAGATCCATCGGAAGAAAGGCAGTCCATATAATTCACTTTCTTGGTGATCTTTACTGCTCGAAGAATGGAATCCCCGGGGACCGAAAGAATACTCATTTGGCTCGGCCAATGACGTCCTATTATTCGGGGGTTTTCGCCCCCCAATTATCCGTGGGTTTATGCCTCCCCCTGGGTCTGCGGGATGACCTGGCCTGGGATAAACCTGCGGGCTAACCTGGCCCCCGATAAAGTGGCCTTGTTTGGAAGGAGTTCCGATCTTTCTTTCGGGCCCCGGCTGGGCGACCAGGAAAGGTTTCTTTCGGAAAACTCAGTCCCTGAAGAGATCCGGGCGTTACGTTGCGAGACGGGCAGGATTGGCTAATTAGTAGGAATGCTTTTTTAGGAATCTCAGTTGCCAAGGAGGAAAGCAGCAACTCAGTTTGGGGGAAAGAATCCACCGGTTGGAAAGCTCTGAATGGGTGGAACCAGATGTCGGCCTAATTCGTTCGACAGTTCCTTATTCCATCCCCAGTTGCTAAATATTGATGGACCATCCGATATTTTCCTGGGTACTTCCCTAAATACTGTGATAGTGCGGCACTACTTGCGACTAAAGCCTGACAAATTCCGGAAAAAAGCCTATTTGACCGGTTGCAATCGCGGATAATTTCTGGAGTTCCCATCCCGAGCCGATCCAACGGCTTAAAGCTCGAATCCCTTTGTACGTGAAAAGCTTCAGGTAGATGATGGTGAGGACCGGCACCGCCCAAGAATATGTGATTAAGTGCACAAACTAAGTCATATGGGCTGTGCAACGGATGCCTTGCATCGGAGCGGCACCGCCGCCAGCCTTTTGGTCAAGAAGGTTTGGCCTTTCAAGTGGGGCTAGCTAGGTGGTAGATTTCTCCTGGACTCGATTGCTCGAAGGGGTTTGTCGGGTAGGAAATGGCGGACAGAATTGAGTTTGGGCCGTGCACATTTCGGTGTGCTGCAACAGGCAAAGAGCTTACCCCGGGAGAGGAGGTCTACTCCGTTCTGCTTCAGGACGGAGGGAAGCTCGCCCGTCAAGACTTTTCACCGGAGGGGTGGACTGGTCCGCCGGAAAATGCGGTGGCATGGTGGCGGACAACCGTTCCCGAGAAGCCCTCCCCTGGGGGCCGGACGAGCAGACCCGTGGGCAGTTTCGAGGAGTTTTCCGAGATTTTGCGGGCCGGCGAGCCGCCCGAGTTCGCCTATCTGCTTGCACTTTTCCTTTTGCGGCGAAAAATCCTCCGATTCGAGGGCGAAATTAATGATCCCCAGGATCGGAAGCTCCTTGTCCTTTCCCATCCGAAGTCGGGTACTACCTTCCAGGTACCGGTGGCAGTGCCTGATCCTGGCCGGTGGCCTGTGATCGAGCTAGCACTTACGCAGTTCTTCGGGATTGGTTCCCCAAAAACGCAGGAAATGGAAAAGCCCAATGCCCCGGACGGTCGAGAGAGATGTTCACCAGGGGATTTCTTGGATCGCTAGATTAGGCAGGGGGCACAGAGACCACGCCTCTCCTTCCGGTGCAAGCTAATCTCGACTGAAAAGATAACTCACGGATAGTTTTTGGAGATTATCACTAGGAAGAGTCCCGAAAACACCCTGCTAAATCTTCGAGAATTCGAGGGCTTATCCCCGCGGGAGCAAGGAGGCTCCGTTCTCCGTGCCATTCCTCAAATTTCCATTTAGCTTGTCCCCGGGGGACTTAGGAGGTTCCCGATGAAATTATCTCCTTCAGGCGACCGAATTACACACTTGTCAGCGAGCTTCTGGTTTCTAGGTGTGCTGGCGATTTCCGGTTGCCAAGTTTGGAGTCCATTTCAGGGAAAGCGGGAAGTTTTTCCCACGGTCCTGCCGCCGTCGCCCACCCTCCAACAGGTCATGAGTGCGGTCAATAGCAATAGTTCTCAGATCTATAACTTTCAAACAGATCACGCAGTGATTAGCAGTCCGGATTTCCCGTCACTTCGGGCAACCGTGGTTTTTGAGCGGCCATTACGCCTACGAATAAGGGGCGGGACTGGAGTTACTGGGCTGGAACTGGACCTCGGCAGCAATGATGAGCTTTTTTGGGTGTGGATCCGCAGGGACCCTCAAATGTACTTCTGCCGGCACTCGGATTTCGCCGGCAGCCCGATTGCCCGCGAATTCCCTTTAGAACCCCGCTGGCTAATCGAAGCTTTGGGAATAGTGGAACTAGATCCTCAAGGAGCACATCAAGGGCCGGAACTGATAGCACCGAACCGGCTTCGGGTTGTCTCTTGGCGGGAGACTCCCCACGGAAGGACAACTCGGCTCCTGACTATGGATGCTAGGACGGCAGTTGTGTTGGAGCAAGAAGTTTACGACGCCACTGGCCGACTCATTGCTGCTGCCAAGGCCCATCGCCACCGGCGAGATCCGCTCACTGGCCTTATCATGGCTCAGGTCGTCAGTATTCAGTCCCCCCAGTTCGGGCTGAACCTCCAGCTTGATCTTGGAAATTTGCGAATCAATCGGCCGCTGGAAGTAGCTCCGGACATTTGGCAAATGCCTCATTATGAAGGTTGGGCTCCGGTAGATCTTGCCCGGATCGCTTTCGCCCCACCTACGCCCGGACCATCGGCGAATACCCTTGATCCCACATCCTTCGCGGCTCCGGGGGACGGAATCCCCCGCTTGGCCCGCCCGCCCAGAACCAGGGTCCCTTTCCGGTAAGAGTATTGCGGGGATTTTTGGATGATGGGTGAGGGTTTCAGGAGGTTGCTAAAACGCGATCTTCCTTACGGACCACCAAACGGTAGGCCTGATGCCCGGTTTTGCCATGTCCATGATGTGACAAGGGGAAGAGTCCGGCTAATCCCTTCCCCAGCTACTTTGGATTGTGGCCGGGGTTAAACCGATCTGGATTCACCCAGGGATGAACCAGCCCAGTTGAAACCCACCCCTCCTCTAAATTCACCTTTCTCGCTTTTATTTCCTCCGCTAGGCACCACCACTCCGATGCAATCCTTCAAATCGGTTGCCCTGTAAAGGAAACCAGAGCTTTCATGTAATTGCCACGTTCAAAAGCATCCGGGTCGGGGCAATTGCGTTGACTTAATGCTCCCTTCATTTGTTCCACTGAGGCATACTCGTGTTGTTGCATCCATTCCTTGAGTTCCGACAACATGTCGCCGATCGCTTGAAACCCCTTCAAGAAAAGGACCGAGGCGATCATGCCGACGTCCGCCCCGGCTAAGATAGCCTTGATAAGTTCCCGCCCGGAATGAATACCGCTTGTTAGGGCTAGCGAGCAATTCACCCGGCCATAAAGAATCGCAATCCACCGAAGGGGAAGGAGGCTTTCGAACGGGGTGCTCAGTTCCAAATGCGGCCGAACTTCCACCGTTTCCAGATCAATATCCGGCTGGAGGAACCGATTGAATAGCACCAACCCGTTTGCCCCAGCATCAGCCAGTTGCTTGGCCAGATGTCCCAAAGCACTGAACTGAGCCCCCAGCTTTACTGCCAAAGGAATTCTTACGGATTGTCGGACAGCTGCTACAATATCGACGCAGCGTTTTTCAACTTCTCGGCCGTCGAGGGAAGGATCCGCCGCCACATAGTAGAAATTGAGCTCCAGAGCATCGGCACCCGCATCTTCCATCGATTTTGCATAGCGGGTCCATCCTCCACGGGTAATGCCGTTCAGACTAGCGATGATGGGTATCGAGACAGCCTTCTTTGCGGCCTCGATCTGCCTCAAGTATTCCTCCGGTCCCCCTCGGTATTCGTCGAAGCTGGGGAAATAACTAAGGGCCTCAGCAAAACTGTCGGCCCCTAATTCTGGGACTGTCGCAAATTCTTTGGCCTCGTGTTCAATCTGCTCCTCAAATAACGAATACAACACAACGGCAGCCGCTCCTGCTTCTTCTGCCCGGCGAATGTTATCGAGATTAGCACTCAACGGAGAAGCCGAGACCACCACAGGATTTCGCAAAGCCAGCCCGAGATATCTGGTCGAAACGTCAACAGACATGCAAGTTATACCTCCATCCGCTATTCACAAGGTGCCTACCAATTTCGAATACTTTTCCAGAGAACAATAACTTCTTTTTCCGCCTTCCGGCTCCACACGGGAAACATGCGGCATAAAGATCCAAAGAGAACCTATCTCACCAAACGCGGACGGTATCACGTTCGTAACTTCGGGCACACAGTACGAGGAAAAGCGGGGCAACTGGACGGCTCTTAGGACCCGCTTACTTCCGCCCCACTTACCGCCTGGATTGCCTCCAGCAGCTGGCCATTTCCCTTTAGCTGAGCGAGGGCCTCATACAGCCGCCACCGATCCCAAATATCCTGCTGGGCCTGTTGGAACAGTTGTTCCGCTCGCTCTGGCTTTGCCCGGGCGAGCATGGCAAACCGGGCCTGCTTTAACGCGAAGTCCTTGAAAGGCAAGCTAGGCGGCTTGCTGTCGAGATGGAAGGGATGTTCTTTGTCCCGAGGATCATAGTGGTAAAGAGGCCAAGCCCCGCAGGCCACCGCCTCCTTTTGCAGCTCCAGCCCGTTGACCATGTCGATTCCCCACCCGATGCAGTGGCTGAGGGCAATGATCAATGACGGGCCACGATAAGATTCTGCAGCGATAATAGTCCTCAACGCATGCAAGGGGTTGGCCCCCAAGGAGATCTGCCCTACGAATACGTTCCCATAGGAGATTGCCATGAGGCCCAAATCTTTCTTCCGGGCAGATTTTCCGGAAGCGGCAAACTTCGCTACTGCTCCTCGCGGGGTTGACTTCGATGATTGACCACCTGTGTTGGAATAAACCTCCGTGTCGAGTACCAGAAGGTTGATATCTCGCCCGGAGGCCAACACATGGTCCAGCCCACCAAAGCCAATGTCGTACGCCCATCCGTCGCCACCGAAAGACCAGATACTGCGGCGGATCAAGTAATCTGCCGATGCAAGCAAGTTCCGAGCATCCTCAGAGTCAATCTCCGCCAGCTTTCGTTTCAGCTGGGCCACATACTCTCGTTGCTTTCGGATCTGTTCTTCGGTCTCCTGAGGATTATTAATCAGAGCGGAAACCAAATTGTCCCCCAGCTGGCTGGAGAGCCGATGCAGTAGCTCGTGGCAATAACTGACCATTTGGTCAACAGCCAAACGGAATCCAAAACCGAATTCCGCGGCATCTTCAAAGAGAGAGTTGTTCCAAGTGGGGCCGCGACCCTCCGGGTTGGTGCAGTATGGCGTGCACGGCAGATTCCCACCGTAGATGGAAGAACACCCTGTGGCATTGGCGATCATCATCCGATCGCCGAACAGTTGGGTCACCAACTTCACATAGGGTGTCTCCCCGCATCCAGCACAAGCACCATTGAACTCGAAAAGCGGGAGCAACAACTGGGAGCCTTTGATGGTATCGATCTTCACTTGCTCGCGATCAACATCGGGAATTTCTTTGAAGAAGAAGTCCCAGCAAGCTCGCTCCCGCTCCAGGTGCTCCAACTTGGGGAGCATGTCGATCGCTTTGTGCTTGGTGACCTGTTTATCGCGTGCCGGGCAGGTCTGGACACACAACCCACACCCGGTGCAATCATCCGGAGCCACCTGCACCGTAAATTTCCACCCTGCAAACTCTTTGCCGCGGTAGTCTGCACTCTTAAAGCCTGCAGGAGCCCGATCCAAAATGGCCGGCGGATACACCTTCATCCGGATACACCCATGCGGGCATACCAGGGCACAAAAACCGCATTGGGTGCAAATGGCCGGATCCCAAATCGGAATTTCCAAAGCAATGCTTCGTTTTTCGTACCGCGTGGTGCCCGTGGGGAAGGTCCCATCGCAAGGCAAGGCACTTACCGGCAACTCGTCGCCCCGATTGGCGATCATCGGACCAAGGACCTTCTTGACAAACTCGGGGGCATCGTCCGGCACCGGGGGGAGCCTGTGCTTCTTGGAGGTAACCCGATCGGGATAATGCACCTCCGCTAGCCCCTCTAACGCACGGTCCACGGCCGCGAAGTTTCTTTCCACAATAGTTCCGCCGCCTTTCTTGCCGTAGGTGGCCACAATAGCATCCTTGATATGCTTGATGGCCTCTTCAAGCGGCAACACCCCGCTTAACTTGAAGAAGCACACCTGCATGATGGTGTTAATACGAACACCCAGCTGGACCTCCCGAGCTATGCGGTATGCGTCGACCACCCAAAATCGCAGTTTCTTGCGAATGATCTCTTCTTGTACCTCTGCCGGCAGCTGATCCCATACCTCCTCTGGGCCGAAGGGGCTATTAAGCAGGAAGATTGCCCCCGGTTCTGCCATGGACAAAACATCGAGCCGTTCCAAAAAGACAAACTGGTGACAAGCCACGAAATTTGCCCGACTGATGAGATAGGAACCCTTTATCGGCCGAGGACTAATTCTTAAATGAGAGGTGGTCAACGAACCTGCCTTCCGCGAATCGTACACAAAGTAGGCTTGGGCATAAAGCGGTGTGTTCTCGCCGATAATCTTGCAAGTGTTCCGGACCGAACCGACCGTCCCGTCTGCCCCCAACCCGAAGAAGACCGCCCGGGTAACGTCGGGAGCCTCCGTGGAAAAAGAAGGATCGTAGGGCAAGCTTAGATGGGTAACATCGTCATTGATCCCGATGGTGAAATGCCTTTTAGGCCGGGGTTTTGCCATCTCCGCAAAGATTCCCGCGGCCATCGCTGGAGTAAATTCCTTGGAAGAAAGCCCATACCGGCCGCCAATCACCATGGGGATCGGCCGATCCGGGACCTCCTCCGGCCAATATTCAGCCAGGGCGGCGGTTACATCCAGATACAAAGGTTCACCGATCGCTCCGGGCTCCTTGGTGCGATCCATCGCTGCAATCACTCGCACTGTCTTGGGCAAAGCCCGAACGAATGCCCGACCATCAAACGGCCGGAACAACCGCACTTTCACAACTCCCACCCGTTCGCCGGAGGCCAGGAGCTTTTCCACCGTTTCCTCCACCACACCGCAACCGGAGGACATGATGACAATCACTCGGTCGGCATCGGGAGCTCCTACATAATCAAACAAGTGATACTGCCGCCCTACGACCTGGGCAAACCGGTCCATTACCCGCTGCACAATCTCCGGACAACGGAGATAGAAGGGATTGCAAGCCTCGCGAGCCTGGAAAAACACATCCGGATTTTGGGCGGTCCCCCGGAGCACAGGCCGTTCAGGATTCATTGCCCGTAGGCGGTGAGCCCGAATTGCCTCCGGGTCCAGCATTGCCCGCACCTGGTCCTCGGTTAAGGGCTCGATGCAATTGACCTCATGAGAGATTCGGAAGCCGTCATAAAAGTGAATGAACGGTACCCGCGACTCTAACGTGGCCGCGTAAGCAATCAAAGCGAGGTCGTGAGCCTCCTGAACACTACCGGCTGCCAGCATGGCCCAGCCAGTGCTCCGAACAGCCATCACATCGCTGTGGTCGCCAAAAATGGACAAGGCATGCGTTGCTACCGTTCGGGCTGTGACATGAAATACCGCCGGCGTTAGCTCACCAGCGATCTTAAACATATTGGGGATCATTAGGAGAAGCCCCTGGGAGGCCGTGAAGGTGGCACTCAAAGCCCCGGCTTGTAGCGAGCCATGCACCGCAGCGGCTGCCCCCGCCTCGCTCTGCATTTCCACCACCGTGGGCACCACACCGAAAAGGTTTTTCTTCCCCTTTGATGCCCACTCATCCGGTAATTCCCCCAAGGTTGAGGACGGGGTAATGGGATAAATGGCCATTACCTCATTGCAAAGATGAGCAACATGGGCAGTTGCCTCGTTACCTTCCAACGTGACAAAACGCCCAGATTTCACGGTGATGACTCCTTACTTAGAGCTGGTACGACTTATTAACAGCTGGTACGACTTGTGCCCCAAAACCTAAAGGACAATTACAAACAATTAAGCAATAGCCCGTGGAATTAGGAGCGGTTAAAACCCCTTACTCCCGGAGGCTGAGCTTTCCAACCACGTCCGTCAAGCAACCGCAGATTGCCGGTAGATATGTTTTCCTAATCGCCACCCAAGCCGAAATGGACTTGAGAAGTTATTCTCCTCATCCGCAAGCTTTTCCAACCAGCACGCAAGTCCTACTTGACTCGGTGGGTTGTAAGAAGACTCCTTTATCCCCGCGGACGGAACTCGCCGGCCCTCGTTCTGTTGTTGGAGCTTAATACCCCCACCGACTGATGTAGCTCTTAGCTGGGGGACAGCCTAAGTTTGGCCGCGATTCCAGAGATCAATTTTCGTTAGTAGCCCCTCCTACCAATTCCTGGCAAACGAAACTATCCATGAATGGTTCGCTTTTGTCGCCCGGAACTCGTTTTTTGGAAACGCACCGGCCGCCTTCGCCATCTTGCCCCCTTCCCCACGTGGCTTTCCTCTCTACTGTTTCAGGTCCTTAAGGTCACCTTCAACCCCTCCCCGCCCCCGCGACCATTCCTTTCTCCTTCGCCACCCTCAGGATATGCGTTCAATCTCTCTTGGCCCGAAAAGACTCTAGCACAATCGGCCGCTTCAACGAGGCTGCAGTTTCCCTTACCCTGCCTGCTGGGTCCTCCCAAAATCTCCCAAAAAAGCCCGAATCACGCCTGCGGACTCGGTCTAAATCGTTTGCGTCAAGCGAATTCTTGACAACCTCAGCGGGAAAACAATCCCGCTTCGTCAATGAAATCCCTCCCCGTTCGGGACAGTTCCCCAGCAGATCAAAAGCCAAAAAATCTACTGACCTGATTTAGGCCCCATCACCAATTAGCCATTTCGTAAATTTCGGAACCAGACCCACCTTCCGAAATTAAGCCTATCCGAATATTCGTCTTTCTTCAAGACAACCCAGCCGCCCCGGGAACCCTTGTTTCCCAAGACCACGCAGAGGCTCCTGTGCCTACCCTGCCTGACCAAAAGTTTTGTCACCTCTCATGCAATCCACCCTCTTCACCGCATAACGCCCTGCACGTTTGGGCCCTCCACCGCCGGTATCCTTTCCTTCGGGTTTTCCCTTCGCAATCCCGGCGGGCTGGCCGATTCTGGTACGGCCCCGTAACCACAAGGGAAAGTTCGCCGAATGATAGTCCCCTGCCCCATCTCAACCGCTCGCACGAAGGCCACCGTTATTGCGTGGCTTTAGAATTTTGGTAACACTTTTAGGCTTTGCGGTCGGTTGCCCGAGCAAAGCGGGATTTCTGAGAAAAGCAAGTGGTGCCTTACCAAGGGAGGAATTTAATCATGCTGGCAATGGTCTTGGAAGAAATTGGGCCGATTGAGTCTGCCCCTCTTCGGTTGAGAGAGGTTCCCCGGCCAACGCCGGGCCCGGGAGAGATCCTGGTTCGGGTGAGAACCTGTGCCATTTGCCGTACGGACCTCCACGTCATCGAGGGGGATCTACCGCGATACCGGCTACCCATCATTCCGGGCCACCAAATTGTGGGGGTTGTCGAGCAACTGGGAGAAGGAGCCGGCCGCTTTCGCCCCGGTGATCGGGTGGGAATCGCTTGGCTACGATATACCTGCGGAACCTGCCGATTTTGTCAGGCCGGTCGTGAAAATCTTTGTGCATGTGCTCGTTTTACCGGCTATCATCACGACGGAGGTTTCGCGGAGTTTGCCGTGGTTCCCGAAGACTTTGCTTATGCGATTCCCCCTCAATTTGATGACATGGATGCTGCTCCACTTCTTTGTGCAGGCATTATCGGCTATCGGGCTCTTAGCCGGGCGAATGTCCCCCCTGGCGGCAAACTCGCCCTTTATGGGTTTGGTTCCTCGGCCCATGTGGTAATGCAAATTGCCCTGCATCGGGGTTACGAGGTTTATGTGGTCAGCCGGGGCGAAAAACACCGGCAGCTGGCCCGAGAAATGGGGGCCTTTTGGGTAGGGGAAAGTCCCTCCCAGCTCCCCATTCGGGTGGACAGTGCGATCTTGTTTGCCCCCGCCGGCGAGCTGGTCCCGGCAGCTTTGGAACGGCTTGAAAAAGGAGGGACCTTGGCTATCGCAGGGATTCATCTTTCGCCAATCCCCAGTCTCGATTATGAACGCTGCTTGTTTTACGAACGCGACCTTCGGTCGGTGACCTCCAACACTCGCGAAGACGGGCAAAAACTGCTTGAGGAGGCCGCACAAATCCCAATTCGACCAAGGGTTACCGCTTACCCCTTCCGGGAGGCCAATCGAGCTCTCGCCGATCTCAAAGCGGACAAAATTAGTGGCACAGGCGTCCTGGTCTTCGAGTAGCCCAAACGGGCGAGTATGGCGGGAGGATGCTGTCCCATTTCTGAATGGCTGCCAGCCTTGCACGGTGTTTCTCAGCCGGCCGGCACATGGCACTTCTCACCCGACCGGGCACAATTCCGATGCTAGCACTGCGGCCAAACACCGCTGCTTGAATGGCCCGATGGAAAAGTTCGGACCAACCGGCGGGGCTAAAACGGTGTGCCGGCGGAGGTTAGGGTTGGCGATCACTGAAAGATTTCTGCTCCGGTCTTGCCACCCCGCCAGGGGTCAGCTCATCTCAAAGAATTCGGGCTGTTCCTTTTCGTCTGGGGGTCAACGTCGGAAGATACCTGGCACTGGAGTTTGAAGATGCCTGAGAATAGTATTGATGTTGACTGTGTCTAGCAACAATGTAGTGTTAGGCGTAATCCGGCCCTTAGGCTCTGGGGACGGAGGTGAGCCAGCCCTCTTGGCTCGAGTGTGGACTCGGATATTGGAACCCCCGTGCCTTGGGGACCGGAAAACCGCGGTCATTCCCCATCTGTCGCGAGTGTAAGACTGGCGCGCTATCAAAGTGATACAGCCTCGGACAAGGAAGTATGATCTTCTGCCGGAAATATGCGTAATACGTTATTGGGAAAGCATTTACGTCCGCCAATTAGATCTAGATAAGAACTGGCACAGCAATTGCCAAAAAAATCGGTGCACGGAGGCAGGATCCCCGGGGAATAAAAGCTTCGGTGACGACGGAGTTTCGGCGAGGGCTTGGGGGCAAATCCCGAGGTGGTTGGAAGCGGTTAAGCGGCACATTGGTGAAACCATCTAGTTTTTGGGGAGGGCGGAGCCATGAAGCGGACTTTAGCTGTATTGACTTTTGGACTACTGGTGCTTGCTTGTGGCCAGATCGTTCAGGCTGCGGAACTTTGGTGGACGGCCCAGCTCTCGGGGACACATGCCGATTTGGTGATGGTCGCTCATCCTCCCGGCAAACCGGGGGATCGAGATCGGCGTCATGACTGGGATCGGTGGCGAGACCGAGATCGCGGAGGACCACCTCATCGCCATCCGTGGCCCCATCCATACCCGGGCTACGGCTACCGGCCGGTGCATCCGCCGGTGGTAATTGTCCCTTACCCCGGCCCTCCCCCCGTGATTATGTACCCGGGCCCGGGGTGCGTTTATCCGTATCCGAGGAGCTACATTTACTATCAGGGTAACCGATTCGGAATTGGAATCGCGTTCTAAAGATCAGCTCGCGGCCTCGAGGGGCTCCGAGTTCCGGCCAAGGGGCGGAGGCTCAGTCGCCAAATGTAGGTTAGGTGAGCAGGGATAATCGCGAAAGGATAGACTGCAGGTCTCCGGTTAAAGGAAAGGGGTGGTGGCTTCGAAGAAAGGGTTCAGCTTGAGCGGCCTAATCGGGAATTAACAGTCGGCCAAGCCCCCGGTGGCTTTCGAACAAGCTTTCTAGGTACGAGCACCCTGCCTCAAGCCCACCGCTCCTTACCCCGGGCCTGGGACGGTCCATCGATGGGCCGTCCCACTCTTTTTTCTATCCGAAAGTTCGAGCTTTTCGCTTCTGCCTGGTGGCCGTGCCCTGGCGGCATAAACCGGAAAGCGAAAATCTACGAGAACCTCTTCTCCCGCTCCCCGTGCCTGCTTTGGACTACCTCCCGACAAGTTCCAGCCTCGACGGGCGGAGTAAAACTCCGGCCGGCATGCCTCTCAGCTGACCTTTTGGCCGCCTCCAAATAACATTCAAATGCCATTTCCTAGTTGTCTCTCGAGCTCATTCTGGGCTCTGGGCCATTCGCTTCCCCCAATTCGCCTTTTAAACCTTTGGCCCGTAAACCGGCACAAATTGGCAAAGCTTTCCTGCTCTTTCCCCTATGCTTTTCTCAAAGAAGGACCTGAATCTTTTCCGACGCTTGTGCCGTTGCTATCATCTAACTGCATTTTTTCGCAAAAGTTAGGGAACCCAGTTGTTCCGCAGGGATACTTCCGAGAGTTGCTCGAACAGGAGCTTCACCTCGGCCTCAGAGAAGGTTAATATCGCATCAACTGCAGGGGCTCTGTTTGAGCAGCGGGGAGGTTCGGGTAGAAGTAAGCTTTCGACCAAGTTGTTGTTGGACCCTGGCAGCACTTGGAAGTATCGGAACTTCGATGGCAGAGCGGTACACCTCGATTGCTAAGTACCCCAGAGTCTAGGAGTCACAGATGAACACCTTGGGTACCATCGACTGGCTCGTAATTCTTGGCTACTTCGCACTTTTACTCGGAATTGCCTGGTGGGTGATCCTAAAAGGCAAAGAGACCGCCGATGACTACTTTCTGGCCGGGAGAAATCTCGGGTGGCTCATTGTGGGGGCATCTATCTTTTCCTCCAACATCGGCTCCGAGCATCTGGTGGGCTTGGCAGGTTCCGGCTGCACGGATGGTGTCGCCATGGCTCACTACGAATTGCATGCGTGGTGTCTTCTCGTGTTAGCCTGGGTGATGATCCCCTTTTACATGAGATCCCAAGTCTTCACGATGCCTGAGTTCCTCGAACGGCGATATAACGCCACGGCAAGGTGGGTGCTCTCTGTTATTTCCCTGTTTGCCTATATCCTGACGAAGATTGCGGTCGGAATTTTCGCCGGTGGAATCGTGTTCAGTACTCTTTTGCCCGAGGTACGAGTTGATCTGGGAGGAATTGTTCTGGATAGCTTTTGGGTGGGTTCGGTCGTTGTGATTCTTCTTACGGGACTGTACACGGTCCTCGGTGGCTTACGGGCGGTGGCCTACACAGAGGCCATTCAGACGTTCATTCTAATCGTAGGCTCAGCCCTGGTCACCATCTTTGGATTAATTCGCATAGGAGGATGGGCGGAATTCCGCAGTATTGTTCCCTCCGAAATGTTTAACCTCTGGAAGCCTCTCGTACCGGCGGGCATGGAAGGTACTTGGGCACCAGTGAAAGAAGAAACCCGGATCGCCTGGTATTTCAATAACAACTATCCCTGGCTTGGGATGCTCTTTTGTGCTCCGATTATCGGACTTTGGTACTGGTGTACAGATCAGTACATTGTGCAGCGGGCCTTGGGAGCCCCGAATGAACGCGAAGCACGCCGAGGGTCGATTTTCGCCGCTTACTTGAAGCTCCTGCCTGTGTTCATCTTTATTATCCCCGGAATGATATGCTACGGGTTAGCAGTGTCCGGTAAAGTCCCAGAGCTCACGCGCTTGGTGGATGAAGCAGGGCAGCCAATCCGGGACCAATGTCAAGCGGCATTCCCCTTGATGGTGGCCCACGTGTTGCCTATCGGTTTTCGTGGAATTGTTGTGGCCGGACTTTTGGCAGCCTTGATGAGCTCGCTGGCAGGCGTGTTTAACGCTAGCTCCACACTTTTCACGATGGACGTCTATCAAAAGTTTCGTCCTGGTGCCAGTCAACGGCAATTGGTTTGGACCGGAAGGATTGCCACCACGGTCATGGTGTTGATTGGGCTTGCGTGGATCCCTGTGATCCAAAACGCCCGCGGGTTGTACGATTACCTTCAGTCGGTCCAAGCCTATCTGGCACCACCGATTTTCGTCGTATTCTTTTTCGGGGTTTTCATGAAGCGGCTTAATGGTGCCGGTTGCCTCGCGGCCCTGCTTGTGGGTTTTGCTCTTGGGGTATTCCGCTTGGCAGTCGACACTCCTGTGAGCTTAAAACTGCCCGGGTTTGAGAACGGATATACACCGGGCAGCTTCTTGTGGATCGTCAATAACATCTACTTCCAGTATTACAGCCTGTTGGTGTTCCTCGTTTCCCTTGGGGTGATGATCATCGTAAGTTACTTGACCCCGGCTCCGCAGCCGGAACGGATTACCGGCCTGACGTATGCAACGATAACCGAGGAACAACGACGGGCAAGTCGTGAAAGTTGGAATGCCGCTGACGTGGTTGCTTCGCTTATTGTGATCCTGGTAATTGTGGCGGCCTACCTCTACTTCACCGGTTAATTACGGGGATCCCTGGGAAGAAGGACCTCCCCGGGCCGGGGCTGAACTTTGCAAAGAACCAAACCTCAGCCTACACTACCCATGATGCACCGAGATTAAGCTACCACGTTTTCACCATCCGCTTTTTACAAAATTTGCTGTTTGACGGGAGATTAGAGACTCGGCCCCAACCTGCACTTACAATAGGGAGATAAAGTGGGAGTGTCCTTTGAAAGGGCTGTCGGTACCAACAACGGTACTCCTTCGGAGTTTTCCGAGAAACTATTTGTCCAACAATCGGCGGGAGGTACTCGGAGCGGCAAAGGCCTCGGAGCAGAAGATGCTGGTAGAGGAATTGAATTGAGATTGCCGGAACAGGCGGGAAATTCCTTAGGGGCAGCGTGAGAGGCGTTGTTTCGTTCAAGTAGTGACCTCACGGGAGGTGGTGTAAATCAAACCGACGCGTTTTCCAGGAGGAGTTTAACCATGATCGGTCGGCATGTGGGGAAAATGGCACTGGTGGCCGTGATTTTGGGCAGTCTTGTAGGGTTCTTTCAACCGGTACAGGCCGCTGATGAAAGGCCCAATATTATTTTTGTGTTTGCCGACGACCATGCTACCCACGCCATTAGTGCGTACGGTTCACGGATCAACCAAACTCCCAATATCGATCGGCTTGCCCGGGAGGGAATGTTGTTCCGGAACTGCTTCGTGACCAATTCGATTTGTGCCCCCAGTCGGGCGGTTATCCTTACGGGAAAACACTCTCATCTCAATGGGGTGCTGACCAATGGTAACGCGTTCGATGTCAACCAGCAAACGTTTGTCCATTTGTTAAGAAAGGCGGGTTATCAGACAGCAATCGTCGGCAAATGGCACCTGCAAAATGACCCAATCATGTTTGACTATTGGCGGGTTCTTATCGGGCAGGGCCCCTACTACAACCCTCGATTTCGCACGCCCACAGGAATAGTCACAATCGAAGGTTATACCACGGATGTCATCACGGATTTGGTACTCCAGTGGCTGGAAAAGGAGCGGGATCCGAACCGTCCTTTCTTCCTAGCCTATCAGCACAAGGCTCCCCATCGGGAATGGCTACCGGGGCCGCGACAGTTGAACTTGTTCCGGGATGTCATGATCCCTGAGCCGACGACTTTGTTTGACGACTACAAAGGCCGGACCACCGCCGCCACGAAAACCACAATGACAATCGCCAACCACATGTCGGACTTAGACATGAAGTTTAAACTCCCGGGCAATTTGACCCCCGCTCAGCGGCAGATGATCGAAGAGGCTTACCGGGCAGAGAACGAAGCATTCCAAGCGGCTAATCCGCAGGGCGAGGCCCTAGTCCGATGGCGTTACCAACGATATATCAAGGATTACCTCCGCTGCGTGGCGGCGATCGACGAAAACTTGGGGCGGCTTCTGGACTATCTTGACCGGACCGGACTGGCCCGCAACACCGTGGTGATCTATAGCTCCGATCAAGGCTTCTTCCTGGGGGACCATGGTTGGTACGATAAAAGGTGGATGTACGAAGAATCTTCTCGAATGCCTTTGATAGTTCGTTGGCCTGGGGTGGTTAAACCAGGGAGCGTCAACTGGGACCTTGTGCAAAATCTCGATTTTGCTCCGACCTTTCTGGAGATTGCTGGGGTCGAAGTTCCCCCGGACATGCAGGGACGAAGTTTGGTGCCGCTTCTCCGCGGAGAAACCCCAGCGGATTGGCGACAGTCGATCTATTATCGCTACTACGAGTACCCAGCTGTGCATGATGTCCAACGGCACGAAGGTGTACGGACGCATAGGTACAAGTTGATACATTATTACCTGATTGATGAATGGGAGTTGTTCGATCTGGAGAAAGATCCGGACGAGCTTCGGAGCGTGTACGATGATCCCGCTTATGCAGAGATCAGAGAGGCCTTGCAAGCGGAACTTGCTCGCTTAAGGAGCTTCTACGGAGTTGAGAACGCTCCGGAACCTCCGATTCCTTCGCAGCGGTAGGCGGACTCGGAAACGGGGAGTTTGAAACCGGCTTAGCCCAGATCAATTCCAAAAAAGGGTCTTCCCCGATCGGTTTTCCTCAAGAGAAGTAATGTGCCCTCGTTAATCTGCTGTTAGCGGAAGCCGGGAGCGGTTTCTAACCGGGGCTACTTTTTTCCGAGTCGCAAGTTGAAAGACAAAAGCCAAAATGGAAACTGGGCCGGTTGACGTCGCGGGCATTGCTCGCCGCATTGTTGCCAACGTCGAAAGGGTTGTCGTTGGCAAGCGGCGACAAATTATCCTTTCCATTGCTTGTTGGTTGTGCGAGGGCCACATACTTCTTGAAGATGTCCCGGGTGTAGCCAAAACGATGTTAGCCCGGGCTTTGGCTCAAAGCTTGGGTTGCAGCTTTAAACGCATTCAATGTACCCCGGATTTGCTTCCCACGGATATCACCGGGGTGTCGGTGTTCAACCCGAAAACCACCGAATTTGAATTTCGTCCGGGCCCTCTTTTCACACAGGTCCTCCTCGTGGACGAAATCAATCGGGCAACTCCGCGAACTCAGTCCGCCCTTTTGGAGGCGATGGCTGAGGGACGGGTCACCGCAGACGGGGTTACCTACCCCTTGAAAAAACCGTTCTTGGTGATCGCCACTCAGAACCCGATTGATCATGAGGGAACTTTTCCTCTTCCGGAAGCTCAGCTGGATCGATTCCTGATGCGATTTAGCCTGGGCTATCCATCCTTGGAAGAGGAGTTACGGATGTTGGAACTTCAAGAGCGATCGCACCCGATTGAGGAGGTAGGCCCGGTTGTTTCTCCAGAAGAACTTTTGGCCGCTCAAAAGGCGGTGCGAACTGTTTACGTCGACGAAAAGGTGCGTCGGTACATTGCCGAGATCGTCCAGGCCACCCGGCAGCATGAAGAGCTGAGTCTTGGAGCAAGTCCCAGGGGAACCCTTGCCCTCTTCCGGGTTTCGCAAGCGGTGGCCGCTATTGCGGGCCGACAGTTCGTGATGCCCGATGATGTTAAACGCGTTGCAGGACCGGTGCTGAATCACAGACTTATCGTTCGCCCGGAAAGCAGATTGCGGAAACGCTCGGCCACGGCAATCCTCGAGGAAATCCTCTCTCAGGTGCCTGTGCCTGTTCTGGGGCCGCCCTCCGTCCGCTGACAGTGCTTGTGGGTTTTACCGATGATGGCGTTGGTTTTGCCGTGATTTTTTTCCACCCTGCATGTCGCTAATCCCACATCCGCCTTCACAGTAACCCCTTTCCGGAACGGAGGCGACCGAGCCTGGCCGCACTCGGATACCTCCTCCGGTTGTACGCCGGCCGCGGCGGGTGCTCCGCTGCATGGCGATCGAGGAAGCAGTCGTTCCGGGCTATGGCGTTCGAAACAATTCCTTCCTTCGCGGTCTTCCCAGGCTAAGGCTCTGCCAAACGACCGGCCCTTTTTGTCATTTCGGGAACAGAATCCTACAAACAGGACAGGTTCTGTGGTCATGCCAGCGGCAGAGCTTCGAGGTTTTCGCCTCGGAGAAACCGCAAAAATAAGCTAAGCTTCCTAATGGACGCGACAAGCAAACTTCCGGTGAGAGCTGACACGGCTTCCTCCGGGGAAACTGCAATCCATTTTTTGGATGTGAGCTTCTTTTGGATATGAGCTGGGGCGAGGCCGGGACGACTCTGAGGCCCGTGGGGGAACCTCGCCTTTCGGAAACGCCCCGACGACCCATTTATTTACGAGTTATTTATGGGTTAGTTGGTCAGTTTCCTGCTGTTGACACGGAGTTCTAATTCCGGTGTCAGGGGGAACATGTGGTTCGGGTCGAAATGGTGAACATTCCAGTGGGGTGCACCTGCAGCAGCTGGGAGAACCTTTTTAGGAATTGTTGAAACAAGGGAGGCAGTAACTGTCGCTAACTCTCATCGGTTCCCGGAAGGCAACCCATTCCCCAGACGGTGTCCAGTCATACCGCCCCGGAAAGGGGCGGCTCGCTTTGCGGAAGGGAGGTATCGGGACGTGTGGCCCGATTGTCGGATGGAAGACTGTTCGGAGTTTACCCGACAACCGCAACGAGGAGTGTTCCGGGGAAGAAACCGGCTACGGATCCTCGCACGGTCCAGGCCACGTTGGATCCAAGGGATCGTCCTCTCGGTGAGTTTGTCGCTTGTTGCCCAGGGGGAGGAAAGTGGAACTCGGCATGGAGTTAATCCCCGGCCCTCTCCCGAGCGACATGGTCGGTTGCCGCGAGAAAGACCCGTACTTCGTAAAAGCCATCACTTTTTGTCAGATCGCCAAACACGGAATTTCGAGGCCTTGCCCAAGGCTCCTAAGTTTCCTATGCCGATAACGTATGCCTACATTCTGTTGACTGGTCGTTGGATAGTTTGACCGTATCTGACCCGCGTGAGGGAGCAACCGAGCATGGCAGCAGTTCAGGAAACTCAAGCGGGGACTTCCACTTCTCCTGCAAGCCAGGGTTCAGTAGCTGCCCCAATCGGAGGGGCTGGCGGCTTTGGCCATCCCCTTGGGCTTATCGGGTTTCTGACCGCTGTGGTGGGGCTTGAATTCGGGGCTGTTTGGTTTCTCCTGTCCCGCCAGTCGGCGGGTGACGTGCCGGTGGCCCCCGAAATCACCCTGGCGGCCGCGAAGATCTCGGCTTTCCCCGAGGTAATCGGAACAACCACTGCCCCCGACCAGACCGAACCTCTCTCAGGCGGAATAGAGGTGGATTTGGGCGAGTTTACCGTGAGCTTTTACCGCCTTTCGACTGGCACCACATTGCGGCTGGATTTCCATCTTTACGGAATCGTGGATTCAAAGCTGGAAGAAAAATTCAAAGAAATTTGGCCCAAACATGTGAATCGATTCCGAGAAACTGTGATTACCACAGTCCGGGCTGCACAGCCCGCCGAACTAGCTGACCCAACTTTGGCCTTGATTAAACGGCAGATTTTGGAGAAAAGTAACCGGTTATTTGGTGGAGAGTTTCTCCAGGGACTTGTCGTGAGTGACTTCTCCTTGGTGGAGCAGTAGGCAAGGGCCACCTTTGGACCCGGTTCCCATTCCCCTGAAAATGGGGTGGTTTTGTGGCATTCGGGCATAAGCCAGGTGGAAACTCTCGAAAAAAGATGCCCCTTTGGCCGGCCGGGCAAATGGCCCGTTGGGCGTAATCGGCCGACGTCAGTCTCAGACTAATCTGACTAAGTAGCTAAATCTGACTAGATGGAGTGGGCACCCAGGGCCCGAAGCACCTGAAGAACCGGTGGTACCATC
>Ga0071330_1063243_pt1 | contig 47425 bp, 51 predicted proteins | sample GBScel77sediment_FD_63802 | JGI IMG/M metagenome (GOLD analysis project Ga0071330, IMG submission 63802) | Hot spring sediment microbial communities from Great Boiling Spring, Nevada - Cellulolytic enrichment Sediment 77C v2 (version 2) | ecosystem: Environmental > Aquatic > Thermal springs >...
TAGGGTTAAAAGAGGATCTAAAGCTTTAACACTTAACTCATAAAGAAGACCACCTTTCATAATTAGAAGTTAGTGTAGAGGCTGATTAGAAAACACAAAATAGAAATGTGGATTCTTTAATTATGAGAGATGGAATAAAAAAATTTTTAAAGGGGATGTGAAGAAGGAGTATCGGATTGGTAGCTAAACCTAATCCCTTTCAAACGGCATTAAAGCAGTTGGAGATAGCTGCAGACCTTTTAAAGATGGACCCTGATATTTATCAGATGCTCAAAGAGCCGAAGAGAATTGTTACAGTTGCTGTGCCTGTGCGTATGGATACTGGTGAAGTAAGAACATATATGGGCTACAGGGTTCAGCATAATGATGCGAGAGGACCCTATAAGGGTGGCATAAGATATCACCCAGAAGTTTCGTTAGATGAGGTTAAGGCGTTAGCTTTCTGGATGACTTGGAAATGTGGTGTAGTGGATGTGCCGTTTGGTGGTGCGAAAGGCGGTGTCGTCTGCAACCCGAAAGGGATGTCGCGTGGAGAGAAAGAGAGGTTGACTAGAAGATATACCGCTATGATCTCACCTATCATCGGCCCCTACATAGACATCCCAGCACCAGACGTCTACACAGACGCCCAGACCATGGCTTGGATAATGGACACATATAGCCAACTTGTAGGACGCCCCGAGCCAGCAGTTGTCACGGGTAAACCTGTTAGTTTAGGTGGCTCAGAGGGGAGGACCGAGGCGACCGGATTAGGTGCAGCCATATGTGCGCGTGAGGCAGTTAAGACGCTTGGTCTTGAACTTAAAGATGTTACAGTTGCTATCCAAGGGTTCGGTAACGTAGGTTCGCACGCAGCTCTAGCCTTGGCAGAGATGGGGTGCAAGATAGTTGCGCTAAGTGATTCACGCGGCGGCGTATTTTCACGGAAAGGGATAAACCCCCTTGCAGCTCTCAAGTATAAGGAGGAGACTGGAAGCGTAGTCGGCTTACCTGGATGTGAAGAAATAACCAATGAGGAGCTGTTGGAGCTTGAGTGCGACATTCTGCTTCCAGCTGCCTTGGAAAACGTCATTACATCCTCTAACGCTGGTAAAATCAAAGCGCGTATAGTGGTTGAAGGTGCTAACGGACCTACTACACCCGAAGCTGATACGATATTATATGATAATAAGGTCTTCGTTGTCCCAGATATACTGGCGAATGCTGGTGGTGTGACTGTAAGCTATTTTGAGTGGGTGCAGAACTTGAATAGAGATCATTGGTCTTTGGCTGAGGTTAAGAGGAAGCTGGAGGAGAAGATGACCTCGGCCTTTAAGACCGTCTACGAGACATCAGTTAAGCACAATATTGACATGAGGGCTGCTGCGCTTATGGTTGGTGTAGGGAGGGTAGCGGAAGCCATAAAGATGCTTGGGATCTGGCCTTAAAAGATATATGAGTGTTAGTTAAAGGGGTAGGGTGTAGAAGGGTTGTTAAGGATTGCCTCATGAGGGCCCTGACAAGTACGGAAAGTGTTGGCCTAAATGCATATCCTTTAAGTGCGGCAAAAGAGCGATGCTGATACGGGGACAAACAATCTGGTGCAGTTGGTTAAACGATCTCTGTGCCGGTCCATCCTGCTCCTACGCTTTATGCATAAGAAACAAGCTTCTGCCAGACAACAGGTGCGGGCTGGTCGTAAGAAGAATTACGACCGATGTTGTGAAACCAGAGGATTTTAGTCTAAACATAAAGCTGAGAGGTAAGCTTGCTAAAAAGCTCAATGGCGACATAGTGTAGAGGAAGTCACTTAATCAACATCTTAACCGTTAGCGCTACAATTCTAGCTGAGAGTATAAGCGAGGAGATCGCTTCAGGTATAGCGACTCCACGCCAAGGTAGGAGCCAGATTAATGCGGCCGCGAGAGCCCCAATGAGTGTTAACAAACCAGAGAGCTTAGACGATTTAAGTAGAAAATGTATGCCTAAAGATAGTAGAGATAGCACGATCAAGACGAAGAATGCGACTGAGACATAGAAGTGTATTCTACCATAGTTTTCTGGGAAGAGACCTATAAGTGCGAGGAATATTGCTGAGGCGAGTAGTAAAATGCAGCTCAATTTTGCGGTGAAGCCTGTTATGTGGATCATCAAGCCTATCGAGAAGATGAAGAGTAGGATCCCTGCCGAGATTAATGTGGTGTTGAAGATTATTGCTGATACTCCTTGGACACCCAAGTCACTCAGCGCGTTATCAAACCAGCTGAAGCCAGGATAGTAGGATATTGCGAGTAGGATGAGGGGGTAAACTGCGATTACACCTACTATACCGCATAAGGCGGCTCCTTTAACAAACCTTTCTTTTCTCATCAAAGTGTTGGTGTCGTTTATTACCTTATATATGAATTGCTCCTAATAAATAAATTAGAGAAGTATGTTCAAGATAGTCTTGGATCACGCGCTCCCCCGTAAGTTGAGTTACCTTAGGCTCTATGCTGAGATGGGGGCTGCTAGGCTATACCTCTCCTTTGATAGCGGCAACCTCCAATGGTTCGGCAAGATAGAAAGGAATAGGAGCTTCTCAAGAACGATGACGGACAAAGAATACTTTGCCCATAGGCTTAAGCACCCCGTTAAAAGGGTGTTGGCTGAGGATGAAGACGAGATGGTCGTTGAGACGAAGGATGGGGTTGAGGAAAGGTGGCTTAAGCCGAGGTGGCTCCTCAGGGAAGTAAGGATAAAAAGGGCGGGTTTGAGAGGTAGGTAAGACGGAGATGCAACAAACCACAAGCACACCAGCAGAACTGTTAGATAAAATAGCCTTTTATGCTAAGATGGTCGATGAAGCTCTTAGTGGAGAGCTACAGAACTACTTGAACTCTGACTTCTACGAGCCTTTGAAATATGCGTTGGAAGGTGGGAAGCGTATACGGCCGATAATACTTCTTCTATCAAACAAGGTTGCTGGTGGTTGTGAGGCGGATGCCCTTAAAGAGGCTGTTGCGGTAGAACTCTTGCACACCGAATCGATCATACATGACGATATTATAGATGACGAAACCGTAAGGAGGGGCAAGCCGGTCTTCTACCTAATATATGGTTTTAACACATCCCTACTAACAGCAGACTTCGTCTTCGGGATAATCTTGAGCATAGTCGCTAGATCAAAGAAGAATATAGCTGAAGACCTTGCATCAGCAGCCCTTCAGATGTGTGAAGGCGAGATTATGGAGATGAAGATTGAAGCTGAGAACAGCGAAGTACCGCTCGATAAGTATCTTCTAATCGTTAGGAAGAAGACAGCAAGTCTATTCGAGGCAGCGGCTAAGATCGGAGCAAAGCTCGCTTCAGCACAAGGAGAGGTGGTTGAGGCGCTCGCCAGATATGGGCTCAACATAGGTATAGCGTACCAGATCCAAGACGACATCCTAGATTGGAACAACGGCTCTAAGATCGCCAGAAGAGTAAAGGTGAGCGAAGGCGATGCGAGGAAGATTCTTGCTGAAATCGCCTCGAGATACGCCAACGAGGCGAAGACGAACCTTAGGGATCTTCCTGACTGCGAAGCCAAGCAGATATTATATGAGATAGCGGACTTCGCTGTGAACCGCTTAAGCTGATCTCAACCTAAGGCCAAAACCGCGGCTTTAGCAAGATCATATATCAGAGAAGGATAGATACCTACAACGATTATTATGGCTGTAGCCACTAAGAGCACAGCAGATATTACAGGCGGCTCACTGATCTTACCCTGCTCCATGGAGCCGGTTGGTTCATCGATATACATCCGCTTGATCACCCAAGCATAATAGCCGAGTGAGAGGGCACTGTTCAAGACACCCGCTAAAGCGAGCCAAGCCATCTCACCTTGGATGGCTGCTGCGAAGAGCACAAGCTTACTCCAGAAGCCGTTCAGAGGAGGTATCCCAGCCAAAGCAAGAAGGGAAACCGCTAGTGCAAATGAGGTTATGGGCATCCTCCGCCAAAGCGAGGCGAATGAGTCGAGGCTAACTCTACCGGTGGTGCGGTCTACAGCGGCAACGGCCAAGAAAGCTGAGGACTGCATAATCGCGTGGTTAAAGACGTGGAATAGAACCCCTATTAGAGCTAGGGTCTTAGCGGGCTCTGTAGCAACGGCGAACCCGATGAGGATGTAGCCTGCTTGTGCTATGCTTGAGTAGGCGAGCATTCTGGGAACTGAACGCTGTGTAAGAGCTGCCACGTTACCTAGCGTCATTGTTGCTAGGGCTAGTATGGCGAAAGCGGTCGTCCAGTTCACGCTAAGGAATGGGAGGGCTACTACAAACACTCTTATCGCAACTACGAAACCAGCCTTCTTGGTACCAGCTGAGAGGAAAGCGCTTATGGTGGTTGGTGCGCCTTCGTAGGCGTCTGGTATCCACATGTGGAAGGGTACTACCGACATCTTTAACCCGAATCCCGCTATGAAGAGTGCCAGTGTCAGGAGGGTTAGCGGGTCTAGGTGGATTGCTGAGGTTTGCAAGGCTTGGAGCACAGCGATCAAGTTTGTGGTGCCCGTTAGTCCATAGGTTAATGAGATGGCGTAAAGAAGGATACCTGAGGAGAAGGCGCCGAGGAGGAAGTATTTTATCGCGGCTTCGTTCGAGAATGGGTTATCCTTCCTAAGACCGGTAAGCACATACGTGGGTATACCCATCAGTTCCCAAGCGACCACGATCATAAGTAGGTCTGCGGCGAAGGATAGTAGAACCATGCCTAGTGTTGAGAAGAGTAGGAGAGAGAAGTATACGGCTAGATTACGGTCACTCCACATGTAGTTTTTAGAGGAGAGGATAACGAGGAGTGAGACGATCTGGACTGTGAGTGCGAAGAAGTATGATAAGGGGTCTACGTGAAATAGGTTTGTGTAACTTGGCTTAGGCTCGAAGAGTAGGTAGATCGAGAGGTTAAGTAGAGTGATGGCTAGTGAGGCTGCGAGGACCACTAAAGAGGCGTAGAATGCTAGGCTCTGCCTTATAGTAGCCCGTTTAGAGAGGCTGAGTGAAGCTACAAACAAACTACCTACTGTGAAGATAACAGCATAATCTACTATCACTATATCTGCGCTCATCTACCCACCACCCGCAGCCTGATAGAGCGAAAGGGAAAGCGGATCTACAATCCCGAGTAGAAGTGAGGGGAAGATTAGTAGTAAGAAGAGGGGGACAAGATAGAGGAGGAGCCCAATCATAGCCCTATTATGCATATCGTGGTAGTGAATATGCTCTGGTAATGGACTTAGGACCGTCCTCTTAATCATCCACAAGAAGTACGCTACCGTAAGTAGGGGTATCAAGACCGTTAGAGCATACCATCTGTTAACAGAGATGGCGCCTAAGATAACCATCCACTCGCTGAGAAAGCTACTATACATAGGCACACCCATACCAGCAAGTGAGCCTAAGATGAGGACTAACGCAGTCTTCGGCATACCAACCCTCAAACCCTTCAACTCATCGATGTTTCTTGTGCCGGCTTGCTCGTGGATGTAGCCTGAGAGCATGAAGAGTATTCCTATTGCTGCTGCGTGGTTAAACATCTGAAAGACCGCTCCAGAGATACCGTAGACAGCACCTTGAGCGGTTAAGGCAGATATACCGGCGAAGCTGCCTAGCAGAACGAAGCCCATGTGGTTTATGCTGGTTAGGGCGATCATCCTCTTTAAGTCCCTCTGAACCATCGCTACCAGCGCTCCGTAGAACATGGTGAGGATGCCGAAGGCTATGAAGATCCAAGCGTATTGCTTGGATGCCTCAGCTAATAGGCCTAGGTTGACTCTTATGAAGCCGTATCCGCCCATCTTTAGGAGGAGACCGGCTAGGAAGACGCTTATCGGTGCTGGTGCTTCGACGTGTGCGTCTGGGAGCCAAGTGTGGAAGGGCACTACGGGCAGTTTAACCCCGAAGCCTATGAAGGCTGCAGCTGAAGCTAGGAGTTGAACCCAGAAGGGGATCTTACCAATCAGCTCTGGTATATTGAAGGTGTTTGGTGTTGTGAATAGGTAGATGAGTATGAAGCCTAGAAGCATAATCACACTCCCCACGAATGTGAAGATTAGGAACTTCATGGCAGCATACTTACGCCTAGGTCCACCCCAGACACCTATGAAGAAGAACATCGGGATCAACACGATCTCCCAGAAGACGTAGAAGAGTATGAGGTTGAGTGAGCAGAAGACACCTATTATGCTTCCCTCAAATAGGAGGATGAGGAAGTAGTAGATAGGCTTCTTCTCCGTTATGAGATCCCAAGAGCCGAGCACCACAAGAACAGAGAGAAGGGATGAGATCAGTATCAGTGACGCACTCAAACCATCCACACCCAGATAGTAGTCTACGCCGAAGCCGCCTAACCAGCTGTAAGGCCCTTCTACGAAACGGAAGGAAGCGCCCTCTTTTGAAACATAGAGTGAACCGTACATGCAGAGGGAGAGTGCGAAGACTACGATAGTTATCACGAGGGAAGCCAGCTCGGCGAGCCGCTCTCTTAATCTTCCGAGCAGATAGACCGGTATCGAACCTATGATGGGTATGAAGATCATTAAACTAAGTAAGGGTATATCCAACATCCATCACCTCAACAGCAGAGAGGGGTTCAGAATTAGGATGATCGACACAACCACCACACCTATCGTGAAGACGAGCAGATAGTTCTGCGTAACACCGGTCTGGATCCGTCTACTGACTCTAGAGAAGATGGTGCTTACGTAGGCTAAGCCGTTTATGAAGCCATCTACAATATATTTGTCGAACCAGTTCCCAGCCTTCGATGAAACTATGGAGGCTATGGCTGCTGCGTCACTCCACTTATCTATTACGCCTAACTCTAAGCCTCTCCAGACTACACGCGCAAACTTAGCCAAGCCGTCTACGAAGATGGCGTAGTAGAGTGTGTTAAGATACCACCTATTCTCTAGGAAGATGTAGAGCGCTCTTAACACACTGCTTGAGTTCACGATCTTAGCCGGATCAGCACGCCGCGCTACATAGATATAGTAGCCTAAAGGTAAACCAACCGCCAAAGCAGCTAAAGATCCTCCTAACGCTACTGGGTTGATCTCAAACCCTTTATGTGCTACCTTAAAACCATACTCGTGCAGATAGTGCTCTAATGATTCGTGCAGATAGGTTTCCATAAATGGGCCTACTATTCCTATTGCTAGGGATGCTACCGCTAGTATTGTATATGGTATCCACATAACCTTAGGTGCTTCACCGAGGTGGTGCTCAGCTTCACTATGTGAGCTATGCTTATGCTCAAGCTCCTTAAGATACTTGCTCTTTTCACCAAAGAAGGCTAAGCCGATCATCCTAAAGGTGTAGAACACTGTCAACATAGCGGTTACAACAGCTAAAGCAAAGAGGATAGGGGCGCATGGTGTAGAAGCCTCCCAAACCGCAGCCAGAACAGCGTCCTTACTCCAAAAGCCGCTCAGAGGTGGTATACCGGCTAAGGAGGCTGAGGCTAGGAGCATAGAGAAGAAGGTGATCGGCATAATATTTCTTAGACCACCCATATCAGTAAGATACTTGCTTCCACAAGCGTGGATGAGCGCACCAGCAGCCATGAAGAGCGAAGCCTTAAAGATCGCGTGGCTCATTAGGTGGAAGAAAGCTGCTGTGAAACCACCTGCAAAGGCTGTGCTCTCGCTGACCAAGCCAGCAGCACCTAAAGCAAGCATCATATAGCCGATCTGTGAGACCGTTGAGTAGGCTAAGACCTTCTTTATCTCCCTACCCACCACGGCTTGAGTGGCTGCTAAGAAGGCTGTGAAGGCACCTATCCAAGCGACCACCTCGAAGAACAGAGGTACTGCGTTTACTGCTTGGAAGGCTGTGTAGAAGATTGGGCCTACTCTTGCGACCAGAAAGACACCAGCCTTCACCATGGTTGCTGCGTGTATGAGGGCTGAGACAGAAGTGGGGCCAGCCATAGCGTCTGGGAGCCATTCTTGTAGCGGGAACTGGGCTGACTTGCCTACCGCTCCTCCGAAGATCAGTATGGTTACTGGTATGAGGAGCCCTGCTGAGGCTAGGCTGCTCGCCCACTCTGTGTGTTCGGCGAGCTGCGTGAAGCTGAAGGTGTGCGAGTAGGTGTAGAGTATTAGTAGTCCTATTAGGAAGGCTGAGTCACCGACCCTTGTGGTTATGAAGGCTTTCATGCCTGCGTGGCTCGGCGAGTAGGCTTGCTCACGCCCCCACGCCTTCCTTCCACCTTCCTCAACAGGCGTCCCGACCCAATACTTCTTCTCGTCACTATGCCAGAAGCCGATGAGCGCATAGGAGCAGAGCCCTACACCCTCCCAGCCGAAGAATAGTTGAAGTAGGTTATCTGAGAGGACTATGAGCTGCATGTTGCCTATGAAGAAGTTCATGAAGAACCAGTATCTTGTCAGATTTGGTTCGCCCTTCATGTAGCCGAGGCTGTAGACCATGATGAGGAAGCTGATCCAGCCCACTACGTTAGCCATCGTTACGCTGAGTGGGTCTGCTAAGACACCAGCCTTGATACCTATGGAAGGTATCCATTCAACCGTGCTGTGGATGACTTCCTTAGATGGGATCATTAGGGCTGCTGAAACCGCTGATGCTAAGGAGAAGAGCACAGCAAGGTAGTCTCTAAACCTATCACCGATCTTAGCGGAGACGGGCGTTAGAATCGCGCCGACTATCGGCAGAATCCAAACAAGCCAAGGTAGAGCTTCATTCAACTCAAATCACCCTCCTAGAAGAATCTTCACAGCCGGGAAGAGGCGCTCTGTGAACAGAGCTGGGTAAACTCCGATGAGCAGCCCAACAAAGGCCAAGAATAGTAGAGGTATGGTGACCGTAGGAGGCGCCTCCCTTACCTCTTGCAGATTCTCGGGCAATCTCCCGAAGAATATTCTCTTCATCGTCCAAAGCGAGTAGCCGGCTGTTAGAGGCGTTGCGAGGAGCGCTATGGCGCTCACAATCAGTTTCGCTAGGTCTCCCCGCTCTAAGGCACCTGCGAAGGAACCGTAGAAGATCATCCACTCTGACTGGAAGCCGTTGGTTGGTGGTATGCCCATTATGGTTAGGAAGCCTAGCATGGCTGCTGTAGCTGTTATAGGAAGCTTTCGCGCCAAGCCGCCCATCTTGCTTATACTTCTTAACCCGTGCGCTTGCAAGATTATGCTTCCCGCTGTCATGAAGAGGATAGCCTTGCCTGTGCCGTGGCTGACATACTGTAGCACAGAGCCTGAGAGACCTATGTAGAAGGCTGATGCTATGCCGAAGATTATGTAGCCCATTTGGCTGACGCTTGAGTACGCTAAGAGCCTCTTCACATCATCCTGCATAAGTGCCATGAAGCCTCCGTAGATGATTGTAACCAGACCCCAGATGCTTATGGCGAAAAAGATGTATTCGTATGCTGAGGGGAGTAGGTATAGTAGGATTCTTATGTAGGCGTAGCCTCCTATGCCGATCATAGCTGGCGAAAGCAGAGCGCTGATTGGTGTTGGTGCTTCAGCGTGCGCATAGGGGAGCCAGATGTGCAGACCAAATGAGGCGAGCTTCACGAAGAGCCCAACCGTTATGAGGATGGCTATCGCTTGAATGTATCCGAAGGGGATGGCTAAGGTATCGATATTCTTCACCAACCCCCCCGATGGTAGGAGGCTGACCATATCGAAGGTCAGAGGCCTACCGCTATACCAAGATGAGAGGAAGGCTGTGGTCAAGATTCCAGCTAAGAGTAGTAGTGCACCTATGTGGGTCCAGAGGAAGTACATTAGAGAGATCTTTGCTCTATCTCCGTAGCCAAACTCCGCAATCAAAAGGTAGGATGGGATAAGCATAATCTCGAAGAATATGTAGAATTGGATGAGGTTAGTAGCCAGAACCGTACCGAGCATACCAGCTGCGTAAGTGAGGTATAATAGGTGGTAGATTCCGTGCTTTGCGTTCGCTGCGTGCTCATCTTTGACCTCTTCTTCGATTCGATGCTTCATATAGGGTATGGAGTAGACCGCCAGCACCGTTGAGAGAAGATAGATCGTTATCGCAAAGGGTAGGCTTAGACCATCTAATCTAAGCCCAAATAATCCGAAGGGTTGCCAAGAGTAGAGTTCAAAGTAGTCTGGGCTGATGGAAGCTGAGTAAATGAGGAGGAGGGTAGAGTAGGCTAAGATCGCAAAGGAAAGCCAACCAACCCTACTTCCAACCCTCCTCCCGATCAAATAGACGATTGGTGAAAGGACGATAGGCAAGAACACAGCTTGGAGCAGAGGATTTATCATATCTACCCCCTCAACCCCTTAATTTCAGACACATCAACATCCTTCCTCAACCTAAAGACTGCCAAGATTATCGCCAACCCAACGGCTGCCTCAGCTGCCGCCAAGGCTATAGAGAACATAGCTAAAGAGTGACCGGTAACTGATGTTGGGTGGAGATAGCGTGTGAAGGCTACGAAGTTTAGGTTAGCTGCGTTTATCAGAATCTCAATCGCAAAGAGCATCCTCAACGCATTCTTCTTCGTAACAAGCCCGTAGACACCTATGGCGAAGAGCACAACGGAGACGAACAAGTAGTTTACAAGCGGCTCCAAATCAATCCCTCTCCAACTTAGCCAAAACCACAGCACCTATTACAGCAGAGGCTAAGACGAGCGCCAAGGTGATGAAGGCGAGCCAATATTCTGTGAGGATCTGCGCACCTATGAGTGTAAAGGGCGCCTGTTCAACTGAAGGAATAACAGTTGCTATTGTTGAAGCGTAGACGAGGTAGCCTAAGCCTAAAGCGACTACAATCGCAACTAACACACCAGCCGCTCTATGCACACCCTCCTTCGCTTTAAGCCACTGCTCCCTTCGCACAAGCATAACCGTGAAGAGAATAAGGACAGCGATCGCCCCAACGTATACTGTAAGCTGGAACATTGCCAAGAAGACCGCATCCAACAGAGCGAAGAAGCCTGCAATCCCAACGAATGATAGGGCTAATGCGATGGCACCGTAAACGACCTCTTTAGCCTCCAAAGCCAATATTGCTGAGATTACGGTTATGACGGCAAGCACAGCAAACGCAACATCAACCAACCCTCATCACCACACCCCTATAGCTTAAAGCCTCCTAAGACAGCGGCTGCTGCTACAACCAGATTTATGAGGGCGAGTATGAAGTATACTGCCCAGCTCTGCCTTAGAAGTAGATCTATTCTTAACCTTGGGAAGACACCTCTAGGTATGAGTAGAAAGGTCGTGACGATGAATGTTTTAAATATGAACCAGAACTCTGGGGGTAGAGGCTGAGGACCTAACCAGCCACCTAAGAAGAGTGTGGTAAAGAGCGCTGAGAGTACATAGAGTTTTATGTAAACAGCTATACCCAATATCAACCCAAAGTTCATACCACCGTACTCCGTCAACCACCCTGAAACCAGCTCGGGCTCGGCTTCAGGTAGATCAAAAGGTATCCGCTCAAGCTCAGCCAAAGAGCAGATGTAGAAGGTTAAAGCGGATATCGGGGCTAGCAGAGCAAACCAGATGCTCGACTGCTTCTCCACGATATCAATCAGGTTCAGCGAGCCAGCAAAAACCACAGGTGCGAGCACAGAGAGTATAAGTGGGATCTCGTAGGCAACCATCTGGTGCAGCGCTCTTAGCCCTCCGAGCATAGGGTATCTGCTGTTAGAAGACCAAGCAGCCATCAAAGCAGTTATAGGAAAGAAGCCTAGCACAGCGAAGATAACCAAAACACCGACATCAGACCGCGCTATCACCCACCTTTCGGTAACAGGTATAACAGCGATAGCAGCGGTAGCGATCGTCACAGTGAGTAGGGGTGCGGCTATGAAGAAGAAACGGTCAACCACCCTCGGGATAACCAGCTCCTTGAAGAGAAGCTTCAGGACGTCTGCGATGGGTTGGAGGATACCTTCGAACTTCCCCGCATATAAAGGGCCTACGCGGAGCTGTATTTTAGCTAGGAGTTTCCTCTCCCATAAACCGGCTATAGCAGCATACAACGCCACAAACGTGAACCCGGGAAATACCACTATCCTAAAGAAGTCTGTATCCATAAGAGCAAAGGTAAAGGCTATCGCTTCTTGAGGATTGATAAGCATAGAAGGTGTTAGAGGAAAGCTAGGACCGATAAAGTAGTAGGCTGCTAAGATCGCAATCAACCCTAAGACAAGAATAACTATTATTAACGCCACTATTCTGATTAAAAAGCTTGTAAGCGTTCTAATTATGGGCATAACACCACCTCTAAACTAAAGATAAGAGGGGAAGGGAGGCGGATTTGTTCACCATAGCTCACGCCTCGCAGCGTGATAAAGCGTAAAACCTAACGGGATAAGCAAAATGCCAATAAACAGAATTACTGCTAAGAAACCGCTCAGCCCAACGGTGTATAGAGAGATACCCCAAGCGAAGAGAAACATAGACATCACGTCGAAGGCTACGAACATAAGCAGATAGGCGTAGTACTGCATCATCAAGGAGAACTTACCTCCGCCACTTGGGACTTGACCGCATTCATACTGCGTTTCCTTTGGCTTATTGGGGTTCTTAGGTGCAATTAATATTGGTATTATAAGAAAAGGAACAGAAGCTGCAAACGCAAAACCAGCGGTTAGTAAAATCAATAGTAGATCCGAGGCCATGCCCCTCAAATCCTCCCACCAAAACCATATTTAAGGCTTGACATTCGCTATTGGCAGAAAGGGTTTTATCCAAGCAGCACGGAGGTAAGCTTGATGCCCACACACCTCTCTAAGAAAGGTGATTTGCTTGAAGTTCGCTTCGTAGACGAAGATATAGCGCTAGCAGATATACTACACCATGAGCTTCTAAAGGACGAGAAGGTGGTATTTGCCGGGGTCGCTCCAAGCCACCCCTTATTGGCTGAAAACAAGCTAATTATCCAAAGTAAAGGAGAGCCTACTAAAGACTTGTTGGCGAGCGTAGAGAGAGCTCTCTCAACAATAAAAGAGATGTTGGATAAGACCGAATCTATTCTAAAGAAGCGAGGTGTGTGAAGATGAGGTTCTGCCCAAAGTGCGGAACCAAGCTCAGATATAGGCAAGTGAAGACCGAGGGGAAGAGTGAACCCGCGTTAGCGTGTGATAAATGCGGCTACTGGGAACCTATAGCGAAGAGCGCCACAAAACCCGTACTAAAGGAGTCAGAAGGAGAAGGTGTGATTAAAGTCGTTGGCGATGAGGAGCTGGAGATCAAGACGATGCCTACCACAACGATAGAGTGCCCCAGATGCCACAATAATGAAGCATACTGGTGGTTTCTGCAAACAAGGGGTGGTGACGAACCCACCACACAGTTCTACCGATGCACAAAGTGTGAATATACTTGGAGGCTCTACGCTTAGAGCTGTAGATCTCCGAACCGCTTTATGTAGGGTATTAGCCCACCCACCTCTAAAATCTTCTTCATCGTATCAGGCAGAGGGGGGAAGCGTATCTCCAAGCCTTTCGTATGGTTAACCACAACTCCTGCTGAAAGATCGAGCGAAAGGAGATCACCATCATCTATCAAAGAAGTGTCACAGATCACAGCTGGGAGACCTATGTTTATGGCGTTTCTATAGAAGATTCTGGCGAACGATTTAGCCACCACCGCTTCTACACCAACGAGCTTTATTATGGTTGGCGCGTGCTCTCTGCTTGAACCAGACCCGAAGTTAACACCAGCAACCACAAAGTCGCCCTTCTTCACATTCAAGGGGAAATCTGGTCTAGCATCCTCAAGCACGTGCTTAGCCAACTCCTCTAGGTTGGAGCGGAGATGGAAGTATCTACCCGGCGCTATATGGTCTGTAGTTATATTATCCCCAAACTTCCACGCTCTACCGGTCAACTACATCACATCCCTGGGGTCTGTTATCCTACCATTTAAGGCGGTTGCGGCTGCTGTGGCCGGTGAACCTAGGTAGGTGTATGCAGCTGGATTTCCCGTTCTACCCAAGAAGTTTCGATTGGTCGTTGTGAAAATAACTTCTCCATCAGCAGGGACACCTCCTAGAGCGCCGAAGCATAAGCCGCATCCAGGTGGGGTTATTACCGCACCCGCTTCGATCAGCGTTCTTAATGTGCCGTCAGCCATCGCTTTGACATAGATCTCTTTTGAGGCTGGTGTGACTATCAATCTGGTCTCCGGATGGATCTGCTTACCCTTTAGTATCGAGGCTGCTATATGTAGGTCTTCGAGCCTTGCGTTGGTACAGCTGCCTATGAAGACTATATCCACCTTAACCCCCTTGACTTCGCTTACCGGCTTGACGTTATCTACAGAATGTGGGCAAGCAATCTGTGGTTCAAGTGCTGTGGCATCTATCTTGATGACACGCTCATAGGATGCGTCGTCGTCGCTTCTGATCTCTCTGAACTCTTCAATCCTACCCCGCTCAGCCAAGTACCTCTTTGTAACATTATCAGATGGTACTAATCCGACTTTAGCACCAGCCTCAACCACCATGTTACATAGAACCAACCGCTCAGACATTGAAAGCGAATCTATAGTCTCACCTACGAATTCGAGCGCCTTATAGTTTGCACCATCTGCACCAAGCAAGCCTATGAGGTAAAGTATAATGTCCTTCGCATATACGCCTTTTTGGAGAGAACCATTTACCTCAACTCTGAAAGTTTCAGGCACACGGAACCAAGTCTTACCGAGCGCAGCAGCTACAGCTACATCTGTAGCACCCATGCCTGTTGCGAACGCTGCTAGCGCACCAGCTGTAACTGTATGTGAATCTGTGCCTACTATGATCTGACCCGGTGAAGCGTAGTATTCTGCTATGAGTTGGTGGCATATACCTGAACCAGCTTCATGGAATCTGCAGCCCGTTTCAGCAGCAAACCTTCTCAAGGTGCTCTGCTCATTCGAGATCTCTTTTCTGGGGCTTGGGACAACGTGGTCGATGAAGATTATTGTGCGCTTGGGGTTATGGGGCTTTGATACACCAAGCTCTTTAAGTTGTTTTATTAGTAGTGGTCCGCTTGCGTCGTGTGTAAACACGTAATCTACTTTCACAACCGTTACTTCACCTGCTGATACGCTGCGAGCGGCGTGTTCACTCAAAATCTTTTCAGATATTGTCTTACCCAACCCGATAAACCCCAGCTTTTTAACCATTATATAAATTGCTTTATTGCTTGCTATAATCTTTTCTAACGGAGAGCTGTTTGACTCAAAACTATTGAATAGAAGAAATAAGCAACTGGGGACAATCACTTATATAATAGGGATACTCCACTCGCATTGATGCTTGAGGTTACGTCTCAACTGACCTTCCTAGGCTTGACATTTGTAGCCGGTTTCCTAGGCGCCCTAATGGGGATAGGGGGAGGAATAATTATCGTACCAGCTTTAACAATAATATTTGGGGTTCCGATAAAGGAGGCTATCGCGATAAGCATTGTTACGGTCGTAGCTACAAGCATCTCAGGAGGCTCTTCATATGTTGAGCAGAGGATCACTAACATCCGCCTAGCCATCTTTTTAGAGACTTCAACAACCATCGGTGCGTTTATTGGTGCGATGCTTGTCTTGATCGTTACGGGGAACTACCTGTATGTAGTGTTTGCTCTCCTAGCCTTCTATCTCGCCGTTTCCCAGATACTTTCTGTTAAGAGGGAGGTCAAGAGGACGGAGAGCAACGATTTCATGAATATAACTCAAGATAGGGTCTCAAGATACCTCAATCTTAGAGGAGACTACTTCGATGCAGCTATCAATCATAAGGTGGAGTACCTCGTTAAGAACTCCATCTTAGGTTGGATAGTATCATTCTTCGCAGGCTTAGGCTCTGGTCTACTTGGTGTGGGAGGGGGTGTATTCAAGGTTTCTATAATGAACATATTCATGAATGTGCCGCTTAAGGTAGCTGTCGCTACCAGCAAGTTTATGATAGGGGTAACAGCCGCAACAAGCGCCGTACTATATTTTGTCGCCGGTCTTCTAAACCTAGACTACATAGCCCCAGCAGCATTAGGCACCATGTTGGGTGCGACTGCTGGAACCGTTCTGATGAATAAGATCAAGGTTAAGTGGCTAAAGGTCTTCTTCTTCCTCTTAATGTGCTACATCGGCTACAATATGCTCGGCAAAGGTCTACTTCTCACATTAAGCGTGAGGCTACCGTTTACTTAAGGTGAGTGAGATGGATATAAATAGGCCGATCTATCTTGTGTTGATTACAGGCGTTGTGATCAGCGGCGTAATCTTTGCTTCAGCTTTGGTGCTGCACGCGATTATGCCGAATATGATAGAGGTTGTTTATACGTTAGCGCTGATAGGGGTTGCGGTGCTGATACTTACACCATACCTAAGGGTTGTTGTGGCTCTATGCGCATTCTTCATTAACAGAGAATATAAGTTCGCGATCTTATCACTTGCGGTGCTGGTTATGATGGTTGTAAGCCTCATCGCTGGCTCAGTCTTCCATATAGCGCCTTAATGAGAAAATGTTATTTAGATTAGGGGGAAGAGTGTTTATCATTAGGTATGGCTGGTGGTGAGAGGTTGGAGGAGCTGACGTTTAAACCCAAGGTTGAGGAGAAGCGTTGGGACCATAGGTTAGAAGAGGAGATCGCTGCAAGTTGGGTTGCTGAAGATGTTTACGCTTTTAACCCAGATTCAGATAAGGAGATCTTCGTTATCGACACTCCTCCACCCTACCCTTCTGGTAGACCTTGGCATATAGGTGCAGCTTCTCACTACGCTCAGATTGACATGATAGCTAGAACAGCCCGTATGATGGGGTACGAAACATACTTTCCCATAGGTATTGATCGCAACGGCTTGCCTGTGGAGATCTACACTGAGAGGAAATACGGGGTTAAGATGCATGATTTGCCTCGAGAGAAGTTCATAGAGCTCTGTAAGCACGCGCTTGACGACCTAGAAGCCGAAATGATTGATGTCATGAAGAGCATGGGTATGAGTGGAGACTTTGCACACTACTATAGGACAGACTCCATAGAGTACAGGAAGTTGACACAAGAGACCTTCATAGACCTCTGGAATCGTGGGCTGATCTATATGGCTACGAGACCAAACAACTACTGCATAGACTGCAAGACCACCATAGCGGATGCTGAAGTTGTTTATGAAGAGAGACCAACGAAGCTACTCTACGTAAAGTTTAGGGTAAAGGAAACTGGTGAAGATCTTATAATCGCCACCACTCGCCCAGAGCTCCTCTGCTCCTGCGGGTTGGTGGTTGTGCATCCTTCAGATGAGAGATACAAGGGGCTACATGGGGAGCACGCAGTAGTGCCTATCTTTGGTCACGAAGTTGAGATAAGACCACATCCCTCGGTTAAGCCTGAGTTTGGTAGTGGCGTTGTTATGGTCTGCAGTTATGGTGACTACACGGATGTGCTCATCTTTAGGGAACTCGGTTTGAAGGAGATCATCGCGATTGATGAAAATGGGAGAATGACTAGTAACGCTGGAGCCTACGCTGGGCTCACCGTAAGTGAAGCTAGGTCGAAGATAATAGAGGACCTCTCTTCAAAAGGGCTTTTGGTGAAAGAAGAGGTTATAATGCACAGAACTCCCCTTTGTGAGCGAAGCAAGACACCTATCGAGATAATACCTATGATGGAGTTCTACCTCAAACAGCTCGACTTCGTACCCGAGCTCAGAAAGATAGCCCAGCAGCTGATCTTCCACCCGGAGGAGCATAGGCAGCTCTACTTAAACTGGATCGACTCACTTAACATAGATTGGCCTATCTCTAGGCGGAGGGTCTACGCCACTGAGATCCCCATATGGTATTGCAAGAAATGTGGCGAGCCTCACGTGCCTAAAGGTGGTCGATATTATAGACCGTGGTGTGAGGAGAGCCCCTTTGAGAGATGCAGACGATGCGGCGGCACTGAGTTCATAGGCGATACCAGAACCTTTGACACGTGGATGGATTCGAGTATATCACCGCTCTTCATCTCAGGCTATAAGCGTAACGAGAAGCTTTTCAAGAAAGCATATCCCGTGACGATTAGGCCTCAAGGTAAGGATATTGTACGCACTTGGCTTCACTACACTGTGCTTAGATGCTACCAGTTGACTGGTCAAGCGCCTTTCAAGCACGCTTGGATAATGGGTTACGGTGTAGATGAGAAGGGTGAAAGGATGAGCAAAAGTAAGGGGAATGTGTTGGATCCGATTCCCATTTTGAAGAAGTACGGTGCTGACGCTTTTAGACTGTGGTCTGCTTCAGAAGCAAGTCTAGGTTCTGACTTCAGATGCTCAGAAGCTAAGATAGCATCTATGCAGAAGTATATGACGAAGCTCTGGAACCTTCTGAGATTCATCTCGAGCTTCCCGGTTGTGGAGGGTGCTGAACCTACACCTACAGATAGGTGGATCTTGGCTGAGCTCTCGAATCTCATAGACGACTGCATGAAGGGGTATAGAGATTTTAACTTCTTCATACCCGCTAATAGGCTGCGTGTCTTCGTCTGGAACCTCTTCGCATCACATTACGTTGAGATGGTTAAACCTAGGGCATATAGGGCTGATGATCCTTCGGGGCAGAAGGCTGCTTGGTCAACGCTGCATGCCTGCATAAAGAGCATCCTTCTCCTGCACGCGCCTATCACACCCTTCATCACAGACTACTTTTGGCGAAAGCTCTACGGGAAAGAGAGTATTCATAAACAGAGGTTTCCTGAGCCGACTTGGGACAGATCCTTAGCGTCAAAGACGAGTGAAATCGTTGAGTTTAATTCGAAGGTTTGGAACCTCAAGAAGAGTCTAGGTAAGTCGCTGAAAGACCCGATTAAGGTAGAGATACCATCTTCGCTCTCGATCTTCGCGCCAGACCTCATAGCGATGCATAACATCATCCAGTAAGGTTGGCTGCTAAAAGGTATGTGTTAACATTAGCTTATGGCTCACTTTCTGAAGCAGAAGTAGAAGCATACTTTACTAACCTCAACCTAAACTATAGGGTAGTTGGTAGAGTCGGTAGATGTCTGATTTTGGAAGCAGACGAAATAAGCCCCCAGATTTGGAGCGGGTTGGCTGGTGTGTATAAAGTTGCTGAGGTCTTCGCAGAAGCCGGTGAGGCTGAGGGGCTGAATTTGAATCTTCTAGCTGAGTCAGCATCAGATAAGATGAAGTGGGCTGTGAGCACATACTCAGATACCAGAGATTCGGCAGAAGAGTTTGCAGAAGCGCTTCAGCAGAGCCTAAAGGAGACGCTTAAGGCGTGGGGGGTTAGGAAGACTAAGATGCTCAGAGGAGATTTACAAAAGGTCGGCTCGAGCTGGGAGTATGAAGTTTTTTCTGATCGGCTGCAGGAGGAGAGAGTGGTGGAAGAGGGCTTCGAGGTTTTAGCGGTGAGGCATAAAAACTGGTTGATAGGCAGAACTATCGCGGTTGTCGACCACCTAGGCTATAGACGAAGAGACCTCGAACGTCCTATCCAAGACCCTAAGATAACGATGCCACCTAAGTTAGCAAGGATCTTGGTTAACTTGACTGGGTGCAAGAGAGGCGAAACCCTACTCGACCCCTTCTGCGGCCTAGGCACCATACTTGGAGAGGCGGCTATGTGTGGTGTGAATGTTATTGGTGTGGATACTGATGCCAACAGGGTTGAGGGTGCGCGAAAAAATCTAAGATGGCTTCTAGAAGAATATAGGATTAAGGATGTGAAGGTTGAGGTATATGTGGGATACGCTGAAAGGTTACACAAGATACTTAGGGGAAGGGTTGTAGATGGCGTGGCTACCGAACCCATACTCTTACCCCCTCTAAAACAACCTCCAACAGATCAAGAAGCTGAGAGGATGCTGGAGAAAGCAAGCGAAACCTACTACAGAAGCTTACCATCGATCAGCAAGCGCCTTAAACCAGAAGGCAAAGCAGCAATAGTAGTACCGTGTATCAAAACCAAAAGGGGTCGCATAGTCTCTTTCGACATAGCTGAAGAGGCTGCTAAAGTCGGCTTAAGATTATACCATTTACATTCGGTGGAGAACTTTCCCATCTTGATTGAAGACCCTACGCAGAGGGTGATGCGAGGGGTCTATCTCTTTAAGAATGGCTAATCTTTTCTGCTTAAAGCCAAAATAGCCTTCCTAAAGAGACCTAAGATGAGGGTCGCCTCCCGTGGTGTGGGGCTACTTCTGTTGATAATCATCTTTAGAGCCTCACGGAGGAGGGGTATCTTATATTTTGGGAAAGCGGAGAGGTTCGCTAACTCTACGGCGGAGTCGAGCAACAGGGTTCTTATGGATCTTGGTACCTCGCTTCTCTTAGTTTTTGGGCTGCGTGTTGCTACGAGTGTGTATAGGATTATCGCCGCTGCGTGAGATATATTGAGGGTTCTGTAGGATGTGCCTGTAGGTATCGAAATGACCATATCACAGAGCTCAAGCTCATCGTTCGTCAAACCAGTAGTCTCTCTACCAAATACTATGCATACAGAGCCTTTGCTACTTAAGATACGTTTCGCAGCAACCTCTGGTGGAACAACATCCCGCCTAATATTCCTTGAACCTCCGGGGATGGCGGTTGTGCCTACAACAAGATCAAAATGCTCCAAGACTTCTTTAAACGACATCGTCTTAGACGACCTTAAAATATCGGCGCCGTGTGAAGCGTAGGGTAGAGCTTCCTCCATATTAAAAGAGGGGTTGATGAGGATCAGAGAAGAGAGCCCAAAGTTTTTAGCAAGCCTAGCTAGATGCCCCACATTAACAGTGTAAGTAGGCTCGACTATGGCGAGCGAGAGATTACTTAGACTCATACCAACAAACCTTCATCTACTAAATTTACTCTGAAAAAGGTTACCTTTTTAACTTGAAAACGACTTTATCTAACCCCTCTATCTCCTTTAAGGGTGTAGAGGCGAGGATGCCTACCAACCTACCTGAGAGGGCTAAGGCAAAGTGGGCTGAAGCAATCGCAGCCAAGGATCCAGCGCAGAAACTTAGGCTACTTAAAGAGTTCTACTCAAGCTTCCCTAAACATAAGGGTACAGAGAAGCTCGAGATGTCGATAAAGAGGCAGATAGCCGCCCTAGAAGAAGAGCTTGAGAGAGCCAAGCTACGCCGAAGAACAGCAACGAGAAGCGAATGGGTCATCAAAAAAGAGGGCGCACTACAAGCAGCCATAATGAGCAGCCTAGAGACTTCGTTAGACTTCTTCAACACCATATCGAATCTGGACGCAAAGTTACACGAAGCTTTAGCCTCACCTCTCGTCGGTACGTTAAAAGGTGCTGGGTTAATTTTGCAGCTAGTGCTGACGCCTTTTGACAGGAAGTTGGGTGACGAGAAGCAAGAGCGTTTTCTTAGCGTGGCGAGGAACAGCGACATAATCCTTACGCCGCTGAAGGATGAAGGGGTGGAATACATCAAAGAGCTGGTTGAATGGTTTGAGGAGCATAATATCGAAGTTAAGAAGCCGAAGCTGGATGTAGTGATCAAACAGACACCTTCGGGCGGGATAAGAGTTGTAGGGAGCTCAAGCTACCTAAGCGAGAGAGAGGTAGTTGACCTCCTAAGATCGTATATGATAAAGAACGCTGTAGTTGAGATTAGCAGAAATGCTACCCTAGATGATCTCGAAGCAGTAATCTTCGGTAGAGAGGCTAGAAATCTACAGTTCATACCACTCACCACATCAACTAAGAGTGCCGTTAGAGAGGCTGGGTTCAGCAACATCATATGCGTAGAGCAACTTGACAGAGACGAACTTGTGGAGCAGATATTATCCAAGTTGGGTAAAATTAGAGTATACACCAAGGCTCCTTTTTCGGAACCAGTAGACAAGCCTATACTGCTCGATGAAGGTGCCACTGTAATAGATTTAGCGGCTGAGATACATAAGGACTTTCTGAAATTCTTCAGCTTTGCCAGACTATGGCGTAAAGGTTTACCTGAGGGTGTGAAGGTTGGGAGAAACTTTAGGCTTATGGATGGGGATGTGGTCGAGCTGCATACATCTTAGCCTAATCTCAATTCGTATGCATATAGTTCTTCGAAAAAGAGTGGTTGTGAGGCAATAAGCTTCATCTTAAAACCGAGTTGGCTAGCACCACTAATTAATAGATCTTGAGGGGCTAGGCTTGAGGTGATTAGAACCACCTTACCAGACGGCTTAACCACCCTAGCACACTCCTTAAGCCAACTCAATGTAACCTCCACCCCTCCTTCTCCACCATCTACAGCCAAATCCTCAATCTTCTCTGATGGTAGGTAGGGCGGATTAAAGACGACCAGATCAAATGAAGCAACCTTGAATGCCTCCGCTGAAGAGCAGCAAACGAGATCAAAGTTTGCAAGAGCCCTACCCACTAATCTTGCCTTCGCTTGCAGTAAGGCGTTCATATCAACATCAGCACCAATGACCCACCTGCATCTTCGAGCAAGCGATTCCAACACAAACCCAACACCGCAACCGATCTCTAAAGCAATCTCTGCTGAAAGACCCTCTACGATTCTTCTAAGCAATAAGCTATCCTCTCGAGGTTCATAGGGTTCGGTCATAGCGCTTAACCAAAAGCTCAGCCAACCCAATGGCTTCAGACGGGGTTAACGCGGCTATACGCTTCACTAAAAGGTCTTGCGGCAAGCACCCAAGCTCCACATCCTTCGTCAAGATCTTTAAGGCGGTTGAAACCTTCTTCTTTCTCAACGCAAAGAGCTTGTAGACAGTCTTAACGACCTCTCCGCTAAGATCAACGTTGGGTTTTGGAGTCACCACAACGACACTAGAGTGTACCTTCGGTTTAGGTGAGAAGGCAGTAGGGGGCACGCTCAAAATAGGAGAGATGTTGAAGGCATATTGGGCTAAGACCGAAACAGCCCTGTAGTGTTTGCTACCAACCTCAGCCAAGAGTTTATCAACAAAGTCTTTCTGTAGAAGCACAACAGCCCTCTTGAACCTCTTACCTAACAACCATCTTATGAACCGTGAAGAGCTACGGTAGGGCAGGCTAGAGACGAAGACATCAAACGCAACATCGATGTTGAACCCGTCTCCTTTAACTAGAATGAGGTTGGGGTAATTTAGCCTACTTAACGCAGCATTATACAGTTTTTCGTCGATCTCAGTTGATATGACGCTACTCGCTGCTTTACAAAGCTGCTCTGTCAACGCACCGCTACCCGTACCTATCTCATAGACAACTTCATCGCCTTTTAACTCAGCAGCCTTTACAATAGCGTTAACAACGGTAGGGTCGATAAGAGTATGCTGCCCAAGTAACCTACGCCGATTCATTTCTTCACAAAGATATTAATCTTACAGTTCCCAGTAAGCTCCTCTACAATCCTCTTAGCAACGAGCTTCGCTGGTTCCCTAAGCCCAACCCTCTTCTGAATATCCTCAAACGAAACAAAGGGTTTCTTGCTTCTCTGCTCAAGGATCTGAAACATAAAGGTCTTACCTATCCCAGGGATGAGCTCTAACGCGTGAAGACGAGGTGTGACCGGTTGAAGCTCGTTAAAGTATGCGACAAACCTTTTTTCGTTGTTCAGAACAAGCTGCTCAACCACTCTCGGTAACTCTGCTTTAGCATCTGCGGTCAGATCCTCGTAATTTAAGCGCCCCAATACGCTTAGCACCTTCGTCCTGCCCTCTTTCCCAATATAGATGCGTTCCCCCACCTCAAAAGAAGCACCCTCTACAGCAAGTATCTCTAGAAGAGTAAGCCTCTCTTCACCTAGAGCCTGCACAAGGGGGCCTTCTCTGCCCTTTATGACTACAGATCTTCCTCTTCGTATGAAGTCAAGCACATAAGCGTATTCCTCATACTTCTTACCCAAAGTTGGTAGATAACCCAAATCACAACACCCAGCTTTCTTAATCTACTAGAACCAAAAGTAGTAAATCGTAAAAGGACGTGGATAGTTGCTATTATGGTTCAGGGCGCTCATCACCAATCTTTGTTTAACTAATTAACTAACAAACTATTTTTAAAGTTTTTGCATAATAAACCTGAGCGGGCCTATGACATAGACCACATGGTGCCAAGAAAATTAACGTTGCGATTACACTCCAAGCATATATTATTAAGGGAATGATCGCCTCTAATAAGTTGATTGCAGCATTAAACCTACTTTTTAAGGAGCTCCATATGCCACTCAACCGCCTTGTTGAAATCCATCAGCTTTGATAGGTCTGCCTGCAGATCGGGCGACTCCACTACGAATATCCAGCCTTCTCCATATGGATCGGAGTTTATGAGACCGGGGTTCTTATCTAGCGCTGTGTTATACTCGACAACCTCACCGTTTAATGGGCTTATGAGATCTGTCACCGTCTTTATAGATTCGACCGAGCCGCAGACCTCCCCCTGAGTAACACGAATTCCGGGTTTAGGGGCATCTATGTAGACTATGGATTTCAGTATCTTCTGAGCGTAGTCAGTTAAACCACATCTAGCCCGCTTTCCCTCCACTTTAACCCAGAAGTAATCTGTAGAATAGTAGAGACCTTCTCTTACTTCAAATTCATCTACTTTGACCATACCTCTTCACCACTTGCACGCAGATTTGGCATTTAACATTTACCGTTAAACCTATGCACCAACACACAAAAAGACATTGAAAAAAGCAACTTTAGGCTGATCGAACACCTAGCCGGAAGTTTGTGAAGGTGTAAAAAGAAATTTTACGAGCAGAACAGCCTCACGCTCCTCTATAAAGAAAGTTAAAAATACTACTTGCGTCAACATTTATAAATAGGATTTGATAGGCAAAAAGATCAAAAAAGAGAATTTGAAAAATCTGTTCCATCACGTGAAGAGCGAATACAAAGTAATCGCTCCAGTGAGAAGAAAAGGCAGTTATGCCTTTACTGAAGTCGAAGATTTCTCTGATGTCACTCTAGACTATCCAATAACAATCTTACCGCCAAAAAATTATATACTACCTTACAAAGAGCCTATTTTCGCCTTAGAGGGCGGTGAGTTTAAAGAGACGATTTCAGATGAAAAGATCGCCTTCTTTGGTTTACACCTCTGTGACGCAAACGCAATCGGCAGACTCGATCTGGTATTCTGGAACGACCCTTACTATAAAGCAAGGCGTGAAAAAATGCTGGTGATCGGTGTCTCCTGTAAACCAGATAAGAACTGCTTCTGTAAGTCAACAGGAGCAAATGTTTTGACGAACGCTTGTGATCTATTCCTTAAGGCGGATGGTGATGATTTTGTTGGATTTTCGATGACGGAAAAAGGACGAAGGCTTCTATCACAACTCTACTTCGGTCCCGAGACTGTTGACGAAAGGGAGGTGAAGATCGAGTATGATGAGAGAGTTCACATCGACATTCACAAGATCGGTAGAAGAATCTTAGAAGACTATAACAACCCAGTATGGGAGGAAAATGCAAAGAGATGCTTAGGTTGCACGAACTGCACACTCGTCTGCCCACTCTGCTACTGCTACGATGTCATTGACGAGACCTTTATAGTTCCGACTGAGGGGTTGAGGGTTAGATGCTGGGACTCTTGCTTGCTTCTGAGCTTTGCTAGGGTCGCTGGAGGTCTCAACTTCAGGAAGGACTTAAAGGCAAGATACAGAAACATATACATTCACAAGTTTAAGACTTTTGTAGACGAATTTGGAGTGCCGAGCTGCGTTGGTTGCGGAAGGTGTATAACGTTCTGCCCCGCTAAAATAGACATGCTTGAAATTTTAGACAAGATAGGAGGCGCATAATTATGGAAAACATATACAAGCCTTTTAAAAGTAAGATCATCGGGATTACAGAGCAGACATACGATACGAAGGTCTTTAGGCTAGAAGTGAAGAACTTTAAATACTACCCTGGACAGTTTGTGGAACTCTCTATCCCAGGCATCGGAGAAGCACCGATTTCGATAACTTCAAGCCCAAATGAAGATGGATACATAGACCTTTGTGTCAGGAGGGTTGGGAACGTTACAAACGCGCTACATAGAATGAAGGTCGGCGACTACGTGTGGATCAGAGGTCCCTACGGTGTTGGATTCCCCTTCGAGACAATAAAAGGCAGAGACATTGTCTACGTCGCTGGCGGTATAGGAATGGCCCCCCTGAGGAGCTCCCTGAACTACGTTCTGCACAACAAGAAGGAGTTCGGTAGGATTACGGTGCTTTACGGTGCAAGAACCCCAGCAGATCTACTCTTTAAGGAGGAGTTTGAAAGATGGGCTAATGAATGTAATTTCCTTGTAACTGTCGATTCAGATAAGCTTCCAGATGGTAAGCCAAGCGGCTGGAAGGGTAACATCGGAGTTGTGACAACCCTGTTCGCAAAGCTAGATTACTCAATAAAAGATGCTATTGGAATAGTCTGCGGACCACCAGTGATGTACAAGTTCGTCATCCAAGAGTTCAAGAAGGCTGGAGTGCCCGAATCTTCGGTCTACCTCTCTTTAGAGAGGCACATGAAGTGCGGAGTGGGCAAATGCCAGCACTGCCAGATAAACAACAAATATTGTTGTCTCGATGGTCCGGTTTTCAACTATGCGGAGATAAAGCAGTTACCGGAGTCGATATGAGGTGGTCTTGATGAAGCCGAAAGTTGCGATTTTTGATTTAACCGATTGCGAGGGCTGTGAAGTTCAGATTCTGAACTCGAAGTTCATAGATAGAATCCTCGAAGGTGTCGAATTTCTGCACTTCCGCCTTGGGCAGAGGGTTAACAGGTGGGAGGAGTTCGATGTCGCCTTCATAGAAGGTGCTGTGATAACGAGCCACGAGCTCGAGCTCGTTAAAAAGATAAGAGAGCACAGCAAATTCGTAGTGGCCCTAGGCAGCTGCGCTTGTTTTGGAGGTATCGCAGCGTTAAACAACTTTAAAGGTGTGAACGAAGGTAAGCGGTATGTTTACGGTGAGAACGCTGATAAGGTTGAGACATTGTACATAAAGCCGCTACCCGAAATAATAAAGGTCGACTTCATGATTCGTGGTTGCCCGATCGTCCCAGAGGACTTCGAAAGGACTGTAAGTGATCTCTTAGCTGGCAGAATCCCAAGAGAGCATACGCGTCCGGTTTGCATGGATTGCAAGAGCAAAGGAAACACCTGTCTTCTACTTGAGGGTGTCGAATGCGCCGGGCCGGTTACCTACGGCGGCTGCGGAGCACCTTGCCCCTCTGCGGGAATGCCTTGTGATGCGTGTAGGGGACCGCTTGAGGAGCCGCAGATGAGTGCGGAGCTTGAACTGTTGAAGAAGATCGCTTCTATGGACGATATCGTTAGACTCTTCCGAAAGTACGCGCCGATGGCTCCGCTATTTAAAGAAATCGGGGGTGAAGATCGATGATAGTATACGATGAATACGTTACCCAGATCGAGGGTCACGGAAGGATCTACGTTGATATCAAAGACGGGAAGGTAGAGGCGCGCCTAGAGATCCACGAAGGTTCAAGGCTTTTTGAAAGCCTCTTGAGGGGCAGAAGAGCTAAGGAGGTTCCACAGATGTCCTCAAGGATCTGTGGTGTCTGCCCTGTACCTCATAACCTAGCTGCGGTGCAGGCACTGGAGAATGGGGTGGGGATCGAGGCTTCAGAGCAGACGAAGATGCTCAGAAGACTTATGATCTCCTCGCAGATGATTGTAAGCCACGCTCTGCACCTTTACGTGCTTGCAGCAGCGGACTACCTGGGCGTAAATGGCGTATCAGAACTTTACGCTAAGTTTCCAGAGGCTGTTAAGAGGTGTGTTAGAATAAGAAGGGTAGGAAACAGAGGTATCGAAATAGTTGGTGGAAGAGCGGTGCATCCAATCAACTCTATACCAGGTGGATTCGCAAAGCTTCCATCAAAGAGAGAGTTAGAAAATCTGGCAAGGGACTTTAAGACTGTATTAAGTGATTGCCTCGAGACTTTTAACCTATTTGCAAAGCTGAAGTATCCTGAGTTCGAAAGAGCTACAGAGTACCTCGCAATAGATGATGGGAAACACTTCCCCGCTTACTCCGGAAGACTCGTGACAAACAAAGGCTTAAATGCGGAGGCGAAGGAGTATAGAAACCATATTACGGAAGTTTTCAAGCCATATTCGACCACGAAGTTCTGCCTCATAAAAGGACACGGGTTCCACGTGGGGGCGATAGCGAGGGTAAACTTGTTTAAGGATCGGCTAAATCCGATTGCAAAAGAACTTCTGAAGAACTCACCCATTAAGTTTCCGAGCGATAACCCCTTCCATAACAACCTTGCTCAAGCGCTCGAAATCGTTCACTACGCTGAGGAGGCGATAAAAATAGCAGAAGAGCTCTCAGCAACGCTAAAAGATGAAGAAAAGCCGAAGCAGACTAAAGCTGGTACAGGTGTTGGTGTCGTTGAGGCTCCCAGAGGAACGCTCATCCATGAATATACTGTCGACGAGAATGGTGTTGTAAAAGAAGCGAATTTAATAATCCCCACAGGAATGAATACTACAAACATAGAAGAAGACCTATACGCAATACTTACAGCTAACATCGATAAGCCAAAAGAACATCTTAAGAGGCTCGCTGAGATGCTCTTCAGAGCCTATGATCCTTGCCTCTCCTGTTCAACGCATTAATTTCTTACAAACACATTCTTTCTCAGGTTTGTTTCAATATGTTAAGTATTTCTTGTACGGTTTCTGTTGGTAGGAACTTCTTCCAACCCGCAGAGAAGACCCTTATCTCCTCTACGCTCTTAGGCATGTTATTTACGAGCTCTATCGCCTCTTCTTCTGTTAAACCCTTCTTCATAAGCGCCTCAACGAGTCTTCTCGCGTTTTCTGGTGTTGTTTTGGAGAATTTTGATAAGTAGTCTAGTGTCCTCTTTTGAATCTGGTCTGCTTGCTCGAGGTTGATCTTTTCTAAGATTGCTTTCGCCTCTGGTATGGTTATAGGCTGCTTCTTGATCTGTTCAGACAACTCGAACCACCTTATTCTGCTGCTAAGGGTTTGACGTGCTCTAGCCGCGCTATAACCTTCTTCACCTTATCCCCTATTGGGATTCTTATCGTCAGCGTTCTACGCCCTACCTCCTCCACAATCCCTACTTTACCTTGGAATCTTCTGTGTGGCATACCCTTCACTTGCCGTGGGTCAATGTCTATTACGACCTTGTCAGAAACCTTATACTCCCTAAGGAGTGGTGTTAAGCCTCGACTCTTCGACTCGTCAACCTGCAGGAGATGCCTCGTCTTTCTCCGATATCCGTGTGATCTGGGCAACTTTAACCTCCAAGTGAGCTGATGAGCACATAGATTTAACGGTTATGCTTCAGCTGATCTCTCCTTGAGGCCACATCATTCTCCTTAGCTTAAGCCCGACTTGCTCTATAGGGTGCTTCTCCAACTCAGAAAGATATTTGTTGAATGATGCCGGGCCCTCTTTGGCGTAAACATTATACCATTCTTCAGCGAACTTACCGGAGCGTATATCATCTAGAATACGCTGCATCTTCTGCTTCGTCTGCTGATCTAACACCAAACCCCCTCTGGTTAAGCCACCGTACCGCGCGGTCTCGCTGACCCTCTTATACATACCACTTATCCCATACCTCTGAATGAGGTCAACGATCAGCTTTAACTCGTGTAGACACTCGAAGTAAGCTACTTCAGGCTGATAACCATTCTCCACCAAGACCTCAAAAGCGGTTCTAATAAGTCTATCAACACCGCCACAAAGGTCTACTTGCTCCCCGAACCAGTCGGTTTCAACCTCCTCTGTGAACGTAGTCTCTATAACACCAGCTCTTGTGCAGCCAACACCCTTCGCTAAACCAAGGACCCTAGACCAAGCCCTCTTAGAGTAGTCTTGGTGAACAGCAACCAAGGCTGGTGTGCCGAAGCCCTCTAAGTAGAGCTCTCTAACTCTTTGACCAGGGGACTTAGGTGCTAACATTATCACATCAACCCAGCTCGGCGGCTTGATCCACCCCCAGTGTATAGAGGCGCCATGGGAGAAGCCAAGCGCTTGGCCCTCTCTTAGCCAAGGGGCGATCTCTTTCTCATAAAGCGTCTGCTGGACCATATCTGGGACGAGTATGTGGATTATATTCGCTTCTTGCACCGCCTTCTTGACCTCAACGACTCTGTGCCCATCTTTTATCGCCTTGCTCCAGCTCGCACCTCCCTCTCTTAACCCGACTATAACATTTAACCCAGAGTCTCTTAGGTTGCAGGCTTGGGCTGAGCCTTGGCTGCCATAGCCGATGACAGCTATCACTTCACTCTTTATAGGGTCTAATGAGATATCCTTATCATACCATATCTTAGCCAATTTGCCCTCAACCTTTGCCACATACCTCTCTACTTGCTTATAAAAGCGTTCTGTCTAAAAAAATAATGTATGTGAAGATCTAAGGTTAGGTGCTATCCTTCTGCTGACGAGAAGCGGTTTTCTTCTGAAGCGCATCTAATGCCAGTTTGTAAGTGTATCCGTCTGCGAGCGCTTTGATGCTCGCCTCGATAATATTCGCTGAAACGGCTGTTGTAGCCCATCTCCTACCGTTATCCTCGAATTCGATAAAGACCCTTACCACCGAGGCTGTGCCCTTAATGCTGTCGATAACCGTAACTTTGTAGTTGATCAGCTTGGTGTTTGATAGCTGTGGGAACTTTTGGAGGACGGCGCGTTTGAAGGCTACATCAAGAGCGTGTACAGGACCTACACCCTTCGCCTCTTCCTTAAATACCTCTCCAGAAACCTCCACAACCACCTCAGCGGTGCACTTAGCTTCACCGTCCATTGTTGACGAAGCCTTCCACGAAATTATTCTGAATGGTGTAGTCAATAGATCAGCTTTTCTAAGCAAGATTAGGTGGACGCTAGCCTTAGCGTTTTCGAAATGGTAACCCTCTGATTCTAGCCTCTTGACTTCTTTGAGAACTTCGTTAACCAATCTATCATCTTTATCGAGATTAAGGTCGATTTCTGAAGCTAAATTTACTATACTAGCCCTACCCGATAGCTCAGAGATAGATACTCCTCTTACATTCCCCACCAGAGTCGGGTCTATGTGCTCGTAAGCGTTGGGTATCTTCAGCACAGCATCCACGTGCACACCAGCCTTATGTTTGAATGCGTTCTTACCCACATAAGGTTGGCTAGGTAGGCTCGGGATGTTAGCGAGCTCATACACATACTGTGATAGTGCGGTTAGATCACTTAGCTTCTTCTCCCAAGGTTTGTCTGATAGCACGACATCGTAACCCATCTTGAATTGGAGGGTTGGAAGCACCTGGCAGAGGTCGGCATTACCACACCTCTCACCTAACCCGTTTATCGTGCCTTGTATATGTCTGGCCCCGGCTGAAACAGCCATAATCGTATTAGCGACAGCGAGCCCAGCATCGTTGTGCGCGTGTATGCCTATAGTTGATTTAACACTCTTCACGCTACCCTGCGTTATAGTGTAGATTTCATGTGGTAGGGTTCCACCATTTGTGTCGCAGAGAACTAATGTATGCGCACCAGCTTCCTCAGCTGCCTTAAGCACTTCTAATGCGTAGGATGGGTTGGATTTATAGCCGTCAAAGTAGTGTTCAGCATCGAAGATCACCTCTAACCCTTGGTCTCGCAGATATGATATGGAGTCTCTGATCAACTGGAGATTCTCTCTTAGGCTTATCCCTAGCACCTTTTCTATATGTAGCTGCCAAGCCTTACCAAAGACTACAGCGGTCTTTACACCACAAGCCACAACCTCTGTTAAGTTCTCATCCATATGAGGCGGCACACCTTTACGCCTTGTGCTTGTGAAGGCTACTAGCTCAGAGTGCCTAAGGTTTAGCCTCTTAGTCGCCTTAAAGAACTCCGCATCCTTCGGGTTTGAGGAAGGCCAGCCGCCCTCAATGTATCTTATTCCTAGCTCATCGAGCCTCTGAGCTATGCTCAGCTTATCTTGGAGGGTAAATGATACACCGTAGGTCTGCGCTCCATCCCTTAGCGTTGTGTCAAGCACATCGATCTTCGAATCGATTCCGTTTACCTCTCGTGCACTAACTTCTTAGATGCTTACAATATAAGTTTAACGCTTGCCTCAACTAGCAGGTTAGGACCGCGCCTTTGCTTGCAGAGCCTACGAGGAGCGAATATCTTCTTAGGTAGCTTGATCTGATCTTCTGTTCAGGCGGGTTCCAAGCCCTTCTGCGCTCAGCAAGCTCTTCCTGAGACAACTTTACTTCGATACTCCTCTTATCCAAATCTATCTCTATGATGTCGCCGTTTTGAAGAAGAGCGATCGGTCCCCCTGCCGCTGCTTCAGGTGAAATGTGCCCTACGCATATGCCTCTCGTTGCACCAGAGAAGCGCCCATCAGTTATTAACGCAACATCCCTTCCTAGACCCATACCTACGATTAGTGAGGTCGGTGCGAGCATCTCCGGCATACCAGGCCCACCTTTAGGACCCTCGTATCTAATCACCACCACGTCTCCCTTCCCAACCCTGCCTTTCTTTATGCCTTGAATAGCTTCATCTTCTGAGTTAAAGACAACCGCTTTACCTCTATGGTATCTGATCGAGGGGTCTATCGCACCCACCTTAACCACACCCCCCTCTGGCGCAAGATTACCATATAGCACAGCGATACCGGCTGTGCGGCCATACGGCTGCTCAACAGGCTTTATTACATCTGTATCAAGTATCTTGGCTGTTTTGATGTTCTCTCCAAGCGTCTTCGTGGTTACCGTGATCTGGTTTAAGTCGACCAAGCCTAGCTTACTTAACTCTTTGAGTACAGCACCTACACCACCCGCTGCAGCGAAATCTTCCATATGGAAGTTCGAGGAGGGGCTGATTTTACAGAGGTGAGGAACCTTCCTTGACAACTCGTCAACCCTAGATAGATCATACTCTATACCAGCCTCATTAGCTAAGGCTAGTAGGTGTAGGATAGTGTTCGTTGAACCACCCATCGCCAAATCGAAGGCGAATGCATTATCTAGCGATGCTTTGGTAATTATGTCAAGCGGTTTGATGTCCTTCTGGAGTAGCTTCAGTATCATCCGCCCAGCCTCCTTAGCTAGATTCACCCGCTCAGGTGAGGTTGACAGTATAGTCCCGTTGCCCGGAAGCGCTATACCTAGTGCCTCTGTAATGCAGTTCATCGAATTTGCAGTAAAGAGCCCGGCGCAGGAGCCGCAGGGTGGGCAGGCTACCTCCTCGATCGCCTTAAGCTCTTCGAGTGATATGAGCCCTTGGTGATATGCCCCCACGGCTTCGTAGACGGTTGAAAAATCGATTGCCCTACCATCCTTTAATCTCCCCGCTGGCATAGGTCCGCCGCTTATGAAGATCGTTGGGATGTTGAGTCTAACCGAGGCTAAGAGCATGCCTGGCACGATCTTGTCGCAGCTCGCTAAGCAGATCAGTGCGTCGAAGCAGTGTGCTTGGACCATCGTTTCCACAGAGTCTGCTATAAGTTCACGTGAGGGTAGAGAGTATCGCATACCTAGGTGCCCCATTGCTATTCCATCGTCTACCGCTATTGTGTTGAATTCAAAGGGCACCCCACCTGCTTCTCTTACTCCTTGCTTAATGACCTCAGCCAAACCCTTTAGGTGTATATGCCCCGGCACTATGTCTGTGTAGGAGTTCGCTATACCTATGAAGGGCTTATGCATATCCTCATCCTTCACACCAACCGCTCTTAAGAGGCTCCTATGGGGCGCTCTATCAGCACCTTTTTTGACCGTGTCACTTCTCAACAGACGACACACCTAAGCCTCTCTGCTAGCAGCATCGTATATTAATTGCTTTATGTTTGCTACCAAATCTGAGAACACTAGAAGGCTTATGTCTTGGGGTAGACCTTATGAGTAGGTGCAAGAGGGTCTGAAGCGATTCTTACGTTATAAGTTGTGGCATCTTTGAGAAGGTTTATTAAGCAATGTTTTCAAAGCATATGTGCTGGGCTTGACGAGCGAGCTGCCGACACCAAAACAACTTGTATTGAGCGGCTTGGTAGTGGTGCAGCTCGTGTTGTTGCAAGTAGCTTAAAGCCCGCATCTCTCTTCTGGGGTGTGGGTTCGGTATGCATAGGGAGTGTGTGAATTATGGTTGAAATGACTGGGGCGGAAGCGGTTATAGAAGCTCTTAAACGTGAGTACGTTCCGGTCGTCTTTGGCATACCAGGTGGGGCGAACCTACCGATCTACGATGAGCTATATGATAGTGGCATACGATCAATCCTCAGTAGGCACGAGCAGTCAGCAGCTCATATGGCAGATGGTTACGCTAGGGCTAGCGGTAGGGTTGGTGTATGCATGGCGACCTCCGGCCCTGGTGCGACTAACCTAGTTACTGGCATCGCAACAGCCTTTATGGATTCGTCACCAATAGTCGCCATAACAGGTCAAGTCCCTAGAGCCATGATAGGTAAGGATGCTTTCCAAGAGATCGATATAGTGGGCATAGCGACACCCATCACAAAATATACCTTCCAGCCGATGAAGGCTGAGGATATACCATCAGATATCAAGAAAGCATTCTACATAGCCTCAACCGGCAGACCAGGACCAGTCCTTGTAGATATTCCGAAGGACGTTCAGCAAGAAAAGGCGGAGATGGAATTCCCAGAGAAAGTTACTATAAGAGGGTATAAGCCTGTAGTTAACCCTCACCCGCTTCAAGTAGAGAAGGCGGTCGACCTCCTCTTGTCTGCTGAAAGACCAGTGCTCTTGGGAGGAGGAGGGGTGAACCTCTCAAACGCACATGAACCGTTCCGGAAGATCGCTGAGCTACTTATGGCGCCCGTTGCAACTACATTGATAGGTAAAGGGGCTTTTCCAGAAAACCATCCTCTTTCGCTTGGCCCGATCGGTATGCATGGTACTGCTGAAGCCAATAGGATTGTGCTTGAGGCTGATTGTCTGCTTGCTGTGGGTGTGCGGTTCTCAGATAGATCTACCGGTAGATTTGATGAATTCTGCTCCCACGCTAAGATCATACATATAGACATCGATCCGTCTGAGATTGGTAAGAATAAGAAGGTTCATCTACCTATTGTTGGCGACGCTAAGGTTACATTAGAGCAGATCTACGAGAGGCTTAGAGCTAAGATAGCGCAGCAAAGAGCAGACTCTCCGTGGATAAAACGCGTCCAAGAGGTAAGGGAGGAGGTTCAAAAAAACGCCAAGCTAGACAGCACGAACAACTTCTTGAGTGTGCAGGTCATAAAGAAGATCAGAGAGCTGCTACCACCTGAAGGTATACTTACTACAGAAGTTGGGAAACACCAGATGTTCGCCGAGATACACTATAAGGTCATAAAGCCGAGGACTTGGATAACATCAACCGGGTTAGGCACGATGGGCTTCGGCTTCCCAGCCTCAATAGGCGCAAAGGTTGCAAAGCCGGATGTACCTGTTGTAGATCTTGCTGGAGATGGTAGCTTCTGTATGACCGAAAATTCGCTGGCGGTCTGCGTTGAGGAAGGGATACCTGTTGTAGTTGTGATCTTAGATAATAGGTCTCTTGGTATGGTTGAGCAGTGGCAGAGGCTCTTCTACAACCGAAGATACTCTTCCTCAAGATTCGGCAACACACCAGACTTTGTGAAACTTGCTGAAGCATATGGTGCGGTTGGTATAAGGGCTACTACGCTCCAAGAGTTCGAGAAGGCGTTCAAGCAAGCTCTAGTAAGCGAGGTTGTGACCGTGATCGATGTCCCAGTGAGCCCTGAAGAAGATGTCTACCCATTCGTACCTCCAGGCGCCGGGCTGAAAGATATCCTCTATGGGCCGGAGGAATTGTAAGATGAGTGAGAGCTACATTATTTCAACGATAGTTGAAAACAAGCCGGGTGTCCTCTTTAGGGCTTCCAATATGTTTAGGCGTCGAGGCTTTAACATCGAGAGTATAACTGTTGGTCCTATAGAGCAGCCGGGGTTATCTAAGATGACTATTGTGGTTAATGGTGACGAAGACACTGTTGAGCAGCTAGTTAAGCAGCTGGCTAAGCTGATCGATGTGATAAAGATAGTCAGGCTTGAGCCTAAGTGTTCTGTTGTGCGTGAGCTGGCTTTGATCAAGGTTAATGCACCAGACCAGAGGGCTAGGGCAGATCTCATGAACTTTGTGCAGATCTTTAGAGGGAAGGTGGTTGATGTGGGCGATGGTACATTAACTATTGAGGTCACAGGCGACCCAGATAAGATAGATGCATTCATAAAGATTGTATCAACCTTTGGGATCAAGGATATCTCCCGTACGGGTGTGACAGCGATACCTAGAGGCTAAGAAGGTGGTTCTTAAGTTGGTAGATAGGTGCATAAGAATCTTTGATACAACGCTTCGGGATGGTGAGCAGACACCTGGCGTGACATTAACACCTGAGGAGAAGCTAGAGATAGCGAAGCAGCTAGATAAGCTCTGCGTAGACACAATCGAAGCAGGGTTCCCTATAGCATCTAGAGGCGAGGCTGAAGCTGTGAAGCTTATCGCTAAGGCTGGGTTAAATGCTGAAATTTGCGGACTTGCTCGCATGGAGAAGGCGGATATAGATGCTGCGTTAGATGCTGGTGTATCCTGTATACACCTATTCATAGCGACCTCAGACATACACCTCACATACAAGCTGAAGATGAGTAGGCAGCAGGCTCTGGAGAAGGCGATCTGGGGTGTGGAGTACGCTAAGAAGCACGGAGTTACTGTAGAGTTTTCGGCCGAAGACGCGACCAGAACTGATCCACAGGTTCTAAAGGAGTTTTATAGGGAGGTTGTTAAAGCTGGGGCTGATAGGGTGGATATACCAGATACGGTTGGTGTTTCAACACCAGCTAGGATGGCGTATCTGGTGAGAGAGGTTAAGAGCGTGGTCCATGTGCCTATTGCTGTGCACTGCCACAACGACTTCGGGTTAGCTGTTGCGAATTCTCTCGCTGCGGTTGAGGCTGGGGCTTCAGAGGTTCACGTCACTGTTAATGGGCTGGGTGAGAGGGCGGGTAACGCCTCATTAGAAGAGGTAGTTATGGCGCTGCACAATCTATATGGGATAAAGACGAGGATCAATACTAGAGCCATATATGAGACAAGCAGGCTTGTTTCTAAGCTCACAGGTGTTATGGTGCAGCCGAATAAAGCGATTGTAGGCGATAACGCGTTTGGGCACGAGTCTGGCATACATACACACGGTGTGCTCGCTCTACCGTTCACCTACGAACCCCTTGACCCAGAGGTTGTAGGTAGGAAGAGGTGGCTTCAAGCGGGGAAGCACGCCGGCAGCCATGGCATAAGAGCCCAGCTTCAGGAGATGGGTTTCTCTCCTACCGAGGATCAGCTCGCCCAGATAGTTAATATGGTAAAGGAGCTGGCTGATAAGGGTAAGACGTTAACCGACTCTGATATAGAGGAGATCGCACGCTCTGTCCTTAAACTACCTGAAGAAGAGGAGAAAATTCTGCAGCTGAATGACTTAGCAGTTATGACCGGAATCAACGTTGTCCCAACGGCTTCGGTTAAGCTTACTCTCGATGGGAAAGTATATGTTGCCTCAGCCACTGGTGTCGGTCCTGTAGATGCTGCCGTTAAGGCTATTCAGAGCATAACTGAGAGGGTTGCGAAGATATCGCTAAAGGAGTATAGGCTTGAGGCCTTAACAGGCGGCTCAGACGCTATGGCTGAAGTAATAGTTAAAGTAGGAGATAACGAGGGCAATATATCCTCGGCAAGAGGGGTGGGCGACGACATCGTCGTAGCTAGCGTACAAGCGCTCATAAAAGGCATGAATAAGCTTTTGGTAAAGCAGAAGAAAGCAAGAGGCAGCTTAAAATAACCCTACAAATTTAACTACAACCTATGTCAAGTGAGCAGAAACCTTACGCAGCGTTCATATTAACGCTAGGGGGAGGAGCTTTGATCTTCGCAAACGGGTTAGTATTCATCTTAGCTTCACGTGGAATAAACCGTGTGCTTGAGGGTGTTTTGACCACGAGGGGCTTATCGATAGGTGTTGTTTTAGCGCTTCAGCAGATGATGCTTTCCTTAAGCTTGGTCGGGCTGGTTTTAGGTGCTTGTGTGATATTTGCTTCTCTAATGCTCTACTATAAGCCTAGTAGCAGCGTCGGTTGGGGCGCGGTAATCCTTGTTTTATCTATGCTAAGTATATTTGCTGGCGGAGGTTTCCTAGTCGGGTTAATACTCGGAGTGATAGGAGGAAGCCTCGCCATAGCTTGGAGACCTAGAGACGCCTAACCCTCTCAGCTATCGCGTTCCCGACTTCCTCTGTCGTTGAGGAGCCACCTAGGTCGTAGGTGCGTACCTTACCCTCCTTCAGCACCTCACCAACAGCCCTCTCAACCTTAGCCGCGGAGGAGCACAGCCCAAAGTTTTCAAGCATAAGAGCACCAGCAAGAATCGTGGCTATGGGGTTTATCTTGTTCTGACCACGGTATTTAGGCGCTGAACCATGTATCGGCTCAAAAGTAGACGTACCATTGGGGTTGATGTTGGCACCAGGCGCTACACCCATTCCACCTTGTATCATGGCTCCGAGATCGGTAAGTATGTCACCAAAGAGGTTTGGGGTTACGACTACTTGGAACCACTCTGGGTTCTTGACGAACCACATGGCCGCTGCGTCAACAAATATATGCTCTGTTTCTATATGTGGGTAGTTTTTAGCGACGTTTTGAAACGCATCTCGCCAGAGCCCGTAGATGTGAGTCAAGACGTTTGCTTTATCTACTGAGGTCACCTTTCTCTTCTTCTTCCTTTCGGCCAACTCGAAAGCGTATCTTATGACTCTTTCAGCGCCCCTGCGGCTTATGAGCCCGAGTTGGTAAGCGATCTCATCCGCATCACCCTCTATATCAAGATTAAATTTCAGGCTGTATAGTTCTCGGACGAGCTGGTGCTGCTCCTTATGTGGGGTTTTGAGCACTCTGCTACCTACCCCTATGTAGAAGTCCTCAGTGTTCTCTCTAACCACATCGAAGCAGATGTCTTTTTCAGTCTTGTCCCTAAGTGGGGTAGGGACACCTTCAAAGAGCTTCACCGGCCTCAGATTTATGTATTCATCCATATAGAAGCGCAGCTTGAGCAGAATCCCCAGCTCTAAGACACCGGGTGGAACCCGAGGGTCGCCTACAGCCCCTAGGTATATTGCCTTATACTGCTTAAGCTCCTTCAGCGAATCTTCATCTAGCGTCTTACCTGTCTGTAGGTAGTAGTCAGCCCCGAATGGATATTCAACCCACTCTATCTCAAACCCATCTACCTCACTAACAGCGTCCAAAACCTTTCTGCCTTCACGTATAACTTCTGGTCCAACACCGTCACCAGGTATAACAGCAACTTTGTAGGTAGCCATATTTCATCCGGCTAGGGTGAATCTACTCTACTCTAAAAACCTTCTACTAATACGTCGAGTATATCAAAGGGTTTTTCTTCATCTACTTCTACATTAACACCGAGTAGGAAGGGGAGGTTGGGGGTTATGGGTTCTCCTACACCTGTTAGAAAGCGTTTTATGCTCAATCCGCCGTCGCAGATGAATCGTATGTACCCTCTATTCCCAACTAGGCGAATAGTTGGTGAATAGATTTTCTTCACGTAGGTTTTGCGTTTCCTCAGAGATGCTTGCTGAACCTCTATGAGCGTTGGAAGATTTTTCACCACCTTCTTATCTGGTTTGCTTTGGAAGAACACCCTAGCTAGCACCTTGAGCTTGAAGCTTGGTACCTTTTCAGGTTTATCGTCTAATAGGGTCAGTTGTGTGAGCTTAACACCATATCCTAGGTTGGCTGGTAGGGTTAAGGTTGGTAGATGCCGCTTCTTGGGGTTATGCACCTCCACGTAAAACGGTCTGCCCGCTCCTAGAACCAAGCTCCTCTCATCCTCGCCTCCAAACCATCTGAAGGTCGTCTTAGCACCTTGCAAGATTTTTAGAAGATATTGATTGATTAAATGCTCTACACTGAGACCTTTAATCTTACCAGTGTAGTCGCATTCTGGGCAGCCCCTTCCTCTACAGATCTCGCATCTTGGCTGTTTCTGCGGCAGACCTCGTCTAGACTTTGTGTACCTACCGAACAGAAAGATTGACCTAGCATCCACCTTAACAGCTCCGCTTGCAACATCAAGGACAGCCACAACATCCGGCTTAAGGCGGTTAATAGGTTTCTTTAAGAGCTTGGCTAATTTAGACACAAGTTTATGCGAAGCGTCTGACTTCACATTACGCCTACCCTGCAGCTTAAATTCCGACCTTATAAGATCCTCTCGCTCAACCCACTCAGATGGTGCAGATAAGCCTATGCTGAAGCTTTCAAATTCGTACACGCTTAAAGCTTCTGCAACACTCTTTGCCACATCGTCTATGCGTTCAAAGAAGCCACCGCAGATGAAGCACTCTCCTTGCTGCAAAGAGAATTTAATCTTCGAGTTTACTTGCCTCTTTAAGCAGCTTAGGCATAGAGGATACTTTTTAAGGATCGCTTTGGCTTTGCTGCTCAAGTCTGCTGTAACCTTCTTAGTAGCTGCCTGAAGGTTCTGCCTTTAGTAGCCTTCATAAGGTCTTTGGTCTGCTTATATCTGGCTAGAAGCTCTTTGACATCCTTCTCTGATGTCCCTGAGCCTCTTGCGACCCTCCTTATTCTGGAGGCGTTCATAATCTCGGGGTTAGCGCGCTCCTCTTTGGTCATCGAGAGTATTATGCTTCGCCACTTCTCTAACTTCGCATCTAAGCCTTCCAGCTCCTCCTCAGGTATCTTGATTTGGGAGAAGCCTGGTATGAGTTCGAGTATACGGCGTATCGAACCCATCTTCTTCATCTGCTCCATCTGGTAGTAGAGATCGTCTATCGTCATCTTACCAGACATGATCCTCTGCATCTTCTTCTCATCGGCTTCGAGCTCCAGCTCTCTAGCCCGCTCCAATAGGGTCTTAATATCACCAAGCCCAAGCAGCCTACCCACAAATCTAGTTGGGGAGAAAGGCTCTAGATCATCAACCCGCTCACCCGTACCAATAAAAAAGATTTTAGCCCCTGTGGCTGCAGCAGCTGCAAGCGCACCCCCACCTTTAGCAGCACCATCCAGCTTCGTTATAATTATGCCGCCTACTGGTACCGCTTTATGGAACGCTTCAGACTGTGCGTAGCAGGCTTGCCCTATCGTGCCATCGATAACTAAAAGCGTTAGGTCTGGTGTTACTTTGGAGGAGATCTCTTTCATCTCCTCTAACAGACCCTTCTCCTCCTTATGTCTGCCCGCGGTATCTATTATTACGACGTGCTTGTCTTTAAAAAATTTGAGACCTCTCTCAGCTATGCCAGCCGGATCAGAGGCGTTCTCTTCTCCGTAGACCTCCACACCTATCTGCTTGCACAGCATACTCAGTTGTGTCAGCGCTCCGGGTCTGTAGGTGTCTGCGCAGACCACACCGACCTTATAACCCTTCTTCTGAAGATATCTAGCCAACTTAGCGGCGACGGTCGTCTTACCTGAACCTTGTATGCCTACTAGGAGAATCGTGTAGGTCTTGTTCATAGGTATATCGAGCTTGGCTTCGCTGCCGAGCAGCGAGGCGAGTTCATCATAGAGTATCTTCACTATGTGATCTTTACGCGGTAGACCCGGTGGTGGGGTTTCTTGTAGAGCCCTCTTCTCTATCTTCGATGTGATTTCGAGAACCATCTTCACGTTAACATCCGCTTGCAATAAGGTTCGTTGTAGGTCTCTGACGAATTCCTTAACCGCAGCCTCGTCTATGGTTGCTGAGCCTATCAGCTTCTTGATCGCTGCTTGTAGACCCTCTTTTAACTTCTCTAGCATCCTACTTACCTCTCCTACTCGACTTCTTTAACGCTTCCTTTCCCACCAGCCTAGCTTCCTTTATTATGAAGAAGCCTACGTAGCCGTCCCAATATATTTCTGATGAAGTTATTTCTATGCTTTTACTGAATATGGGTGCATCTAATACAAAAGTTTCAGCTTCTCCGCCTTCGAAAGAAAGGTTTACACCATACCTTCTATTTACCTCCTTCAGATCGTCTATAGCAGCTTCATCAATAACCCTACCCAACCACTCTGGACCAAGTCCGGCTGCAGAAACACCCACTATAACGGTCTTGAAACCCAGCCTAAGTAGATCTCTTAAGATCTGCTCACCGCTCATCCCCCATAGGGGGTTAATACACTTTAAACCAACTTTAGACGCTGCTTCCTCGAATCTTCGCCTCTGATATCGGCTTGCAACAGCACCGGTGTATAAGCAATTAACTGAATATTTTGCGGCCGCCTCGGCTAAAAGATCTGTGAAGGCGTTTAACTCCTCTGCCTCGTTAACACCCTTCACTTCTTTGCTTAGAAGCGGGAGGTTAAGGGCTTCGGCTTGCAGCTTTGTCCAACGTGCGTTTGGGTAGTGGTAGAGGTAGCTTTCTGGGGTGTCTGGTACCACGTTTAGTAGGCAGCACGCTTCGTTGCCGGCTTTTATGCATTCATAAACGGCTCTAGTGCTGTCTTTCCCGCCGGAGTAAGCGATCGCTGCTTTCATCTCTATGCGCTCAACCTGCGGGCCCATCTCCACTCTGATTCGTCATCACAGGTCAGACGGCTCTTCCAAGGATCATCTAGGCCCACATTCTGTTACCTCGAATTAACCTATAGATTTTACTGATCTAATGTAACCTAACCCTTGACTCTCATGATCTTATTTCTACCCATAGTCCGCCAATACTCCACTTCCACACCGGGCTGAAGTTTTGTGGCGATCTCTTGCTCAGTCGGCACAGGGAGGTCGAAGTATTCGAAGGTTTCGAGGTCCATAAGTTGAACAGTCGAGCCTGTGATAGCGATTACTTGAGCTGACCTCTTCTCAATTATAGGAACCTCCACGTTAGCAGAGGCGGGTGAGACAAGCGTCCTCTTAACACCATCGAATAACCCTATGGCGACGACACGAACCTTAGCTGAACCGTGCTTTCCCGGTTTAGACTTATCATACTCCACGATCTTCGACGGTTCGCCGTCAATTATTATGTAGGATCCCTCTTTAACGCTCCCCAAGTCTACTGGTTTACTCATGGTAGCACCTCACCAACACTACTTGATGAAGGTAATAGGCGGTAGTATAATTATCTTTCCTCTAACGCATAAGGAATATAAGGAGATTTTGTTGCTGGTGAAGTGTAACCACATTGGCACAACAGAAACCGGTTCATAGTGTAGGTGTGGTCTTAAAAGAGGGTTTAGAGAGAAAGACCGCGGCAGAAATAGTTAGGAAGATTGTTAACGCAGGCCTACAAGTCTACACTCTGCTAACTGATTTTAGCTCTGAGGGCGCTATTAAACTGAACGATGTAAACGATCTAAAAAGCAAGGTTGATATTGTAGTCAGTGTAGGTGGGGATGGTACTCTTCTGCGCACACTAAGATTTCTCAAAGACGAAACACCAGTCTTGGCGGTGAACGTGGGGCACCGAGGTATACTTTCAGAGATCAAGCCTGAGGAGATCGACGAAGCCCTCTTAAAGCTGAAGAGGGGTGAATACCTACTGGATAAAAGGATGAGGCTCGTGGCAAGAACGAGCATGGAACTGCCGCCCGCTACCAACGAAGTCTACGTAGTAAGGAGGCGTCACATTGGAACACCATTATTCACGCTAAGACTTGGTGAGACGCAAATAAGTGTCAGAATGGATGGTGTGCTGGTTTCAACACCTACTGGTTCGACTGGGCATGCTTACTCACTAAAAGGGCCGGTTTTGCAAGAGAATCTCGATGGTGTGTTGATAGTACCGGCTTCGCCGCTTCAGTATATGCCGCCTGTAGTAATAAGGCCTCAACCGATCACGATAAAGGTTGACCAGCCAGCTGACGTGGTGGTAGATGGGCAAGAGATCTTCCAATTGGAAGGTGGTGAAGAGGTGGAGATCAGAAGGTATAAGTATGATGCAAACTTAGTTAGATTAAGGGGCTTCGCATTTAAGCAGATACTTAAGATGATCTCTTACGCCAGCGCTACCTTTATCAGTAGATGATTGCACTTTTAATGATGGGCGTCAATGCAAGAGGATAGAAAGGACGACGAGTATGTGTACGTAAAGGTCACGAAGGTAGGTTTCGCAGACCCACAGGGTGCAGAAGGCGTGCTCGTTTTAACAGCTGAGGATGGTAGAAGCTTTCCGATGAGCGCCTTCTCCGGTGAGGTCGCAGAATATATAGCGAGGTTCCAGAGGGGTGACCGAGTATCCGTGCCATCGGTCTACAAGATGATAGCTGAATTGGCTGATAGTCAGTCGATCTTCTTGACAGAAGTTGAGGTTTATGAGAGGGGGAATGTGCTGAGGGCTGACCTCTATTTTAGCTGTAGAGGCAGCAGCTTTATCCTCAGAAACTACAGAGCCTCTGACTCTATAGCGCTCGCTACTTATTATGATGTGCCTATTAAGATGAAGAAGAAACTCTTCGATAAATTAGCTTCGCAGGTCTGAAAAAATGGCGGCAAAAGAGGATAAATCTAGGACGATTATCCTAGACGCAACTGCATTCTATGCTGGTGTACCTTACTCTGGTTTAGGATGCTACAAGACGACCGCAGAGGTGTTAAAAGAAGTTACACATAGTAGCAAATACCTCGCGATAATAAACACTCTTGTCGATTCTAAGAGGCTGGTAGTCGAGGAGCCGCCATCTGAAGCATACGAGCGTGTGAAGGCTGTGGCGGCAGAAACGAAAGACATCTCTAGTTTATCTGAAGCAGACTTCTCTGTCCTAGCTCTGGCTCTACATTATTCAAAGGAGGGCGATGTGGTTATAGTGACTGATGACTATGCTGTGCAGAATGTAGCCAAGGTCCTTAATCTTCAGTTCACGCCGACGATGAGTAGGGGTATAAGGAGGGTGGTAAGATGGGTCCAATACTGCCCGGCCTGCAGCCAAGTATTCGGAGGTGCTATACGTTATTGCCCTATCTGTGGCACAGCGTTAAGAAGAAGGGCGGGTAGTAGCAGAGAAGTAAGATATTAAAACCCTCAAATCATCTATTTTTAATATGCTTGAGCCGGGGGTGTATTCTAAGGATGAGTTTAACTTACTTGAAGCTATAAGCGAATTTTTGAAGAATGTTAGCCCTAGTGATGGGGCTGTCGCTTCATTTATAGGTTTGGTGAAGAATGTCAGCGACTTAGGAAAAGAGGTCTGTGAGGTCGAAGTTGAATCCTATGTTGAACACGCTACACCAACTATTCGGAAGATATGTGAGGAGGTTAGGGCTAAATATCGAGTGAGCTGCGTTCTGATCTACCACCTTATGGGTAGGTTTGGGGTTGGAGAGCCGCTTGTGCTGGTGCTTGTGTCTGGTAGGAGCCGTGGTAGTGTCTTCCCAGCCTTGCAAGAGGCTGTTGAAAGGTATAAGCGCGAACCAGCACTCTTTAAGAAAGAGGTGTTTGTCGATGGGGCGTCAAGGTGGGTCTCACACGCCTAAATATCAGAGGTCAGTTTGCTGTGTGGGTAGATCTTGGCAGCCTTCAGACTTATGCCTTCTTCTATGATAGTATCGTCGCCTATTACACATAGGTCTTCTATCGAGGTTGGTTTTGAGGGTGAAGATTTGACTATTACGTGCCTACCTATTATGCTCTTGCTTATCGTTGCGTTATCGTAAATTATGCACCTATCCAATATTGCTGATCCCTCTATAGATACGTTCTTACCTATGATGGTGAAGTTGTCTATTACTGAGTCTTTGATTACTGAGCCTTCACCTATCTGGCAGTGTCTGCCTATAAGTACGGCGCCCTCTAACCTAATCTTACCTTCGTGCATCTTCTTCACTATATCGCTTCTCCTACGCAGCGATTCAGCGCTTCGGCTCTGTATCCAAACGTCGTGCCCCTCTACCCTCCAAGTTGGATCAAGCCCATACCCAGTCTTGAGCAGCTCGATGAGGCTGCTGAGGTAGTTTGCTGGTGTACCTAGATCATACCACCGACCTTTGAGGAGGTAGCCGTAGACAGGGTAGCCACGCTCTATGAGATAGGGTATAAAGTCCTTGCCGAAGTCAAGCCGCTCTCCACGCTTGATTTTTTCTTGGATAAATGGCTCCTTGTAGACCGATCTGACCTCGGGGCTTACGAGGTAGATTCCTGTGTTAGCTAGGTTCGAGGGGGCTTCCTTAGGATCGGGCTTCTCTATGAATCGGACTATTCTTTCACCTTGGAGTTCGGCTACACCATATCCGGTTACATCATCAACCCTTGTTAAGCAGATGGTCATGAACGCTTTTCTTGAGAGGTGGAAATCTATTAGATCAGCGAGGTTCAGATCAAAGATGTTATCGCCCTGCACAACCGCTATCAGTGAAGGTATATCATAGTACTCTAAGATTATTCTGAGTGAATCAGCGCTACCCAAGTCGTCGAAGTGTGGCTGATACTTTATGTGTATGCGTGGCTCGATTCCGTACTTGGCTGATAGAGGGGTGCCGTCATCAAAATAGTCGTGCAGGCTTCGATAGTTTATGTAACCCTTCACGCCGAAAATAAAGTGCTTAACACCTTGTTTAGCGAGCTCAGCAATCGCTATCTCGATAAGCGGCTTATTCATAAAACGTAAGCAAGCCTTCGAAACCTCAGCGGTAAGAGGCTGAAGTCTAGTCGCTTGCCCACCTACAGGGATAACCACTCTAACCTCGCTTAGCTCCATCATTAACCCTTAAATCTTTCAAGGATATTTAGGCTTTCTACCGTGAGTTTCTGATCTGTTTGGAAACCAAAATATTTCCTTAACTTTTAGTTCGAAAAAGAGAGGATTTCCCCTGATTTTAAAGAAGCGGGAGATTAAATCGAAAAACTTATACTTTCTCCTATATGCTTCAAGAAGCGTATCTTTGAGCCTTTGGTCATCGACACGCTCGGCTTCTGCCTTGAACCTTAACCCACCGACTTCAGCTTCGACACTCGGGTTAGCGATAAGATTTTTACCCCAGTTCGTCTTGTATGATGTGCGTACAAAGAGCTTACCATCTAGGTAAACGAACCAAACCGTAACAGGTCTGGGTAGACCGCTCCTCCTACCGACCGTCACAAGACGGATGGTCCACCTGTCTTTACGAGCCTCAAGCTGATTTCTAAGGTCAGCAACCAACAGTTGTTTACTTCTTAATAGGCAGCTATTTTAAGATTGTAGAGATAACGCTTGCAATAATGTTTTGAAAAAGAACAACTATTCTATCTGGCCACCAGACAACCCGCGCAGATCACAGTTTATATTTGCCCTAGATAGGTGTATAGAATAGATTATATCACCGATATAACCGAGGGGTATTCAGAATGATATACAACAACATACTCGAACTGATCGGCAACACACCCGTCGTGAAGATCAATAATCTAAGCCCAAAGAAGAGTGTAGAGATGTATGTGAAGCTGGAAAAGTTCAACCCAGGAGGATCCGTGAAGGATAGAATCGCGCTCTACATGATAGAAGCTGCTGAAAAAGAAGGTCTGCTCACTAAGGACAAGATCATAATAGAACCCACAAGCGGAAAC
>Ga0071330_1037849_pt1 | contig 47340 bp, 37 predicted proteins | sample GBScel77sediment_FD_63802 | JGI IMG/M metagenome (GOLD analysis project Ga0071330, IMG submission 63802) | Hot spring sediment microbial communities from Great Boiling Spring, Nevada - Cellulolytic enrichment Sediment 77C v2 (version 2) | ecosystem: Environmental > Aquatic > Thermal springs >...
TCCTGCTGGTGGCTCTTCATGTAAAGACACTACCTTTACATTAAATCTTCTTGCTACCTCTTCTGTATTATCCTCAGAATTGTCATTTACGACTATGATTTCATAAGGTCTGTAAGTTTGCCTTTCAAGAAGAGAAAGAAGCTTGGGAAGATTTCTCTCTTCATTTCTTGCAGGGATTATAACAGAGATCTTATAGTCTCTTGATATCAGGCTTTCCCTCTTAAGAAATTTAAGAGTCTTATAGTATAACCAACCTATTCCCCAAGAAATTATAATTATAATTTCTTTCATTTTTTCAGATTATAGCATTTTTTTGTGTTTTTAAAAAATTAAAATAAGTATTATAATAGATCATAAAAGGTTAAAAATTTATTAAAATACTTGGGGGGGTGTCTTATGAGTAAAAAGAGAGTATTTTCCATCTTTTAATCCTATTTTTAATGTTAATTTTTGTAACAAACATTGGTGCGCAAACGAAAAAAGTAAGACTTAGTATTATAGATGTGGCAGGAAATTTACAACTTACTAAAGATGCTATAGAGGCCTTTAAATTAGCTCATCCTGATTTAGTAGAGGATATTGAGTATTTGAAGGCCACCGCTCCAGAACTTCCAGCAAAAATAAAGGCGCAACAGATGGCAGGAAATGTAACTACTACTATGGTACTTACTGGCTATGATGCTATGGCCTCTGGTTTGGAGATGGGACTTTGGGAAAATATCTATCCAACCTATAAGCAATATTTTCCTGGCCTTGAAACCAAGTATCTTCCTGGAGCAAAAGCGGCCTTTGATCTCTTCCAAGGATATGGAATAGTAGTAGTATATTGCCCCGGAGGACCAATGTTTACCTATAATCCTGAGAAATTAAAGAAGGTACCTCAAACAGCTGAAGAACTTCTTGAGTGGGCAAAGGCAAATCCTGGTAAATTTATGTATGCAAGGCCTGCAAACTCTGGACCAGGAAGATGCTTATTGCAAGGATTGCCCTACATATTAGGTGATAAAGATCCTAAAAATCCAAAAACATGGGATAAGACATGGGCATATCTAAAAGAGCTTGATAAGTATATAGATTATTATCCTACAGGTACTGCGATTACTTTTAGAGCTTTAGCAGAGGGAAGTGTTTATATTATTGCAAGCCATCTTGGTTGGGATATGAATCAAAGGATATTGGGAGTAATTCCTCAAACCTTCAAGGATTTCTTCTTGAAAAATACTACTTGGGTAACAGATGCGCATTTTATGTGTATGCCAAAAGGATTAGATGAAAATCGCAAAAAAGCTACACTTCAACTTATGGCATGGCTTTTAAGACCAGAAATGCAAGCTTTAACATATGATAATGGATATTTCTATCCTGGTCCAGCTATAAAAAATGTTCCTCTTAGTAAGGCTCCAGCCGAAATTCAAGAAAAGATTAAATCTGCCATGAGGAAAGAATATGAAGATGCTATAAGAAAATTCCCATCAACTACCCAACTTGGAGCAAAAGAATTAGTAGAGGCTTTTGATATGTGGGATAGATTAGTAGGATCAAAAGTAAAGTGAATAATAGGATGGAAGGGGAGGATTATCTCCTCCCCTTTTTGAAAATATGAAATCAGGGTAAGGGGGATAGAATGAAGGATTTTAAGGAAATTAAAATTCAAAATCTTGTAAAATATTATGGCAACAGAAAGGTTGTGGATAGTTTTAGTTTAACTATCGAAAATGGTGAATTTATTACTCTTTTAGGACCATCTGGGTGTGGAAAAACTACTATTTTAAATTCAATAGCAGGATTAATACCTATTGATGGTGGAAGTATATACATAGATGATGAATGTATAGATGATGGAAAGAGATTTGTACCACCTGAAAAGAGAAACTTTGGGATGGTTTTTCAAAATTATGCCCTTTTTCCTCATCTTACAGTTTTTGAAAATGTAGCTTTTGGACTTAGAATTAGAAAAATTCCAGCTTCAGAGATAAAAGAGAGGGTTATTAAGGCTTTAAGATTGGTTCATTTAGAGGAGCATGTTGATAAGTATCCAAGACAGCTATCTGGTGGTGAACAACAGAGGACTGCCTTAGCTCGTTGTATAGTAACAGAACCTCGTCTTATGTTGCTTGATGAGCCTCTTTCCAACCTTGATGCCCTTCTCAGAATTGAGATGAGGTATGAATTAAAAGCCATTCATGAGAAATTAGGTATTACTACTATATATGTAACTCATGATCAGCAGGAAGCATTAGCACTTTCTGATAGAATAGTAGTGTTAAATAAGGGGAGGATCCAACAAATTGGTACTCCAGAAGAAATATATTCATATCCAAGGAATTTATTTGTAGCTCATTTTTTAGGATTTAGAAATATATGGAATGTGGATGTAATCCATGTAAAGAATGGAGGAATAGAGTTTAAATTAGGAGATTTTGTTTTAAATGCAGTATTAAATGAGAAATACAAAGAACACGTTCTTAATTCTATTAGGGATAAAAAGAAACTTTATATTTCTATAAGACCAGAAGATATAAAGATAGGAGAAGGACCTAGTAATTCCTTAGAGATGAGGATTGAGGTTATAGAATATTTGGGCAGGTAAGACAGCTTTGGGGATACTTAAATGGTAATTTACGTATTGAAATATCTACTATTGAAAAGGTAGTGCTTAATCCAGGGGATAAGATTAATATATATATTCCTCCTGAGAGAATTCTTGTTTTTCCTGAGGAGGATGTCCAATGAAAAAGAGAGAATTTTTAACAGTATTTTTATTGCTTTTACCTGTGCTTATATATTTTATTTTCCTTTTTATCTATCCCTTTATATATGGTCTTCTTTTAAGCTTAACTAATGATGAAGGAAAATTTACCTTTGCAAATTTTATTAAATTTTTATCTGATCCTTGGGATGCTAATACTATATGGATTACTTTAAAGATAGCTATACCTGCTACTTTATTGAATGTATTAATAGCTATGCCTCTTGCCTACTATATGCGTCATGGAATAAAGGGAGAAAAATTAATATCTTTTCTTTTGATTTTACCCATTACATTAGGGAGTGTTTTTGTGGCAGAAGGTATGCTTACTTATATGGGACCAAACGGTTGGCTTAATAAGATATTATTAGCATTAAAAATAATTGATAAGCCTTATAGATTTACTCATAGTTATTTAGGAGTACTTCTTGCATTGATAATTCAAGGTTTTCCCTTTGTATTTTTAATGCTTTTAGGATATATATCTGGAATTGATCCTACCTTAGAGAAGGCTGCAAGTATACTTGGTGCAAGCAGATGGTATATATTTAGAAGAATTATATTCCCTCTTTGGATGCCAGGAATAGCAATGGCTACCTCTTTGAATTTTGTCATGAACTTTACAGTTTTTCCTTCTGCTGTGTTATTAGGTCAACCATCTGGGCCTACAAGAGTAATTTCTATAGCAGCTTACCAATGGGCTTTTGAAAAATTTGATTTTCATATGGCATCTGCTATTGCCATTATTATGGGCTTAGTAGAACTTATCTTTATTCTTATTGTTATGCTTATAAGACAAAGATTTTTCAAAATTGTTGCTACTTCAGGAGGAAAGGGATAGGAGGGATTTTTTAAATAATGAGAAAGATAAAATTTTCAGGAATCTTATATTGGATAGCCATCTTTGTTTATGTATTTAATGTTTTAGGGATAATCTTTACTGTAGTTTTGAATTCTTTAAGTAAAAATTGGTATACAGATTGGTTTCCTAAAATATTTACATTAGAATGGTATTCATATATGGCTAAGGAACATGATCTTCCACAGCTTCTTTTTGCCACTTTTGCAGTGGTAATATCTGTAGCTTTGATCTCGCTTCTTATTGGTTATCCTGCTGCGTATATTTTTGCAAGATATAATTTTAAATTTAAAAATGTTCTTCTATCTCTTCTTCTTGTACCCATGTTGGTACCTCCTATGACCTATGGTATACCTTTAGCGGCCATGCTATATAAATTAAGACTTGCTACAAGGATTTCTGGAGTAATTCTTGCTAATTTAGTGCCTATAATTCCATATGTGGTACTCATCTTATATCCCTTTATTGAACAGATAGATGTTAGTTATGAATCTGCTGCAAGAATTTTAGGAGCAAGTAGATTAAGAACCTTTGTTAAGGTATTATTACCTTTAACAGTGCCTGGTATATTTACTGCAGCCCTTCTTTCTATTGTAAGAACTATTGCCATGTTTGAGTTGACCTTCTTGGTAGCAGGGCCAAAATCTCAAACAGTTATTGTAGCTCTTTATTATGATGCCTATGCAGCTGGGACACGTCCTCCTCAGGCCATAGATGCTCTTGCGGTAGTTTATTTTCTAATTACTGTGACTTTCCTTTTAATAGCTTTAAAATTTGCAAGTCCTACCCAATTTGTATATAGGGGTAAATGATTTACAAATGAGGGGAAGGGAGTAAATTGTGGGGATTTCTATTTACTGAGGGAAACTTGTAGGTTTTTTAAGAGATAAACATAGGAAATGTGGGTAAAGTAGTAATTCTTAAATTATTTGATAAAGTTAAAAACATCCATTCTTCTTTCGGGAGTTTTATCTGGGTAATTGTTTGTATATCCCAAGGTTACTGTCCAAAGAGGTTTATATTCTTCTAGTATTCCTATTACTGTATTTGCATGATGAAAGACATTAAAATCTTCTTTTTAGCTCTTTCTCTAATAAATGCATCCTCAGAGGAAAGCATAATTTGCCTTAAATCTTCATTTATTTTATTTAAAAGGGCTTTATTTTGAATCACTGTAAAGAACCATGGTGGAACATTTCTTGCAGAAGGGGCGTAAATGGCGCATTCAAGTATAATTTTTAGTTTTTCTTCTTCAATATAGTTCTTATTGCTTCATTGTCTAAATTTACCATATTAATTCCTCCTAATTTCAATATTTTTCTATATTTTTAAGGTGAGAAGGAGGAAGCTAACTAAAAAACTGTATTTTCATTCATTTATAATTATATATCTTATTCTCCTTAATTTAACAATGCATGAAGTATTAAAGGGTGTGGTAATTCCTTTTGAAAGTCCTTTTTTAAATTTTTCCATAGGAATAATTAAGGTAGTAAATTGATAATTTTTTGAAAATTGGAAGGGGTAGGAATAAAGAAACCTTAATAAATTATAACCCTCCCAGATTAAGGGAGGGTTATGATATATTTTTGTAAGGGAATTATCATTTATTATAGGCTAAAATTTTAAACCTGTCATAGCGATTCCTTTTATTACATATCTTTGAGCAATTAAGAAGACAATGAGTATAGGAAAGACAACAATAGTTGATCCTGCAAGAATTGTTCCAATGTTTTCTCCATACTGTCCTGCAATAACTGATACTGCAACAGGTAATGTGTACATGCTTTCATCAGTTGCTACAATAAGAGGCCAAAGAAAAGAGTTCCATGCTCCAATAAATGCAAAAACAAAAGAAGTTATAAAAAATGGTGTAGAAAGAGGTAAAATTATTTTAAAATAGATAAAAATTTCGTTTGCTCCATCTATTTTAGCAGACTCTATTAAATCATCAGGTATTCCTTTTATAAATTGTCTCCAGAAAAATATACTTCCTGCTCCCACAAGACCTGGAATTATAATCCCTTGATATGTATTTAGCATGTTAAGAATTCTTACTATTAAATATGCAGGAATCAATGTCATTTGACCCGGAATCATCATAGTAGCTAAAATAAGAAATATTAAAGTATCTCTTCCTCTAAATCTAAATTTAGAAAAGGCGTATCCCGCCATTGAATTAAGAAGAATAGAAAGAGGTGGTGCAATGGTAACAATAATTAGAGTATTTAAGAGAGGTCTCCAAAAATTTATTCCTTTAAAAAGATCTATATAATTTTTAAGGGTAATTTCTGATGGAATGAATTTGGGAGGAATTGTGTATATTTCTCCAGGAGTTTTAAAAGATGTAATAAGCATCCAAAAAAAGGGAGTTGCGGTAACAATAGAAGCTATAATTAAAAATCCATGAACTAAGATTTGCTGAAGTATACCTACCTTTCTTTTTCTCATATTTTCACCTCTAATCCTGAAAAACTCTCATTTTCATTTGAATATAAGTTAGGCCGAAGATCATAACAAATAAAATAAGCGCAACAGAGGAAGCATATCCAAATTCAAAGGCTCTAAAACCTTTTTGATATAGATATAAAACTATGGAAAGGGTAGAATTTAAGGGTCCTCCTCCTGTTAACATATAAGGTTCTTCAAATAATTGTAAATAGCCAATTCCTAACATAACTGATACAAATAGAAGTACTGGTCTTAATCCTGGAAGAGTAATATACCAAAATTGTTGCCATCTATTTGCCCCATCAATTTCAGCTGATTCGTATAATTCTTCGGGAATTCCTTGAAGCCCTGCGATAAAAAGGAGCATATTAGGACCTATTGCCTTCCATACTACAAGGGAAACTACTACAAACATTGCCCATCTTGTATCAGAGAGCCATTCCTGAGGTGGTAATCCAAAAAGTCCTAAAAACCAATTCAAAAGGCCATATTTAGGATTTAATATCCATGACCATACTACCGCTATGGCAATAGTACTTGTAACAGATGGAAGATAAATAAGTAGGCGAAAGAAATTTTTAAAATAAGTTTCCTCTCTATTTAAGAGAAATGCAAAAAGCAAAGAAAAAAAGATAGTTAAAGGATAAGCAAGAATAAAGGCATAAAATGTATTTAGGACTGCTTTCCAAAATAAGTCATCATGCAAGACATCTATAAAATTTTGGAACCAGATAATTTTTGTTTTACTCCAATCCAAAAAAGAATAAGCATTAAAATCTGTTATGCTTAAAAATAAAGATGTTATTACAGGAAGAACAGTAAAGACTAACAAAAGGAGTAAAGATGGACCAATAAATAAAAATATCTCCCAGATTTTATTCTTCATTATATAAAGATACCCCCTTAAAATTAGATAGGGGCTGGATAATTCCAGCCCCATTCTTTACTTCCTCAATATCTTCTGTAAATCTTTGTAAAGAAGTTCTACTCCTTCTTTAACATCTCTATTTCCGAGACATACCTCTTCTACTCTTCTCCCTAAGGCGGTTTCAATCTTATCCCATTCTGGAACTATAGGTGTAGATTTTGCATCATCTAATTGCTCTCTGAATACCCTTGTTATTGGGTCGTTAGAAAGTTCAGGCCTATTCCAAACTTCTCTTAGGGCAGGAAGCGATCTTAAAATCTTATACCACTCCAATTGGTTTTCAGATCTTGTCATAAACTCTATAAAGCTCCAAGCTTCTTTTTTGTTTTTTGAATCCTTGAATATTACCCAGTTTGATCCTCCTACAAAAGACGTTCTTGTCTTTTTCTTTGGCATTATTGAAACTGTCCATTTCCCCGTAATTTTGGGAACCTGCTCCTTTATCATGGAAACCATCCATGGACCTGAAAAGAACATTGGGAGAAGTCCTGATTCAAAATCTACAAAGACATTTGCCCCACCTTTTGCTACAAGATTTTCTTTGAAGAATCTGGAATAGAATTCTAAAGCTTCTATAAATTCTGGATTCTTAACAAGGATATTCTTATTCTTGTCAATAATATCTCCACCATTCTGCCAAACGAAGGGCATAAAGTTTGCAGCTTCTGTTGGAGAAAGACCTATTCCTGTTTTCCCTACGCCATATTTTTGGGAAAGTTTTTTAATTGCATCATAAAGTTCATCCCATGTATCTGGTGCCTTGTTATATCCTACTTCTTTAAGCATATCTGTTCTATAATAAAGTACCCTCACATCTACATACCATGGTACTCCATATACTTTATTGTTATAAACTACAGTTTCCCATGAGCCTGCAAAGAAATTTTCAGGCTTAACTACTTTAGATTTAGCAATATAGCTTCCAAGATCCTCAAAAGCTCCCATAGCGGAAAAGGGTGCCATCCAAGTAGTTCCCATCATAGCAAGATCTGGGACCTGTCTTCCAGCAACTCCTGTTAAGATCTTACTAAAAGCTGCAGTCCATGGAAGAGGTTGGACATCAACTTTTATGCCTGTCTCCTTTGTGAATTTTTCTGCCATAATGTTTAGATTTTTTGCCTCTTCTCCCATAGCCCAAATTTTTATTGTTTTAACTTGAGAGAGGGAAAAAGAGCTTAAAATTATTAAGAGGATCATAATTATTAATAAATTTCTTCTCATTTCTTACACCCCCAAGGCCTTTTTATAGGGGGGAGTTTCTCCCCCCTAAATTTTTTACTTAAGCTCTAAGGTTCCCCAGTTTTCAGGATGTGCCCATATCTCAGGGAGATCAACCCAAGATAGCATATTTTCTCTTACATATGCACCAATACCTGCATCTTGCTTATTAGAATTATGTATGGTATGACAGAATCCAATTTTTATTCCCTCTTTAGGGATTACACCTAAATATTTCCAGGGTATGGCAACTTCTATATCATATCCATAGTCAGTCCTCTTAGAAGCAACTTTTACTTCTGGTGCTACAACTTTTATATCTCCGGGATTTGCATCTTCATGTCTTACCGCTTGAACATTTCCTGTGGTATCAAAAGGTAAAATTGCAATCTTAAATATTCCTGCATTGGAGCCTGCAACTAATGGATTAAGGTAAAATTCTATGGAATCTGTTCTATAGAATGCTCCAATATCTGTAGGGGCTATATTTATTACTAAATATTCATCATAGACCTTAGCATAAAGATATAGATATTCATTATCCCACAAAGCATAGAAGTTACTATGAAGAATTTGTTTTTTCTTATCTACTTTTGTAAATCCTGGTACATTCATATCTTCAGTAACTTTATTCTCAATTGCTAATTTCCATAAATCTTCAAAAATTCCATCAATCTTTGGAGAAGATTCTATTTTAACTGCTTGTGTAGACTTCATCTTTGCCTCTAAGGCTTTCTTTTCATATTCTTCTTTATACCAAGGAGTAACTGCATAATCTGCCCTCTTATACTTGAATCCTATCTTTCTCATTGCATCTCTTACGTATTTATTTTGCATAAAGTATTTCCAAACCATACCTGTTCTATAGTTTTCTATCATGAGTAAAATAGTCCCTTGATCAATCCCTATGTGTTCTTTAGAATACCAATTTTCATCCACATTAAATCCACTGACAAATCCATATTTACCCCAGATTAGTGGTCCATGCTTAGATAACATTCCTTTTATAGCCTTCATACTAAGATCTGGAACAAAAGGTAGTGCTCCGATGGATGCATAAGGAACTATAGTTCCATCGTGATTTCCTTCTGATGCTCCATAGGCCCTGTATCCTCCGGGACCATCACCTGCGGAAAGTCCCCATATATCATCATCATATGTTTGATACTCACTCTTTCTTAGGAAGGTAAACATGTAATTGTATCTTGCTGCAGCTGCTGCATTATTAAAGTAATTTGCATATTTGTCTTCCTTATTCCTAAAGTCTATCCAAATATTGGGATATAGATAGACAAAGAGTACTTCATCTTTAAATGAGATGTATGTGTCATTTATAGGTCTTGAATATAGATCCCATGCAGAAACTGGAATAGGATATGTAGGTGAACCTATAGCTAAGAGAGTGGCAAGAATTCCTTCATCAAAGTTATCTCCCCATCTCCCTCCGAGAAAACCACCTTCAGGCTTCCATCCCATAGATAAGGTGCTTCCACCTGCAAGCATCCATTGCCAATTAACATTTCTGTATATTTTATCTGCAAGTGATTCTATCTCTGTTCCTTTGAAGTATTCTCCTACAAAGATTACACCAGCAAGAAATAGAGCAGTATCAATAGATGATAATTCGCAGTTCCATACTCTTTTTCCTGTCTTCATATCTACAAAATGATAGAAGAAACCATTATATCCTTCTACTTTTCCTTCTGCAAAACTCTTTAAAGTAGTAAGTACTCTATTATATCCTTCTGTTTTTGTTATCCATCCTCTTTCAATTGCTATAGGAATAGCAGTTAACCCAAACCCTACAGCTGCTATACTTGATGGTGAGTCTACTGTACTTCTATCTTTTATTAGCCCATTTTCTGGATTTGCCTCATTCCAGAAGTATTGGAAAGTCTTTTTCTGAATTTCATCTAATAATGCATTATCACTTAGATCTAAAAGTCTTGTTACTTCTTCTTTTATCTTAGGATCTGCTTTTGCAAGAAGATCTTCTCTTGTTAATTTCTTCTTCTCTATCTTCATGAAAAGTCCATCTATATAGAATGGTTCTGTCAAAGGTATTTTATTTCTGTTTTCATCATATCCCGCAAAGGCAAGGTAAACCATATATTTTCCACCAACTTCTGGTCTTGTCATTTCTCCTGCAAGTTCAAAGGTTATAGCATTCCATCCATCAGTGGGTTTTGTGCTTGAAAATACTCCTCCGACCCATCTCCATTCTTTTGTAAGATCTGCCATTCCAAGGAAGAACATTTCTGGTTTAATTTTCATCTCTGGTGGAATATATAAATTAAGTATAATCTTGTTTCCTCCTTTATTCCATATCTCAATCTTATCTTTTGGTATAGGCATTGCTAACTTTGTCTCTAAATTCTTGCCATCTGGAATTACCTTCATTGAAGCATTTCCCTGAATTACATATTCAGTATTTAGTTCAAAAACCGCTCCAGTATTGTCGTTATTGAAGGTTTCAATCTCCTCTTTTGTATCCATAGTCCATATATATGCAAATTCTCCAACATAACTTACATATAATCCATCAATATAGAATGCATCCACTAATGGAACTTTATTTCTTTTTTCATCATATCCTGCAAAGGCAAGATAAACTTTATATTTCCCATTCTCTGCTAAGCTTTTCATCTTTGGAGTAAGTACAAATTCTATGTCATTCCATCCTTCTGTAACTTTTGTATTTGAGAATGTACCATCTACCCATTCCCAGCCTTTTGTAAGATCTCCCATTCCCATAAAGAACATTTCAGGCTTAATCTTCATTTCTTCTGGAATGTATACTTTCATAATTACTTTATCACTTTCATTCCATATGCTTATCATATTCTTTGGAAGCCATAATGCTACCTTTGTTTCAAGGCTCTTTCCATTAGGTATTACCTTCATAGAATTTGTACCATTTGCAACATAAATATCGCTTAGTTCAAAAACTGCTCCTGTATTATCATTATCAAATGTTTTTATCTCAGATAATGTATCCATGCTCCATATGTATAATTCTTTGGTTTCCTCAAAGGATTCAATAACTACTTTATCTACATAGAAAGGGTCCTTTATGGGAATTTTCTTTCCATCCTTTTCCTCAATAAATGCAAAATATAGTATGTATTTTCCATCAGATTTAACATCCTTCATTTTGGGAGAAAGTTTAAATTCTATTACGTTCCAACCATCTACTGCTTTGCTTTCTGAGAAAACACCATCAACCCAAGCCCAATCAGTAGTTACATCTGCCATTCCAAGGAAGAATTTGTTGGGTTTTGTTTCTGCAGATTTTTTAATGAAAACTGATATCTTTAATAAATCTTTTTCTGCCCATTTTGATAATATCTCTCCAGATATTTGGAATGCCATTTTTGTTTCATCAGATTTTCCTGAAGGAATAATTTTTATAGAATGTTTTCCATCTGCTACGTATTCTATGCTTTTTTCAAATTTTGCTCCTGTATTATCATCGCTTAATCCTGTTATTTCATCCATAGGATTTACATAATCAAAAGAAAAAGAGAGATTTCCAAGAAAAATTAATATTAAAATAATCACTAAAAATCTTTTCATAAAAAACCCCCCTTATTTTTGTTTATAAAAGGAACAAAAATCTTTTAATTTTTCTCACCCCCTTTTAAATATTTACTTCTACAAAAACAGGATTCTTAGGCCCTTGATAATTAATAGTGTCCCCATTAATTTTTTTACCATCTAAAAAGATTTCAAATTTTCCCTTTCTTCTTATATAAATCTCATAAATTTTTCCTCTAAATAACCTTTTAACTTTTACTTCATCCCAGTTTTCAGGAATGTTTGGAGAGATTTTTAAACCTTCCCAGGTTGGAATTATTCCTAAGATTCCTTCTATTCCCGCTATGAAATACCAAGTTGCAGATCCTGTATACCAGCTCCATCCTCCTCTTCCAAAATATTTTGAATCTGGACCATCTACATTTCCACATGTTACATAAGGTTCTACTTGGTATAGATCAGGGTTCATTCCTCTATAAATGGGCATAAAACTTTTATAAATCTCGTAAGCAATCTTATCTTTTACTTTGCATACTGCTAAGACTGCCCAACATCCTGCATGGGTATACAGTCCCCCATTCTCTCTAACTCCAGGTGCATATCTTGTAAGATATCCAATTTGTGGATTAGGTTTTGTATAAGCAGGATATAGCAGTAAAGGACCATATTCTCTAAAAAGATATTTTTTCATAGATTCATAAGCTTTTTCTTTTTTGTTCTCTTCTGCAGAATCATTTAAAATTGCCCAACTTTGTGCATTTAAAAATATTTTTCCTTCCTCACATGATTTACTTCCAATTGGCTCGCCATTATCCTTAAAGGCTCTTATATACCATTCTCCGTCCCATCCATATTTATTAATTGCTTCTTTAAGTTCTTTTGCTCTTTCTCTATAATATTCTGCTCTATCAAAATCTTTTTCTTTTTCTGCCACATAAGAAAAATCAAGAAGTATTCCATATAGAAAGTGCCCTAACCATATACTTTCACCCTTTCCTTCTGTTCCTACTGCATTCATTCCATCATTCCAATCCCCATTTCCTATTAATGGAAGTCCTCGAGGACTAAATTTCTTTAAACTTAGATCAATGGCTTTATAGCAGTGTTCATATATTGTTCCTTCACCGCTATCTATATATGGGATGATTTCTTTAAGGATAGACCAATCATCTGTATTTTTTAAATATCTAATAACTAAAAAGGGAAGCCAAAGTCTATTGTCAGATATCTCATTTCTATGTCCTATCTTACTAATAGGATGCCACCAATGATAAACATATCCATCGGAAAATTGATGTTTTGCATGAAGTTTTATCTGATCAAAAGTTTTTTTAGGATCAAGATACAAAAATATCTGACTATCCTGTAATTGGTCTCTAAAACCATAAGCTCCGCCTAATTGGTAATATGCTGTTCTTGCCCAAAGTCTTCCAGAAATGGCTTGATATTTTAGCCAGTAATTATTCATAATATCGAAAGCTGGATCTTTTGTCTCTACATAAAAACCAGATAATAAGTCTTCCCACATCTTTTTAACATCTCCTAAGGCTTTCTCTACTTTTTCTTTTGTATTGTATTTTTCTAAAATTTTTTCAATATTTTCCTCAGAGTTATTCTTTACTGCTCCAAGGGAAAAGATTAAGATTTTTTCTTCACAAGGATCAAGTTTTATATCAATTTTCAAAGATGCGATATCATCTTCCCACTTTCCAAAAGTATTTGTTAATCTTCCCTCAATAAGTGCCTTAGGAGAGACCAAGTCCCTATACATTCCTATAAACTCTTCTTTTGAGCCTTCTGCTTCACTTACAGGATAGTTTACCCAATGGAAAGCCGTATAATCCCAATCTTTGTTCCAATGTTCTCCTTTCTCATTAGGGATTTCCCATAATCTTTTCCTTGAATAGATATAGTTTTTTTCTTTGTTAAAATAGGTTTCAATAAAGGTTCTATGAAATTCTCTATGCCAATCAGGAGCGGATCCAAGATTCCATTCAAGATAAGTAAAAAGAGAAAGGTCTTTTTTCTTTTTATCTTCGTTTATTATTTTAAGAATCCATATTTCTAATGGATCCTTTAAAGGGACAAAAAGAGTTAATTCAAAAGTTATATTGTAATATTTTGTTTTAAATATAGAGTAGCCAAAGCCATATATGGCTTCAAAATTTTCATAATCTGAACATACAGGTTTCCAAGGTATGGACCAAAAAATTTTTTTCTTGTTATCTCTTACATATATATATTTTCCAAAATCATCTTTTATAAGATCTTGATTCCAGCGAGTTATTCTATTTAGAGATGCATGAGTCCTAAAGCTATATCCAGAACCTGTGTTAGATATAACAATACCATAATCTCCATTACTGATAACATTTATCCAAGGTTTAGGAGTTTGTGGAGTTTTTATGACATACTCCTTCCCATTTTCAGTAAAATAACCATATTTATTTTCGAAAAGTTTCTCTTTCATTTTATCCTCTCATATATAATTTATTTCGAAAAAAAATGAAACGTTTCTACTTTAATTTTATTTTAAATTTTTCTTCTGTCAAGAGGAAATTTTGTAAATAATTTAACTTTAAAATTTTAGTATTTCTATTTATTCTTTATAAAAATCCTTGAAGATTTGAAAAAAACTGTATAAAATTATAAAAAACGTTTCTTTAAAAGGAGGGATTTTATTTGGTCACTATAAAAGATGTGGCAAAGCTTGCAGGTGTTTCTATTTCTACTGCTTCTTATGCATTGAATAATAGTAATAAGGTAAGTGAAAAAACAAGAGAGAAGGTTTTAAAAGCTGCAAAGGAGTTAAATTATATCCCTAATAAATTTGCTCAAAATTTAAAAAAGCTAAGAACTGATTTGATAGCCCTTATAGTTCATGAAATTAATGGCCCCTTTTATGATAAATTGGTTCAGGGAATCCTAGATGTGGCTCATATTTTGGGATATAATTTAGTCATATTTTGCGAATCTGGTCATGGAAGACCATCTTCCTTGGTTTTTTTAAAAGAAAAAATATTTAATGGTGCCATAATAATGACTCCTGTGGTCTCAAATGATGATATTAAAGAGCTTGTAGAAGAAAACATACCCTTGGTCCTTTTAGATAGGAAATTAGAAGAAGTTAATGTATGTAGTGTTCTTATAGATAACGAGAAGGGTGCTTTTGAAGCAGTAAGACATCTTATTGAATTAAATCATAGGAAGATTGGTTTTATTAGTGGTCCTCCAGATTCTTATGATAATAAAGAAAGATATAAAGGATTTGTAAAAGCAATGGAAAAATTTGGATTAAAAGTATATGAAGATTTAATTATTCAAGGTAATTTTACTGAGGAATCAGGTTATAAAGCAATGAAAGAGTTTATCTCAAGGAAAAAAGGAGAAATGCCTACTGCATTTTTCTCCTCTAACGATGAAATGGCAATTGGAGCGATGAAAGCTTTGCAAGAAGAAGGTTTTAAAATTCCTGACCATATATCCATTGTGGGATTTGATGATATAAACTTAGCCCAATATGTACAACCTAAGCTTACAACTGTAAGAAGACCAATGTATGAACTTGGTTCATTTTCTGCTCATATGTTAATAAATACAATAAAGGGAAGGTTAAAATATAGCAATATTACCTTAGATGTTGAGCTTATCTTAAGGGAATCTACCAGGAAAGTCTGATTACTTCTTCTTTTATTCCTTTATCTGTAACCTCTAACAAGATAAAATGGGGTTTCCCTTCATCAATTTCTGTTGATACGTAAGGGCGAGCCCCTCCAATTCCTGAAATTATATAGGTTACTCCATTTATTACCTTTCTATAGTACATATGAATATGTCCTGAAAAGACATAATTTACTTTATATTCTTCAAAAATTCTCATAAGTTCCTTAGACTCAAAAGGATCTGCCTTATGAAATAAGAAGAAAAAACTGGGAGATATAATGGGCTGATGCATGAAAACAAATTTATATTTTTTATCTGTGTTTTTTAATATGTTAATAAGCCAATTCATTTGTTCTTTTCCTATTTTTCCTGAAGAATTATTAAGAATTATAAATCTTGAGTTTTCGTAATCAAAATAATAATAAAGAGGTCTTCCTGTAAAGGCTTGATACTTTTCACCTTTGGGATCACCCTTTAGATCGTGATTTCCAGGGACAAAATAAATGGGAATTTTGACATCTTTTATAAGATTTCTTAAAAAATTATATTCCTCTTCACTACTATTATCTAAGATATCTCCCAATTGAATAATAAAATCTGGTTTTCTTTTTAAAATTTCAGAAAAATTTCTCTCAAATACTCCCTTTACAGGTCTTCCTGCTCTATCACCAATTACTGCAAAAGTAAAGGAATAAGAGATAGAAAATATTTCCCAAAAGACAAAAAATATCAAGAATATTATCTTAAGTATTTTTTTAATCAGCTCTCTCACCTCTTAGATAAATGGACTAAAAGTCCAAATTGAGACAATCTTGTTACTATTATACAAAAAGGGTGGTTAAAATTTAAGAGTTATAAAAAGGAATTGAAATTTATACCTTTTGAAACTCTTGAGGTTGTGTTAAAATTTTAAAAAATTATTTAAAAAATTAGAGGAAAAGAAATGAAGATATTAGTTTGTTTTTCTTAGAGACATATTTAATAAGAAGATATTTAAGACTTTTGAGGAAAGATTAAAGAGGTAAGATATGAGAAATAAACTTTTTATAGCTGTACTTCTTGGCTCTTTTATTACTTCCTTTTCTGCCTCTGCTATTAATGTGGCTTTACCTGCTATTGGCAAGGAATTTTATCTTTATACTGTTTCCTTAAGCTGGTTGTCTACTTTATATCTTCTTTCAAATGCTTTTTTACTTCTTCCTTTTGGTAAGATTGCTGATATTTACGGAAGAAAGAAATTATTTTCTATAGGATTATTTGTATTTTCTATTGGAGCCTTAATAAGTATATTATCTTTTAATTATGATATTCTCGCATTTTCAAGGATTATTCAGGGGTTTGGAGGATCTATTCTTTTTGCCACAACCCCAGCCTTAGTATCGTCTATTTCATTATCATCTGAGAGAGGTAAAAATTTAGGATATTATGTTACATCTGTGTATTTAGGTTTGTCTTTGGGACCATCCTTAGGAGGTTTTCTTACTAAGTATTTTTCCTGGAGAAGTATTTTTATATTTACTTTAATATTAGGGATGATTTCTTTTATAATGAGTCTTTTTGTAGAGGAAGAATTGGAAGGACAAAGTAGTGTGAAATTTGATCTTTTAGGATCTTTTCTTTATGCCTTTTCTGTTACTTTTATTTTATTAGGACTTTCAAATCTGAAGAATGAATTGGGAATCATGGGTATTTTATTTGGAGCTTATTTATTGTTTTTATTTTATTACGTAGAAAAGAAGATATCTAATCCTATATTTCCTATAAATCTTTTTAGGAATAGAAGATTTATATTTTCAAATTTATCAGCTTTTATAAACTATGGTGCTACATCTGCCCTTTCTTTCCTTTTGAGTATATATCTCCAAAGTGTAAAATATATTGCTCCTCATATTGCAGGTTTTTTACTATCCTTTCAGCCGATTTCGCAGGTTATATTTTCTCCATGGGCAGGAAGATTATCAGATAGGAAAGATCCAGGTATAATAGCTTCTTTGGGTATGTTGATAATCTCTATAGTTATATTTTTCTTATCTTTTCTTTCTCCTAATACTCCAATTTTTCTTATCTCTCTATCTGGATTTTTCTTAGGTTTTGGTTTTGCACTTTTTTCCTCGCCTAATACCAATGCTATTATGGGGAGTGTGGATAGAAGTCTATATGGTGTAGCTTCTTCTACTTTAGCAACCATGAGAGTTTTAGGGCAGACCTTTAGCATGGCACTTGTTAATTCTGTTTTTTCTATTTTATTGAAGGATATGTCAGGTTTGGAATTTTCTCTGGATTTTATGTATGCCTTTAGAATACTTTTATACATCTTTACTTTACTTTGTGCTTTAGGTATATGGGCATCTTTTCAGAGAAACAAAGAGTAGATTTTAATATTTTTATTTTAACGAGATATTTTTCTGCTTTTTTATTTTAGAAAATTTAGAAAAAGTGATCTAAATCACTTTTTTAATTTTATTAATGTGATAAAATAATATCAAAATTTTAAAAAATAATGGAGAGGGGGATGATTCTCATGATTATTAGAAAACTCTTTATATTAATTCTTTTAGTATTGCTGATAGGAGGTTGTACTCCAAAACCTACTAATAATCCTCCCAATACTCCATATAATCCAAATCCTCCAGATGGTGCAACTTCTGTAGTTCTTGATCCAGTATTGAGTTGGCAGTGTTCAGATCCAGATGGTGATCCTTTAGTATTTGATATTTACTTTGGAACAAATGCTAATTCTCTATATTGTATTAAAGAGAATCATAACTCTACAAGTTATAAGATAATGGATTTAGCATTCAATACTACGTATTATTGGAAAGTAGTAGCAAAGGATGGAAAGGGTGGTGTCAAGGAAGGACCAGTATGGAGCTTTACTACTCAAGCTGAAGGACAAACAAATAATCCACCAAGTGTTCCTGCTAATCCAAATCCACAAGATAATGAAAATAATGTTCCTACGGAGGTTATTCTAAGCTGGGAGTGCTCAGATCCAGACAACGATCCTTTAGTATTTGATGTTTACTTTGGAGTAAATCAAAATAATTTAGGAATGTTAGTGAATAATCACCCTACAAGTAGCTATCAGGTAAAAAATTTAAATTATAATACCACCTATTATTGGAAAGTAATTGCAAAGGACAGTAAAGGAGCTCAAACAGATGGACCAACTTGGAAATTTACTACAACTCAGAGTGGAGATGTAGCAAAGGCAAAGTTGTTAGTAGCTGATTTAAGAAATACCATACTTACAATTCATGACTATAAAGGCATAGGGGTTCCTGGAATAGTTGATACACCATTTAATAGATTATCTGAAGAAATACATGAGAAGATTGTTCCAGATCTTAGTGAAACAATAGACAGAATAGGATTTATTTTATCTTGTGTATCTCAAGCATCTCCACCAGGAACATATACCTTTGAGTATACAGAGATAGGTTATGTTCTCCATATAACTGCTGATGTTAATCAATGGGAAAATTCATCCTCGATTCAGATAGCTTTTCAAGGATATAAAGGTAATTCTCTAATTGATGATGGTAACCTTACAGTTAATTTTGATGCTAATAATTTCCCAACAAATGGAGAGTTAAATGTTACTATGGGAACTAATGATGGTAATATGAGTATAAATGGAAACTATACAGCAACAAAACTTGCCAATTCTAATTTTCCTGCCACAATAACAATTACTGGTATGATTACTTCACCCTATTTAAATATCGATTTAAGAGATAATAACAGGAAACTTTATGCAGAGTTTGGAGAATGGTATGATCAAAATCAAGAGATATGGTTATCTTATTTGAAGAGAATATATGTTTCTGGACAAATTACCACTACAACAGCACAGGCAGAAGGAAGTCTTGATATAACATTTGTACATGTAACCTATCAGAATGGTAATACTCAAAATCCTCCCAAGAATATCTCCTTTACAGGAACCTTTAGAGAGATGATGAATGGTCAGCCAACTGGTGCTTACTTTACAGGTACTATTACAGGTGAATATTTAAATCCAGAAAGTTATAATCCTTATGAGGAGTATGGTCCTAATAATTTCCCTAAGTGGAATGCCAATTTTACAGGTCATATAGAAGCTCCTCAAAGACCAAAAATCGATGCAAATCTTGGGATAAGACATGATACATATCAAGTTTATGTTATAAATGCAGGATATGAAAGGACAAATCCTGATGGTTCAAAGGTATGGCTTAAGACGCCTCAGAGTCCTGTATCATCTTATAACGAATCAACAAGTATATTAACTGTTACTTTGAATAATCAAGATGGATTAATTGTTAGCTTTACAGTAGATGGGAATCAAAGTGGAGATGATGTATTTACAGGTACTATAAAAAATAATGCTGGTATTAAACTTGCTGATCTTTATCTTTTAAATGGTGTTCCCATGGTTAAGTATATTGATGGATATATAGAATCTATATTTTAAAAAAGATTTTTAGGGGAGAGGATGTCCTCTCCCCTTTTAGTTCTATGAAGTTAAAATTGATCCCTCTGATATTCTTTTTTGTTATTAAGATTTGTTATGGTTTTTCCTTTTCAAGTGATGCATTCTTTTCTTTTAGTAGTATATCTTTAAGTAATTTTATTAGTATTTCTGGGGATGGTATTTTAAATGGAGATATAAACACAAATCTAAAGAATCATATGTTCATGTTGTATGGGAATCAAATGAAAGTTTCTTTTAAGGGATTTGAAATAGGAGCTTTATTCTATAGTGAATACTATGGTTATATTAATAATTCCACGTTGAATTTTATAAAGGGATTGATTAATAATGATCTATCAGTAGGTGATTATGATATTTATGGAGAGATTAAAGGGTATTCTGTAGGTGGTATTTATATGAAAAGAAGGGTGGATCTTGGAGATTTTTTGGCTCTGAATTTCAGTCCTAAATTATACATAGGCCTTGATTATCAAAATGGTGTTTTGAAAGGTAATTTTTCCAGGATAGATGAGGTAACATATAGCTTTGATCTTTTACTTGATTATATTTATAACAAAAATTTACTTTATACACGTATGGATAATGCAAAGGGTAAAGGCATAGGTTATTCCTTTGATTTTGAGATTGTTTTTAGTCCCTTTGAAAATTTTTCCTTTTATATAAATATTCAAGATTTATGGGGAAAAATTTTTTGGTTCCATATTCCATATACTGAGGCTAAGACATCTACTGATAGAGAGTATGTGGATGAGAATGGCTATATTGTCTTTAGACCTTTAATAAGTGGCTATGAGGGTTGTAAAGACTTTATTCAACTTCTTCCTTTGGAATTAAATATAGGTATAGCTCATAAAGGGGAAAAGGATGAATTCGTTATGGAACTATCTTTCAAAGAAGAGTATAAATCCCTTTTTATAAGATATTATTATAGTTTGTTTTCATCAAATATTGAAAAGTTAACACAAATCAACTTTGGAAGGTTTAAAATAATGGACAACCTTTCCCCTTCAGGTTTCTATTTTCTATTTTATATAGATAATTATCAATTCTTTAATATGGTTTATGGTCTTTCCTTTTTAATGTAAATTTTTTCTTCTGAGCTTTTTAGCATGTCTCCCGATACCTTTATATAAATCTCTCCTTCTTCTTCAATACTCTTTATGACAGCCAAGGCTTTCCCTTTATATAGATATCCAAGAGAGCTTACAAAAGATCCATGGAAAAATGGATCCGAATTTCCAAGGGCTATTAATTTTCCACTTCCCTTTACTTCTACTGTTATTTTATTATCTGCATCGGGTACTTCCAAGCCTTTTTCATCCACAGCTATAATTTTTACATAGCATAGATCTCCATAAGAAATTAGTTCTTTTCTATCAGGAATAAGTATTAACTTTGAAGGATCAGAAGTAGTTTCCAATCGATCTCTACCAACCTCTTTTCCATCTTTATAAGCTATTACTTCCAATACACCAGGTTCATAAGTAATATCATAAATAGTCTTGAATTTTACTTTTTCTCCTGATAATTTTCTTCCAAGAGATTTTCCATTTAGAAAGAGTTCTACTTCATCAGCATCTGCATAAATATATATTCTTATAGGTTTTCCTTCATATCCTTTAAAGTTATAGATTCTTTCTACTGGTTCCCATGACCATGCTCTCATGTATAATTTTTTCCCGTAAAGTTCTGGGGGAAGTGCAAATATAATAGGATCTTTTCTATTTCTCCATACTATATCTCTGTAATAAGATTGGGGCCTCTTTTCTCCGCATATATCAATATCTCCACAATTTGCTAAAAACCATGGATATTTTCCTAAGAAATTATTGGCTTCTTCTCTATCTATAGATACTCTTCCGATTCCTGCCTCTCCAAGATAGTCAATGGCAGTCCATACAAAATCTCCAATAACATTTGAATTTTCTAATGTTTCTTTCCAGTTATCATACATGGTGTAAGGGAATGTCTCAGTGCCACATATTATACGATCTTTATATTTAATCCTATCGTACGCATACCTTTCAATCTTATAGTTATATCCTGCCACATCTAAGAGTTTAAAGAATCTCTTTGTTATTTCTCCCCATCTTTCTTTTGTTTCCTCATTGCCCTTCCATATACCTAAAAGGACAATATTGTCTTCCTCCATATCTTCTACATTTATACTTTCAAAAGAAAGTCCACAAAAGGCAGAAGTAACAAATCTTGTAGGATCAAGCTCTTTTACTTTTTTAGCTAATTTATCACTCCATTCATATATGCTTGAGTATCCTTCTTCTCTTTCCCAGTCTATTCCAGATCCCCATGTAACTTCATTCCCTATAGACCACATAATGATGGAGGGGTGATTGAAATCTCTTTTTATAGTGCTTTCTACCTCTTCTTCCCAGCATTTTTCAAAATATAGGTGGTAATCATAGGATTTTTTGCCGCATGTCCAAACATCAAAGAATTCGTCAATTACTAATAGTCCTAGCCTATCGCAAGCAGATAAGAAAGAGGGAGCATAGGGATTGTGGGCGAGCCTTACAGCGTTAAATCCATTATTTTTAAGAATTTCTACCTTTCTTTCTTCAGCTCTGTCATAACTTTTGCTTCCTAAAATCCCATGGTCATGATGTATACATCCACCCTTTAGTTTTATTGGTCTACCATTGAGTTTAAGCCCTTCCTCAGGAGATATACTTATACTTCTAATACCAAATTCGGTCTCAGATGTGTCAATTTCTTTATTGTTTTTTATTACTCTTGCTCTGATTTTATAGAGATAAGGATTTTCTATATCCCAAAAGATAAAATTAGAAAGTTCTATATCTGTTCTAAATTCTTTTTCTTCTTTTGAATCTAAATAAAAATCTATCTCTTTTGATTTTATTAACTCGTTATTTTTTGAGAAGATTTCAAAGACTAATTTTCCATTTTGAACTTTGTCATCGGTGTTTTTTAATATAACTTTGGGATATATAATAGCCTTTTCATTATTTAATATGTCGTATGTTATATGAAATTCCCATGGTTTTATATAGACTTTATCTCCTACATGTAGCCAAACATGTCTATAAATACCTGTTCCTGCATACCAACGAGAACTCGGTTTATGGGTATTTTCTACATGCACAATAAGGATATTCTTTTCTCCAATTTTTACATACTTAGTTATATCTACAAGGAAGCTTGTATACCCATAAAAATGTTTCTTTACTAAGAAACCATTTATAAATATTTCAGAGATTCCCATTATTCCTTCAAACTCCAAAATTATATTTTTATCTTTGTATTCTTCTCCAAAATCTAACTCTTTTTTGTAAAAGAGGCTACATCCAGCGGTAAATCCTTCGTCAGGTCCTGACGGATTTTCTTCTCTTCTTTCCTTTTCAATAGCTATGTCATGGGGCAAATCTACTGGAATCCAGTTTTTTTCTCTCATAACAGAGTCAATATAGTTAAGAGGACTTTCTAAGTATTCCCATGATCTATCTATATTTATCTTTTGCATATTAATACCTCCTTTGTAAAACTAATTTGGAAAACAGGCAACTTTATGTTGAGGAGAAACTTCTATAAGTTTTGGTTCTTCTTCAGCACATTCTGGTTTTGCTTCTGGACATCTGGGATGAAAAGCACATCCTGGTGGTGGGTATATTAGTGATGGTGGACTTCCAGATATACCTTCTCTTTGTTCTTTTTCTCCTATTTTAGGAAGAGATTGTATAAGATATTTGGTATATGGATGGATAGGATTTTTAAATATTTCTTGAGTTGGTGCCTCTTCAATTATTTTTCCTGCGTACATAATAGACATTCTTGTGGTTAGTTGAGCATGTATACCCATATCATGGGTTACTATAATAATGGTATTTTTAAATGTTTCTTGGATATCTTTGAGTAGCTGAATGACAGCTCTTTGGGCCACAACGTCTAAGGCAGTAGTTGGTTCGTCTGCTAATATCACTTGAGGATGCAGTAGGGTTGCAAGAGCGATTACAACTCTTTGACGCATTCCTCCTGAAAGTTGATGGGGATAGGCTTCTAATATTTCAGGAGATAGCCCTAAATCTTTTAAATGTTCTCTCATTAGATCAAAGTATTCTTTTATATCCTTTGCTTTTATATGACTTTCTAAAATTTCTAAAAAGGAATCTTTTACTTTTTTAACAGGGTTTAATACATGCATGGACCCTTGGGGTATATAAGAGATGAAAGACCATCTTAAATTTTTAATCTCTTTTTTGGTAAGAGAAAAAACGTCAATAAAATCTCCATTTGTTTTGTAAAATAATTTTCCATCTATAAGTTGGAGTGGAGGGTCTAAGTTAGCAAGTAATGCTTTTAAAAGAGTAGATTTTCCACAACCGCTTTCTCCTGCAATACCATATATTTCATTTTGTTTTATACTGAGGTTAACATTATTGACTGCTTTAATTACTCTCTTTTCTCCCCAATATTCCAGGATATAAAAGGCTTTTAAATTTTCAGTTTTTAATACTTCGCTCATTTTTATGCTCTCCTCCCATTATATAGGTGGCACTTAACTATCACATTATCCACCGTTACTTCTTTTGGCTCTTCTTTTTTACAAGTCTCCATTACATTTTGGCATCTTCCTGCAAATTTACAACCTGTTTTAAGGTATTCTGTATATTCAGTATCTGCAATACTTATTTTTCTTTTCCATTTTTTATCTGGATCGGCTTCAGGTATAGACTCTATGAGAAGTTGAGTATAAGGATGTTTAGGATGAATTAGTACTTTATCTACAGGTCCCATTTCTACAATATTTCCTCGAAACATTATTGCAATTCGCTCACTAACATAATAGGCAGTGGCAAGATCATGGGTTATGTATAGAACGCTTAGTCCTGTTTCTTTCTTTAATTTTGAGAAAAGATTTACTATTGACATTCTTAAGGATGCATCTACCATTGAAACTGGCTCATCTGCTATTAATATAGATGGATTGGTTAAAAGAGATCTTGCAATGGATGCTCTCTGAAGTTGTCCTCCAGAAAGTTCAGTAGGATATCTACCGTTTATTTCATCAAAAGATAGTCCTACTGCTTTTAATTTCTCATTGATTATCTCTTCCGCATGAGATTTATTTTTAGCCATTTTGTAGTTAAATACAGTCTCATAGAAAATATCATCTATAGTTAGAAGAGGATTAAAGCTTTCAAAGGGGTTCTGGAATACTGCTTGGACCTTTTTTCTAAAATCTTGAAATTTATTCTTTTGAATAGGTTTATCTTCTATAATGATATCTCCAGAAGTTGGTTCTTCAAATCCTAAAATTATTTTAGCTGTGGTAGTTTTTCCGCAACCACTTTCTCCTGCAAGGGTAAATGTTTCAGCTTTATTTATATAAAAGGATACATTATCAACTGCAGTTATTTTAACTTTTGAAAATATACTTCCTATTGAATATATCTTTTTTAGATTTTTAACCTCCAATACTTTTTCCATTTTTAATCTTCCTCCATAAATGGCGTGAGTCTAAATATTTGTTATTTTCCAAAGCCAATTCTTTGGAATCGGGCTCTTGGATCTAAATATTCACTTAAGCTTACTGATATCCAATATAAAGCAACAAAAAGAAGAATAGCAGTAACTATAGGAGTAAGAAGCCACCACCAAAGCCCCATGAATAGAGCCTGCCTATATATGGCTGTCTGGAGCATGGTACCTATGGTAGGTACTGTAGGATCTATACCAAGGCCAAGATATGCAAGAGTGATCTCCATACCAATAGCCCAAGACATATTGTTTATAAATGTGGTAAAGACTATTGGTAGTACATGGGGTAAAAGCTGTTTTCTAATAATTCTTATAGTGGGCATACCTGAGAGTACTGCTACTTTTACAAATTCTCTTTCTCTTAAACTTAAAACTTGTGATCTAATTACCCTTGCATCCCAAGCCCATGAAAAGAAAGCTAATAGTATTCCTAAATTAAAGAAGTTATTTGTCCAGTCTTTAAGAATCATAGATATGGCTATAAGAATTATTAAGAAGGGAAGTACCATGGTTGTGTCTCCTATTGTAGTTATGACTCTGTCGGTTGTCCCACCTTTGTAGCCTGCTAAAATTCCTATAATTACTGCAATTATTCTTGAGAAAAAAGCAGTAACTAATGCGATTATGAGAGAATTTTTTACAGCAAAGGTAAGTTGCCAAAATACATCTTGTCCTAACCAATTAGTACCTAAAGGATACTTAAAAGATGGTGGTAGGCCAGAAGGTACTTGATACATCCTTTGTGGATTATAAGGTGAGAAAAAGGAAAGGATAACTAAAAGAATAAATATGCAAATAATAATGAAGGCGACAACAAATCTATAGTCTTTAAAAAGATCATAAATTAAGCTTTTAACAGTATTCACTTTTTTCATCCTCCGATGAGAATTAAGTTTATTATCTATAACGCACTCTTGGATCAAAGAAAGGATAAATAAGATCTAAAAATAAAACTGATGTGGTAACTGCTACCACAGATATACACATAATTCCCATAATTAAATTATAATCAGCTCTCATTATGGCATCATATAAAATCTGCCCAATTCCTGGATAGGTGAAGACCATCTCTGTGATTAATGCCCCACTAAATATTCCTCCAAATTGTAGTCCTAATTGGGTTATCATAGGTAACATGGCATTCTTTATGATATGGCTAAAAACTATATTTTTCTCATCTACTCCTGCTGTTTTTGCATATATTACGTGATCTTCTGTCTGTATGCTTTGAACAATTAATTTCATACTTTGAAATTGCCAGGCTATTCCCACTACAAGAAGAGTTAAGGCTGGTAAAGTGGCATGTTTTATTATGTTTAAAATAGTTTGTAGGTTAAAAGACAAAGTTCTTCCTACCCCTATACCTCCCCCTAAGGGAAATATGGGGAATATATAGGAAAATAAAATAAGAAATATAAGAGCAGTTATATAATAAGGTATAGGTCTTATAATCATGATTAATATATCAATAGCTTCCATCCACTTTTTTCTAAAATATCCTACAATACCCCCTGCAATGACTGCTATTATCCAACTTAAAATGGTTGTTACAGAAAGAAGCCCTAAGGTCCATGGAAGAGCCATAGCAAGGAGTTGATTTACAGGTGTTGGGAATCGAGAAAGAGAAGGACCAAAGTTTCCACTAAAAAATCTTTTCCAAAACATTATATACTGGTCCCAAAGGGTTCCTTCCAGACCATACAATTGTTTAAGGGTTTTGATTATTTCTTCTTGTTGTTCAGGAGAAACATATACTCCAAAGGTTTGATATTGAGTAAGTTGTTGCTTAACTGGATCTACAGGAAGGAGACGTGGGAAAATGAATATTGCAGTTAAACCAAGAAAAGTTACTATTACATATTGGATTAATCTTGGTATTAAATATCTTTTTATAAAAGACATTTCTCCTTTATTCCTCCTTTTATTGAAGGTCAGGCAAGGTGTTAACCTTGCCTGACCTATAATCAATGTTTACTTTCTTCCTGTTGGTCTAATTTGATGGAGAATATATTTTAATTGAGGCCAAGTTGTGAAGTTATCACAACGTGCGTAGTCATTCTTAGGGCTTGGCCAATTGGTCCAGTAATATTCATCAAAGACAATAGCAATAGGACAATTGAAACAAGGAATAGCAACCATTTCTTCTATTTGAAGTTTTAAACCTTCAAGACCAAGCTTTTTGATAGTGGCAAGATCACTCCAGCGAGTTTTTTCAAGAGAAGAGATTATCTTATCCATTCTTGGATCGCTCCATCTGCATGCCCATCCAAGTGTAGGTTCTCCAACAGGTCTTACGTACTTACTGTTCATAGCATTGAAGCATAGATAGAGGTCAGGATGTAATCCCCAAGGTTCACCAGCAAACCCACCATGTCCTGTATTTAATACTTCAAATTGTCCATTTAAGGCAAGAGTTGCAGCTGCTGCAGATACATTAAATACAACATCAATTCCAAATTTCTTCCATTGTTCTGCAACTCCAAGAATTACAATGTTTGCCATATCAGTGGGATCAGGCCCTCTTAATATGGTTATCTTCCATGGTTTTCCATCAGGTAGATGCCATTTTCCTCCAATTTTCTTAAATCCATTCTTTACTAGTAATTTCTCAGCTACTTCAGGAGCATATTTCCACCAACCGTATCCTAATGTTAGTTGTACTTCTTCCTTATTTTTAGGATCAATATCTACCTTATAGTTTTTCTTTGCCCAATCAAGGAGTCTCCAGGGAGCATCTGGATCCCATGGTTTGAATTTTTCTCCACCACCGATATCAAGGGTAAGATTCTTTAACCATGCTTCTAATGGTTTGAAGTACCAGTCGTAGAAGTTTTTACCTACCACAAGAGGAAGTCCAGGGGTCATAGCCACCATTCCGTTATATGTTGATATGGCTAATTCTACGATGTCAATTGATAAAGCAAGAGCCCATCTTACATCTTTATTATTATAAGGGAATACTAAATGGTTAAAGGCAGGTCCTCTTGTAGAGATATCTCTTGGGTCAATATATGGCCATGTATCACGATAACTTCGTGTGGTATTACTCATTTTTAACATTGTTAACATTTGCTCTGCGGTCCCTTGTATAACATCTAATTCATGTCTTAACATAGCCATATTCTGTTTCTCAGGAGGTCCATAATGGATAAATAATACGTACTCTGGTTTAGGTTCTCCAAATAATTGTCCTGTGACAGTTCTTTGCCAATCTATTCTCTTTTTCCAAAGTACCCAGTAACCAGCAGGATCATGGCTTACATATACATAAGGACCTAAGCTTACTGGTGGGTTAAAATCATAGGTAAGTATGTCTTTTACTTTGCTAAATATATGCTTAGGCATGGGTCTAAGAGCTCCCCATCTTTCTAAGAAGAAGGTATGGAATCTGGCGTTTGGTTTATTAAGATCTACAACTACTGTATATCTGTCAGTAGCATAAACTCTTTTAACATCTTGCATTGCACCATGATAATCGAGTCCTTCTGTTTCTTTTACTTTTTGAATTGTAAACACTACATCATCTGCCGTAAATTCAACACCATCACTCCAGTAGATACCTTTTCTTAATTTAATAACAAGTCTTGTAAAATCTTTATTGTATATTGGACCTTCGGAAGCTAAAGCATTTATAATTCCACCCTTTACTACATCTGGGTTTAATGTCCATAACGGCTCTGTTACAAATTGGTGAAGACCACAGTTTTGGGCTCTCCATCCTGCCCACTGGTTCCAATTACCTGGTACAGGTAAAGGAGCAAAAAGAAATGGTAGAATTAAAGTTTTGTCTCTGGGTATACCTTGGGGTAGTACTTGGGCTGATGTACCAGTAAAGGAGAAAAGTACCAAGAGGATGGCTAAGACTAAAAATACTTTTTTCAAGGGTTGCACCCCCTCTTTTAAGTAAAATTTTTATTAAAAACTAAGGCACAGGTATATTATATATAATGAAAAAGTAAATATCAATAACTAATTTTTTGCTATAAGAATAAGATTATGAATAGTGTATTTCCTAAAATTAAATCGCAAGATGAATTGGAAAAACTAGATTGGAGTTAGAAAACTTTTTAATAATATTTTTTTAATTTTATGATAAAATAGTCAGTAAATATCTATTATTGGGGGTGTAAAGAATGAGAAGTAAAATTTTTATTTTTTTACTCTTAGTTCTATTATTATTGGAGGTGAGTTTTTCTATGGATGAGGTTAAAAGTATTACTTTGGTTACCAAAGTTTTTCCTGAAGGAGAAAAGGTTTATGCTGTAGTTATTGAATATGCTTATGAAGTAGATGGGAATAGATTAGCTCCAAACATCTTTGAAGTTGAGTCAAAGATTGGTAATATGGGAAAAAGAACTGTAAAAAGGGTATATGCAAATTCAGATGGAAGATTAGTAATGAATTTTTTTGCCAATAGAGGAAGATATGTAATTATAGAGTTAGATCCCAAGGATATGAATGCTATTACAACATATTTTGATAACAATAGGTTTTTAACGGGTAGGCATAAATTAGAGTATTTAGTAACTCAGAAGACTGATATATATTCTATTGATGGTAAGAAGATTCCAACCTTTTCTTTGGAAAATACCCATGAGAAACATTTGATTATTGATGATTTTATAGCGGAATTATATCATGATAAGGAGCTAAATGTAGATCTACCATACCGTTTATTTATCCCTAAGAATACTGATTCTTCTAAAGTATATCCTCTTGTAGTCTTTCTCCATGGAGCGGGAGAAAGGGGAAATGATAATTATTTGCCTCTTGCAGGCAATAGAGGGGCTATAGTTTGGGCAGAGCCTGGACATCAAGCAGAGCATCCTTGTTTTGTACTTGCTCCTCAATGTCCTCCTTATAGCAGTTGGACAGGACTTATTACTGGTGGAAATCCTTTTAAGGCGAATAAAGAGCTTTTGGCTGTAGCAAATCTTATTAAGGATTTAATATCTAAGTATAATATTGATAAAAATAGAATATATATAACTGGACTTTCTATGGGAGGATATGGTACTTTTGCTATTCTTATGGAGCATCCCGAACTCTTTGCGGCAGCTATTCCCATATGCGGTGGGGGAGATTTAAATAGAGTAGATAGAATAAAGGATATTCCAATGTGGGTATTTCATGCGGAGGACGACCCATTAGTGCCTGTTTTCTTATCTCGTGAGATAGTAAGAAAATTGGTTGATATAGGAGGAAAGGTTAAATATACAGAATTTCCTAAGGATTATCTTGAATCTATAGGGTATCATCCTCATGCATCTTGGGTGCCTGCTTATGAGAGTGAAGAGGTAGTAGATTGGCTATTCTCTAATTCTAAATAATGGGGGTTATATATGGGGTATATAAGGATATCTGATACAAAGGATTATTTTATTAAAGATGGAAAAGTGTTTTTCTATTTTGCAGATACTTGTTGGAGTGCCTTTACAAACATCACTATAGAAGAGTGGAATGATTATCTAAACTATAGGAAAATGCAAGGATTTAATACTATCCAAATTGATGTTCTTCCTCAATGGGATAGGAGTACTACCGATATTTATATGGATCCCTTTGAAGTATTTCCTAATGGAAAATGGAATTTTAATAAGATAAATGAAAAGTATTTTGAAAGAGCAAGAAACATGGTAGAGATGATGATTGAAAGAAACCTAATTCCTGCTTTAGTAATACTTTGGGCAAATTACGTACCAGATAATTGGTTATCTAAGATGTTAGCAGAAAAAGGTGTCTCTCACGTTATACCCAGGGAAAATTTAGAGGAGTATCTATATTATGTGATAAACAAGTTTAAGGATTATAATCCTATATTTATAATATCTGGAGATACAAATTTTGAAGGAGATGGAGCAACAGAATACTATTTAAAGGCATTAGAGATGGCTAAAAAATATGCTCCAAATTCTTTAACGACATTGCATCTTTGTGGTGGTTATGCTGATGTACCTGAGGAAATAATTAATTCTCCTTACTATGATTTTTATATGTATCAATCTTGTCATTTTAAAGATAAAATGCATTGGGCATATGAAACAGCCCTTAAATTTTATAATAAAAAAGTTAAGAGGCCTATTGTTAATGGAGAGCCATGTTATGAAGGAATAGGATCAATAGGAAACTACAATATATATGGTAGATTTACAAGGAATGATGTAAGAAAAGCTGTATGGCAAAGTCTCCTCTCTGGTGCAAAGGCTGGAGTAACATATGGAGCTCATGGAATATGGTCCTGGGAGAAAGGATTAGGGGAATATTCTGTTTCTGATTATGCTGCACCATATTATTGGAGAGATGCCTTAGTATTTCCCGGAGTTTACGATTTGAGTTTTGCAAAATGGGTTTTTGAAAAATATGAATTATATGATATAGAACCAGCAAATGATTTACTCATAAATGAAACCCAAGAGATAAGAGTATCTAAAGGAAGAAACAAAATTGTAATATATAATCCATATAATTTTAATATAAGATTGAGGTTAGATGAGGATTATGAATGGGAAGGAATAGAGCTTATAGAAAGAAAATTTTTTGTGCCAGAAGTTAAAAAATCAGAAGGTGAAACAATAATTAAAATGTCTCCATTCAATGGTGATTCCTTATTAATAGGATTAAAGTAAATTGAGCCCGTAGCTCATAGGCTACGGGCTCTTTCTTCTTACTTCTTATTCCTCTCCCATTAATCTCTCTACCAAATGATCAAGGAAGGCATTTAGATCTTTCCATCTTATAGCTACTAATATTTCATCTCCCTTTTCATCTGGCACTGTATATCCATCATCAGTGACCTTTATTTTTATCGGCTCAATTTCAAGAAATTCGTGAGAATATGCTAAGTACACAGCAACGGTATCAAAAAGTGTTGATGAGTGATTTTCTGAATCAACTTTTGTCCATGTTACAAGTTTTGCCCATATTTTATAATTTTCTATTAAGGCTTTTAGAATGGGTTTTTCTGAATTATATATCTTTTTGTATCTTTCTCCATCTAAGAAAACTAAACCACATGTATCAAGAGGAGTTATGAGCTTACTTATAAAATTAGATGAGAAAACTCTTCTAAGGGAAAGGACGTCAGACTTTACATTAGCCTCTGGATCTCTCCCATCTTTACCTCCATATCCTTTATATATACTTCCATGCATTCCAACAAAATTACATTTTTTAGGTAGGTCAGGGTAGATTTCTATTGCTTTTGCTATATTTGTAGCAGGCCCTATAGATACTATAGTAATAGGTTCTTCTGAATTTTTTATTAGATCAACCATAGCTTGAATACCGTCTTCATATATTTCTCCTTCGTAGGAATTTATATCAAAATCTCTTACAAAAGGTTCTTGAAAATTCAAAGAGTTTTTAGGATCTCCTATACCTATACCAATTGGTATTTTTTTTCCTGCTATTTTAAGTATTTTGGCAATAATTTTTGCCCTATAAATAGTATCTCCACTTACTGTAGTTATTAATTTAACATCCAGTTCAGGAGAGTTAATAAGCATAATAAGAGCCCATGTATCATCAATATCGGTGCCTATATCGGTATCAAGAATTACAGGAATCTTATTCATGATATAATCTCCTCCCATAAGTTTTTATCCGTTTTTATTGGTATGCTTTTCTTAATATCTCAGTAGTTTCTTCAAAGCTCAATTTATATGGATCCCTTTCAAAAAGTCCTCCCATAGTTTTTATAGCATTATCTGCTAATTTCTCAATTTCATCCCTCCTTATTCCATAGTCAGACATCTTTAAATTGCCTACTCCACATTCTTCTTGTAATTTTTTCATAGCTTTTACAAAGGCATATGGTCTTTCCTCATAGGGAAGAGAATCTATGTCAACCCCATAGCTTTCGCGAGCTGTATGTATCTTTCTATTAATTTGGAAACAAAAAGCGAATGATGTGCTTCCAAGCTCATAATTAGTCCTTCTAATATATTTACAATGAATCCTTCTAACTTTTCATTGTTCTCAACATTGCTTATAACTTTCCAGGGATCTGTTTCTGTATCAGTACCAGCTGTAGTAGTTATTGTAACTCTTTGTAGGACAGGTTTTTCTGTGTTAGGAAGAATTTTATCAAAAACCACATATTCAACTTTTAAACTCTTTAATATATCAATAAGTCTATCTAAATATCCAAGTTTTTTCATAGAGCCACCTGCAGAGATAACAATAAGGGCTTTTTCCCCTGGTAATTTTTCATTTCTTAATTTTTCTAGACTACCTGGTCCAAAAAGAATTCTTGGAGGAATATGGTAAATAAATTACAAGATTTCTTTCATTTTTTGCACCTCCTTGTTTATTTAATTATGTGATAATTATTTTTAGTAAAAATTATAAACTTAGTGTATTTTTTGTCAATCAAAGAAGAACGTTTGTGATAAATTTATTTTTTGAAAACATTGACAAACTATCAAATACTATCTATAATAATCTAAAAACAATCAATATATGGGCTATAAATGATCAAAAGTTAAAAAAGAGGTATTAATCCTCAAGATAAAGGAGGTAAAAAATGTCTTTAGTAGAAAAGGAGATAAAAGAACAAGTTGAAATTTTGCCTCTTACCCTTGAATATGTGGAGAATTACCTTGCTAAGGAAAAGATACCATCTTTTATCTTGGAAAATGATCTAATTTATTTTATAGGATGTGGTACATCCTTATATTTAAGCCTTTCTGCTAGTAGATTTTTTACATTAAAAACAGGGAAGGAGACAAAATTTCTTCCTGGGGGAGAAATATATTTTGCATACCATGAGAATATAGGAAATAAATCTTTAAAAAGATCAGCTATTTTAATATCTCGATCAGGAGAATCAACAGAAGTGATTAGAGCAGGAAAAGTTTTTAGAAAAATGAATATTCCAACCTTAGGCATAACTTTGGAACCCGAGAGTTCTTTAACAAAAATATCTGATGTAAGCATAGTACTTCCTTTTAGAGAAGATTCTATTGTGATGACAAAATCTTTCTCTGGAATTCTTTTGTCTTTAGAACTTATTGCAAGTTATATGATGGGAGAAGGTTTTAATACTTATAGAAAGCTTGTGCAAAAGACACCTGAGATTATTCAAAAAATGGAAGAGATAGCTGAAGAGAATCTAAATTTTAAACATTATGTCTTTTTGGGACTTGGAGTGGAAGAGGGAATTGCTAGAGAATCTGCCTTAAAACTGGAAGAAATGTCTCTATCAAAGGTAGAGGCTTATTCTACTTTTGAATATAGACATGGTCCTAAATCACTAGTAGAAGAGGGTTTTTTAGTATCTCTCTTTAGAAGAGGATTAAAAGAAGAAGAAGATCTTATACAAGAATTAGAATCTTATGGAGCAAAGGTTATTACTATTGGGGATAATGGAGATCACATTCCTGTATCTTATTTGCCAGAAAGCATCTTCCTTAAGGTATTATGGGGACAGATTCTTGGCTTAAAGATAGCTTATTATAAGAATATAAATGTGGAAAGTCCAAGAAATCTTTCCAAAGTAGTGAAGTTTTAAAGGGGGTTAAAGAATGAAGAGATTTATTTTTCTATTGATAACTTTGATTTTGATAGGCCTACCTTTATTTGGACAAAGTAAAATAGAGATAGTCTACATGAGGTGGGGAGATCTAAAGGAAATAGAGATAGAGAAAAAGATAGTTGAATCTTTTAACCAATCCCAGAATAAGATCTTTGTAAGATTAGAATCGACAGCATGGGGAGCTTATTGGCAACAGCTACAAAATAGGATTGCTGCAGGAAATGCTCCTGATGTAATGCTTATAAGTGGAGCCTATTTCATCGACTTGGCCTCAAAAGGTGTATTTTTAGATATTACTGATTGGATGAATAAAGAGATAAATCTAAAAAACTATTATTATACTCCTGAGGTATGTGAATGGAATGGCAAGAAGTATGCTATGGTAAGGGATATTACCATTGGAGGTGTAATGTATTACAACAAAGATTTATTTGACAAGTATAAGGTAAGATATCCTGATTGGACATGGAACTGGAATAAATGGTTGGATGCAGCAAAAAAGTTAACAATAGATGAGAATAAAGATGGAACTCCAGAGATTTGGGGTTTATATATACCAACATGGGGTGAAGGAGGATTGTATCCCATCATATGGAGTGCAGGGGGAGAGATATTAACAAAGGATAGGAGAGCATGTGTAATATACTCAAATCCTAAATCTTTGGAGGGATTAAAGTTCATGTATGATATAAGGTATAAATATAAGGTATGTCCATCAGAGAGTTTTATGCAAGGATTAGCAGACCCATTTATGACAGGGAATTTTGCGATGACCACAGGGATCACATCCTTTATAGTGGGGTATAAGAAATTACCTTTTAGGTGGGGGATAGCACCAATACCAAGTGGTCCAGCGGGTAGGCACATGACAGTAAACCAGTTATCCTTAGCCATATACTCGAAGTCGAAATATCCCAGGGAGGCATGGGAGTTTATAAAGTTTGCGGTAGGACCGAAAGGGCAGGAGATAATGGGTAAAGGGTATCAGGCCATACCAGCATTGAAGACAAAGACGAGGGTATATTTTGATGAGGAGAATATAAGGCCGGCGTTAAAGATATTTGAGTTATATGAGAAAGGACAATTAAAGTCATTAAATTTTACTCCATCCTGGCTTGAGTGGAACAATATGTTAGAGACCACCTTAGGATATGCATGGCAAGGGAGGGTAGATATAGAGAAAGCAGCCAAGACAGCAGAAGAAAGAGTAAACAAAATATTAAAAGAAGCTTGGGATAAGTTAAATAAGTGAGGTATTTTACAATGAAAAATACAAAAGCCTCTAAAATTGAGAATATAGTAGGTTATATATTTTTAAGCCCTTGGTTATTTGGGTTGATTTTCTTTGGCCTTGGACCATTACTTTTCTCTATATTCTTGGCTTTTGCTGAATGGGATCTTATTGTTCCTCCTAAATTTATAGGGCTTGGCAATTTTATAAATCTTCTTCAAGATGATATGTTTTGGAAATCTTTTAGGAACACATTAATTTTTAGCTTTTCTGTTCCTATAGTGACATTCCTATCTCTATTATTAGCTTATCTTATGAATAGACCAAAAGGAATATTTTCATTTTTAAGATCCATATATTTTATTCCCTCGATTACTCCTGCGGTTGCTAATACTGTTGTTTGGGTATGGCTTTTACATCCTACTGTGGGAGTGGTTAATTTTCTTCTTAAAAAATTGTTTTTAATAAATGGACCTAATTGGTTAGGAGATCCAAATTGGATTATTCCATCTTTGATAATTATATCAGTTTGGGGAGGTTTAGGATATAATATTGTTCTTTTTACAGCAGGTTTACAAGCAATTGATCCCCAGATATATGAGGCTGCAGAGATAGATGGAGCAAATCAGTGGGATATCTTTTTTAAGATTACCTTACCGCTTATATCTCCAACAACCTTTTTTGTTATTGTTACCTCCTTTATATGGGCTTTCCAAGTTTTTGATATATCCTATATTGCTACTAATGGAAGACCTGATGAACATAGCTTGACTATCGTTTATTATCTTTTCCAAAATGCATTTCAATACTTTAAAATTGGAAAAGCATCCGCTATATCATGGGTTCTTACTAATGTTATCCTTTTAGTTACCTATATAGAGTTTAAATTAGAAAAGAAATATGTCTTTTATGGTGAAGGAGATTAGAGAAAATGAAAAGATCAATGTTAGCTGATTATATAATAATGGTGATCCTGATAGCCTTAAGTATTATTATGCTTTTACCTTTTCTTTGGATGTTTTTTACCTCTTTAAAGGATTGGGGAGAAATATTTAAATTTCCTCCTACCATTTTCCCTTCTAAGGTTCGTTGGGAAAATTATAGTGAACTCTTTCAGATGGCTCCTGTATGGGCGTGGTTCAAAAACTCTATGTTTCTTTCTGTAATGTCCACTATAGGGGTATTAGTTTCTTCTTCTATTATAGCTTTTGCTTTTGCAGTTATAAACTTTAAAGGAAAGAGTTTTTGGTTCTCTCTTCTTCTTTTAACTATGATGGTTCCTTTTCATACTACAATGATTCCTCAATATATACTTTTTAGATATTTAGGTTGGATAAATACATTAAAACCATTATGGGTTCCAACTTTTACAGGAGCTCCTTATATGATATTTCTTTTGAGACAATATTATAGGAGTATACCGCAATCTTATCTAGATGCAGCTAAAATTGATGGAGCGTCCTTCTGGTACATATTTAAAAATGTATATGTTCCTCTATCTTTGCCTGTTACGGTAACTGTGGGACTTTTAACCTTTATTAATCAATGGAATTACTTTCTTGGTCCTTTGATTTATCTTAATGATGTTAACAAAATGACTTTAACTGCTGGTCTTTCCTTTCTTCAAGGACAAAGTTTTGGGTATTGGAATTATATAATGGTAGGTGCCACGATAGCTGTTGTGCCTATTTTAATCTTATTTTTATTTACTCAAAAGTTCATTATTGAGGGTATTATGCTTCAAGCTGGTATTAAATAAATGAAGGGGAGGTTAAGAAAAAATGAAAAAATTAAGGTTCTTAAGTGTGCTTCTTGTAAGTCTCCTTTTAATTATACCTTTGGAGGCTCAAAACAGAATAGAGATAGTCTACATGAGGTGGGGAGATCTAAAGGAAATAGAGATAGAGAAAAAGATAGTTGAATCTTTTAACCAATCCCAGAATAAGATCTTTGTAAGATTAGAATCGGCAGCATGGGGAGCTTATTGGCAACAGCTACAAAATAGGATTGCTGCAGGAAATGCTCCTGATGTAATGCTTATAAGTGGAGCCTATTTCATCGACTTGGCCTCAAAAGGTGTATTTTTAGATATTACTGATTGGATGAATAAAGAGATAAATCTAAAAAACTATTATTATACTCCTGAGGTATGTGAATGGAATGGCAAGAAGTATGCTATGGTAAGGGATATTACCATTGGAGGTGTAATGTATTACAACAAAGATTTATTTGACAAGTATAAGGTAAGATATCCTGATTGGACATGGAACTGGAATAAATGGTTGGATGCAGCAAAAAAGTTAACAATAGATGAGAATAAAGATGGAACTCCAGAGATTTGGGGTTTATATATACCAACATGGGGTGAAGGAGGATTGTATCCCATCATATGGAGTGCAGGGGGAGAGATATTAACAAAGGATAGGAGAGCATGTGTAATATACTCAAATCCTAAATCTTTGGAGGGATTAAAGTTCATGTATGATATAAGGTATAAATATAAGGTATGTCCATCAGAGAGTTTTATGCAAGGATTAGCAGACCCATTTATGACAGGGAATTTTGCGATGACCACAGGGATCACATCCTTTATAGTGGGGTATAAGAAATTACCTTTTAGGTGGGGGATAGCACCAATACCAAGTGGTCCAGCGGGTAGGCACATGACAGTAAACCAGTTATCCTTAGCCATATACTCGAAGTCGAAATATCCCAGGGAGGCATGGGAGTTTATAAAGTTTGCGGTAGGACCGAAAGGGCAGGAGATAATGGGTAAAGGGTATCAGGCCATACCAGCATTGAAGACAAAGACGAGGGTATATTTTGATGAGGAGAATATAAGGCCGGCGTTAAAGATATTTGAGTTATATGAGAAAGGACAATTAAAGTCATTAAATTTTACTCCATCCTGGCTTGAGTGGAACAATATGTTAGAGACCACCTTAGGATATGCATGGCAAGGGAGGGTAGATATAGAGAAAGCAGCCAAGACAGCAGAAGAAAGAGTAAACAAAATATTAAAAGAAGCTTGGGATAAGTTAAATAAGTAGGGGGTGATAAAAAAATATTTAAAATTTCTATTTTCAATACTATTTAAGAAATATAGGAGGTGTTTTTAAATGAAAAGGTTTTTAGTGATTTCCTTAATTCTTCTTATAGTGGTGAGTATATCCTTTGGTGAAAATATAAAATTAAGACAGGGAACATGGACCCATTATGCTCCTTATGTAACTACACCACCTAAGGTAGACGGAGATGTTTCAGTTTCTGAATATTTCTTATCTCCAAGATATTATGTGGGATTAAAGCAAGATGTAGATTATATTCCCGAAAATTGGAAAGGACCCGATGATCTATCAGTAGTATATTACATGGTATGGGATAAGAATTACCTTTATATTGGAGCTATAGTAAAGGATGAAAGTATTGTACAGCTTGCTACTGGTGAAAATATTTGGCAGGGAGACCACTTAGAGCTCTGGTTTGATACTGATCTTCAAGGAGATTTTGAAGATAAGAAAAACAATAAAGACGATTTTCAATTTGGAATAAGCCCTGGAGATTTTGATCTTTTAGATCCTGAAGTTTGGGTATGGACTCCACCTGTTCTTACAGAAGATGTTAAAAAAGTACAACTTGCTGCAAAGAAGATAGATGGAGGATATACCTTGGAATTTGCAATTCCATGGACATTATTAAAGGTAAAACCTGAGCCTAATCTTCTTATGGGATTTGCATTCTCTCCTAGCGATACTGATACTCCTGGTAAGTTAGATCAGGAAATGATGATGAGTTCTGCTCCTGGATCAAGTCCTAACTGGGGTAATCCAACTTTCTGGGGTAACTTAATTTTAGTAGATCCATTGGAAAAGTTCTAACGAAATAAATTTAATGGGGATAAGGGGGAATTCTCCTTATCCCCTTTTTATTTAAAAGAGGTGAGAATTTATGAGGAGGTTTTCAAGATTTTTTTTAGTATTATTTTTACTCCTTATTCTTTTGTATATAGAAAATGATATTTGGGCTGATAATGGTTTAAGAAAGAATCCCTTGAAGGATATAAAGAATTTTGTGTTCTTTTACGGTAAAGGCAATGTGGATAAATTAGAGAAATATGATCTTGTAGTAATACAAGATTATACCCTTACAAAGGAGGAAGTACAATATTTAAGAAGTAAGGGAATAAAGGTAGTAGTATATGTTACTATTGGTGAATCAGATGTGGATCCAAATACTATCGGTATACCCAAAAATTGTGTTCTTGGGAAAAATGAAAACTGGAACTCATGGTTTATTGATGCAAGGTGTGATTTTTGGCAAAATCTTGTATTGAATAAGATGAAAAATTTAATCAATGAAAAAGAATATGATGGCTTTTTCTTAGACACCTTAGATACAGCAGTTATTTATCCAGACACAAGACCTGGAATGGTAAACCTGGTGAAAAGGATAAGAGATACTTTTCCTAATGCTATTTTAATACAAAATAGAGGGTTTCAACTTCTTGAAAATACAGGAAAATATATAGATGCAGTTTTATGGGAAGATTTTGCTAGTGGATATAATTTTGTTTCAGGAAAATATGAGAAAAATGTCATATTAGATGCTTTAGTAAAAAGGCAAAAGGATCTTGCAGAAAAATATGGGTATATTATATTAGCTTTAGATTATAGTGAAGAAGATGATATAGATCTTATCAATTATATTAAGAATCAATGGCAAAAATACGGTATTTTAGGTGCAATTACTGATTTATACATTTCAAAAATATATGATTTAAGTAAACCTGTTAAACCAAGGGAATATACTACAGATAATATAGATCAATTAGTAATTATGGGAAAAAATGATAAGAATTATATATATGGGGATGGATGGAAAGATTTGGAAAATATTTATGGTACTTTTGCAAGAAAGTGTGAGGGGTGGAGCGCAGGAGTAATTTTGACTTTTAAAGAGAAAAAGGACTCCATATTCTATGTTACTATTTATGATGGAGGAGTACAGGATTTGGCATTAAAAATAACAACATATAATGGACAAAACTGGCCATTTATTGCCTCCATACCTGTTGGAGATAGTGAGGTCTTTAAAACTTACGAGGTAAAAATAAAGAAGGAAGAAATGTATGATAATGATCCTGATGTTCCTTTTATACAGCAAAAGTTTGGTTTTCAAGGAGCAAGAGTACTTTTTATAGGTTATCCAAATAAGCCAGAAATTCATTTTGGAAAATATGAAATCACAAAAAAGAAAGATAGAATATATTTTAGAATAGGAAATGCCGGACTCTTATCTGCAAAAAATGTGGAAGTTTGGGTTCTTGATTCTAATAATAATGTTTTGGAAAAATTCTTTGTGGATGAATTAAAACCTAATGAAGTTAAAGAGATAGAATATAAATTTCCTAAAGGGATTGATATATCCGAACTATATTTAAAGGCAGATCCTGATAATAAAATAGGTGAGATAATTGAAGAAAATAATATATTAAAGGTAAGTATAAAATAGAGGGGTAGGTTTAAGTATGTATTATCTTGGAGTTGATGGAGGAGGTACAAAAACCTTAGCTTGTATTGTAGATGATAAGGGTAAGCTTGTATTTAAAAATATTTCGGGGCCTACCAATATACTAGAAAATGGGGAAGTGATTTTTAGGAAAAACATAAGGGAACTTTTAACTCCATTATTGAGTGAAATAAAACCAGAAGAGACTATATCTTGTTTTGGACTTCCTGCGGTTGGTGAATTTAGAGATGATATAAAAATGTTAAGAAAGATAATAAAAGAAGAGGTACAAATTGAGCCTAATTTTATTGTAAATGATGTAGTAGTAGGTTGGGCTGGTGGGAATTTAGCAAGGGATGGAATCCATTTAGTGGCAGGAACAGGAACTATTGCTTACGGAAGAAAAGGAAATAGAGAAGTAAGAGTAAGTGGATGGGGAAGTATTATCGGAGATGAGGGAAGTGCCTATTATATAGGGGTAGAAACTCTGAGGGAAGTAAGTAAAGAACTTGATGGAAGGTCTAAAAAGTCATTACTTTCCATAATGCTTTTTGAAGAATTAGGTCTAAAAGATACTTTAGATTTTATCAACTTTATATATGATCCTAATAAGGATAAAAGGTCAGAGATAGCATCAGTAGCAAAGATTACCTATGAGATAGCTTTAAAAGGAGAGAAAAAGGCTATAAAAATATTGAAGGAGTCTGCAAAGGAATTAGTTTTAACAGTGGTTACAGTAAAGAAGAAGTTAAGACTTATGTATCCAGTTGTAACATATAGTGGAAGTGTAATTGAAAAGAATGAAATTATGAGGACAGAATTTATAAAGGCCCTTCATGAAGAAGGATACAAGGTAAGACCTCCCCAACTTTCTCCAGTCCTTGGAGCTATTGTTTATGCCTATGTTAACTATCATGGATATTATCCTGATAATAGTTTTATTGAGAATCTAAAGAAGATAGAAAGGAGTGAGGAAAATGGATAAAGTGAGTGTAATAATGATAGGTGCTGGAAATAGAGGCTATGAAGCCTATGGAAGGATTATTTTGAAAAGGCCTGATATAAAGGTTGTAGCGGTAGCAGAACCAAATGATATAAGAAGGGAAAGGTTTGCGAGAGAACATAATATACCAAAGGAATATCAATTTAAAAGTTGGGAAGAGGTTTTTGAGAGAGAAAAATTTGCTGATGGTGTAATAATTACTACTATGGATAGAATGCATGTGGCACCTGCAAAGGCTGCTATAAAGAAGGGATATAAGGTTCTTCTCGAAAAGCCAATTGGAGTAAATATGGGAGAGATCAAAGATCTTTATGGAGAGGCCAAAAAATATAATGCAAGTATAACTGTAGCTCATGTTTTAAGATATACTCCCTTTTTTCAAAAGTTGCGGGAGCTTTTGAAGAAAAAGGTAATCGGAGATCTTGTGGGTATTAATCTTGTGGAAAATATTGGCTTTTTTCATTTTGCCCATAGTTTTGTAAGGGGAAATTGGAGAAATAAAGATACATCAGCTCCTTCTATTCTTGCTAAAAGTTGTCATGATTTAGATATTCTTCTCTTTTTAGTGGGAGAAAAGGTTAAATATTTATCATCCTATGGAGAATTAGTACATTTTAGGAAGGAGAAAGCTCCTTCTGGAGCAGTAGAAAGGTGTTTAGATTGTAAGATTGATGATTGTCCTTATGATGCTAAGAAAATTTATCTTGTAGATTATACAGGTTGGCCTGTTTCTGTGATATCTGAAGATTTATCGTTAGAAGGAAGGCTTAAAGCCTTAAGAGAAGGTCCCTATGGAAGGTGTGTTTATTTCTCTGATAATAATGTGGTAGACCATCAAGTTGTTTCGTTAAAATTTGAAAATTCCATATATGCAACCTTTACCATGACAGCATTTACAGCGAAAATTACAAGAAAAATTAATATTTATTGTACTCATGGAGAGATTTATGGGGATTTAGATAATAATGTTATTGAAGTGAAATACTTTGGTAAAGGAAAAGAAATGATAAGTCTCAATTTACCTTTTAGAGATATGGTAGGGCATAGTGGTGGTGATGAGGGAATTATAGACGAGTTTGTTAAAGTACTGAAGGGAGAGGTAAAAGATACATTATCAAACATAGAAGAGTCTATTGAAAGCCATCTTATGGCTTTTTCTGCTGAAGAAGCTAGATTAAACAATAAAATTATTGATATGGATCAGGTAAGAAAAATTTTCTATGAATTATGATAAGTTATTTATTGCTTTTTTTAAGGATTCTTCATAGTAAGGCATATCATCCATATTATAAAGCTCTAAGATATAATTTCTTAATACAGAATAAAGTGGTCTTTTAGCAGGTGCTTTAAAGTTTTCTGGATTAAGTGGAATAATCTTGTCTTTTGAAAAGCCCGCTATTTCTGCTACTTTACATGCAAAGTCATATCTTGTAATGGTTCCTTTATTGACAATATGATATGTACCGAAAAGTTGGGTATAGGAAAGCTCTTTTACTTTTCTTACTAAGTCTTTTGCATAGGTACAAGATGCAAAATGATAATTACTGAGATGAACTTCTCTTCCTTCTTTTAAGGTATTATATATCTGGGTTAGAGCATTATTTCCATATTCACCGAATACATAAGAAGTTCTTATGATGAAATATTTTTTACAAAATTCTCTTGTAAAAATCTCTCCATATAATTTGGTTTTTCCGTAGGTATTTATAGGATTTGGTGGGTCAAATTCTGTGTATGGGGTATCTTTGTCTCCTGAGAAAACATAATCAGTACTTATATAAATAAAAGGTATATCTAAAAGAGCACAAGCAATGGCTAAATGTTTGGTACCTATTGCATTCACTTTCCATGCTTTTTCTTTATCTTCCTCACATATGTCTGGAGATCTTATGGCTGCAGGATGTATTACTAAGTCTGGTTTTATTTTTATAATTTTATCAATTGTATCTTTATCTTCGATGTTCATATCTTGATGACTTATAGGAATTATTTCCTCTTCCTCAAACTCTTTTGAAAAATAGCTTCCTAAAAAACCTTTACTACCTGTTATTAATACTTTTCTTTTCATACTCTTTCCCATCCAATCTTTTCCAATTTACTTATGAGATCTTCCTCATCCCCTAAGAGGATAATAAAATGATTGCCGATGGGGTTTTTTAAGAATCTTTCTTCCTTTATCCTTACAGATATTTGAGTTCTGCACATATTATTTTCCCAAGATTTTTCTACTACTTCTCCGGTAAATACAGTAAATTTATGATTTTTCCCAAGTCTTAATATGGTAATTTTGTCTGTTTTTATATGTCCTTCTATACCTACACTACTCAAGGTTTCGAAATGGGTGTTAAGATTAAAATATTCAGGAACATTTACTGCAATTGTACAGTGAGCAAAAGTATATGTATCATCATCTATCCTTGCCAAATTAGCCATGAATGGTGTTTTTCCAGTTAATTTATAGGAAAATAGCATGGTAGCAAGAGCTTCTGTATCTCCTTCACAACTTGCTATAATTCCCTCCGCATTCAGTAAAGATAAGGCAAGACATCCTGTAATTTTAAGGTTTATAGCAAGATCAAAACATCTTATTGTAAGGGCAATTAGGTCGTATTTTCGGATAATTTTCTTTAAGGCTGAATAAATTTTGGTTGCTTTTATCAGTTCTTTAAAAGATATCTTTTTTTCTTTTGATAAGTTCCATATTTTATTGGCAAGTTCTGTGTCTTCTTCCATGTTTTCTTCTACCTCGGTAAGGGAAATTTCTATAATATTTAATCCTATTTCTTTTAATATATCATAATTTCCGCTTTTTATTAGCCAATCACTTGGTTTTCCTATGATCCCTATGTTTTTATTTTTTATCTCATCAAGGGTTTTTAAAATTTTCATGGTCTTTTCTTCAGGATTTGGAATTAATATGGTTTTTATTCCCTTTTCTTTGGCATATGCCTGTATCTCTAAACTTGCAGCTAAGCCGTTAAAAGTACCAAAAGGAAGTAGATAAAGGCCATCTTTTAAATAAGGTATAGACAGCTCTTCAGTTCCTCCTGTAAGTAATATTAAAGCATCAGGATTTTCACTTTCTTCTAAAGTGATATATTTTCCAAAGTATTCTTTTGCTTCTCTTAATTTATTTTCCACATCATAGGCTATTGGACTTAGTAAAAATTTAACCTTCATTTTATTTCTCCTTTCCACAACTTATCATCTTTACATATTCTGCCATCTGTTTACCAAGAAGTCTGCAAGCTTTTTGTTCTGCTTCCTTTGGATATCCAACAGAGACAGCTCCATAATGGGCTGTAACACCTGGAGCTGAGTAGTCTGGAAGTCCAAATACTAAGTATCCATAATTCATAAGAATGGTTAATATGGAATAGAGAGTAGCTTCGTTGCCTCCTCCAAGTCCTCCTGAAGAGGAAAAGGCTGCTCCAATTTTTCCTTTTACTTTTCCCCATGCTACGCTAACACTTTCATCAAAGAATTTTTTAAGTTTCCATGTAAGGGTACCACAATAAGCTGGAGATCCAACTATAATTCCATCGTAATTTAAAAGATCTTCAGGTTTTGCTTCATCTACGTGCTTTAGAGTAACCTCAACTCCTTCTACTTCTTTTACTCCTTTTTCCACTTCTTCTGCCATCTTTTTTGTATTACCAGAAACACTATCATATATGATTAATACCTTGGGCACAAAAATCCCTCCTTATATTCAAAATATCTATCTATTTAGTTATCTTACTATACTTTTGGGTTTTTAATCAACGAGAGTAATAAGTAAGGGCGTAATTTTTAGTAGGGTTATCAGACCTGTAATATATATGATGATAATTATTAGTACTTTCTATCCAGTCCCAAATAGAATCCCAGTCAGTATAATAATCCTGCCAAAAGATTACATTGTATGGTTTATTGTTATATGGGCATATTAAGGGTTCTGGAAAATATTGAGGATTATTAAAAAAATAGGTTGTAAAGGCCCAGGCATCTCCAGTAGGATCAGATCCTCCATCTGGATAGACTCCATTTTTTAAGTAATATAATTCTAAGGATGTTTTTATAATTCTCATGTTCTCAAGTTGAGCATTTCTTTTGGCTTGTTTTATGGCATCAAAATATAATGGGATCGCTATGGCAACCAAAATAGCAATGATAGAAATGGTAATTATGAGCTCCAATAAATTAAAACCCCTCGCCTTCATATTATAAATTTTATAATAATTATAAAAATATTTCAATCTCAGCCTAATCTAAGATCTTCATCTCTGGAGTTAGCATCATGGATTTTTATACGTACACACCAATGCTTGCACATTCTGAGTTTGTTTCATCATTGATATATTGTATTCTCCTTCTTTTTTGTTTATAATATTTTTGAAATGAGGGGTATACTTTATCTATTTTCATGGGGTATAGGGTGGTTGTACTATAAGGCTCTTAAATTTCTTAAGAGGGAAGGTCTGATATCAAGGGACTATAAGATCTCTGTTATCATCCCTGCAAGAAATGAAGAAAGAAATCTTCCCAAGCTTCTTTCTCTTCTTGAAAAGCAAACTTACAGACCTTATGAAATCATAGTCGTAAATGACAATTCTGAGGATAATACAGAAGAGGTAGCAAGAAGATTTAATGTAAAGGTAGTGTCTTTACATGAAGAGCCACCAGCAGGA
>Ga0071330_1122697_pt1 | contig 47304 bp, 41 predicted proteins | sample GBScel77sediment_FD_63802 | JGI IMG/M metagenome (GOLD analysis project Ga0071330, IMG submission 63802) | Hot spring sediment microbial communities from Great Boiling Spring, Nevada - Cellulolytic enrichment Sediment 77C v2 (version 2) | ecosystem: Environmental > Aquatic > Thermal springs >...
AATGGAAAATAGCTTCACTTTGGCCAAAAACAATTGACAAAATCAATATTTTGCAGGCTACTTTTTTGGGTTGGCAAAGATGTTTTAAAAAATTAAAGAAAAAACCTGATTTAATTTTTGTGGATGGAAATTTAAAAATTCCAAAGATCAATGTTTTGCAAAAGCCAATTGTTAAAGGAGATCAAAAAAATGTTTTAATTTCTTTGGCATCGATTTTGGCAAAAATAAAAAGAGATAAAATTATGGAAAATTTGGCAAAAAAATATCCAGAATATAAATTTGAAAAGCACAAAGGATATCCAACAAAAGAACACTTTAAGATTTTAAGAAAAATTGGTCCTTCTCCAATTCATCGAGAAACTTTTTTAAGAATGGATTTTCTTTAATTTCTCTTCAAGTTCTTTAATTTTTTCTTTTAATTCAGTCATTTTTAACTCGCGACCAATAAAAATTTTTGTCATATTTTCGAGTTCTTTTACTTTTTCGGCTAGTTTTTTCCGTTCCTGTTCTAACTCCTGTGTTTTTTCTTTAACTTTTTTCTCTAAAGTTTCAGTTAATTCTTTCAGTTTTTCCGTTCTCTCTTTTACTTTTATGTCTAAAGATGCTTTCTCTTTTTCCAACTCAATAATTAATTTTTGCGCTTCTTCTTTGGCTTTCATCGCTTCTTCTTTGGCTTTCATCTGTTTATAGTGAGCAAAAATTAATTGTTCAACCATCCGATTTACAAAAAATCCAAGACCAAAAAATGGAATCATTAAAGCAAAAGCAATTACTTTTGAAATTTTTCCTTCAAAAAAATAAATTATCAAAAAAGAAATAGAGAGAAAAAAGAGCATCCAAAACAAAAAAGAAAAAAGCGGACATTGAGTAAATTTCCAAACACAATAGCGACATCGTTTAGCGGGGAGGGTTTTAATAGTTCTCACTAACCAACAATTTTGGTTCAGAAAAACGGTATTCTTTTTATCTTTCATTTTTTAAGGATTTTGAGCAATACTCCATAAATAAGAGCTCCTATACAAATTCCTGTAAATCCTGCCAAAAAAGAAAGAATGATCACTATCCAGGTGAAAATCCAGGCTATGGTAGAAAACCCTAAAGAGTAAAGAAAAAACCCTAAAAGATAAAAAAATCCTCCCAAAAAGCAAGCAAATTTATTAGGAGCAGGATCCAAAAGAAAAACTGGAGGTGTTTTAGTAAATCTTTTTCTCACTAGTAAATAGAGGTGATAAAATAAATTTAATTTAGGAGAAATACCTCCTAGAATCATTAAGATTGCGCCAGCAAAAACAAACCAAATATTGGTTACTAAAAAACCAATCAAGCCCAAAGTGCCATATAAAATTCTGGCACATCTTATACCTTCTTCGCAAAGTTTTTCCATAATTTTAAAAAAATTTATTTAATTAATTTGACCTTGTAATAAAATTGTACAATTTTTTAAATTCTTCTACAACAACTTTTTTTTCGTCCCAAGGTATCTTTTTCCCTTTTTCAATAATTGAAGGTTCTGCTCCTTTCCCAGTGATCACAACAATATCTCCTTCTTTTGCTAATTTTAATGCCTCTCTTATTGCTTCTCTTCTATCTAAAATTTTTCTTGCTTTTCCTTTTGTCCCAGATGCTACTTGTTCAATGATTTGCCAAGGGTCTTCATCATAAGGATCTTCGTTTGTAACAATTACTTCATCACAATATTTTGCTGCAATCTCTCCCAAAACTGGTCTTTTCCATCTGTCACGACCTCCACCACAAGATCCTAGAACACAAATTAGTTGATTAGTAGATGAGTTTATGAGTTGATGAGTTAAAGTTTGATAAACTTTTTCTAAAGCATTGGGGGTAAAGGCATAATCAACAATGACTTTGAAGGGCTTTGAAATCACTTCTTCCATTCTTCCTGGAACCCCTCTAAAATTTTCAAGTGCTTCCTTGCAAACTAAAAGTGAAATCCCTTGAGAAAGAGCAACAGAGATTGCTGCTAAAGCATTGTAGATATTAAATTTACCCATTAAATTTAAATGAAATTCAACACCATCAACCTCAAATTTTAATCCTTTTTCTTCTTTTATCCCTTTTGCCAAAATCACCATTCCACTTTTGCGGAAAAGTGGAATTTTTGATTCGTTTAAGGTAAAGAAAATTTTTTTCTTTGCTGGAAATTTTAAAAAGTATTCAACATTTTCATCATCTCCATTTAAAATGTGAATTTCTTTTGCTGCTTCAAATAGCTTTGACTTTGCCTCTCTATATTTTTCAAAGGAACCGTGAGCTTCAATATGTTCTGGTGACAAATTTGTAAAGACCGCAACTTTGAAATCTAAAAATCGGTGACGATGCTGTTTGATTCCCTCTGAAGTAACTTCGATGATTGCATATTGGCAACCTTCTTTAACTGCTTTTTTTAAGAACCTCTGAATAAAAAATCTCCCTGGCATTGTCATTCTCAATTTGTTAATTTCTTCTTTTTCTCCAATTTTAAACCTGATTGAGTTTAAAAGAGCAATTTTTTTGCCTGCTTTTTCAAAAATTGAAGCTATCATTTCGGTTGTAGTTGTTTTTCCGTTGGTTCCTGTAACTCCAATTAAAATCAATCTCTTTGAAGGAAAACCATAAATTAAAGCTCCAAGTAGTGCTAAAAGAAAGTGATAAAGAGATATTAAGCTCTTTGGCAGGATCTTTTTAAGCTTTTCCTTCATACTCTCTATAAAATTCAACTTGTAAAGAGTTCCATCCCTCAGAAAGTTTTTTTGCCAGTTCTGGATCTTCTTCCTCTAAGGCTTTTTTCCATTTTCTTACTGCTTCTAATTCTTCTTTCCAACTAGCTTTTGATAATCTAAAATCAAAAAAACCAAGTAGTTTTTCTCTAGCAATTTGTTTTCTCTCTTCTTCACTAAGACTATTTAGAAAATCTCTTTGATCTTTAAAAAGCAGTTCTTTTTCTCTTTCTGGCTCTTTTTGCGATTTAGCAAAAGCTTCAACTGCTGTTTCAGGAAAACCATAGAGTTTACCTAAGGTTTCGTGATCGCCTTTTGCTTCAGCTTCAAGAGTTTTAGAAATAATTTCTCTGCTTTGAGCAATATAAAAATAATTTTGAACTACACCTTTTTCTTCATTAACTTCTTCAATCCTTTCTACACTTAAATTTGCTTTTTCTGCAACTTCTTTTAAATTCTGAAAAAATTGTTCTCCCATTTCTCTCTTCTCAACATTTACACTAAAAGAAAAAGCGGTTAATGGTCTTTGCCCAATTATTACTAAAACTAAATCTCGATGATGGGGAATCATCAAATCTAGTTCTTTTACTCTTTCTATTGCTTCTTTTCTCCTCTCTCTTTCAAAATCTGGAATTTTTTCTGAAGTTTTTTCAAAATTCATGAAAATCATTATAAAATTAAAGATGACCTTTATTTGAAAATTCTACCATGTTCAAGCTAAAATCTCCATTTAAAGAAACCCCAGCTCAAAAAGAAGCAATTGAAAAATTAGTGAAAAATTTAAAAACTGGGCAAAAGCACCACGTCCTTTTGGGTGTCACAGGCTGTGGAAAGACGTTTTTGGTTGCAAAGGTGATTGAGAAATTACAAAAGCCAGCCCTGGTCATTTCGCCTAACAAAACACTTTGCGCCCAACTTTATCAAGAATTTAAAGAATTCTTTCCAGAAAACGCTATTCATTTTTTCGTCTCGTACTATGACTATTACCAGCCTGAGGCTTACATTCCAGAAACTGACACTTACATTGAAAAGGATGCAAAAATAAATGAAGAAATTGACAGATTGAGGCATGCAGCAGTTCAGGATGTTTTAACAAGGAACGATGTTATAGTTTGTGCTTCTGTGTCTTGTATTTACAACATTGGTTCTCCTGAAGATTATCAAAAGGTATCTTTAGAAATTAAGCCTGGAAAGAAAATAAAAAGAAAAGATTTTTTAGCTCATTTGACTTCTTTGGGTTATCAAAGAAACGATTATGAATTTTTGCCTTCAACTTTTAGAGTAAGAGGAAATGCGATCGAGATTTTCTTGGTCACTGGAAAGGAAATTTTGAGAGTTGAATTTTTTGGAGATGAAATTGAAAGGATTTCAGTGGCCAAAGATCCTCTTTCCCCCAAATACGAAATACGCAATACGACATACCCAATCTATCCAGCTCACTTTTGGGTAACCCCCCAAGAAAGATTAAAGATTGCTCTAGAAAACATAAGATTGGAACTTCGAGAAAGAGTGAAGGAATTAAAAAAGCAAAACAAGTTAGTGGAAGCTCAAAGGTTAGAACAAAGAACAAACTATGATTTGGAAATGATTGAAGAAACAGGCTATTGTCATGGAATTGAAAATTATTCAAGGCATTTGGAGTTTAGAAAACCTGGAGAGCCTCCTTGGACTTTGTTGGATTATTTTCAAGAAGACCCCTTAGTTTTCATTGACGAATCCCATTTAACAATTCCTCAATTGAGAGCGATGGCAAACCAAGACAGATCAAGAAAGGAAACTTTGATTGAATATGGTTTCAGATTGCCTTCTTGCATCGACAACAGACCTCTAACCTTTGAAGAATTTAATAAAAAAGTAAAGAAAATAATTTATGTGTCTGCAACTCCTGATGAATACGAAAGAAAAAAAGCTGGAAAAAAATTTATAGTTGAACAATTAATAAGGCCAACTGGTTTATTAGAACCTTCGATCGAAGTGAGACCGACAAAAAATCAAGTTAAAGATTTAATTCAAGAAATCAAAAAAGGAGTTGCAAAAAAACAAAGAACTTTAGTTTTAACTTTAACAAAAAGGTTGGCAGAAGCCCTTGCTGATTATTTAAAAGAAGAGGGAATTTCTTGTAAGTGGCTACATTCTGAAGTAAAAACTTTAGAAAGACCACAAATTTTAAAAGAATTGAGAGAAGGAAAGTATGATGTTTTGGTAGGAATTAACCTTTTGAGAGAAGGTTTAGATTTACCAGAAGTTGCTTTGATTGGAATTTTAGATGCAGACAAAGAAGGATTTTTAAGGTCAGCAACAACTTTAATTCAGATTATGGGAAGAGCTGCAAGGCACCCTGAAGGGCATTGCATTTTATATGCAGACAAAATTACAAAATCAATGAAAGAAGCAATAAATGAAGTTGAAAGAAGAAGAAAAATTCAGATGGAATATAACAAAAAACATGGAATAGCCCCGAAACCAATCTTAAAGCCAATCAGAGAATGGCCTTTTGCAAAGAAAGAAAAAGAAATTAAAGCAGAGTTTTGGATGATAAAAGATGAAAAACTTTTGGAAAAGGAAATGAAAGAAGCAGCAAAAAACTTAGATTTTGAAAGAGCAGCGCAAATTAGAGATTTGTTAAAAAAAATAAAGGGGTTGAAAAAATAAATTTAATTCTTTATACTTAAAACTATGCCTCAAACAAAATCAGCAAAAAAAGCTTTAAAAAAGAGTGAAAAAAGAAGGATCCTAAACTTCAAAATAAAGGAAAGAATAAAGAAGTTAAAGAAAGAAATAAAGAAATTAGTACACGAAAGAAAATTAGACGAAGCAAAAAAACTTTTGCCTTTATTTTATAAGACAGTAGATAAGGCTGCAAAAAGAGGCATAATTAAAGAGGGGAAGGCAAACAGAGAAAAGGCAAAATTCGCCAAACTTCTTTCAAATCTCTGTCAAAAAGAGGTCAAGGGCTAAATCAGGATTTATTCTTCCAGTCTTAATTAATAAATCAAGATTGAAAAGTTTTTGGTAAATTTTTTTTAACTCTTCAGTTCGAAATTTTTGAGAGAACTTTAAAATTTTTTCTAAGATGAAGGGATGTAATTTAATTTTATTTTTTATATGGTAAATTTTTTCCCCTCTTTCAATTAAATCATTAACCTGAATTAAATTCCTAAATTGATATTTTATTAATGCTAGTAAAACTGAAGGTTTTTCTCCTTTTTCAAGATGATGATGTAGTAATTTAAATGCAATTCTTTTATTCTTAATTGAAATTGCATCGATCGTTTTAAAAATATCAAACTCCAAATTTGGTGAAATTAAAAACTCTACATCTTCTTTTTTTATTATTTTTCCTTTTTTAAGGACAACTAGTTTTTTTATTTCCTCTGACATTCTCCAAAGATCATTTCCGACAAGAAATACTAATTTTTCTACCGCTTTTTCTTCAATTTTTGCATTATATCTTTTAAACTCCTCTTTTACCCAAATTTTTAGCTTTGCCTTATCCAACAATTTGAATTCTTCGAATCTTCCTAATTTCTTTATTGCATTAAAAAAAGAATCTGTTTTAATTTTCCCTTCTTCGAAGAAGAAAATTATCTCGTTAGATTTTGCGTATTTTTCAACTTCTTGTAAGAATTTTTCTTTAAATTCTTGGTTGTCGCTGACATTTTTTAAAATTAAAAGCTTCTTTTCTGAAAGCATCGGCACAAAATCAAATTCTCTTTTAAAATCCTCAAATTTTTTTTCCTTTAAATCTACGATTTTTAAATTCAGCCCAGATTTGTGAATTTTTTTGTACTTTTCTACAATCTCTTTTAATTTTCGAATCGCCCGAAAAGTATCTTCGCCAAAAATTAAATAAATCATGATTTTTGACAAACGGGGCAAAAATAAGCAGACCTTTGGGCTATTTTTATTCTTTTAATTTTTGATCCGCATCTAAAGCACTTTTCTCCCTCTCTTCTGTAAACTTTTCGAAAGGCGTCAAAACCTCCTTTTTCGCCAGACGGTCTTCTATAATCTGAAATACTCTCCCCCCCTGCGCTAATTGCTTTTAACAAAATTTCTTTCATTGCTTTATAAATTTCTTTTAACTCTCCTTCGCTCAAATCTTTTACTCTCTTGAGAGGATGAATCTTTGCTTTCCACAAAATTTCATCAGAATAGATATTTCCAATTCCTGCAATGATCTCTTGATCCATTAAAACTTGTTTTATTTTTCCTTTTTTTCTTTTCAAAATTCTTTCTCTAAATTTTTCAAAGGTAAAATCTTTATCTAAAGGTTCAGGCCCTAATTTCGCCAATTCTTTTTCAAGTTCCTCTTTTGTTAAAATTTCAACTTTGGCAAATTTCCTTAAATCTGAAAGAGCTAATTGCCAACCGTCTTTAAAAAAAATAATTAAATGTAAGAATTTATTCGTTGGATCGGTGCTTAAGGCTCCTGCTATTTTTGAAACCCATTCTTTATTTATTTTTTCCCATTTTCCAAAAAGTAAATGACCAGTTAATTTTTGATGAATTAAAAGAACTTTCCCGCTCGAAAGAAAAATAAGAATATTTTTCCCTCTCCGCTTTATATCTAAAATTTCTTTCCCAACTAATTCTTCCTTAAAAATCTTAAATTTTTTTGGTCTTTTAATTAACTTCTTTGTATCTGTCCAAACATCAACAATGCTTTTTTTTAAAATCTTTTCTTTCAAATCCCTTATTGTTGTTTCCACTTCAGGTAACTCTGGCATAATCTTAAAGAAAAGAAAATAGACTACACATTAAAAAATAATGCAAAACTTACCTGTGTAGTAATAAAATTAAGTTACTTAAGAATGTTTTTTATTTTCTCAACGATTTCTCCTGGCGTAAAATGAGCTTTTATCATATAATCCATCGCTCCTAATTTTAATCCTCTTTCAATTTCTTCTCTCTGTCCCAGATTAGAAAGAATAATCACCGGAATTTGAGCGGTACTGGGATCACTTTTTACTCTTTCAAGTACTTCAAAACCATCCATTCCTGGTAAGATCAAATCCAATAGAACTAAAGCGGGTTTTTCTTCTTTTATTCTTTTTAATCCTTCTTCACCATCCACTGCTTCTATAACTTCATATCCTTCATTTATTAATTTTCTGGAGATTAATTCTCGTAAAAACCTATCGTCTTCAACGATTAAAATTTTTGACATAGTTTACCCAATTATTCTTTTAACCTTTTCTAAAACCTCTTGAGGATCGAATTCAGTTTTTATTAACCAGTCTCTTGCTCCTAATTGTTTTGCCTTATCTAACTCTACAGGTTGTCCAGAATTTGAAATTATAATTACTGGAATTTTTTTCAAATTTTCATCTTTTCTTATTTCTTCCATCACCTCAAACCCACCTTTTTTAGGCATAATGATATCTAACAATACTAAATCTGGTTTTTTCTCCATTGTTCTCAATTTTTCTAATCCCTCCTCTCCATTCCTTGCCACAACAATTTCGTATCCTGCCTGAGAAAGTTTTCTTTCTAACAATTCAATTATTAATTCCTCATCCTCGACTAATAGAATTTTTTTGGGCATAAACTTACCACAATTTTCACGACCTTTAATTACTTTAATTTATTAAGCACTTTAATTTATTAAGCCTCATTATATTTTCATTTTAAAGAATTCTGAAATTTCTTCAAATTTTCCAACTGTTGGAAGGGTGAAATAAAAAGTGGTTCCTTTCCCTTCCTCCGATTCGAACCAAATTTTTCCACCATGAGCATCAATGATATTTTTGGTAATAAAGAGACCTAATCCAGAACCTTCGGTATCTATTTTCATTGCGTTTGAACCTCTAAAAAATTTTGTAAACATCCTTTGTTGTTGATCTTTGGGTATTCCAATCCCAGTATCTTTAACTGAAATTTGTATTTCTTCTCCTTTGTCCTCTAAGGTAATCTCAATTTTCCCATTCGGAACGTTGTAAATGATCGCATTTTCTAAAAGATTTTGGATCGCTAAAGAAATTTTTTCAATATCTACTTTTACTTTCGGTAATTTTGGAGGTTTTTTCAACTCTAATGTTAAATTTTTCTTTTGTATCATTCCCTCATATGATTTGAGCAAAGACTCAATAATAGGCAAAATTTCAGTTGTTTGAGGTTTATAAATATATCTTCCCTCTTCAATTCTTGTCACGTTCAAAAGATCATTAATTAGATTGATGATTCTCTCATTTGATTGATAAGTTTTTTCCAAAAATTCTCTTTGTTCTTTTGTCAGACTTCCTAAATCTCCATCCAGAATCATTTTTAATGTCCATTTGATAGCTGAAAGCGGAGTTCTCAATTGATGAGCAGCTATTGAAACAAATTCGGTTTTCATTTTTTCAATTGCTTTTCCCCTTGTGATATCGTGTAAAATCACCATTTTCCCTAAAATTTTTTTATCTCTTACTATCGGAATTGTAGTAATTTCTAAAATTAGGTTTTCGTTAAGTTCAGCTTCCTGCCTGGATAATTTTTTGATTTCTTTCCCTAACAATTTCGCTACTGGTCTAATTGTGGGGAAGGTCTCTAATTCTCCAACTGATCTACCAATGATGTCTCTTCCCTTAACATCAAAAAAAGCTTCGGCCTGAGGATTGATCAAAGAAAGATTTCCTTCTTTGTCAAATACCAAAATCCCATCTGCGAAATTATTGATAATTGCCAATGTTTGATTTCTTTCTTCTTCCGCTTTCTTTCTAGCCTCTTCCACATCCTCTAAAATATTCATCAAAGCTTTCCTTGCATTTTCAAGTTCTTTAACCTTTTTTTCAATATCTGCGGTTTTTGCAGATTCTCGTATTTTTAATATAAGCTCTTTTTCTCTAAGCCTTTCCAACTCATTTATTTTTGTCTGAAGTTGTTCTTGAAATTTTTTAATTTCTGTTAAATCAAAAAACCCCAAGAAATATCCAATTGTTTCTCCTTCCTCGGTTTTTCTTAATCTTGCATAAACATTCACGGGAATTTCCTTTTTTTCTTTTGTTAAAAGAGTTGCTTCTTTCCCCCTTACTGACCCTTTTCCAAATATTTCTTTGGTTATCTCATCAATATCCTTGCTTTTAAAAAGTTCTTCAATTCCTTTTCCGATGAGTTCTTCCATCTGATACCCTGAGATCTCTTCTAAAGCTGGATTAGCTTCCAAAATTATACCTATGGAACTCACTACACAAATCGGTATTGGAAAAAAATTAAGTAGATCTTTCGCGTAACTCTCGAGTGAGGCTAAGTCCTCCAATAAATACTCTATTTTTCTCTTTTCCTCTTGGAGTCTCTCTGTATTCGTTTTCATATTTTATTAAAAATTTAAAAGATTATCCCACCTTGAAATTATTTTTTACTTAATTTATTCCCATGTCAAAAGAAACTCGTGGTATTCGTCTCCTAAAAAAGGACATTTTGTTTCTTTAGATTCAATTTTGGAGGTTTTAATAATCAATTGGCCAATTCCACAAAAATAGCCCTCCAAATAAGTACACATGATTTTATGAACCTTAAAATCTTTTAATCTTAAAATCGCGTACTTTTTTTCTTCATTTAATTCAACCGGTTCAATTTCGCCAATGGTGTAATGCTTTTTCCATATTTTTGGTGCCTCGGTTGCAAAAACCCTTTGAAGAGAGAAAAAAAACTTTGCTAAAATCTTGATTATTAAAGAACTCTTAGTTGCTACCAGGCCCATTTCTTTAATCGCATCATCGTTTAAATTTAAGACCTCTTTAATTACTAAAAGAGAAAGTATCCTTAACCCAATTGGATAAAAATTCATTGACTTGATTTCTTCATATTTTATTGGATATCCCAACTTTTCTAATTCTTTTTCTACTTTCTCAAGATACTCTTCCCCTTTTTTTCTTAAAACATACTCTCTATCAGTTCTAAACACAACTCCTCTCACTTCTCCTTTAATACCTAATAACTTTTGGACTAATTCTTTTGTTAGTTCTTGGCTCATTGGTTTTTATTTTTTTCCAGACCTTTTTTAAGCCTTTCTATTTCTTTCTTTAATTCTATCATTCTTAATTCTCTTCCGATTGCTATTTGTTGGAATTTTTCTAACTCCTTAATTTTTTCTTCAAGCTCTTTTGTCTTTTCTTTCACTTTTTCATCTAGTGAAAGTACTAATTCGTTCAATTCTTTTGTTCTTGCTTGAACCTTAATCTCTAAAACCAATTTGCTTGTTTCTATTTCTTCAAAGGCTTCTATTAGCCGAAGGGAGTATTTCTTTAAATTATGGGTAAAATAAGAGATTATTCCACAACCTATTCCGATTAAAAGCAGATCAAAAAATGGTTTAAGTACTTCTTTAGCTGGATGAAAGTGAAACAAAAGACCATAATTTAAAAAGGAAAAAAATCCTGCAAAAATAATAAGTTTAGGATCCTTCAACGAGGAAAGAATTACGAAAATCAAAAGATAACCAAAAAGAGTTAGTTTTTCTAAGTCACCAAGAGGACTTCCAAAAGTTAAAATAAGCGTCCACAGAAAAATTAATGAAAAAACGCCAAGGTATTTTCCAAAAGATAAAATAAATTTTTTCTCCACCATTGTTATAAAAGCAGTAAAAAAGAAAAATAGAGGGAAAAATATATAGGAAAAGTATTCTTTCCAACTTAAAAATTCTATTCCAAAAATCTTCAAGAAAGCTTGAGCAAATAAAGAAAAAAGGAGAGCAGCTGAAAGAAAAATTGAGAAAAAACGTAATTTCTTTTCTTCTTCTTCTTGTAGAATAAAATCTTTAAGCGAAGTAATGGGTCTTATAATCTTGTCACAAAATTCGGCAATTTTCTTTCTCCCGTACTCTGAATCTACACCCCATTTCTTTAATCCACTTGAAAGCATAATGTTTGCAATTACTCTCCCTCTTTTTTCTTCAATAATTTTAAAAGTAGTTATTTCTAACAAATAAGCTGAAATGATATATCTTTCAAAATTTGGTATTAATCCAGTAGTACTAAAAAATCCAATTCTTTTATACTCTAATCCCCTTACCTCCCTAAGATATCTTGCCATGGGAAGAGAAAGCCTAGTCCAGTTTGGACTACCGATACAGATCGCATCGTATTTTGACAAATCTTTTATTTTAGGTGGATAAATTTCGCATTCTCCTTTAAATATCCGAATAAAAAACCAACCTAACAAACCATGTTCTTTTGTTGGTTTTACCTTCTCAATATCAACCGAATGTCCCCTTTTCTCAAATTCTTTTTTAATTTCTTGAGCTAGTTTTTCCGTGTTGCCTGTTTTTGAATAATAGGCAATTAATATTCTCATGTTTTCTTTTTATACTTTTCTAATTCTTTTTTCAATCTTTCTACCTCATTTTTCAATTCTAACATTTTTAGCTCTCGACCAACTGTCAATTTATAATATTCTTCTAATTCTATAATTTTTTGTTGGAGTTCTTTCGTCCTTTTTTCAACCTCCTTTTCTAATCGTTCTTGATACCTTAGTATTTCTCCAAGATCTTGCCCAACAAAAACTATCCCAGCTTTGACAAATGAAAAGGTCACCCAAAATGGTAAAAGTTGGCCTTCTTTACTTAAAAAATTTATTTTCCCTTGATATGTCTCTCCTTTTTGTAATTTTTCTAAAATTTCTTTAAACTTTTTCTCTCCACCTACCAAAAAATCGCCTATTTTCTTCCCTAAAATTTCCTCTTCTTTGCATTGTAATTTTTCCAAAATTTTCTCGTTAGTCATTAAGATTGTACCTCCCCGATCTGTAATCAAAGCCATTTCTGTCATTTTTCTAAAAATATTTTCTAAAATTTCTTGAAAATCGAGGAAAAGTCCATATCTTAACACCGCCAATCCGATAAAAACATATCCGAGAGTAAAGAAATAATGACTAAAAGTCGTCCCAACAAACATTCCGTATTTTAAGAGAGGATAAATTACATCCAAAAGAGTACCTAATACTGCGGGTATTGAAAAACCAATAATAAAAAATTTTAATTTATTCTTTTCAGTTATACTTTCTACAGAAATGTATTTTTTCAATAAAAGGATGAAAGAAATTAACAGACAAGAAATAAAAAATAGAGAAAACAAAATATAAAAAATCGGAGGCGTAAATGGCTCAGTCCAAAAAGTATAAATTAAAAAAGACAAAGAAATTAGATAAATTGTTAAAATGAATTCTTTTCTTTGAAAAAATCCTTTCTGTGCTGTGAAGATGATGGAGAAGTGTAAAAAAGTACTTGGTAAAAATGTTATTCCTATCCAGGAAATTTGATTCCAAATCCATCCAATCGAATATCTTTTTATGATTTCTAAATTTTCCTCTAGCAAACCCTGCCCTGGAAAAGGAAAAAAACCAAGAGCTCTTAATCCAGCCACAGAAGCACACCAAATTGTAGCAGTTAAAGTAAGAAAGAAAAAACCTCGGTTTGCGCTTCTTTTTGAATCTTTTAAGAACACATAATACCCTAAAAGGAAATTAAAAATTGCAGAGAATAAATCTAAAATGAAAAACAAATTATAATTCATGTTTAAAAAGTGTATTTGTTTTTATTCCCCCTCTTCCTTTTTTTAACATTCTCTTTTCTTAATTTTACCCAAGATTATTATCACTTTCCAGTTGCGAGAGTTTTTTAATCTAGTTATAGACTAGAAATTTTAATCCATTTTAAAGAATAAACTCAATTGAAAGATTTTTTTATTGGAGGCCCTTTTCTTTGCAAATAATAGGAGTTTTTGTGAATAAATTTTTCTTCTCTCGCAAAAATTAAAATAATGTTTTTTGTTCAAGCCTTTCTATTAATTTTTCCCCTCTTAATTTTATTTCGGGAAGTCTCTTTTTTAAACTACTAAATCCATACTTTTCAAAAATTTTAATAACTTCTTCTTCTTTATACTTTCCCCATCGACATTCGTTTAGATTAAATTCAATTGGTGCATCTTTTTTAATTTGAGTTAATGATCTTGAAAGTAGTGCTTGGTTTTTGTTTTTTAGTAAATTCTCTTTTAATTTAGGATCTAATTCAATAATTTTGTGTTTTTTCTCAATTTCTCTATATAAGTTTTCTACATTTTTAAATTTTATTAAAATTTTAATCGCGGTTTTTTCGCCAAAACCAGGAACTCCTGGAATATTATCAGAAGGATCTCCGATTAGAGCCTTTAAATCTGGAATTTGTTCTGGCTTTAATCCCTGATATTTTTTTTCGACTTCTTTTTCATCGTAGAGAAAGGATTTTTTTATTCCACTCAAAACAAAAACCTTAGTTTCTTTTGAAACTAATTGTAAATTATCTAAATCACCAGAAACAATAATTTTTTCTAATCCTTGAGTCTTTGAAACGATCGTTCCAATTAGATCATCCGCTTCGTATCCCTCTTTTTCAAAAATTGGAATTTTAAAGGCTCCTAAAATCTCTTTTAACTTTGGAATTTGACTTGCTAAGTCTTTTGGGCAAGGGGGCCTTTGGGCTTTATACTCTTTAAATTGGTAATGTCTAAAAGTTTTGGCTGGAAAATCAAAACAAGCACAAATATAAGTTGGTCGAAATTCCTTAATTATCCTAAACAAAACCAATAAAAAACCATAGACAGCATTGATTAACTCTCCTTTTTTAGTGGTTAAAGGAGGAAGGGCATGAAAAACACGATGAAGAATTGAATTTGAATCCAAAATCAACAATCTTTCTGCCATTTTATTAAAATTTTCCTTTTATTTTTACCTAAAAACTCAAATTTTATCTGTAAGGATTTTTTAGGAATTATTCTTTCAATTTTATTTGCCCATTCAATAGCGACAATATTTGTAGGTTTTTTTGTAATCTCCTTGAATCCTAAGCCTAAAATCTCCTTTGGTTTTTCAATCCGATAACAATCAATATGAAAAAAATGGCTAAAGTTTGATGCTCGTTTACTAATTTCAAATTTTTTAACAAGAATAAACGTTGGGCTTAAAACCTTTTCTTTTATTCCCAATCCCTTTGCCAAGCCTTTAACGAAGGTGGTTTTCCCTCCGCCCAGATCTCCTTCTAGGGTAATGACGAATGCTTTGTTCTTTGGTTTTTTTCTCAAAATTTCTTCTCCAATTTTTTTTCCTAATTTTTCTGTTTCTTTTTTATTTTTTGTTATAAAATTTTTCATTGAATTTTGGGGAAATTTAATTTAAACTAAAGATGTTAACTCCATTTTAAAAATTCATGACTAATTTTTCAAAAAAAATTGTTGGGGAAATTCAAATCCCAAAAGAAATTACAGAAAAAAATATAGAAAACGTCCCAACTTTAAAAAAGGAGATAGAAAAAGTAATAAACAAAGAAATAACTGAGATTTTAAATATAATTTTGGGAGGATCAATCAAATTAGGAGCGTCAGATATCCATATTGAACCAAAAGAAAATGAGACAAAGTTAAGAATAAGATTGGATGGGATTTTGCAGGACGTAATAGTTTTTGAAAGAAAAATTTATGAACTATTAAACTCAAGAATAAAACTTTTATCTGGTATGAAGCTTAATGTTTTTGATCGACCTCAAGATGGTAGATTTTCGGTTTCGATGGAAAAATCATTAATTGAAGTTAGAACTTCCACCCTTCCTGCTGAATGGGGAGAATCAATTGTAATGAGAATTTTAAACCCGAAATCTTTAATTTCTTTGGAAGAACTTGGATTAAGAGAAGATCTTTTAAAAGTTTTTAAAAAAGAAATAAAAAAACCTCATGGAATGATTATTGTCACAGGTCCTACCGGTTCTGGTAAAACAACAACTCTCTATGCCATTTTAAAAGAAATTCAAAATCCAGAAATAAAGATAATTACTATTGAAGATCCTATTGAATATCATTTAGAAGGGATAATTCAAACTCAAGTCGACCCTCAAAAAGGATATGATTTTGCCAATGGTTTGAGAGCGATTGTAAGGCAAGATCCGGATGTAATCTTGGTAGGGGAAATAAGAGATTTAGAAACTGCTCAAATTGCAATTCAAGCTGCTTTAACTGGTCATTTAGTATTATCAACTCTTCATACAAATGACGCTGCAGGAACAGTTGCTAGATTAATCGCTCTTGGCGAAAAACCAGTAAATATTGCGCCTGCTTTAAATATGGCAGTAGCTCAAAGATTAGTAAGAAAAGTTTGCCCAAAATGCTCCCAATTGATAGGACCTACGAAGGAAGAACAAGAAAAAATAGAAAAGAGTTTAAGAAATACAAATTTTAAAATCCCAGAAAATTTAAAAATAAAAAAACCAAAAGGATGTGAACACTGTAACTTTACTGGTTATCGAGGAAGAATCGGAATCTACGAAGCATTTTTAGTTGATGATGAAATGGAAAAATTTATATTAACTGCTCCTTCTATCGTCGCACTAAAAGAAATGGCTCAGAAAAAAGGAATGATAACCATGTTTCAAGATGGAATGATAAAAGTAATTAATGGAATAACAACGATAGAAGAAGTTGAGAGGGTAGTAACAGAATAAAAAAACCGAGGCCAAAAAGTAAGGTAAGACCTTTACTAGCCGGAATTTCTCCGAGGATCGACCCAGAAAAATCCAGGTGGTCCGACACTAAGAGAAATTCCTTGGCCTCGGTATCATTATTTTAGCAAAATATAAAAATTTGTCAAGAGTAATTGAATAGAAATTCGATAGAAATACAATTGAAATTTAATAGAAATTTAGTTAAATTTAAAACATGAGCGGGCATTCTCATGCAAAAACTGTAAGGAAGAAAAAAGAAGCTGACGCCAAAAAAAGAGGGCAAATTTTTGCTAAAATGGCAAGATTAATTCAGGTTGCGGTAAGACAGGGAGGGCCAAATCCTGATACTAATTCACGATTAAGAATGGCGATTGAGTTAGCAAAATCTTACAATGTTCCCTCTGAAAATATAGAGAGAGCGATAAAAAGAGCAAGTGGAGAAATCGAAGGTGAAAAATTAGAGGAAATTTCATTTGAAGTTCTTGGGCCAGGGGGGGTAGCAATGATTATTGAGGGAATAACTGATAATAAAAATCGGGCTTTAACTGAAATAAAACAAGTTCTCTCAAGGTTTAATGCAAAATTGGCAAATGAAGGATCGCTTAAATGGATGTTTGAAAGAAAGGCTCCATCAATTTTTCTGCCAATACTTTTGTAAGTTTTTCTCCCATATTTTATTTTTCACTCTTTTCCCCCAATTTTTCTCTTAATCTCTTAACTTCTTCTTTTAACTCTATCATTCTTAGTTCCCGACCCACTGCTAACCTTTGAAATTTTTCTAATTCTTCCACCTTTTCTTGGAGTTCTTTTGTCCTTTCTTTTACCCTCTCCTCAAGTTCGGCTTTCATTTTTGCTAACTCTTCATTTAATTTTTGAAGTTCTCGGTTGGCTGCCTCGAGTTCGATAAGGGTAAGAGTGAATCCTTCAGCTCCGTACCCTGATTTTATCCCTACTTCAGCCTCTGCTTTTTTTAATAAAAATTGTAAATGTTCTATCGTCGCGTCTTTTCTTAACAACTCTTCTTTCAATTTTTTTATTTCTTTTTCTAATTCTTTTATTTTTTCTTTTAACTCTTCTTTTGACTGATTTTTTTTCTTATTCATGGTATTATCCGGTTACTAACTTTTTTCTAGTTTTTCTTTATTCTTTTGTTTTTCTTCAACATCCGGTTTTTCCTCGGGTGGCTTATAATAAATGTATTTTGGAGGTGGAGGAATTCTAGCAAATCCTTCTCTTGTTATTTCTTCAACCCTATGAATTGTAGTCCTTACTTTCCTGGCTAGTTTTACTTTATCAACAATTAATTTGGCAGTTTTGGGATTTTTTTCTAAAAACTCACTTAGTTTCTCCTCCAAAAACTCTCGAATTGGCCTTTCTACTTCTCTGTTGTCAAGATAGGTTTTTTCAATCCCAGAGTAGCGAGGTTGAGGTAAGAAAACATTAAGAATCGCTCCTACTCCCTCTTCGATATCTATTCTCTCAGGCATCAATTCAGTCGGCTCTAAAAGGTTATGTTTTTTAATATAGTTTTGAATAGCGTTAGTTAAAGCTGCCCTAAATCCCTCTAAATGAGCTCCTCCTTCGAAAGTGCGTATAGTATTGGCAAATGAAATAATATTCTTATCATAGTATCGAGAAAAATATTGAATTACTGCTTCGATTTTAATATTCTCTCTTTCGCCCTCGATATAAATTGGTGGTGAAAAAAGTGGTAATCTTGTTGTAAATAAATAGTTCAAATAAGCCACTATTCCCACTGGTGAATAAAAAACTTCCTCTTTCTTATTTTTCAAGTCCCGGAGCGTTATTTTTAGATTTTTAATTAAATAACTTGCTTCTCTCAAATAAGAGGCGATAATATCGTATTCTGGTTCAATGTCTTCAAAGATTTCTCTGTCAGGTAAAAAAGTTATTTTAGTACCAGTCTTTTCATAAGATTTGTCTTCAATCTTCGGAGGACTCTTTGGTTTCCCCCTTTCGTATCTTTGAAAGAAAACTTTCCCATCTCTTTTTACTTCAATCTCTAACCATTCAGATAAGGCATTAACAACCGCCAGGCTGACACCATAAGTGCCGCGGGAGACTTTATAAGCAGTCCCGCCAAATTTTGCGCCGGTGAAGAGGGTGGTTAAAATGACTTCGACTGCCGTTTTTCCGGTATCCTTGAAGGGTTTGATAGGAATCCCTCTACCGTCATCCTCGACTGTTATGGAGTTATCGGGGTGCAAAGTAACTTCGATATTTTTGCAATAACCAGCTAACGCCTCATCAATGCTATTTGAAACTAATTCAAAGACTAAAAAACGCAAACCACGCCTGGAGGTTGTGCCAATATATAAGGTTGGTCGTTTTCTAATTGCTTCGATAGTCCCCAAAGCTTCAACTTGGGGAACATCATATTCTCCTGGTTGTTGAAGATTGAACATAAAATCAAACCTTCCTCTAAAATTCTATCCTGATACCTTTTTTTCTATTACTTTTATCTTATAATCCACCCACCGTCGATATTTAATATCAACCCATGACAATAACTCGAAGCATCAGAGGCCAACCATAAAACTGCCTGAGCTATTTCTTCTGGTTCAGCAAAACGACCGGCTGGAATGTTTGCTAACAAACCTTTTTTAACCATTTCGTCTGCCATAAGTTCCTTCACCATCGGAGTTTTAGTAAACCCTGGCGCAACCGCGTTAACATTGATACCCTTTGCTGCATAATCATAAGCTAAAGCCTTTGTTAACATATTCACTGCTGCCTTCGATGCACAATAAGGAGCTGATCCAGGAAAAGCAACCTCTCCTCCGCAGGAAGAAATATTAATAATTTTACCCTTACCCTGCTTAAGCATATAAGGTATTACTTCTCTACACATTAGAAATATTGCTTTAACATTAGTGTTAAAAATTCTATCCCACTCTTCTTCGGTTGTCTCGGTAATTGGATGGGTTAATAAAATTCCAGCATTATTCACTAAAATATCAATTTTTTTGTACTTCCTTATCGTTTCCTCAACAACCCTTTTTACATCTTCGGCTTTAGACACATCAGCTACTACTACCATCCCTTCTCCTCTTTGAGCCTGCACTTGACGAAGGGTCTCTTCTGCTCCCTCTTTATTTATGTCAACTATAACCACTTTTGCCCCTTCCTTAACAAACAAAAGTGCATCAGCTCGTCCCATTCCAGAACCAGCCCCGGTAATAATTGCTACTTTATCTTCTAAAAGCATATTTTGGAATTTATTAATGTTGCCTTAATTTTCGACCTTTGTTCTTTAAATTTAACAAGTTTTTTTAGATTTAACAAGAAATTTTTCAAGTTTCTTTCAATCTCTTAATCTCTTAATCTCTTTTTTAATTTTACCACTTTTTAGTTCTTACGTCACAATCATTTTTTAAAATTTTCTAGCCCTGTATTTCTTATAAATCTCTTTTATCCTTTCTTTTATTATCTCTCTTTTGTGCCTCAACTAGCTCTTAATTTTCTATTTCTTGTTTGAAATTTTATTCTAGCTCGGTAATTCCTTTTTTTACATTTCCAAGTAAAAAGACTTATTCCAATTCAAAAAAATAAAAAGTTGAAAACAAGAACTACAGATGAAGTTTGTATTAAGAATTTAAGTGGAGTGAATTTGGGAGATCGTAAAAGAAGTTAAGTTAAAGTATTAAATAAAGTGTTGCAAAAAATTAATTATTCTTCCAAAAATTTTAGAAAGAATAATGTTTCCTAACAATTTGATACTTCTTGCATCACAAACAATTAAGGTAAGGAAAATTAAACATAATTTGGTCAAGAGAAGATGTAGATCGTAGCCTAAAAATTACATCTCCTAAAAGGTTAGGTTGGATTAGCGAAATATCTTTATTTGAAACACCTTAATTTTTTGATTCTCTAACAAAGACTAAAATAAGGTTTTTTGTTCAACTTTCTCTAGCGAGGTTTTCTTTTTTAACTTTATCTCGGGAAGTCTCTTTATCAAGCTATTAAACTCGCACTTCTCAAAAATTTTAACTACTTCCTCCTCTTTATACTTACCCCATCGGTATTCATTTATATTAAATTCGATCGGTACATTTTTTTTGATTTGGGTTAGTAATTTTGAAAAAAAGATTTGATCTTTGTGTTTTAATAAATTTTCTTTTAACTTTAAATCTACCCCAACAATTTTTTGATTTTTTTCAATCTTTCTGTACAGATTTTCCAAATTTTCAAATTTCACTAAAAGTTTAAGAGCAGTTTTTTCGCCAAAACCAGGAACTCCTGGAATATTATCAGAAGGATCTCCGATTAGAGCCTTTAAATCTGGAATTTGTTCTGGCTTTAATCCCTGATATTTTTTTTCGACTTCTTTTTCATCGTAGAGAAAGGATTTTTTTATTCCACTCAAAACAAAAACCTTAGTTTCTTTTGAAACTAATTGTAAATTATCTAAATCACCAGAAACAATAATTTTTTCTAATCCTTGAGTCTTTGAAACGATCGTTCCAATTAGATCATCCGCTTCGTATCCCTCTTTTTCAAAAATTGGAATTTTAAAGGCTCCTAAAATCTCTTTTAACTTTGGAATTTGACTTGCTAAGTCTTTTGGGCAAGGGGGCCTTTGGGCTTTATACTCTTTAAATTGGTAATGTCTAAAAGTTTTGGCTGGAAAATCAAAACAAGCACAAATATAAGTTGGTCGAAATTCCTTAATTATCCTAAACAAAACCAATAAAAAACCATAGACAGCATTGATTAACTCTCCTTTTTTAGTGGTTAAAGGAGGAAGGGCATGAAAAACACGATGAAGAATTGAATTTGAATCCAAAATCAACAATCTTTCTGCCATTTTATTAAAATTTTCCTTTTATTTTTACCTAAAAACTCAAATTTTATCTGTAAGGATTTTTTAGGAATTATTCTTTCAATTTTATTTGCCCATTCAATAGCGACAATATTTGTAGGTTTTTTTGTAATCTCCTTGAATCCTAAGCCTAAAATCTCCTTTGGTTTTTCAATCCGATAACAATCAATATGAAAAAAATGGCTAAAGTTTGATGCTCGTTTACTAATTTCAAATTTTTTAACAAGAATAAACGTTGGGCTTAAAACCTTTTCTTTTATTCCCAATCCCTTTGCCAAGCCTTTAACGAAGGTGGTTTTCCCTCCGCCCAGATCTCCTTCTAGGGTAATGACGAATGCTTTGTTCTTTGGTTTTTTTCTCAAAATTTCTTCTCCAATTTTTTTTCCTAATTTTTCTGTTTCTTTTTTATTTTTTGTTATAAAATTTTTCATTGAATTTTGGGGAAATTTAATTTAAACTAAAGATGTTAACTCCATTTTAAAAATTCATGACTAATTTTTCAAAAAAAATTGTTGGGGAAATTCAAATCCCAAAAGAAATTACAGAAAAAAATATAGAAAACGTCCCAACTTTAAAAAAGGAGATAGAAAAAGTAATAAACAAAGAAATAACTGAGATTTTAAATATAATTTTGGGAGGATCAATCAAATTAGGAGCGTCAGATATCCATATTGAACCAAAAGAAAATGAGACAAAGTTAAGAATAAGATTGGATGGGATTTTGCAGGACGTAATAGTTTTTGAAAGAAAAATTTATGAACTATTAAACTCAAGAATAAAACTTTTATCTGGTATGAAGCTTAATGTTTTTGATCGACCTCAAGATGGTAGATTTTCGGTTTCGATGGAAAAATCATTAATTGAAGTTAGAACTTCCACCCTTCCTGCTGAATGGGGAGAATCAATTGTAATGAGAATTTTAAACCCGAAATCTTTAATTTCTTTGGAAGAACTTGGATTAAGAGAAGATCTTTTAAAAGTTTTTAAAAAAGAAATAAAAAAACCTCATGGAATGATTATTGTCACAGGTCCTACCGGTTCTGGTAAAACAACAACTCTCTATGCCATTTTAAAAGAAATTCAAAATCCAGAAATAAAGATAATTACTATTGAAGATCCTATTGAATATCATTTAGAAGGGATAATTCAAACTCAAGTCGACCCTCAAAAAGGATATGATTTTGCCAATGGTTTGAGAGCGATTGTAAGGCAAGATCCGGATGTAATCTTGGTAGGGGAAATAAGAGATTTAGAAACTGCTCAAATTGCAATTCAAGCTGCTTTAACTGGTCATTTAGTATTATCAACTCTTCATACAAATGACGCTGCAGGAACAGTTGCTAGATTAATCGCTCTTGGCGAAAAACCAGTAAATATTGCGCCTGCTTTAAATATGGCAGTAGCTCAAAGATTAGTAAGAAAAGTTTGCCCAAAATGCTCCCAATTGATAGGACCTACGAAGGAAGAACAAGAAAAAATAGAAAAGAGTTTAAGAAATACAAATTTTAAAATCCCAGAAAATTTAAAAATAAAAAAACCAAAAGGATGTGAACACTGTAACTTTACTGGTTATCGAGGAAGAATCGGAATCTACGAAGCATTTTTAGTTGATGATGAAATGGAAAAATTTATATTAACTGCTCCTTCTATCGTCGCACTAAAAGAAATGGCTCAGAAAAAAGGAATGATAACCATGTTTCAAGATGGAATGATAAAAGTAATTAATGGAATAACAACGATAGAAGAAGTTGAGAGGGTAGTAACAGAATAAAAAAACCGAGGCCAAAAAGTAAGGTAAGACCTTTACTAGCCGGAATTTCTCCGAGGATCGACCCAGAAAAATCCAGGTGGTCCGACACTAAGAGAAATTCCTTGGCCTCGGTATCATTATTTTAGCAAAATATAAAAATTTGTCAAGAGTAATTGAATAGAAATTCGATAGAAATACAATTGAAATTTAATAGAAATTTAGTTAAATTTAAAACATGAGCGGGCATTCTCATGCAAAAACTGTAAGGAAGAAAAAAGAAGCTGACGCCAAAAAAAGAGGGCAAATTTTTGCTAAAATGGCAAGATTAATTCAGGTTGCGGTAAGACAGGGAGGGCCAAATCCTGATACTAATTCACGATTAAGAATGGCGATTGAGTTAGCAAAATCTTACAATGTTCCCTCTGAAAATATAGAGAGAGCGATAAAAAGAGCAAGTGGAGAAATCGAAGGTGAAAAATTAGAGGAAATTTCATTTGAAGTTCTTGGGCCAGGGGGGGTAGCAATGATTATTGAGGGAATAACTGATAATAAAAATCGGGCTTTAACTGAAATAAAACAAGTTCTCTCAAGGTTTAATGCAAAATTGGCAAATGAAGGATCGCTTAAATGGATGTTTGAAAGAAAGGGGTGTATTACAGTAAATTTAAAAGATCAAGATCCAAATTTAAAAAAGGATGATTTAGAGCTGATTGCCATAGATGCGGGAGCGGAAGATTTTTATTGGTACAATGATAGCTTAGATATTTATTGTGAATTAAAAGATATTGAAAAAGTAAAGGAGAGGTTAACAGCAAAGGGAGTTAAAATTGAATCTGCCACCTTAGATTGGAAACCAAAAGAATTAATAGATTTGGATGAAAAAAAGAAAGAGGAGTGCTTAAAATTATTCGAGGCCCTCGATGAATTAGACTCAGTCCAGGAAATTTTTTCAAATCTTAAAGTTTAACTCTTCTTGACAGAATTTTTGATCAAATTATAATTTTTTTTAGATTTTTTAAAGGTCGTGTTGTAAAAGGTTTAAAAATATGTTGTTCGAAGAAGAATTGGAAGAAGAAATTGAAGAAGAAGAAATTGAAGAATAAAGACTACACCCCTCCTTTGGAGGGGTATATTTTTGACCATGCATTTTTTAACCCAACCTATAAAAAAAATAATTTTATTGCTTTTTAAATTTTCTTTTTTGGTATTTTTTATTTCCTTTTCTATTTTATTTTTTTTATTCCTTTTCTATCTAAAAGATTTGCCACGACCGGAAGTTTTTATTGAAAGAGAAATCCCTCAATCAACAAAGATTTATGATAGAACCGGAAAAATTTTACTTTATGAAATATATGGAGAAGAAAAAAGAACTTACGTTTCGCTCTCTCAAATCCCAAAACATTTAAGAGACGCTGTAATTTGTGCGGAGGACTCGAATTTTTATCACCATTTTGGAGTAGACCCTAAAGCATTAATCCGAGCTATTCTTTCTGATTTAAAAATTTTAAAACCGGTTTATGGGGCTTCAACTATCCCTCAACAACTTATTCGGTCAACTTTTTTATCTTTGGAAAAAACCCCAGAAAGAAAAACCAAGGAAATAATTTTAGCAATCGAACTAGATCGAAGATATTCAAAAGATCAAATTTTGGAATGGTATTTAAATCAAGTTCCTTTTGGTCAGAATGCTTATGGAGTAGAAGCTGCCGCCCAAACTTATTTTGGAAAACATGTTTGGGAAATAGATTTAGCAGAGTCAGCTATTTTAGCAGCTTTGATTAAAGCACCTTATGCGCTTTCACCTTACGAGAATAATTCAAAAGAAAAACTTTTGGCAAGAAAAAATTACATTTTAGACAAAATGGCAAAGGATGGGTATATCTCAAAAGAAGAAGCAGAAGAAGCAAAAAAGAAGGAGATTTTTTTTAAAGAAAAGAAAGTTGAACTTTTAGCTCCGTACTTTAGTCTTTGGGTAAAAAGTATTTTAGAAAAAGAATATGGAAAAGATCATTTATTAATTAGCGGTTGGAAGGTGTATACTTCTTTAGATTATGAAATCCAAAAGATTGCGGAGGAGGAAGTAAGGGAAGGAATAAAAAGAAATAAACAATACAATGCTCACAATGCTGCGTTGGTGGCGATTTCTCCTAAAACGGGGGAGGTGTTAGCGATGACGGTTGGAACAGGAAACTATTATGAAAATCCTTATCCTGAAGGATGTAATCCAGGAATTAATTGCCTTTTTGACCCAAAATTTAATATTGCAGTAGGAACCAAAAAAGCGCCAGGAAGACAACCAGGATCTGCTTTTAAACCATTTATTTATGCAACTGCTTTTAAAAAAGGTTATAATGATAAATTTTTGGTATTGGATTCGCCCACAAACTTTGGTGTTTGGGGAGGAAAAGAATACATTCCTCAAAACTATGATGGACAGTTTAGAGGTTTGGTAACTTTAAGATCTGCCTTAGCTCAATCTCTTAATATTCCTTCAATAAAGCTCTTGTATGCTATTGGTTTAAACGAAAAGATTGAAATTTTAGAAATTTCAAATTTTAGAGGAAAAGAAAAAATTCTCTTGGAAGGATTGAAAGAGAGTTTAAAAACCGCTAAAGATCTTGGAATTACTACCTTAACTAAGGATATCTCAAATTACGGTCCATCTATTGTTTTAGGAGGGGGAGAAGTAACTCCGTTGGAAATGGCTTATGCATATTCTGTTTTTGCAAATGGTGGCTTAAAGGCTCCTCTTTCTCCAATCTTAAAAATTGAAGATTCAAAGGGAAATATAATTTTTGAAAAGAAAAATGATCAAATTCGAGTTTTAGATGAAAAAGTGTCTCAATTAATTACAGATATTCTTTCAGATAACGAGGCTAGAGCACCAATGTTTGGGTTAAGATCTCATTTATATTTCGATAAATATAAAGTGGCAGCGAAAACAGGAACTACCGATAATTTCAAAGATTGTTGGACTGTTGGTTATACACCAGAAATCTCAGTAAGTGTTTGGGTTGGAAATAATAATAATGCTCCGATGATAAAAAATCAACCTGCAGCAACTATTGCAGGACCAATTTTTCATTCTTTTTTAGAAAGAGTTCTACCAAAACTCACGTCGATTTAATCGGCATTAAAATATAGAAAAATTCTTCAGATGGTTTTAAAATAGCTGGTCCATCAGGTTCTGTGAAAAGAAAATCAAACTCTTTTTCATCGATTGAGGATATCCCTTCAATTAAAAATCTGTAATTAAAAGATATTGAAATATTTTCTCCTTCAATTACTGCTGGAATTTGACTTTTAAATTCTCCAAAATCTGGATTTTCACTTAAAATTCCAATTTTTGAGCTCTTTTTATTAATTTCTAATTTTACTTCGTTTATTTTTCCACTAAATAAGCTAGCAGTTTTAATTTGAGATAAAAACTCGTCCTTATTTACACGGACCTTTGTTTTAAATTTTTTCGGAATTATCTCTTGATAATTAGGGTATTCACCCTCAATTAATCTTGAAGTAAATAATATTTTTGGGTGTGGTGATTCTTTTGCTAAACTTTCAATGAATATTTGGTTTGGAGTTAAGTAAAAATTTATTTCCTCATCTTCTTTTCGAAAAATTCCTATTATTTCTTTAGCTGCATTTTGAGGTAAAATTAGAGAATAAATTTTATTTTGTTTAGTTGATAATTTAATTTTCTTTTCTGCTAACCTAAAACTATCAGTTGCCACTAATTTTAATACATCACCCTCGAATAAAAAATAAATTCCAGAAATTTCGGGTCTTCCTAAAGAGGGGGATGGGATGTTTATTATTTGGCTTAATGCGCTACAAAGTTTTTCACTTGGAACAGGAATTTTTTCTAAAGAATCTTTCTGAGGAATAAGAGGAAATTCTTCTGGGTTTACCCCTTTAATTTTTAAGGAAACGTTTTCGTCGTTTATTTTTAAAATATTATCTTCAGATGATAGAATAATAGTTTCTTCTTTAAGATGAGTTATTACATTTGAAAAAAGTTTAGCATCAACACAAATTTTTCCATGCTCTTCTACTTTTGCTAATCCCCACCAAATAATTCCAGATTCTAAATTTGTAGCAGAAATTTTTAAAAAGTTTTTTTCAGTTTCAATTAGACAAGTTGAAAGAATGGGTAAAGAAACTTTTTTTAATGAAATTTTTGTTACAATTTCCAATCCTTTAACTAAATTGTCTTTTAAAATTTTTATTTTCATTGTTGTAGTTTTATTTTAACTTAATTTTTAATCTAAAAAAACTGAGAATCTTTGTGGAAAAAATGTAAATTATTTCAGGAAAAAATTCTTTCATAAATTTCCTTCAACTCTTCCACTAATTCTTCATTAGTTTTTAAACTATTTTCAACCTTGTTATATGCATGAATTGCAGTAGTATGATCTTTCCCCCCAAATTTACGTCCAATAAAAGGAAAAGAACATTTTAATTCTTTCCTTAAAAGATACATTGCAATTTGTCTAGGTTTTACATACTCTTTTCTTCTTGAGTTTGAAAGCAAATCTTTCTCTGAAATTTCGTAAAATTCAGCAACTGTTTTAATTATTTTTTTAACACTAGAAATTTTATTAAAAGGAGAAATTAAATTTTTCAAAAGCATCTTTGCGGTTTGGAAATCTGGTACCTTTTTATTTAATTTTTGGTAAGTTACAAGAATATTTAAAGCTCCCTCTAGTTCTCGAATATTCTTTTTTATATTTGTAGCAATATAATTCAAAATTTCATCAGAAAAACTTACCCCTCTTTCTTCAACCTTTGCTTTTAATATAGCTAATCTGGTTTCAAAATCAGGTAAAGAAATATCCGCAATTATTCCTCCTTCAAACCTCGATCTTAATCTTTCAGCTAAAGCGGGAATTGCCTTTGGGGGTCTATCAGACGAAATAACTATTTGTTTATTTTTTTCATAAAGAGTATTAAAAATGTAAAAAAATTCTTCTTGGGTTTTTTCTTTTCCAGATAAAAACTGGATATCATCGATTAACAAAACATCAAAATTCTGATAGAAGGTTTTTAAATCTTCGATTTGGTGATTTTTAATTGCTAAAATTACATCCGATACGAATTTTTCACAAGGTACATACCTTACCTTCTTTTTTGGTAAATTTTTAATAATCTCATTCCCAATTGCTTGAAGAAGATGAGTTTTTCCCAAACCTACACCTCCGTAAACAAAGAAGGGATTGTAAACTTGTCCTGGGTTTTTTACCACTGCCATTGCAGCAGCATATGCCAATTCGTTAAAAGATCCAACTACGAAATTTGAAAAAGTATACCTCGGATTTAAATTAGTTTTTTTGTCAATTTCTAACTCTTGAAAAGTTAATTGACCAATAGATAATAGTTCTCTAGGTTTTTTTTCAATCACTTTTAAACCTCCTTTTTCTATTTGATAAGATACCTCTTTAGTTTCTGGCACTAAATTTTTTAAAATTTTTAAAATCGTTTTATTATATTTTTGTTGAAGCCACTCTTTAACAAAAGAATTTGGGACAGAAATTACAACTTTCCCATCTTCAATAGATGAAATTTTAGTATTTTGGAACCAAGTAGCAAAATTAGCGGGAGAGGTCATTAGTTGAATTTGAGCTAAAACTGATTGCCAAATTTCTTCCTTTTCCATAATTTTATTATACTCCAAATAGATGATGTCAAAAATCCGAAAAAACTAGAAATACTGTTAATAACTTGTGAATATTTTGTGAATTGACTAAAAAACAAAAAAAATATAAGATAAAAGAATGTCAATAACTTATCAACCAAACAAAAGAAAACGAAAAAAAACTCATGGATTCCTCGCGAGAAAAAAAAGAAAGGGGAAGATTTTAAAAAGAAGAAGAAAAAAAGGAAGATGGCAACTTACCCCCTAAAAAAATATAGGTTAAGAGGAAAAGAATTTAATGAAGTTTTGAAAAAAGGGCAAAGTTTTAGAATAGACGATCTTCTTTTAAAACTACTTCAAAAAGAAAAAAATAAAAAAATTGGATTTTTAATAAGAAAAAAAATTTTAAAAAAAGCAGTTCAAAGAAATAAACTGAAAAGAAAATTAAGAGAGTTAGCCAGAGAAAAAATAGAACATATAAAAGAAGGAATAAGAATCATTTTCATTCCTTTACCGGGTTTCGAAAAGAAAGATCAAGGAGAAATTAAGATGATTTTTAATAGTTTGCTAAAAAAAGCCAAAATTTTAAAAAATGAACCCAATTGTTGATATTTACAATTTAGTTTTTTTTCAACCTGTTTATTATGGGCTTTTATTACTCTATAAATACTTAAAAGACTTTGGTCTCTCAGTAGTAGTATTGACAGTAATCATTAAGCTGATTCTTTTTCCTTTAGATTATAAAAATTCAAAAGAACAAGAAAAATTTTTAAAAATTAAAAAGGCAATCGAGCAAATAGGAAAAAAACTAAACGGAGAGCAAAAAGTAAAAGAAATAGCAGCAATTTACCAAAAAGAAAAAATTAACCCTTTTTTTAGTTTAATTTCTTTAATTATCCAGCTTCCTATTTTAGTAGCTCTTTATCAAGTTTTTTTAAAAAGTACAAATCAAATTAATCCATTTTTTTTCGGTGTTTTAAATCTTTCGGTGCCAAATCCTATCTTGGCTAGTGTGGCTATTTGTTTTCAAATTTTTTATTTATGGTTGAGCGCGAGAATGAATAAAGAAATTTCGCCTTTAAAAAATCCAATTACCCTTCTTTTAATCCCTTTCACTTTAATCATTTTAATTAAATTACCCTCCGTGATTTCGCTTTATTTCACAGTTACCTATCTCCTTTTAATAGTGCAAAAATATTTTTTCCATGTCTGAAGAAATAATTAAAAAAATTGAAAAAAAAGTAAAGGAATTTTTTGGAAAGATGGGGTACGAAATAGAGCTAAAAATTTCAAAAAAAGATAATATTTTTAAAATTGATATTCAAACGAAAGATTTTACAGATCTAATAGGTGAAAAAGGAAAAACTTTATCTGAAATTCAACACATTTTGAATGCAATTTTAAAAAAAGAAATAAAAGAAGAGTTTTATCTTGATTTAGATATTGGAGGATATAAAGAAAGAAAGATTAAATATTTAAAAGAATTAGCTAAATCAGTTGCGGATGAAGTTGCTTTAACAAAAAAAGAAAAAATTTTAGAACCAATGCCAGCTTATGAAAGAAGAGTTATTCATTTAGAACTAGCCTCGAGGCCAGATGTGACTACAGAAAGTATTGGAAGAGAGCCAAAGAGAAGAGTGGTAATTAAACCTTATCCATAAATTACTTATTTTCCAACCGCTCCAACTAAATTTGCGATTATTTCCGCAAGCGCAATGATTACAAGACCGAAAATTGCTGCATAGATTCGGTCTTTAGCGTTTGAAATTTGTGATGGATTTCCACCTGATGTCATCCATAAAAAACCTCCAATGACAATCATTAAAACCGCACCAGCAATAGCAATATTTCTGATTAAATCACCAATTTCTTCTAAAACACCAATTCCACTTGTTGTGGTCGCTCCGCTTGCGGTAAAAGCTGAAAAAGAAAAATAAGTCAAAAAAAAGAAAAGGAAAATTTTTTTCATAAAAGTCTATATTATCCTATACCTTTTTCCATTTTTATTTTCAAGATTTGTTCAGGAGAACTTGTTACTATTTGATCTTCAGTGTACGAAGCAACAACTTTCATTAAAACATGTTTTTGACCTGCAAAAATTATTCCTTCACCAACCTCTGTTTCTAACAAAAGATATTTTTCTTCATCAGTTAAGTTGAAGGTTTTCTGGACAATATCAATAGTTGCTGGAGATTGTTTAAAAAGAACAACAATTGAAGAGTTAGTAATAATTGGCTGTCCATAGGCAGATTTCATAAAATCTCCTACATCTTGGGTAATAGTTGTGACTCCCAACCAATATTTTCTGCATCTTTTTACCATTCCGTACAAGAACGATGCTCCATCTTCTTCTTTCATTATCCACCAAGCTTCATCAACTATTAAAATCCTCTTTTTTAATTCAGATCTTACTTTATTCCAAATGTACCTCATAATGATAAAACTTGCGATTGGCCTCAATTCATCTTCCATATCTCTTATTCCAAAAACGACTAATGGTTTATCTAATTCTACATTGGTTCTTTGATTAAAGAATTGGGCAAAAGTTCCTTTTGTAAATCTTCTTATTCTTCTAACTAAAGACTCAGCCCCCTCCATTCCTTCTAATACTTTTTCTAAATCTTCCATAATTGGTATTCTTTCCTTCCAGAATTTTGGATTGGTGTGAGGGGTAATATCCTTCGCTGCATAAGTTTCAGTTATTGCCTTATCCATAATTGAATCTTCTTCTGGGGTTAGTCCACCGAGCATCATTCTCATTAAACCAACAAGGTTAATTACATTCGATCTTAGCACATCTCCTGGACTTTCATCTTCTCTTGGAGTTGGCAAATCAAAGGGATTAATATGGTGAGGGGACCCCAAAGAGATATTCAAAAACGATCCTCCAACTGCCTCAGCCAACATTTTGTATTCATTTTCAGGATCGATAACTATCACATCAATTCCTTGCATTAAAGATCTCAAAATTTGTAACTTCACATAATAAGATTTTCCAGAACCTGAAGTACCAAAGACTACTTCATTTGCATTTTGCATAGAAAACCGGTCAAAAAGAATTAAAGAATTGTTATGGCGGTTGAGTCCATACAAAATTCCTCTATTAGAACTTAGGTCTAAAGAGACAAACGGGAAGATTGTCGAAAGAGGAGCTGTGTTCATTGGAGTTAAAACCTGAATCTGGTCTAATCCATATGGGATACTAGAATGAAATCCTTCTTTTTGCCTGAAAGTTGCAGGCTTTATATAAATAAGTTTTGATTCAAAAATAGACCTTAAAACATTTTCAATTTCTTTCAATTCTTTTTCGGAATTTCCATACACATTCAAATAGATTCCAACTTTAAACATCTTTTCTTGAGCGGTAATTAATTTATCCCTTAACTCTTCTAAATCCCTATAGGCTATTTCTAATTGCGGATCTCTAATCAATCCTTTCTCTTCTTTTTCGTGAATTTCAGCTAAAATTTCAGTTAGTCTTTTTCTAATTTGTTTTAAAATCATCTCTGAGGAAAATGGATAAATATGAATGCCGATGTCGAAAGGAACATCAAGGTTTATTATCGAAGAAAGCCAGGCGGTGCTTAAATACCTTGGATAAGAAAAGAGAAAATAAGATTTAGAAAATCTTTTCCCAATTCTTAAAAAGTTACTCCCCAAATAAATTGAAGAAGGAGCAACTATATCCTTTGTTGTAATTTCTTCTCTCTCAAAAATCTTTTCAACTTCTATATCCTTTTTAATATCCTTTTTGGAAAACAAAAATGGAATTTTCATGAAATTATTTCTGGAGGAATTTCAGGATAGTAGCCGACTTCAGCTTCTTCGGGATGATAGATTGACCAGAAAAGCTCGATTAACTCCTGAGTATTAAGAGGAGCGCAAAAAAGCCCACAATTTCGCAAACCATGAGCAACAAATTCCAATCTTTGCCAAAGTTGAGTTTTCGCTCTTTCAAACTCCTCATCGCTTAAATCTCGAGTTTTTCTTTTAGCACTCGGTATTAGTACCGGAAAGAAGGGAACCACAACGTAAAAATTTTTATTCATAATAAAACCACTTCCAACTAAACTTTTTATAAAATCTATGTAAGATCGAGTTTGAATTTTTAAAAGTTCGTTTGGCTGTTTTCTTTCTAATTCCTCCAACTCTTCTAAGTAACCAGTTAAGTTTAATCTTCTTGATTGAACGTAAATTTGAATTTGGAAATCTAAAGAATTTAAAAAATTTTGAAATTGATAAATTATTGCGTTTTGTTCTTCTTCAGATTTCAAGGAAAAATTTAAAGAAGAAACAGCTAAAACTCCTCTCAATGATTTATCTTTCAAGATTAAAACTCCCTCTTTAATTTCTTCTATTTCTAAAAATTGTTGAGTAGTTAATTGTGGCATTTATTTTTTTGTTTCAAGATTTTCAATTAAATTTCTCAACGCTCCTTCTTTTTTAAGTTTTATTTTTTCTCCGCCCATTTTTTTTATTTCCATTTCTCCCACAAATAAAGTCTGGGTTCTTTTTTTTCCCCATAAAATTACCTTTGGCGAAAAAAGAAACTTTAGCTGTGCCAGAATATAAGCATAAAGAGGAAGCTCTTCTTTTTTCATAGCAATTAAAAATATTGCAATTACAAAACATGAAAAAGAAACTGGAAAAGCGATTGAGCGAGGAAGGGAAGTATAAAGTAAAAGACAAATCATTCCAATTGTTAAAGCATAAATTAATTGTTTAAACGTTAAAGGACCAACAATTTTTGCCTCAGTTTCGGTAAATTGTGGAAGAGTCACCAGAGGCATATTTTTATTATAGCATTTTTGTATACAAAGCGAAACATCATTTTTTGCTTCTGGATCACCAGATGATTGACAAATTTCTTCAAATTTGATATAGTTTAATTAGCTCATAGGAGGTGAAGAAAATGTGGTGGATTGGGATTGGAATCTTAGTGATTGGAATACTGTTTGTTTTGTGGAAATCCTTCACAATAGTGGAAGAAGGTACAGCTAAGGCAGTGATGAAGCTAGGTAAATTCGATAAAATAATCTTTCAATGGGAAGGACATTGGATGGACAAAGACTGGAGTATTTGGTACGAGGGAGAAGAAGGGGCGCCAGATAGGAAAAAGGCCGAAAATAAAGTGTGGGGGAGAGTTTTCGGGAGTCTTTGGTTTTACGGAATTTGGCCAATTCACAGAATTTATGAATATACTCTGCGGTGGACGGACTTTCATAGAGTAATCGAAAAGGAAGGAAGCATTGAGAAAGTCCAATTTCATGAAGAAAAATTAGACCATGTACTTCTAAAGCCCGCTGTTTACTGGACAAAGATTTTTTCCGCTGAAACCACACCTCCAGAGAGAATTCCAGTAAATATCGAAGTGTTAGTGACAATGAGAGTTTTTAATCCTTACCGCTTTCTATTCATTGCTCCACCGACGCCTATTGAAGATGTATTGGCTCGAATAGATGCTTTGATCAGAGAAAGAATCGCTCATTTGACAGTCGATAAAATTCTTCGGATAAGAACCGAAACTTTATGGGAAGGGTGGGAAACAGAAGATGAAAAAATTCCAGGATTAAAAGAGGAAAAACTAATCAAAGAAACCCTCCAGAGATGGGGAATGAAGATTGCTGAAAAAGGAGTGGATGTAAAAAAAGTTGAATTCCCCAAAGGATACGCTGAGGCTTTAGCAAGACGAAGGCAACTTGAATTAGAAGCAGAAGCAAAGAGAACAGAGTTTAGAATATTATCAGAAGCAAGAGCAGCTGAGATTATGGGAACTATAATCGAAGCTATAGTAGTCGCTACTGGACTGCCAAAAGAGGAAATTCAAAAAGAATTTACAAAGGATCCCGAAGCTTTTTATGAAAAACATAAGACCATTATCGATAATGTAATGACAAAGCTTTCAATGGAAGAGAGAGCATATTTGAGGATAGAAACGCCAGGGGCAACTGGGGCATTAGGAGACCTCATTAGACTTATTGGGGCCTGGCAAAGAATGCCAACAGGAAAAAAAGAGACTGAAACTACAAGAGGAGATTTGTTTTATTAGTTTTTTATCTCCTCTTTTTTATTCTATTGGCTCTCTGTAAATATCCTCTTTTGGTGGAGTTGTTGGTTTTTCTAAAATTTTCTTTTTCTCTTCTGGTGCTATTAAGAACACTCTTTCTTTAATTTCTTTTGCAATTTTTTCTGCCATAAAGAGAGATAAATTCAAATCCTTTCTTAAAAGAGAAGATAGGTCTTCAAGAGAACTTTTACCCGTTAAAATTTCTTCAAGCCTATCCATTATTTTGTTAAAAGGCAAATTCTCTATTATTTTCGTTGCTTCTTCTGGAGTTTTTGCACTCTTTAACATTTCCTCTAATTCTTGATTATCAAATAAATCGGTTGGCCCAAGGTTATATTTTTTAACTATTTCAACGATTACATCGATATCCTCAGATGAAAGAAATTTTTTTTGATTTGGATTGTATTTGATCATGCTTATAACCTTCTTTGCCAAATAGCATCACCTATTTCTTTTATTATTTCTGCTTTATTTACATCCGATGGATTAGGTGATTTTCTTAGGTTGTTAATTGTGTCTTGAATTTTTTTCCGATTTTTCTTGTCAGATATACCTTTTCTGAGGTTTTCTCGCGTAGAAGTATCCAGAGTAATTTTGGCATCTTTTGCTATCATTTTTGTATAACTTTCTACCAGGGCATCTTTTTGTTTTATAGTTCCTGCTCTTATTATTCTCTCAATGTGGGTGGGTGACATTGCCGAAACTACTTCAGGATCCATGATGGCTTTCGGTCGGATTTTTATTACATCCTTTGGAGTTATTTCATCAAGGATATCTTTTGGGGTGAAGGGTCTATTAGTTTTAGGATTAATAAATTCAGGAGCCAAGTCAACTCTTAATTTTAGAACATCATTTAGATACTTACCACCTTCTTTAGTTCTGAGGAATTTTTTAAATTCATCCTTTTCTATTAAATCATCAGAAAGTTTTCCTTCCTCAAGTAATTTCTTTGTTGCCTCTCCTTTTTCAATTTCACTTGTCCATCTTGACCTTATCATTTTTTCTAACCCTTCTTTTCCGTGTTTTTTGTAAACTTCTTCTATTTCTTCCCTAGCCCTTTTCCTTTCTAATTCTTCCATCCTTGCCTCCATCTCTTTTTTAATTCCTTCTCTTCCTAAGACTACCATTCTCTTTGTCCAACCCACTCCTTTTTTAATGGATTCCACAGTCTCTATTCCAGGTTTAAATGGTTCAGGCATTATTTTCCCCAATTCTGGTGGAATCTCCGATAATGCCATAGATAATGCACTTCTTCCTATTCTCGGTCCTACTCTTGCCCACTCTTTTCCGAATGCTTTAACGCTAGCTCCAAAAGCACTTCTTCTGGAGACCCCCGCTAGACGAGCTGCTCCCCAGGCACGAGTAGCTGCTCCTACGCTTGCCATTGCACCTCCTAATGCAAAGGTTCCAGCAGTAATAGCGACAGTCGTTGCAAGTTTTACCATTCCAATGGCTGATTCTACAGCCTGCTTTACAACTCCAGGAGAAGTTTTTACTCCAATGTGAATGGCAAGCGCAAAAGTTAAAGCGGGTAAAAATTTAATTAATTGTTCTGCAATGAAACCTATTTCTTGATTACAAACATTATTGATATCCGTATCTTCCACATTACACGAGGTATTTAATTTAAAATCTAGTTCCTTTGTGATTCCTAATAATAATACTCCTACTTTCAACCAAATCAACAAAATAACTCCAATAAAAACCCACTCTAAGAAAGTGGCCCACCACCCATCCCAATTTAAAAACCCACCAAAAATCTGTCTAATTTCTCTAGTTCGCAATCCTGCAGTTAAAAAGGCAATTGGCGAAACTATTACAAGACAAGTTAAAAAAACTAACCTTAGTACAAAGACTATCCCTAAGGCCAAAAGAACAAAGGAAATGTAGATACTTATTAATCCTAAAATCAAGGTTGAAAGCGAAATCAGAGCAAAAATTACATTATCTTTTGTAAAAAGCGTTTGGAGATCTGTAAATGCAATAAAACGATCAAAAGTGGTTGAGAGGTGGCTTATTAGTGCATTTAAAAGAGTATCATAAATTTCAGTTAAATCTGTTCCTAAATACCCCTCCGTGCTTCCTCCAACTCCTAATGCAGTACTTATAAAATTTGTTAAAGCATTTCCCCAAGAGATTAATGTTGTTGATATGGGGAAAGAAAATGAAACTAACAGAGCTGATATTATTAACGGAACTAAAGTTTTCCGTGCGTCATATTCAAATATTCTAAAAATTGTCGCCACACCTATTAAAAGTAAAAAAATTCTTACAAAACTCAAGGCGAAATCTTTTACAATTTCCCAAGTTCCCAGGAAACCTTTAAAAACCGTTTGGTTTAACCCCAAATCTATCAATGCATTTACAAAAGGAGGGACAATTAAACCTCCAACGAAGATAGCGATTACACCGATAAAGAAACCTACTATAGCTAAAAAGAGAAACGGAAGCCTAAAAAGAAAAGAAATTAAATACCCAATGGGTGCGCCCAAGCCAAGTGTACTCAAGAGAGAGATGATTATTTCACCAAAATCAGAAACATTAAACGCCTTTACAACTTTGGGGAAAAGGAAAAATATAAAAAGAGTGAAAAAGAAGAAAAGTTGTTTAATGGTTCTTTGCATTTTTATTACTTTTTTACCATCCTGGTAAATTGAGAGTTTTTCCGATTAAATTAATTATCGTCCAAGAAAAAAGCATGATCAACCAACCAATTCCTACTGCTTTCCAAATTGATTTTGCTCTTTCTATTTCTTCAGAAGATCCAAACGAAAAGTAAAATCTTATTCCAGTATACAAAAGCAAAAAGACTACAGCAATGGGAGAAAGCGTCCATAAAATACAATTTAAAATATTTGCCACGACCTTTGGAATGTCAGCAAAAGTACAATTTGAGCAATGAATGAAATTTTTGCAAGTTCCAAAACCTACTTGGGCAGATTCTCTTTTTTCGTATTTTTTAGTTACAATCTCAAACGATGCTAAATAAGACCAAGCTCCTGCTTCTTGGCATTCTGAAGAATAATAACAATCAACACAATCTAAATAACAATTTCCATAATCTTCTTTTCCTTTACATTCTGTTTCACACTCTGCGGGGGGTTTGCATTCTTCTTTTCTTTTGCCACAATTTTCACCGGTACAGTATTGGATTTGGTAATAATAATTTCCAAGGCATACATTTGTACTTATTCCCGTTTTTTCGTCTTTAATAATTTCAGTGGAGGTGGGTAAAAGAGAATTATCAAGCGTATATTTCCCATTTTCAGCCAAATCTTCCTTTGTTAGAATTTTGTCAAAGACGAGAAAAGAACTTTTCGCTTTCTCTATGCAATCTTTTCTTTTTTCAAACATTCCTCCTTTGTAAAAAATTTTTAAATGAGTACAATCTGCTCCTTTTGGAATCGGAGCCCACGAAAGAGATATTTCTTCATTAGGAAGAAATTGAACTGATCCTAAAAGTTGATTAGGAGGATCTAAATAGTAACCAAAAACAGGACCAAATTTTTCACTCCATTCTCCACACTGTAAATAAGAAGGGTCATCTTTGCTACACATATCAGCGCAAGTTTTTACTTGCCAGTAATACGGAGTATCCTCTTCTAACCAATCAACCCAAAGGTTGGATTTAAGAATAGCTACTTGAGTGAGATCTGGATGAAAAATTGTTTTAACCTCATTTTCATTTTTAAAAAATTTAATCCAATAAGAAGCTGCGCCCAAAGATGCATCCCAGTTGAAATAATGAGGAATTTTTATCTTTTTGGGCGGAGGGGGACCTGAAATTTCTTCTTTGAAAGGAGACTGGGGAGGTTCTCCAGTGATTTTTACTTTTTGATCAACATGATCACTTAAGCAGTAAAATCCCATCTCATCTGAACAAGGGTAAAAGTAAAATGTGAATTCTTTCTTCAGTCTTGAAATTGCATCATTAAGTGGTGGAAGAGAATTCCAAAGTTCCCATACTTTGAAGTTAAAAGAAGTAGATTGGGTTGAAGATTTTGGGAGATATTCCACAAAAGATTTTTCATTTTCATCTTTAATTTTTAATCTTACTGATAAAAATCTCTCAATTCGTGGAAGTTGAAGAGCCTGGGTTCTATAGATTCCGAATCTTTTGTTTTCTTTGTCAAATTCTTTTTCTGGAGCTAAATATCCCTTAACAGATTTTTTGATCATTTTATATCCCACCGGATACTGATCTTCTCTTTCTCCAAAACAACTATCTTGCTCATAATTGCACAAGTGGGTTTTTGGAAGAGTTGTTATATAAAAATCCCACCTTAATCCTGAACCTTTATTTGGCACTCCAACAATTACGCTATTTGGAATAAAAGAAGAAAATATTGGTGAGAATTTATCTTCTTCCCACCAGGGTTGAGGTGTCCAAGGAGTTCCAGTTTTTAAAGAAAAAGGGACCCAATAAGTTTTCTTGCTACCGTAGTCTCCGAATTCTGCGTACACATCCCTTACTACTTCTAATTCTTCAACCTTATATCTTTTAGTAGAGACTAATTTGTTGTTTTCAAATTTATCATAAAATCCTAAAGGAACAGCCCCAATACAGGTGGTGGTTTGATAAGGAGGTGAGAGGGCACATTCAAAAGAAGAGAAAGGAAAACTTGCAGAAGTATCTGTTGAAATTCTAAAAGTTGGATATTGAAAGAACTTGTCGACGATTAAAGATGACTGGCAAGCAGAAGTTTCTGTTCCGTCTTTTTGATATTTGTAACAATTACAGGGATTCTCTTGACAAAGAGAGGTAGATGTTACGTTTTCACATTCTTGTTTGGGTTTTTCTTGAAAGAAAGATTGAAGAGGAAATGCTTGATCTTCTTTCCCTTTATAAAAAGGCGCTACAAACGAGTCAGGGTAAGAACACCATTCAACATCTACATAGTCAACTTTATATTTACACCGTTTGCATTTCTCACAAATCTCTCTTTTTCCTTGATTATTCAATTTGTGACATTCTCCACGAAGAGCAATTAAGTCTAACTCTGGGTTTTTACCACAAAGATCTTGGCAATTATCATCAGGACCTTCATCATATTGATCAAACTCTACACCCCACATATAAAAGGAATTGAGCCCAAATTTTTCTCTGACAACTTTACTTGGCCAGACTCTATCCCAATCAACATCAATGAAACGATAAATTTTGCCCCTTTCTTTAATGATTTCTTTGGAATCATAAGAAGTCGTTGCAATTTCTTTTATTCTAATTCCCAAAATTGACTTTATTTCAGGGCCTAAAGTATAAAAGTTCCAATCTGTTTCATTCGGTTCTGTAGGGGCAATAGGAGAACAGTTTTCAGGATCAAGCCCACAACAAGGATAAACTTTCAAGCGATAATTTTGGAAGGGAGATATTTTACAAGGCCCTTGAATTCCTGGTTTGGTAAGTTGAACCTCTTTTGTTAAATCGTTTTCATTTGGATCTTTATACTCTATCCAACGGTAAGTTCTTTTGCTATCTTGGGAGGGAGAGTAGACATAGAGATAATAGTTTTTTCCTTCATGTTGAAAATATCCTGGAAAACCGTAATTACGCATTTCCCTTGGATAAAATTTTGTATCGCTCAAAAAATAATAATCAAAGTAATCATACATATCTTTTCTTGAGAAAGAAGAGTATAAAGGTTTTTGCCACTCTGGGAGACTCTTTCCTTCCGCAACATACAAATGTCTAGTGAGATAGTCTGCTCCGTTTTTCTCAATTTTGAAATAAAAAGACCCCACCCCTAACCCTCTAATCAAAGAATACGTGTTATCATCAGTTTCAAATTCAAATAATTTAAACCTTCTATCAAATTCCTTTTCCCCTAAAACTTTTTCTTTTAAGATTTTTTTAGCTTTTTTCTCATCGAGTTGAGAACAGTAAGTACAATCTCCACCTCTTCCTTCTTTACAATTTTTACATTCTTCCTTTGCCTTTTCTATTGCCTCTTCCCATTCATCTATTCCTGTCTTTTCTTTTTTAAATTCCCAACCAAACTTAGCTGGCAATCTTAAAGCAGAGGGATTTTGTTCTTCGTTCTCTATCCTTCCTTCCCATTCTCTTTTTGGATTTATTGAACCACCGAAATAATGAGGATATTTCACCGGATCTAAACATTTCCCCCAACAAGTTACTTGTACGATGTCAAAGAAACGAGAGTCTCTGTACACGTGCCAACAATCTTCTCCGCAATCTTCACTTCTAACTTGTCGAGAAGTATAGGCATAAAAATCGCCATATTCATCATCATCATCAAAAATCGGAGGGAACCAAACTACTTCATCCACCTCAGGGCAGTCCCCTTCAGTACATTTAATTTTTGAATACGGATAATTTAAACTCCCCCCTGCTTTTTTAATTCTCTCTTTCTCTGTAGAGGTCAATTTGTCATACCTGTAAGTGCAAACTAACCAAGGAGTTTGGGAAGTATCGAAATTTTTTTTTGTTGGAGAAGAAGAGGACCAACTTCCACAACTCCACTCAGTACACCCTACACCACAAGTACAGCAACTGCGGGAACAACTTCTCGTTACCTCTCTTTCTAAAATTGTAATTACTCCACCACAAGCTCCTAATGTGCACTTGTGTTGGATTACTGTTTGTTTTTCTGTTTCTGTCCAGCACACAACTGTACATCCTCCATTTCCTTCACCTCCATCACCTCCATCACCTCCTCCACCACCGTTTTCAGCAAAAACAAAGTGAGAATTGAGTAGGAATAGTGCAAAAGTGAAAAACAGTATTAGAAAAATTCTATTTTTCATTTTTGAAAGTTTTTGCTAATTTTTTCCAATCTTCCACAGATAAAGATTCCGCTCTTTGTGTAGGCAAAATTTTATTCTGTAAAAGCCAGGCCTTTACTTTATTTTTATCAAAGCCCAACGTTTTTGATAAGTTATTTATCAATTGTTTTCTAGGGCGAGAAAAACCTGCTTTTACGATTTTAAAAAACAAATCACGAAAGTGTGATTGATAAAATTTCTTTGTGGGGTTGATTTTTATTATCGCAGAATCAACCTTTGGAGGTGGCCAGAAAGATTTTTTTGAAACAAAAGAAATAATTTCTGGTTTTGCATAAAACTGAACAGCAACCGCTAATAAACTCATTTTGGGAGGCTTTGCACAAATTCTCTGAGCAACCTCTTTTTGTACCATTAGCACAATAAGTTTTGGCTTATTTTTAATTTCCAAAAGGTTTCTAATCAATCGCGAAGTCAAATAATAAGGAATATTTGCCACTACTTTGTAAGGGGTGGCCAATTTAAAAAAAGAAAGAAATTTTAAAATATTCTCGTTTACGATCTCCACATTTTCTATCCCTTCTTCCTTTAATCTTTCTTTTAAAATTTCAATCATTCTTTTGTCTTTTTCTACCGCAATTACTTTTTTTACTTTCTTTGCTAATTCAACGGTTAAATTCCCAATTCCAGGACCTATTTCTAGAACAAAGTCTCTTTTCGTAAGTTCAGCAGATTCTACGATTTTTTTCAATACTTTCTTGTCAATTAAAAAATTTTGTCCTAATCTTTTCAATGGATGGACTTGATATTTTCGCAAGATTTCCTTGACATTTGACATTTTTTAAAAAATTTAGGAAGCTGAATAATAATGAGTAAAAAGAAAACCTTTTTGATTTTGATAGCCTTTTTCTTATTTTTACCTCTAATTTTTAGTTTAAGGAAAAAAGAAGTTAAAACAGAAAAGGAAGTTTACGTTGCTCCGCCCTTTGCTTCTTCGAAAACCTGGCAGAACCTTCCAGATTTTATTTTTATTGGGAACAATTTCTTAAAGTTTTCTCTACCACCCGCCTTTGTGAATGGAAAAACGTTGGCAGCGATTGTTGAGGATTCTGAACAGAGAAAAGAAATTCAAGAATATATTGTCGAAGATGGAGATACCCTTTCTTCAATTTCTCAAAAGTTCAAAATTTCAATTGAAACAATTGCATGGGCAAACAATCTTAGCAAAAGATCAACTCTTAAGCCCGGCCAAAAGCTAATAATTTTGCCAGTCGATGGAATTTTGCACGAAGTCAAAGCAGGAGATACCATTTCTGAAATTGCAAAGAAATATCAAGCAAAGATTGAAGATATTATTTCTTTTAATGAGCTTGAAAGTCCAGATGATATTTATATTGGCGATATTTTAATCATTCCTGGTGGGAAAATGCCATCTCCAAAACCTACTCCGCAACCTTTGACTCCCCTAGCCCAGGGCTATTTCATTTGTCCAGTTGCTGGAGGTTGCAGAATTACTCAGGGGCTTCATTGGTACAATGCAGTCGATTTTTCAAACGGAAAATGTGGAGAAGCAATTTTGGCAGCTGCAGGAGGAACTGTTTTGAAAGCAGGATGGAATAGGACAGCAGGAAACTACATTAAAATTTTGCATCCAAACGGAATAGTCACAATGTATGGTCATTTGCAAGCAATCTTTGTTTCTCCTGGAGAGAAAGTTTCTCAAGGGCAAATTATTGGAACAATGGGGGCAACTGGCAGGGCAACAGGTTGCCATTTACACTTTGACGTTTTCGGAGCAAAAAATCCTTTTGCTAAATAGTTTCTTCTTTCACTCTATAACTCAAAGCCTCAGACACATGATCGAATAAAATTTTTTCTTTTCCTTCTAAATCAGCGATTGTCCTGGCAACTTTTAAAATTCTATGGTACCCTCTCACTGATAATTTCCCAGAGTCTACATATTTTCTCAACAAATTTTCAGATTTTGAGTCAATCTCACAATATTTTTTAATCTCTTGAATTTCCATTTCAGAATTTGTTTTATCCTTTTTAAACCTTTCTTTTTGAATTTTTCTTGCCAAGATTACCCTTTCTCTTACTTTCTCACTACTTTCTTCATCAGGAGCAACCAATTCTTCATATTTTACATTAGGAACATTGATTAAAAGGTCCATTCTGTCTATTAAAGGTCCAGAAAGTTTTCTTTGATAATTTCTGATTTGAGAAAGAGTGCATTTGCATTCCTTTTCTGGATCTCCATAATATCCGCAAGGGCAAGGGTTTGATGCTGCAACCAAAATAAACCTGGCTGGTAATTCTACAGAATGCCTTGCCCTAGAAATGATAATTTTTCCTTCTTCTATTGGTTGTCTCAAACTTTCCAAAACATCTCTGTGAAATTCCGGGAACTCATCTAAAAACAAAACTCCCCGATGAGCCAAAGTAATTTCTCCAGGCCTTGGCGGATTTCCACCGCCAATCAGAGCAGGTTCAGAACAAGTATGGTGGGGGGCTCTAAAGGGTCTTTTAGTGATTAAAGGATTTTCTTTTGGTAAAAGCCCAGCAATGCTATAGATTTTTGTAACTTCTAGAGATTCTTCAAAAGACAAAGGAGGCAAAATTGTTGGAATTGCCTTTACCAAAAGAGTTTTCCCAGCCCCAGGAGGACCGAGCATTAAAACGTTATGACCTCCTCCAGCACAAATTTCCAAAGCCCTTTTTGCAAATCTTTGTCCTTTAATAAAAGCAAAATCAATTTGATAATTCTCTCTTAAATTTTTAACATCAACTTTTTCAGGTTCAATCTTTTTTCTTTTCTCAAGATATTCAATCGCCTCTTTCAAAGAAGAAACCCCAATTGCTCTTACTCCTTCAATCAAAGCAGCTTCTTTTGCATTTTCTTTTGGCAAAATTATTTCAGAAAATCCTCTTTCCTTTGCCAAAATTGAAAAACAAATTGCCCCTTTTATTGGCCTCAATTTTCCATCTAATGCCAATTCTCCAAAAATTAACTTATACTTTGGATTAAAAAATATTTCTTTTTCTGCTAAAAGATAACCTAAAGCAATTGGCAAATCATAAATTGAACCTTCCTTTTTCAAATCAGCAGGAGCCAAAGAAACCAAAATCCTAACAGGCTTTTTAAAAGGAGATTTAAAACCAGAACTTTCGATTGCCGTCCCTACTCTTTCTCTTGATTCATTGATTGCCTTATCAGGAAGCCCAACGATTTCAAAATGTCTTAGCCCATAGGAAGTTGAAACCTCAATTTCAATTACTCTTGCTTCCAATCCCAAAATTCCAGCAGAGAAAACCTTTGCTAACATTCTTTCAGTATATCAATAAAACAGTGAGCATTAAAACAAAGAGCAATAATGGCTCTTCAATCCCCAAAAATCTAATCTCTTACAGATTTTTGCCATGGCAAAATTATGTAAGAGAATTCGTGAATAAAATTTGGTACAATATTTTTCCAATTTATCAAAGCCAAAGAACAATTATGAGGTATTGACAAAGATTTCAAAAGAACACTAAACTTAAATAAAGAAGCATGATTTCCAAAAAATTTTTAAAAAAATCTTTAATTGGAGTTTTAATAGGAGTTTTTGTTGTTTTGGTAATTTCTGGAATATATTTTCTTCTCTCTCAAAAGAAATCTCAGCCAACTCAATTACCTTCTCCAAAAGAAGAAGTTAAAGAAAAAACTATCGAAGAAACTCTCCAAGATTTGACACCAAAAGAGCAACGACCTTTAACTGAAGAGGAAAAGAAAGAAATCGAAGAAGCTTTGAAAAATTTGACCCCCTGAAATGCAAAAACCAAAGACTCTGAAGAAATAGAAGAACTTTTAAATAAATCAATCCAGTAAAGGTCAAAATTGGGATAAAACACGGAGCAAATAGAGAAACTTATAATAGCGTCACAATGTTGACGTCTGACATCAACATAGGGGTCAATTCCAATAATTTTGCTTTTTATTTATTGATTAAAATTTCCTATAATTCCAAAAAGGCAAATAAAGGTTGGAAAAATTAATAAACAATGAACAATAAATCAATGAGCAATATGGAGAAAAAATCAATTTATTTGGCGATAATTTTGGCAATGGCTTTTCTTTTGATAGGTCTTGGGATAGGAAGTTTTTACGGAAGAATGTCAGCTGAAAAAATTTGGCAAGGAAAATTGGCAGAGAAAGAAAAAGAAATCAATTGGTGGAAATCTCAATTGGAGGTTTTTTATCCTCCTTTGCCAGAGGAAATTTACTCAATCTCAGGGCAAATAACGAAAATTGAAGGCAATGCCATTTGGATTGAGTCTCAAATCAGGGTAAGCCAATTTCCTTTACCAGGAGGAAAAGAAATTGAAACAAGAGAAATTAAAGTCAATGTTTTGCCTGAAACAAAAATTGTAAAAATTGAAATACCCGAAACTCCTCCTTTATCACCAGAAGACCTATTCAAAGAAGTTTCTCTAAAATTGGAAGATTTAAAGGTCGGAGATCAAATTTCTATTTCATCAAAAGAAAACATAAAAGATAAAACAGAAATTTTCGCTGAGAGAATTGAGCTAATACAATAAGGTTGAAAAACAATATAGCAAAGGCCAATAAAACAGCGAACAATATGTCAGAAAAAACTCAAAAATTTATTCTCTTAACGGTTGGAGTTTTTGCAATGAGTTTGGTAATTGGTTATTTAGTCCTTGCTTGGTCAGAACCTTCTCAAAATCCACCCCAAGGAAACGTCCCAGCACCTCTTAATGTTGGTCCTCAAGGACAAGCAAAAGCAGGTGGTTTGATACTCAACACTGGTGGAGCTCCTACAGGTTTAATCGTTCGGTACGGCAACGTCGGCATCGGGACGACGGCACCATCGACAAAATTACATGTAGTTGGCTGGACCAGAGTAGGAGGAGTTTATGCCGGAGATACTATCCAATTTGAAACTCAAAATGGCTTTCACAGAATTGCCTTTAATAACTTAAGATTTTGGGATTGGGACACCGGTGGGGATATGGTAACCTTTAATAACGGCAACGTCGGCATCGGGACGACAGCGCCAGCTTACAAATTAGATATCGCTGGCGATGTTAGATGGACAGGAACTTTACAAGGTGGTTCTGTTCCCTGGGCAAGATTAACAAGTTTTCCAGGAGATTGCCCTTCAGGCCAATATGTCTATGGAATAGGAAGCACTTTAAAATGCTCTGCTCCACCAAGTGGTGGTATTGGTGGAAGCGGAACAACGAATTACCTAGCAAAATTCACTGGCTCCACAACAATTGGTAACTCAACCATCTATGATAACGGCAACGTCGGCATTGGAACGACCGCACCGGAATCACTACTTCATATAAAATCCTCAGGCAGTGGAACAGTAACCATACAAGGAACCTCGGCGTTATTGGATTTAGTGAGTACTGAAAGTGGGAAGCGTTGGAGGATAGCCTCAACCGGGTTAGGGACTCTTAACTTCTTCAAGGTTGGAGAAGCCTCGAACTTATTGGTGCTATATGGCAACGGCGTCGGCATCGGGACGACGAACCCGGGAAACTATAGATTGTATGTAAATGGGGACCAGAAGATTACCGGCAGCCTACAGGTGGCACGACTGGAGGTGACAGACTGGATAAAGCTCCCATTTGGGGGGTGGCGGTATAGAGACATTACTTACTATGACAGACCTAGGTACTATGGCTATTGGGGAGATAGTTGCACAGCTGAAGAGGAGGGGAAGATAAAAACAATTCGTTTCTTTGGGGGGAGTGATGCAAAAACCTACACCGCGTTATGTTGGTGTGGATACCGTGGCGATGTTGGGGGATTTCGCTGGAATTGTATTGCGCTACGCGAATAGTTGGGGAAGGAAATGAAGCGCGCTCAGGCCGCGTTTTGTGTTCTGTTATAAAAATATAATGAGGCGATTGTGAAAAAAGAAGGTTTTGGCTAATTTTAATCGGGTGTTTATCGAGGTTTGATCTGGACTGATTATTTTTGCTTTTTAATTCTGAAATTGCTAAAATAAATTAATGGCTAAAGTTGATTTTTTGAAGAAAAGGGCGGAAGAATTTTTAGAAAATGCTAGGGATCTCATTAAGAAAAAAATGTATCC
>Ga0071330_1062415_pt1 | contig 47222 bp, 39 predicted proteins | sample GBScel77sediment_FD_63802 | JGI IMG/M metagenome (GOLD analysis project Ga0071330, IMG submission 63802) | Hot spring sediment microbial communities from Great Boiling Spring, Nevada - Cellulolytic enrichment Sediment 77C v2 (version 2) | ecosystem: Environmental > Aquatic > Thermal springs >...
CTTGAAGATCGGCGACAAGCATGACCGGCACCTTGGATTTTGCCAGTGACTTCGCCAAAGCGATGCCTTCGCCGCCCGGAAGGGAAACGGTGCAAACGATTTCCAACCTTTTGCCCTTTTGGTTGGCTTGGACAAAAGCGCGGAAAAGGAGGGAACTAAAGGAGTGGGTGAGAATTCTGCCTTCTGGAAGCCACTCAGCAGCGTGAGAAACTGCTGCTTCTGTGTGAGTCTCCAAATCAGCGAGAAATTGCCTGAGCGATGTCAACAGTTTTGAAGGCTGCTGTGCGAACTCGCGGGTCAGTTGAGACAGGTGCCAAAGTGGCGCCATTGCAGGGTGAGCGCCGGAAATCTTTTGAGCCGCTTCAACCAACTTCGCTGGCTTCACTCCTTGGCGAACCATTTTTGCCAGTAACTTTGCCGACCTTCGGCTCAAAACTGCAGCCCCGCTTTTCCGGTCAAGGCAAATCTTTGTCAACTCTGCCCGCCAATCCATCGCACTCACCCCAGCAAATTTTTAGTCGCAAAGATTGCTTTGTGGATGCGACTGGCGGGATGTGGAAAATAGCAGCGTGGCAAAGTTATAATTGGCAGCGTGAAGGAATTGCAAGCGATGGCAGCACCCTTTGAAAGCAAATCTCATTCCCGTCCTGCGGAGAGGTGAAGAGAGGTGTCGGATTTCATCGTTGACATTGGCTGCGAGATTCATGTGGAACTGTCCACTCTGCGTTCCAAACTGTTTTGCTCTTGTCCAATCACTTACGGCGCACCGCCAAACACTGTGACTTGTCCCGTTTGCTTGGGTTTTCCGGGCGTTTTGCCCGTCGTGAACGAGAAAGCCGTTGAGGCAGTTTTGAAAGTCGCATTGGCTCTCAACTGCAAGATAAACAGGGTCACCCAGTTTGACCGGAAAAACTACTACTACCCTGACTTGCCGAAGGGGTATCAAATCAGCCAAAAGTATTTGCCCATAGGCTACGACGGTTGGCTGGAGATTGAAGTGAATGGGCGGACGAAGAAGGTTCGCATCGCTGATGTCCACCTTGAAGAGGACACGGCTAAGTCCATTCACGGAGAGGAAGCGGGAGACACAACTGCGAGCCTCATTGACTTCAACCGAAGCGGAGTTCCTTTGTGCGAGATTGTCACCTACCCCGACATGAACTCCCTTGAGGAACTTGAAGCCTTCATGGTCTCACTGCGGCAATTGCTGCTTTACTTGGGCGTTTCCGAGTGCCGAATGGAGAAGGGACAATTGAGGTTTGAAGCATCCGTCTCCTTGCGACCAAAAGGCAGCGAACAATTGGGCACAAGGGTTGAAATCAAAAACCTGAACAGTTTCCGGGCAGTGCTGGGGGCGGTTGAAGCGGAAATCAAAAGGCAAACGGAAATTCTCAAAAGCGGCGGCAAAGTTCAACAGCAAACGATGCTTTGGAACGAGGCATTGAAAATTACCGAGCCGATGAGGACGAAAGAAACCGCTCACGATTATCGCTACTTCCCTGAACCTGACTTAGTTCCCATCGTCGTCAGTGAGGAATGGCTCAACCGGTTGAAATCGGAGATGCCTGAGTTGCCGAGGCAAAGGTTTAACAGGTTCATGCGAGAATACGAACTGAGTGAGCACGAAGCACGGTTGCTGACAGCAACGCCGGTAACAGCAGACTACTTTGAAACTGCGACGAAAATTTGCGGTGACCCTAAAGTTGTTGCGAACTGGATGCTGAGCGACTTGCAAGGGCTGCTCAACGATGCGGGAAAGAGTTGGGATGAGTGTCCTGTCCGACCGGAGCATTTGGGCGAAATGGTTGCACTGATGAGGAACGGCACAATCAGCGTCCGCATCGCTAAGGAAGTCCTCAAAGAGATGTTCGCGACCGGCAAGTCCGCTCGTCAAATCGTGGAGGAACGAGGGTTGGTGCAAATTACCGACGAAGAAGCGTTGAGGCAGATCGTGGAAGAAGTAATCGCTGCCAACCCGAAAGCGGTGCAGGAGTTCTTGTCAGGCAACGAGAAAGTTTTGGGGTTTTTCGTTGGGCAAGTTATGAAGGCAACAAAGGGCAAAGCCAACCCGCAACTGGCAAACAAGTTGGTCAGGGAAGCCCTTGAGCGAGCAAAAGTGGCTTCCAGTTAAGGGAGGGAAGAAAAATGACTTGGCTTGACGGGCTTTGCATCATTCTCATTTTGTTGATCGCATCAGTTTCAAGTTGGCAAGGGACGGTCAGAACCGCTGTAGCGATGGTCGGGTTTTACATTGGAGGTAAGTTGAGTTTATTCTTCGCCGAAAGGTTAGCCTCATCCGTGCAATGGTTCGCTTCCGTTGACGCAAACAAAGCGGTTCTATTCGTCATCGCTTTCATTGTATTGGGGGCAATAACCATCGTCGCTGCATACTTCGTTGACCAAGCCCTTCAGTTGTCGCTGGAGGAGGTTGACCATTTGATTGCTTTCCCCTTAGGGCTCATTGTGGGTGTCATATTGACTCACTGGTTCGTCCAAATGCTCGTTTGGATTTACGGTGGGAAGCCGAGTTTTGCTGCTTTAATCGGAAACTCACCTGTGGCAAAAGAGATGCTGACTTTTCAAGCGACGAAGGGAGCAATTGCTGCTTTGTTCCAGTGGAAGGAAAGTCCTTAACTTTGCTCCTCTGATTTCTTTTGGCGGCGCTTTTTCCTGCCCGGGGGTTCGGACGAAGAAACACCCAAAATTCGCCGCAAGTTCCCTATTGCTTGGCGGTAGAGGTAACTGACATAGGTCACCGAAACGCCCAGCAAGCGAGCAATTTCCGTCATCGTCAAGTCCTCCCAAAAAAGCCATTCTATGACCTTTCGGTGGAGTTCGGGGAGTTGCTCGACGGCGCGTCGGACAAGATATCGCTGTTCAATATCAACCTGTTCGTCTTCAACCACAAGCCGCTCCAAGTCGGTGACTCCTTCTTCTTCCTCTTCCGGGGTTTCATCGAGTGGGGCGACTTTGAAGAGTTGCTCGGTTTCAAGGACGCGACGAACTACTTCGGGTTTCAAACCTGCCTCTTGAACGAGTTCTTCAAAATTTGGCTCTCGTTTGAGGGTTTGTCTCAGTTTGTTGCGAGCGCGCTCAATCTTTATGCGAGCCTCTTGAAGCCATGCAGGCTCGGAGATGAGTTTGCCTTGGTCACGAAGGTAGTGGCTTATCTCGCCACGAATCTGATACCAAGCATAAGTCGTGAACTCAACACCTCGGTCTGGGTCGTAGCCCTCTATCGCCTTTATCAGCCCGATGAGGGCGTATTGTGTCAGGTCCTCCAAAGGTTCTCCTGAATCGGCAAACTGGCGGGCAATATACTCCGCCAGCGGACGGTATTCGTTGATCAGTTCCTCCCTCAAACGCTCGTCCCTCGTTTTTCGGTAAAGCCGAAATTTTTCTCGTTCCTTTCCCCGGTCTCTCTCCTGAGCAGCCAATTTTGGACGCCTCCCATTGAAAGGCTCAAAGTCAACTTTGTCACTTTTCCCGAACCGCATCAATATTTCGGCACGAGTGGCATGATACAAAAGGGTCAGCGACAGCCGCCTAAAATCCGAAATTGGGTGACCAAGCATGTCGCGGGAGAGTTGGGAGAATGAGTGGGAACACTACTTCGCTGAGAAACCAAAGACAAAAAGCAAGATCAAACGCATCAAAGCCGTTCTCAGAGGGCGCGAGTTTACCTTTGAGACCGACCGAAGCGTCTTCGCAAAAGACTATGTGGACATGGGCACTAAGCGTCTGATTGAGAAGGTTCAACTGCCTGAAGAGGGGGAAGTCCTTGATTGGGGCTGCGGCTACGGCGCTATTGGCATCGCCATTGCTGCAACTCATCCCAAATTGAGAGTCTGGATGGTAGACATCAATGAAAGGGCTGTTGCTTTGGCGAAGCGGAACGCAAAACTGAACAAGGTCAAGAATGTCGTCGTTCTAAAAAGTGACGGTTTCTCCGCCCTTCCAACCGAACTTCGCTTCGACGCTATCGTCACCAACCCACCAATTCACGCTGGCAAAAAAATTTTGGTCCAACTTATCCGAGATGCCTTTAAGTGGCTGAAGGTTGGAGGAAGTTTCTGGTTCGTAGCACGAACACAACACGGCGCTAAGACCTTGCAACGCATCACCGAAGAAGTCTTCGGCAATGCCGAGTGCGTGGACATTCACGGCGGCTACAGAGTGATTGCTGCTGTGAAAGAAAGCGAAGAAAGCCCCACCACCCCCGAAACCTAAGCCTTTTGCAGTGTGACAATGGTCATTTTACATTTAAGCACACTTACGGCATAATATCGTCACCACCTCGCCCTTTCGGCGAGGAGAAAAGGCTTTTGGGAGGTGACCAAAGATGTTGCTTCGCCGGTTGCTCAAGGAAGAAGAAGGGCAGACCCTCGTGGAGTATGGTCTTTTGGTGGCGTTGATCGCTTTGGTGGTTATTGCCGCCTTGACAATTCTTGGTCGCAAGGTCGCTAACACTTTCAACGCAATCAACGAAGCCTTGCCGTGATGGGAGAAAGGCATTGCAGGTCAGTTAAAGCCTGCAGTGAAGTTAACCGAAAGAATTTAAGGAGGTGACCAAAGATGTTGCTTCGCCGGTTGCTTAAGGAGGAGGAAGGGCAAACCCTCGTGGAGTATGGTCTTTTGGTGGCGCTGATCGCCTTGGTGGTCATCGCTGCCTTGACGGTCCTTGGTCGCAAGGTCGCTAACACTTTCAACTCAATCAACGCAACCTTGCCGTGAACCCATTCAGGTTTGGGGGGAGGGAGGTCAGATTCATTCGCGCCTCCCTCCCTTGGTTCTGAAACGCTACAGGTATTGGATGGCAATCCGTCTGCTGCGTGCATCCAACCGCTCAAAGTTTGGAATTTCGTAGCGATTTCCTTCCTCATCCACGAGGAATATGCGAGGGTAGCGGGAGGTGTAGATATGTTCGCTCCCGGGAACGACAAACTCTTTGAAACCCTCGTCAGTTTCAACTTGCCATCGGGTGTATCCCGTTTGGGGTAGCCTTTCCACTTTCAGAATGCGCAAGATTTTAGGGATGTGATAACGCCTCTCCAATTCCTCCCGAACGATTTCTTGAGAGGCTGGGTCCAACTCCTTGATGTCAACGATGATGCCCACTTCATTGCCCTCGGTGTCGTAGACGATGAGGTATCTCCACGGGTCACTTATCGGCAGCGTCCTAAGTATTTTGCCCACGGCGATGGCTTCCTCGTTCCAAACGAGAACAATCTGTCCATCTTGCATCTTCAGAAATTTTGCCTCGCTGCCCTTAATGACCCGCACCTCTATGTCTGGCTCTAACTCCCAAGCGTATGTCATCGTTTCTCCTGCCCCCTGAGGCTTACCAAGTTACTTTGTCTTGCTTTCGACCGGTGATTTATGCTTGTGTCCGTTTCCGCCGTTGAAGTCCACCGCTGACAAGGTTTCGCTCATGCGCATTTGGATTTCAACCAAGCGCCTGTAAATTCCGTCCTCTTTTGCCATCAACTCTTCGTGAGTTCCTTCCTCCACGATTTCGCCATTTTCCAAAACGATGAGTTTGTCGGCTTTGCGGAGGGTGGATAGCCTGTGGGCGATAGCGATTGTCGTGCGCCCTTGCAACAGCCGCTCCAACGCTTGCTGGATGGCATATTCACTCTCGCTGTCAACAGCCGATGTCGCTTCGTCCAGAATGAGAATTTTGGGGTCACGCAGCAACGCTCGGGCAATTGAAATCCTTTGTCTTTGCCCGCCAGAGAGTTTCATTCCACGCTCGCCAACATACGAGTCATAGGCATCTGGGAACTCCATGATGAACTGATGAGCATTTGCTGCTTTCGCTGCTCGGATTATGTCCAGCATGTCGGCGTCAGGCTTACCGTAGGCGATGTTTTCTTTGATTGTCCCATGGAACAAGTAGGGTTCTTGGAGGACCATGCCGATGTTTGAGCGCAGTGCAGCCAAGTCGATTTTCCGCAAATCAATTCCGTCCAATTTGATGCTCCCTTCAGTTGGGTCGTAGAACCGAGGTATCAAAGCCACCAAAGTGCTTTTGCCAGCACCGCTTCGTCCTACAATCCCAACCATCTCGCCCGGACGAATTTCAAGGTTGATGCCTTTGAGCACCAACTCGCCGTTGCCTGGATATGCGAACTTGACATTTTCAAACACGATGTGCCCTTTGACCTCTTTCGGGACAATAGCCTCAGGATCGTTTTTGATGTCAGGTTGGGTGTCCAAGATTTCAAAGACTCGTTCCGCTGACGCTTTCGTTCGCTGAATGACATCGTTGAGTTGGGCGAGGTTTTGGACAGGCATGTAGAAGCGTTGAAGGTAGAGGGTGAACATCGTCAACACGCCCAAACTCAGTGTTCCTTCCATAACCTGCTTGCCGCCCACAAACCAAACGGCGACAAGGCTTATGGTGCTGATAAGTCCCATGGTCGGGAAGAAAGTTGACCAAATCAAGACGCCCTGAAGGCTGCCTTTCAATATGCGTTCGTTTTTGGTCCGGAACCTGTGAACCTCTTGTTCCTCCTGATTGAAGACTTTCACAACCCTGATGCCGCCGAGAGTGTCTGACAGGAAAGATGTCAGGTCGCCCCAAGCGTAGCGAAGGCGTCGGTAAACGGGCAAGATGAAGTCTTTGTATTTGACCGTCATGACGAAAAGCAAAGGTGTAGGCGCCAATGCGATCAGAGCGAGTTTCAAGTTCGTTTGGAACAAGACGAATCCAATGCCGAAAAGGGTGAGCAAGTCCACGAAAAACTGAGGGATGCTGTGGATGAGGAAACCTTCAAGCATCCCAACATCGCCAGTGATTCGGGACATAAGTTGCCCTGTCCTGTGGGTGTCGTAGAAACTCAACGAAAGTCGTTGCAGGTGTTCGTAAAGTTCGGAGCGCATGTCGTAAAGGACTTTTTGCCCGAGCCATGACATGAGGTAAGTCCTCGCAAAGGAAATGACCGTATTGACGAGATAAACCCCAAGCAGTAAAGCGCTGAGTTGCCAGAGCAGTTTCAAGTTTTTCTGGGGGATGGCTTTGTCCAGGAGCAACTGCATTAATTTCGGAGGAAGCAAACTCAGTCCCGTTACAAGGAGCGTCAGCACCAAACTCAAGATCGCCCAGTGCCAATACGGGCGCAGGTAACGGAAGAGGCGACGCCAAAGGCTTTGACTGTCGCCACTTCTGTCACCGCTGCCACTACTGTTGCCACTCACAACGAATTCGCCTCCTTTCAATGATCAACAGCGGCTTCACCGTTGCCATATGACAACCTTCAACCTGAAAGGTTGCGCACGGTGCCCCAAGAGAATGGAAGACTTTGGCGACATTTTCACCCGATTTCGCCAAAGCCCTCCAAACACTTCTTCCACCACCGCTGTTGACCGTTCGCAGAGCAATTTTTCAAGCAACTTTGAAACACTGCATTGCCGAGCAACAAATTGTAACCAAAAGTTGCCTTGCGTCAAGGAGAATGAGCGTTAGTTCGCAAAATGCCTGTCGGCAAAATCACTGATGTCAGCGCGCTTACAGAGAATTCATGGTGGCGGTAAACTTTGATGACGGGTGTAGGAACTATGGAAAGGGGGAAGTGAGATGAGCGAGCAGGTTCATGTGTTGTTGGACACGGACATCGGCGACGACATCGACGATGCATGGGCTTTGGCAGTTTGCTTGACCCATCCGAAAATCAATCTGCTGGGCGTTTCAACCGTTTATGGTGACACTGTCGCCCGTTCCGTAATTGCCCGTTGGCTGATAGAGGCGACGGGGAAAAAGGTTGATGTCGCTGCGGGGGAAAGCCACCCGATCGGCAAAACAGTTCAACTTTTTCGCCCAAACCAAATGAAAGCCATCCCAGAGGAGGACGAACGGAGACTAAAAGTTGGGCGGACGGATGGTGTTGCGTTTTTGGCGGAAAAGGCAAAAGCCTTTGATGGCGGTGAACTGGTGCTATTGACAATTGGTCCGCTCACCAATGCGGCGAAGTTGCTGACTGAGTATCCTGAAGCGTCTCGGAAAATCACTCGCATCGTGTCAATGGTCGGAACTTTGCTTCCCGACCACCCTAACCCCGAATACAATGCTGCGGTTGACCCAAAGGCGACCCGAATTTTGTTTGAATCAGGGAAACCGCTGACGATGATAGGATTGGATGTAACCTTGCGGTGCAGGTTCAATGAAGCCGATTTGGAGGAGTTGGGGAGAAGTGAAAAGTTGCTGACACGCCGTTTGCTTGCCTTGACAAAAGCATGGCAAGATGCTCATCGCCGTTCTGACGGTTCTGTGCCGCTGCCCATCCTCCATGACCCACTGGCAGCGTTGGTTGTAGTTGAGCCTGAATTAGTCACTCTGACGCCGATGAAAATCGTTGTGGATGAGAAAGGGCGAACTTTGAAGGCTGAGGGTGAAGCCAATTGCTTGGTGGCAACAGATGTCCACCCGTCCGCAGTTGTTAGTAGATTGAAGGGGCTGCTCATGTAGGGGTTACGGTTTCTGGCAGAAAGCGTTAAAATAACAGCGGCACATTGGAAAACAAGTTCCAAGCGGAGGGATGGCCGAGTGGCCCAAGGCGACGGCCTGCTAAGCCGTGGCGGGGTTAAAGCCCCGCCCCCGGGTTCGAATCCCGGTCCCTCCGCCATTTAGGGTGCGCCCGTAGCTCAGTCCGGATAGAGCGCTGGCCTGCGGAGCCAGAGGTCCTGGGTTCAAATCCCAGCGGGCGCGCCATAAAGTCCAAGCAGCGTTAGAAGCGCCCGTAGCTCAGCCAGGATAGAGCACTGGCCTCCGGAGCCAGGGGTCGCAGGTTCAAATCCTGCCGGGCGCGCCAAAAGAATGTGCTAGCCAGTTTGCGGAAACTCCTAAAGTGCCCCCGTAGCTCAAGAGGACAGAGCGCTGGCCTCCTAAGCCGGAGATCCCCGTTCGAGTCGGGGCGGGGGCACTTTTGACCAAATAGCCGTGAATTGGGCTTGAAACTCCAAGGGTTGCGAACTTTTACCGTGCAAAGATGGGATTGCACCTTCTCCCCTTGACTTTCATGAATCGTCTCCTCACTGCTTGAAGGGGGGCAAGATGAGTTCACTGTCTGAAACCGGTAGCATTGGCAGAAAAAATTTTTGGGGGTGCGAAGTTTGGGAAGATTTTGCACCTCGCACCCCGCACCTACAATGCTTCAATGCTTTTCTTCAAAGCCCTCCGCCCTTCTCTTCGTCAAGCCTGACGGGGCGATAGCCACCTTTTGCCCTGAAGTAGAGATACATCGCCGTGAACACGAAAATCAGGATGACAGGCAGTATCGCCACATATCGGAAAGTCATTGATGCTCCATGCCTCAATGCTTCCTCTATCGCTGCTCTGAGTTCTGGGCTTTGTTCCATCAACTTTTGAGCAGCCTCAGGGCTGTAGCGTCCGTTGATGACGACTTTCGCAGCGATGTCGGGTGGCAGATGGGCAATCGTGTAATGGTCGTAGATAGCGCCCATGACAGGTCCTGCAATTCCCGCTGCAATCATGCCAGTTGCTCCCGTGACGGCAAGCAAGAATTCACCGCCTTTAGGGAAGCGTTCGGAAGTGATGCCGAGCATTGTCGGCCAGTAGTAGGTTTTGCCGATACCGAAGAGGGTGGCTGCAACGAAAGCCATTCCGGGCGAACCGAAGGAAACGCTGAGCCAGAACAAACCGACGGCAGCGAACACCGAACAAACCGCCAACAATCCCGGAGGCGTGAATGCCCTCACTGCAACGCCTGCGAAGAATTGCCTCAAAACGAACATCAAACCAGCGGTGTAAACGAGGAACAGGATACCACGAATGCCAACGATGTCTGTCAAGACCGAGCCAACCCACTGGTCTGGACCAAGTTCAGTTATTGCGGTCATGCACATTATGAGCATCAACAGCAGGTATCCCGGTCGCAGGATTTCCTTGAACATTTCGCTGAACGGCACACCTGCTTCTGCTCTCTCTGTAGGTGGGAACTTTTGCCCCAAAATGAGCACAAGGTAAATGACCGCTGCCACCATAATGGTTGCCATCCTCACTTGCCAACCAAAGCCCATCCACGCCAATATCGCTGTCAACAGCCCTCCGATTACCAACCCACCAGGCCACCATGCGTGCAGGACATTGAGTTTGTGGGTCTTCTCTTCGGGATACATCGTTGCGACAAGGGGGTTGATGACTGCTTCAACAGTGCCGTTTGACAAGCCGATGATTAGGGTTGACAAAAGCAACAAGGGGAAGCCACCGAGTTGAGGAGAAAGGATTGTCAAGATGGTGCCAGTGATGTGACCGATGCTGGCGAGGGTCAGCAACCTTCCCATCCCGACGATGTTGCACAAAGGTCCCATGATAAGGATTGCAATGGGGAAACCCCAAATGCCCATGAGGTTGACAAGACCTTGCTGCTCGTGGCTGATGTTGAATTGGACTCCCAGTTCCTTGAGGATGTCTGCCCTGATGGAGAAAGCCATCGCGGTTGTGACCAAAGCGATACAACTCGCCACAAACAACCTCTGTCGGTTGTAGCCCTCATGCCCAACCATCCTCAATCCCTCCTTCTCCGCACCAGGCTCTGTTGCTTCAGGTCGGCACTAATTGTAACGGATTTCTCCATGCAAGTCAACGATTCAGTCAAAACTGAACCTTCGGAACTTCGTGGGCTTCTTCTTCTGCAATGAAAAAAGTTCTGGGGCGAAATCCTGCTAAAGCAGCGATGATGCCATCAGGGATACTGGCGAGGCGAGCGTTGTAATCTCGGACGACGGCGTTGTAGTATCTTCGGGCGTTGGCTATGTCTTGCTCGATGGCTGAAAGTTCTTGTTGCAGTGCGAGGAAATTTTGGTCTGCTTTTAGGTCGGGATAGGCTTCTGCGAGGGCGAAAATTTGCCGCAAGGCAGTTGTCAACATGTTCTCAGATTCAATCCGTTGCTCGGGGTTAGGGGCTGATAGCGCTGCGTTTCGGGCTTGGATGACGGTTTCCAAAGTGTTTCGCTCGTGAGCAGCGTAACCTTTGACGACTTCAACCAAATTCGGGATGAGGTCATGTCGGCGCTTGAGTTGGACCTCAACATCGCTCCACGCATTGTCGGCAAGCATTGCCAGTCTGACCAAACGGTTGTAAATAGCAACTGCCCAAATTGCCAAAACGAGCACCAGAATCAAAAGGGCAACAAAAACGCTCATCTCCATCACCTCTCACGCTTTCAAGCGACTTCCCTTGCAACATAGCACTTTCTAAGCCTAATTGCTACTTTTTGACTGGCAGCGTCAAGCGTGACACAATCTTTGCTGGGCAAGTTGCAGTTGTGGATAAAGGGGTGAGTGGAGTGAGTTTGGTTTTCGCCCTTGCAACTGTCATTTTGGCTGCGCCACCCTTCATGCTTTCCAAAGGCGCTTTCGTTGGAGCGTTTACCTCTGAGGGAAAGCCAATTTCACTCCCAGCGCCGACCGGGGAACGATGGGTTTCCAACGAACAAGTTCAGCGCGAGTTGCTGTTTCGTGGCTGGACGCCGCCTTTAACGAACCTTCAAATGGCGGAATTAGCGAAATCGTTAGAAGCAGATTTCGCTGTTGATGTTTTGACAACAACTTTGAAGGTCGGCAAGAAATGGCAGGCGCTGGTAGTGATGAGGGTTGTTTCGGCGCAACTCGGTGAGATCGTCCATTTGGCTCAGATCAAAACAGAGGTTTCCAATCCTGAAGCGCTGCAGCAGGTTGTGGAACAGATTCTCCCCGCTTTGTTGGTCAAGTTGCCGTCTCAAGTTCCTCTCGCTACTGTTCAACTTTGCGAAAGCAAAAATAGGGTTCACTTGACCGCTGCCAACGGCAAGTGGGGTAAGGGTGTGAACTTGCTTTTCTTCCGAACTTCAGGGGCTCAAACCACGATCTTGGGTAAGGGGCGAGTCGTCTCCGCCAGTCTTGTTCCCGGCAGCAACCGATGGATTTTGGAGGCTGATCTGGCGGGTTCGGAAATTTCGCTCCGTTCAGGCGACAAAGCGGTGCAAATTTTCGGTATGCCAAAGCCTTTCGCGAGATGGCAATAAACTTCTCTGCGAAGGAGGGATGGGACTATGAAAAGGCGAGAGTGGTTGAGCACTTGTGGCAAAGCAGCCTTCGCTTTGGGGCTCAGTCCGCTTATCTTGACAGAGCGGGCGAAAGGGGCGAATGACCGAATCCAAATCGGCATCATCGGTGCCGGCGCACGGGGGACAGGTTTGATGCGAGAAGTCCATCAGTTCGGGAAAGACTTAAATGCGGAGATTGTCGCTGTTTGCGATGTTTGGAGGCGAAACTTGGAGCGAGCGGCAAATCTCGTCAAGGAGTGGTATGGTCGCGAACCTCTTAAGTTCGTCGCACATGAAGATTTGCTGGCGAGCAAGGAAGTGGATGCAGTCATAATCGCCACAGCCGACTTCCAACACGCACGGCATTTAATTGACGCGATGAAAGCGGGCAAAGATGCCTACTGCGAGAAGCCGATGGCAAACGATTTGGCAGAAGCGAACGAGTGTTTGAGGGTTTGGAGGCAAACTAACAGGGTCGTTCAAATCGGAACGCAGCGGAGAAGTAGCGGTCATTTTGCAGCGGCTGCGGAATTAATTCAGGGTGGCATCTTAGGCACAATCACTCGCGTTGAATGCAACTTCCACTACTTTGGACCCCGTTGGCGCCGCCCCAACGATGTCAAGGAAGCAGCGAAAGACCCGTCTCAAATTGATTGGAACCGCTTCCTTATGCGCAAACCGAAGCGTCCCTTTGATCCCCATAGGTTCGTTGAGTGGCGACTTTATCGGGATTACTCCAGCGGATTGATTGACCAATGGATGAGCCATCTCATTGATGTCGCCCACTGGCTCACAGGTGAGCAGTTCCCTAAAAGCGTCGTCGCTCACGGCGGAGTTTTCCTTTGGAAGGACGGTCGGGAAAACGAGGATGTCATCATGGTTGTCCTTGAGTATCCGAAAGGTTTCCTCTGCCACTTCTACGCGAGCCTAACCAACAGTGCAGGAGGTCCGGAAATCGTCGTTCGAGGCTCTAACGGGAGTTTTGACAGCAGGACTTGGACAATCTCGGGCGAGGGCGGAGGGGAAAATCGGATTAAAGAAGCCATCAAAATTCAGCCGAAACCGAGTGTCCCCCATATGCGCAATTGGCTCGAGTGTCTCCGTTCAAGGCAACAACCTAACGCAACAGTGGAACACGGCTACCAACACTCAATCGCCTGCATCATGGCTGCTCAGGCGCTTTGGACCGGGAGAAAAGTTACCTTTGACCCACACAAGCAGAAGATTGCCTCGGTGTGACTGTGAGCACAACTCTTGTGAAAGTTGAGCCTATTGGGGCGTTTGTTCCGTGGGTTTAGACTGCGGTTGGAAACTCTGTTCTGGCGAAGTAGTAGGAGGTTGCGAACGCTGCTCCTCTGGCTTTTGGGTTGAAGGTTCGGGAACAACGGGCGGAGGTGGCGGTTGAGGGCTTATCGGCTCAATCGGGATGACCTCTATTGGCTCATGGTTCAACGGGACACCTTCAACTGTTTGAGTGTCAGGCAGTTCTTCTTCCTCCACTGGCTTCCTCGCTACCCTTGCGCCCTTGCTGCTCCGAGTCCTTGCAGCCACTCTGACAGCACCACTGACTGAACCAGCACCTTGCTCCCAGAGGGAAGGGATGAAAGTTGAGCCCAAAAGTTCAGCCAAAACCTGCGGTGCTTTTTCTCGGTCGGGGATGACAATGCTGCCGAGGAAGGAACTCCGTGCACCTATCCCAGGCAAAGTCGCTGTTTTCATGCTGTCAAGGTTCAACTGGCGGGCAAAATTAGCCAAACTGAGCAAGGTCTTCAAGTCCATGTCGGTGGCGACATATTGGTGGGCGATGGAGACAAGTTGGGGCAATTTCATGACCATCTTTGGTTGCAGCAACTTTTTCGCTAACGCCTTTAGGAACTGCTGTTGCCGTTCAATACGCCCCAAATCTCCCCTTGGGTCCCAATGCTCAATTTTGACCTTACACTTTGGGCAAAACCTCCTATAACCTTTTCCGCGATACCTCACGAAGCCGAGGGCTTGCTCACCGTTTAGGTGCTGAAAGCCTCTTTGCAAGTGGATGTGAAGTTTGCCCCAGTTGTCGTCGTAGTGCATGTCATATTCGACGAACAAGTCAATCCCGCCCACCAGGTCAACCAATTTGACGAAAGCGTCAAAGGTCACCTGAACGAAGTGATGGATTTGAATTCCAAACTGCTCTTCAATGACCTGCCGCAGCAGTTCCGGTCCACCAATAGCGTGGGCTGCGTTGATTTTGTGGAGTTTGCCGTTGAACCTAACAACCGTGTCGCGAGGTATTGACAAAATTGATGCCTCGCCGTCTCGACTCAGGCTGACGATGAGGATTGTGTCGGAGCGAGCAGGTTTCGGCAGTGGGCGAGCCTTGTTGTCGTAATCGTAATCAGCGCCGACAATCAAGATGTTTAGCCGGTCACGACCGTTGAAAGCGTAATCAGGTGGGACGAACCAATTGGCTACCTGCTCTGCTAACCTCACTGGCAGGGACTTTTGACCGTGCAGAGCCAAATGAACCGAGATTCCCGCTAAAGCCGACAGTATGGGAGTGAGAATGGCAGCAGCGATCAAAAGAACTCGCTTCCATTTCCTTCGCCTCAACTTCTGCTGCCGAGCGGACAACAAATGTTTTGGCGTCATGTCAAATGCGCCTCCCAAGTGAGTTGTGCGTTCAGAGTTGCGGGTTGTGGGTTTGAGCCCATTGCCTAAAGGCTTAACGCTCAACCCTTAACGCGCAACCCTCAACTCTTTTACAGCCCAAAGCGTCGGAAGATTTCGTCAACATGGCGGATGAAGTAGCCGTAGTCAAACAGTTCGTCAAGTTCGGAAGGGCTAAGGGTTTCGCGAATTTCAGGTCGGCTTTCAAGGACGGACCTAAACGGTCGTCCCTGTTGTATTGCCTCAAAAGCACATTGTTGAACCAATTTGTAAGCCTCCTCACGCGACCAGCCCTTCTTCACCAAAGCAAGCATGACCCTTTGCGAGAAGACGACACCTTGCGTCTTTTCCAAGTTGGCTCTCATGTTCTCGGGCTTGACCACTAAGCCACGAACAATGGCAGCAAATTGCCTCAGGATGTAGTCGGTCAAAATAGACGCATCGGGCAAAATAACTCGTTCAACCGAAGAGTTGGTCAAGTCCCGCTCGTGCCAAGTCGGGATGTTTTCAAGGGCTGGGATGACCATGCTTCTGACCAACCGTGCCAAACCGCAGAGCCTTTCACTGCGAATTGGATTACGCTTGTGGGGCATTGCTGATGAACCCCTTTGCCCCGCCCTGAAAGGCTCTTCAACTTCCGCAATTTCTGTCCGTTGAAGGTTGCGAATTTCAGTGGCGAACTGTTCAATTGAAGCGGCGATGAGAGCGAGAACACAAAGGTATTCGGCGTGCCTGTCGCGTTGCAAAATTTGGGTGCTGACTTTAGGTCGGTTCAAGCCCAAGTTCCTCAAGACAATTTCCTCAACTCGTGGGTCAACGGTGGCGTATGTCCCGACTGCTCCGGAAATTTTCCCGGCTGCCACCCTTTCTTTCACCGCCAGCAACCGTTCTTTGTGCCGCTCAAGTTCCGAAAGCCAAACCAACAATTTGAGCCCAAAAGTGATGGGTTCAGCGTGAACTCCGTGCGTTCGCCCCATCATAAGTGTGTGCTTGTGTTCAACTGCTCTCTGGCGGACAGCATCCATAGCCTCGTCCAAGTCTCGCTCCAAAATTTCGCAAGAGCGTTTCAAGATGAGCCCAAGGGCAGTGTCTTCAACATCGTAACTGGTGACACCCATGTGGACATAGCGACCTTCTTCGCCCATGTTCTCCGTCAAGGCTCTCACGAAAGCGAGCAAATCGTGCTCAAACTCCCGTTCCAGTTCAAGCACTCTCTCAACGGTGAAAGACGCCCGTTCACGGATTTTTTGCGCTGCCTCTCTGGGAATAACTCCCAACTCAGCCCAAGCATCACAAATCGCCAACTCAACTTCCATCCACGCTTTGAACTTGCTTTCCAAACTCCAAAGTTCTCGCATTTCAGGGTAACTGTATCGCTCCCAAACGGCACACCCCATTTAAGACCGCCTCCGTCGTCAAATTGAAAGCCACTCAAATGATGCCACATCCGCTCCACTAACTGCCAGTTGGGCAAAGCGGCTACGGCAAAACGCTGTAGCCTTTGCGGGTGAACGCACCTACAAGCCCGAAAATCCCACCCATAGTCAGGTCACCCAAAATCAGTCCTAAAAACAAAGGGCGTAGCCCGTGATATGCTGCCAAGCCCCCGTAGCGGACAATAAGCACTTTCGCCAACCATCCTGTCAAAATCATGAGCCACAAATTCTCCATCGCCCAGCCCCGACAGATAATCAAACCCATCGGGTGCAAGGGAAACCAAACCAATTGCCGACGAAGGGCAAAACAACCCACGAAAATCGCCAAACCAACGATTAGACCCAAAGAGCGAACGAAATTGGGCTGAATGCCCGGGTCAATGGCTTGAACCATCAGCAGGTAAGGATGAATGGCGTGCCATTGGAAAGTTGAGCCTTCAAGGCTTGCACCGCCATGAGTGTAGCAAAGGCGCATCCAAGAGAACAAGGCTACAGGGATTGCGAGGGCAATTAGCCAAATTCCCCAAAGCATAACCGAGCGCTTGCTCAAACCGACCAAATCAGCCATTTTCATGGCGTTGAGCAGTGATGGCATCAAAGTCTCACGAAGGTCGTAAGTGAATGCTTTTTGGAGTAGGAACGAGACGATAATGTCTCGTGGCGGGAAGCGCCGTGAACCGACGAGAGCCCAAACTGGGTCAAGGGGCAAAATTCGCATTTGAACCATCAGCATCCCACCGTTACTGGCAATCCAAGACGCAGCCAAGTAGAACCCAAGTGCCATGGAGACAAAAATGACCGCTAACAACCAAGAAACTTTCCGAACCACTAACCACGCAACCAAAAAGGCAACCGCGCCAAACAAGCCCCATAAGGCAAAAGGGTAAGGGAGGGGCTCATCGTTGTCACCTTGTTCGCGCAATCTTCTTAGCGCCTTTGCCCAAATTTTCCGCCAATAATCCTTGCCAGCCCACAAGATAACGACCAACAAACCGATAACAGCGCCGACTTGCTGAAACTGGACGAAATCGGTTGCTGACATCCCGAAAGCCGTCCAACCGTAGCGAGCAAACAAAATTTGCTGCAACCGTTCGGCGACGAAAAAGAACCAAAGGCTAAATGCAACTTCGCTTGTCAGCAAGTATGCCAGACCAACCCCTGCCGGGTAGATGTTGATGAAAGTGCCCGATATGCTGTCCCAAGGGAAGCCCGTCAAATATTCGCCTAACCTTCGGATGCGGCGAATCGCTGGGACGGACGGGAAGTAAGTGTTCAAGCCACAAAGGGTGTGAAAGCCAACAGAAAACAAAAAGCCAAGCCAGAATGGTCTGGCGCTGAACAAGGGTGGAAGGACTGAATTTGTGCTCGGTGACCTCACCAGTTCGTAAGGCAATTGAACCAACGGGAAAGTAAAGTGCTCATGTTCTGTCCACTGGCGACGAATGAGCGAAGCGAGACAAATCGTTGCCAACAAGAGCCCACACCCAAACGGTATCCAAAACTTGAAAGGTTTGAGCCAACCATCCCAAACGACTATGCCTGCATTGCCTTCGTAAAACCCGCGAACCGTGACCTTGTCCAAGACCACAAGCCAATCGGGAGCGTAGGGCAATAGAAGCGTGTCCCAGCGGTTGACGGGCGATGCGCTGTAAAGCAAGTTGGCAACTTGCGGGAGAATGTAGCGCCAAAATCCCGCCATAGCAATTCCTGACGGAATGACCAGCAAAGCCCAAAGGGCTGCCAGTTCGGAAGTTTTTAGGACAAAGTGAGGCGCAAACCTCACCAAAACTGGGTTGATCAACAGGACAAAGAACAGCAAAACCAAGACTGTGTTCGTGGGCAATAAGTTGCCAGCCAAGGGAGTGTTGCGAAGGTAGAGGTCATTGATGGGGATGATGAAGGCAAAAAGAACTGTCAAGAGTGTCGCCAAAATTGATACCCGAGCCGACACACTTTCTTTTCGCACTTCTTTGAGCGCTGGCAGAACTCGTTCAATTTCCCGCTCCATCCCAATCCCCGCCCAATATCTTGCCACTCCGTAATGCGTTAAGCGTAAAAGACGAGAAAAATCAGTGCGGAGTGCAATTTAAACACGGAAATTTTTTCGGCAGTGCACGAACACTGCCATCCAGAAAATCATTCGCTATTCGCTGCCGTTTTGGCTTTAACCGGAGGGTCGTGCTCCCGCGCGACCGAAAATCCTGAACGAATTCAGCTCTTCAGGAGAGCAGCCCTCCAGTTTCGTTCCCGCACGACCGAAAATTTTTTCGGCACGACAAGAACCGTGCCCTCCAGAAAAAACCAACTCGCCAATCTCTATTCGCCATTAACTGCCTTCCCGACCTACCGATTTGCTGACCTCACAATTTGCCGATAATTTCAGCTTCTGAGTGCCATGCTATGATTTTGTTTTGGTGAATGAACCGATGAGGTTCGCAAAAGTTTTCGCTTGCGCCATGGCAATTGCATCGTGGCTTTGGGGGCAGGTGACTTCCCCCGTTTCTTTTCGCTGTGTCTTTTTGTCGGAAGACGGAACACCTTTGGCAAATGTCCGCGTTCAAGCAGATATCATTCCCGCACCGCCAGCACAAGGCTACCAATCTGGAACGAGAGGCATAACGGATGGGCAAGGTCAGTTTTTGGTGATTTTGCCTGATAGGCGTCCTTGGTGGGTTGTGGTCGGATTTGAAGGTGCAGCCTTTTTCGTGGACGCCAGCAAGTCTGAGCGTTTGCAGTCAACGATTAAGTGTTGGCTCGGAACAAAGCCCTCTCTGGTTTGCACCGTTGAAGGGGAAGAATCAAAGGCTGCTTTGTTTTTGCGGCTTCGGTCATCAAATTGGTGGGTTCGCTTGCCCCAGTTCAAGGATAACCAGTTGCTGCTGTTCAACCTGCCTTCAGGAGAACACCAATTGGTCTTGACTCCTGCCCACATCGTTTCCTACTGGAACGATGCTTTATCGCTTCAACCACCTTTGACCGTGAAAGTCAGCGAGGGCGAAACCGTTTTCGTCAACATTAAAATCCCGCCGACTGGAGGCATTGTCGGTCAGGTCGTTGGCGCTGACAGTCGTCCGATCCCAAATGCAATCGTGACATTGGAGAAAGACGATTACGGGCAAACTACTGTTTCCTGTGACCCGCAAGGGCATTTTCGGTTTGAGGGGTTGCCCGAAGGGAAATACAAGTTGCTCGTTGTCGCCAGCGATTTTGAGCCAAAGGAGCAAGTCGTTGCGGTGAAAGCCAACGAAACCCTTGAGGTCACAGTTACCTTGAAACCGCAACAGTTGGGCATTGTTCGCGGGCGAGTGATTGGCAGCGATGGGAAGGTGCCGAGAGAAGGGCGGATTTGGGTTGAACGAATTTTGTCGCCGACAACGAGGCAACCCGCAAATGTCCTGCTTTGGCAACCCAACGACGGAAAATTTGAGACCAAACTTCCCCCGGGAACTTACTTTTTGGTCGCTCAATCGGGCGGGAGAAGGGTGAGCAAACAAGTCAAGGTTGAAGTCGGACAGTTGACCGATGTCGGTGATTTGGTCTTACCTGCTCCAGCCATCGTTGAAGGGATTGTCAAGTCCAAAGTGCCCTTGGTCAACACCAGAGTCCGAGTAGTCGCTTTGAGTGGCAGTAACGACCTACTGCAACCGCAATGGGGCAGCATCGTAGTTGAAACACCTGTCAGCCCTGATGGAAGGTTTCAAGTTGAAGTGCCCACCGAACCCGTCGCTATCGTCCTTCTCCCTTTCGGGATGAACAAGCCAATTTGGAAACAAGTCCACGCAAAAGCAGGTCAAAAGGTCACCGTCCAATTTGAACTTCCAGCGACGGGAGCAATTGAAGGACAGGTTGTTCGCGCCGACACTGGTCAACCTGTCGCGGGAGCGCTCGTTTACCTGCAGGACGAAACCGGCATGACTATCGGTCAAGCGATGACGAACCGGTTGGGCATGTATCGTTTTGAACCACTTTTGCCAGGTCGCTACTCGCTCCGTTGTCAGGCTCAAGGGTTGGCTATGGGCTTCAAGCATAATGTCACCGTTGCAGAAGGAACCCGTGTTCCTGTTGATTTCGTTTTGACAACCGGCGGGACAATAATCGGGCAGGTCAAAACCAAAAGCGGACAGACTTTGCGAATGTATGTCATGCTGAACGCCGACACGAACTTCATGGCGTCGGTAACACCAGATGGTCGCTTCAGGATTGACAACATCACCCCGGGTCGCCACATCGTCATGCTCTTCAGGCTCAGCGAACAAATCGGAGCAAAGGAAGTGGTCGTCAGAAGCGGTGAGACGGTTGAGGTCGTGTTTGAAGTGCCGTAAACTGGTAGGCACTGGGATTGGACAGCGGTTTCGCTTTGTCGGGTTGATGGAAGGGGGGAAAGTCATGGTTTGGCAAGGTTTGACAAGTCTGACAGTCGCTGTCGCAATACTTGTCGTTTTTGGAGTGTCTTGTCGGGAGAACAGCAACGCAAATTATCCCCAACGCGTCAAAGAGCGAGTAACCCCAATCGTTGAAAGCCCGAGCGGGAATTTTTACAGTGACTGCTATGTCTTCGCGGGTGGCGGATGTTCGGTAACAAATGTCAACGGGAAAGTTCCTGTCACTGTTGTTGACGGTCAACCTGCGCTCAAAATTGAGGTCACCGGCTCAGGTGGCTATTGGGGCGTTGGGATAGCAAGGCGAGGTTGGGTTCGGTGGTATCTTGACGACTACCTACCTGACGGGTTCATGGAATTTCAGGTCCGGGGCGAGAGAGGAGGGGAGCGATTTAGAATCGGCTTCGCAGATTCCGACCGAGACGGGCAAGGTCCCGACACCGACATCAGCGCTTATGTTTCGGTGGCAAAGTATGTGACTGTTAGCCGAAAGTGGCAAACGGTCCGAATTCCCATCTCCGATTTCGTTTCTGCTGAGCCACGAATTGAACTTGGTGATTGCCAAAAAGTCGTCCTTGCAAACGAGGGCGAAGCAAAGCCGATGACGGTTTACCTCCGCGGCATAAAGTTCGTCACAACTTCACCGGAGCACCCTGTTCCGCCTATCAAAATCAACCAACTTGGCTATCGCCCGCACATGGTCAAAATCGCAAAAATTAGTGCCCCTGCAAAGACCTTCCGAGTTGTGGACTCATCCACTGGACAAACCGTTTATCAAGGCATAGTGCAAAAGGTAGCGGAGAATGACCTAATCTCGGGCGATGATGTCTGGGAAGCAGACTTTACTCCTGTCAAGAAGCCGGGACGGTATAAGTTGGTTGTTGACGGAGTTGGTGAATCGTTTGCCTTTGAAATCCGAGACGACATCTACGACAAACTGTTCCGCGATGCCGTCAGGTTTTACTACCTGCAACGGTGTGGCATCGCTTTGGAGCCCAAATATGCTGGTCCGTTTGCCAGAGAAGCCTGCCATCTTGGTGACAGGAAAGCGCTCACAAGAGACGGGAATTTTGTCGGCGATGTCAGCGGCGGATGGCATGACGCAGGCGATTGCAACAAATATGCACCTTGGGTTCGCTACCCGTTGTTCATGATGCTTGACATTTATGATTTGCGACCGAAAGTTTTTCGTGACGGGCAATTGAACATTCCTGAGTCCGGCAACGGTGTGCCTGACTTGCTTGACGAGGCTAAGTGGGAACTTGATTGGTTACTGAAGATGCAGATAACTTCGGGTGAACAGGCAGGCTTGGTCTATGACCGAATTCACGAAAGCGCCGCACTTCGCGACCGAAAATACCCTCGGCTTCAAGAGGAGCGAAGGCTTCTCCCTCCCACTCACGAGGCAACGGCGGTTTGCGCGTCTGTATGGGCGAGGGCTGCTAAAACTTTTGCAACGATACCTAAACTGATGGATGCAGCCAACCGTTACCTTGCCGCTGCAGAACTTGCTTGGAGAAAACTTGTCTCAGACAACGCTCGCCCAGAATTCCTGTTCATCGCTGCCGCTTGCTTGTATGACACCACTGGCAAAGAGGAATACCGCAGAGCCACTTTGGAACTTATGGAGAAAGTTCTGGGCAACGACCCTGTAGGGGCTACCGAAAGGTTCATTTGGGAGATTTGGGATTGTGCCGTTATAACCCTCGCTCTTTCAAAGCGCGATGGTCCAATTCGCGATAAAGCCCGTGTTTTTCTGAAAGCAACTGTTGACAGGTGTGTTGAGACATGGAGGAAGGACGCATATTCCGTCCCAATTTGGAATCCCGACCATTACTGCTGGAGTTCAAACCAAATCATCAGCAAACGAGGCTATTACGCGATTGTGGCTCATCAGTTTGCACCCAACCCGGAATACTTGCAGATGGCAGCAGACACGCTGCACTATCTGCTCGGTCGCAACGCAGTTTGCTACAGCATGGTCACTGGATATGGCACGCGAGTGACGGAGATTTTTCACAGCATCTATGGCAAGTCGGCACCGGCTTGGTTACCAACGCCGCCGGGTTTTGTTCCGGGTGGAGTCAATCAGTGGGAATCGCGAGGGATTTCTGCCTTCCCAGCGAAGAATTTTCGTCCTGACCCAAACAACTGGACTTTAACCGAACCCGCAATTTACTACAACGCTCCCCTCGTCTTCTTGGCTGGCTACTTCGCTCGCTTGGGTGACTCATCATGGCGCCCTTGAAAAACTGGTTTGCCGTTGAAAAATTGCCTGACCATAACGAAGGAGGTGTGTAGTGATGGCTCAAGTGGTTAGGATTGGGCTTATCGGCAGTGGTTTCGTGTCCAACTTTTACATGCAAGGCTTGCAAGATGTGGCTGGACATGAAGTGCGGGTCGTGGCGTCGCCGAACGCTGAACGGTGCGAGGCTTTTGCGAAACGGTGGGGCATCCCTGAATGGACGACGGATGTTGACGGGACAATCAAACGAGGCGACTTGGATTTGATCATCTTGGGCGTCCCTAACTTCGTCCATGCCGAGTTGGCAATTAAGTGCGCTCAGGCAGGCAAAAATGTCGTCTGCACCAAACCGTTGGCTCGCAACAAGCAGGAAGCCAAGCAGATGTTGGATGCTGTGAAGGCAGCAGGCATTTTGCACGGTTACGCTGAGACGGAAGTCTTCAGCCCAGCCGTCATGAAAGCCCGCGAGTTCATTGAACGAGGCAGCATCGGCAAGGTCTTGATGGTTCGTTCCCGTGAAGCCCATGCAGGTCCACACGCTGATTGGTTCTGGAAAAAGGCATTAGCAGGTGGTGGTGCGCTTTTGGACATGGGCTGCCACATGGTTGAGGCAGCGAGATACTTCATCGGCAAGGACAACCCTATTGTTGAAGTTTTGGCATGGGGCGATAGGTTGATGCATCACGACCGAACCGATGCCGAAGACAATGCAGTCTTGCTGATGCGATTTGAAGGTGGACAGTTGGCAATCGCTGAGACGAGTTGGACGGCTCGGGGTGGCTTGGACTTGCGCAACGAAGTTTACGGCACAGATGGTGCCATCTTCACCGATGTCACCCGAGAGACAGGCATCCGTGTCTTTGCCTTGAAAGGTGCTGGTTACATCGTGGAAAAGGGCGAACTGGACATTGGTTGGCTCATCCCGCCCATTGAAGAGGCTTGGGTCTATGGCTACCGCGAGGAGATGAAGCACTTCGTTGAATGCGTCGCACAAAACAAAATGCCCCGTGAAACCTTTGAGGACGGCTATATCGTCAACTGCGTCCTTGACGCAGCCTACCGTTCCATGGAGACGAAGCGTTGGGAGAAAGTGGAGTATTGAAAGCGTCGTTCAAAATTTAACTGCCGTTGAGGGCAAACCCCGACGCTACTGTGACCTTTTGCTGTTCGCTACTCGCCATTCGCCGAGTGCACCGCTAAAATGTGTCCTGAGTTTTGAAGGCAGACGAAAACTTCGTGAAAAGAGGTGGTCAATGTGGCGAATGTTGCTCGCTTTCCAGAGGGCTTTTTGTGGGGCGTGGCGACGGCTGCGTATCAGATTGAAGGGGCGTGGAACGAGGACGGGAAGGGCGTTTCCATCTGGGACACTTTCTCTCACACCCAAGGCAAAATTGCTGACGGCTCAACGGGCGATATCGCTTGCGACCATTATCACCGATGGCGAGAGGACATCGCCTTGATGAAGGAACTCGGCGTCAAGGCTTATCGGTTCTCAATCGCTTGGACTCGCATCATCCCGCAAGGCTCAGGTCCAGTTAATCCGAAAGGGCTTGACTTTTACGACCGTTTAGTGGACGGTTTGCTTGAAGCAGGTATCAAACCTTTCATCACCCTTTACCACTGGGATTTGCCGCAGGCTTTGCAAGACATAGGCGGGTGGGCGAACAGGGATGTCGCTTACTACTTTGCCGATTACGCTGCTGTCGTGGCTCATCGGTTGGGAGACCGAGTTAAGCATTGGATGACCCACAACGAACCTTGGGTTGTCGCATGGGTAGGATATGCATGGGGACATCATGCACCAGGCATCAAAAACACTAAAGTCGCTTTGCAAGTTGCTCACCACCTTTTGCTCTCTCACGGCTTGGCTGTTGAGGTCCTCAAGGATTTGGGCGATGCTGAAACCAAAGTCGGAATCGTTTTGAACCTGTCACCCGTTCACCCAGCAACCGAAAGCGATGAGGACAAAGCAGCGGCTCATCGCAATGACGGCTACCATAACCGCTGGTTCCTTGACCCAATCTTCGTCGGTAGTTATCCAGCCGATATGTGGGAATGGTTTGGGCAGTTGGTGCCTGAAGTGAAACCTGGTGACATGTCAATTATCAGCCGCCGCATTGACTTTCTCGGTGTCAACTACTACACTCGCAGCGTCGTCAAGCACGACCCACAAGGCGGGTTGCTGCAACTTCGTGGCGTCCATGTTGAAGGCAGCGAATACACTGAGATGGGATGGGAAGTCTATCCTGACGGGCTTTACGAGTTGCTCGTCAGACTGCACCGCGATTACAAAATCCCCGAAATCTACATCACCGAGAACGGAGCAGCCTTCAAGGACGAAGTTACGCCCGACGGGAAAGTTCACGATGAACGAAGGCTGAATTACCTGCGCGAACACTTTTTGCGCGCCCACAAAGCTATCCAAGACGGTGTGCCCCTTAAAGGCTATTTTGTCTGGTCGCTGATGGACAACTTTGAATGGGCTCACGGCTACACTAAGAGGTTCGGCATCGTCTATGTGGACTACGAAACCCAGAAGCGCATCATCAAGGACAGCGGCTACTGGTATCAAAAGGTCATCGCCGAAAACGGCGTGCCATTATGAGTTAGTGGAAGCCAACGGGTGAAAGTTGGCAGAGAATATCGCCGTTAATTCTGGGAGGCGCTGATAGTGTGCAGCCCAAAGCCATCATCTACATTGCCGACAGCCGAAACATGGCAGAAGTGGCAGATGAAAGCGTTGACCTAATCGTGACTTCGCCGCCCTACTGGCACATTAAGGACTACGGCGTTGAGGGTCAAATCGGTTACGGGCAAAGTTTGCACGAATACCTGCTTGATTTGAGCCGAGTTTGGCGCGAATGTTGGCGGGTGCTCAAGCCGGGCAGGAGACTTTGCATTAACATTGGTGACCAATTCGCCCGCGCCGTTATCTACGGTCGCTACAAGGTCATCCCACTCCATGCCGAAATCATTGCTCAATGCGAAACCATTGGCTTTGACTACATGGGCGCAATCATTTGGCGCAAGAAAACGACAATGCGAACAACAGGTGGAGCAGTTGTCATGGGCTCGTTCCCTTACCCGCCTAACGGCATCGTGGAGTTGGACTACGAGTTTATACTGCTGTTCAAAAAGCCTGAATGGGACAAGGGACAGGGGACACGGGACAGTGATGTTAGCCGAGAGGTCAAAGAAGCGTCCAAATTGACCCGCGACGAATGGAAAGCCTTTTTCAGCGGACATTGGGAGTTTGCGGGCGAACGGCAAGTGCTTCACGAAGCGATGTTTCCTGAAGAGTTGCCACGCAGGCTCATCCGCATGTTCTCTTTTGTCGGCGACACGGTTCTTGACCCATTTTTGGGCAGCGGCACAACAGTGAAAGTGGCTTTAGAATTGAGACGCAACGCTATTGGCTACGAAATTCAACCTGCCTTTGAACCCATCATCCGCCAGAAACTCGGGATCGCTGAAAACCCGTTGATACCGCTGCCAGTCACCATCTGCAAACGGGAAAAACTTCTGCCGCCTGTTGAACCGCCACCCGATTACAAGCCGAGAGTGAAGGATGCCAAGCCACTCGTTGATCCCAAGCAACTTAAGTTTGAGGACGAGGCAACTTACAAAGTTACTGCAATACTAAACGAGCACACATTGCGGATGGAAAACGGTTTGACTGTGCAAATTTTGGGCATCAAAGTTCCACCAGAGCGAAAGGAACAAGCGCTCGCTTATTTGCGCCAGTTTCTTTTGGGTAAGCGAGTTTTGCTTCGGTTTGACCGCCCACCCGAAGCCGACAGGATGCCAGTGCCTGCCTACATTTTCCTGACAAATCGCCTTTTCGTCAACCGCAAAATGATTGAGATGGGGTTGGCTGACGCCGACCGAAAAGTCTGGCATCGCTACCGAGAAAAGTTTTTGCAAGCGGAGGCAAAGCGCAATGGCTAAACGGAAAACTGCAAAAGAGTGGGTGCTCAATATCGCTTTTAATCGGTGGCAGTTCAACCGCCCCAAGTATGTGGGCAAACTGGCGGAAGCAATTCGTGAATGTGCACCTAAATCGTTGGAAGATTGGGAGCGCTACTATTGCGAGCAAGTTCCCAAGCGACATGTGCCTGAAGGCTGGCAGATGTTTGGCAAAGACATGTTTGAACACTTGTCAGAAATCGGGAGACGCCTTTACGCAAAGATTAGCGAACAGTTGAAGGCTGAAGTGGAGGCAATTACCGAGGATGACTGCATTGGTTATGTTCGGGAGGTCGTCATCAACCGCACTTATGAAGGCTACATCACTGAGAAGCGAACAGTCTATGAGCAGTTAGAGCAAGATTTGGGCATCAAACTTCGCACAGCACCTGACGAGTGGGATCGGCGTTACAATGTGGACTTCTACATCCCTGTTGGTGACAAAGCCATTGGCATCCAGATCAAACCCATCACTTATGCCCAAACGCCAGAAGTGCACAAGTGGCGAGAGTGGATGCGAGAGTCGCACGAAAAGTTTGAGCGGGAGCAAGGTGGCAAGGTCTTCATCGTTTTCTCGGTCACGGAGAAAAGTGGTGCGAAGCGAATTTTCAACACTGAGGTAGTTGACGAAATCCGAGCGGAGTTAAAGCGATTGCAAGGGGATCAGAGAGGCGATCAAAAGTGAGTGCTTCGGTTTTTGTTCGGGAAGCATTGTTGCAAAAGCGGGAAGGTGAAAGAGTCCGCTGTTTGACCTGCGAACGGCGTTGCTTGCTCAGCGATGGGCAGGAAGGTTGGTGCAAAACGAGGGAAAACAGGGGCGGTGTCTTAGTTACGAAGACTTACGGTTCCGTTTCTTCAATCGCTGCCAACCCGATTGAGAAAAAGCCGCTCTTTCACTTCTACCCCGGCAGCACCAACTTGACTGCTGGGAGTTGGTCTTGCAACTTCGCTTGCCCTTGGTGCCAGAACTGGGAAATCAGCAAGCAAATTGGGCGAGGTCGTTTCATGTCGCCAGAGGAATTCGTTGAGACCGCTTTGAGATTGAACTGTCAAGGGACTTCAATCAGTTTCAACGAACCAACCCTTTCCCTTGAGTGGTCGCTGGAAATTTTCAGGTTGGCTCGCGGGCGAGGTCTTTACAACACTTTCGTCACCAACGGCTACATGACCTTGGAAGCCCTTCAATTGCTCATTGATGCGGGACTTGATGCCATGAATGTTGACATCAAAGGCGACAAGGAAGCGGTGCGAAAGTTCTGCGGTGCCGATGTGGAAATCGTTTGGCGGAACTGCCGGTTCGCTAAGGAAAGAGGTGTTCATGTTGAGGTGACGACTTTGGTTATCCCAACCGTCAATGACGATGAGACCAGTCTGCGGTCAATAGCGAAGCGCATCGTTGAAGAACTTGGACAGGACACGCCTTGGCATGTCACAGCCTACTATCCCGCATACCTTTTTGATGCCCCGCCGACACCTGTCCGAACCCTTGAAAAGGCTTACCGAATTGGTCGGGAAGAAGGCTTGAAATTCGTCTACTTGGGCAATGTGCCCGGACATCCATACGAGAACACTTACTGCCCCAAATGCGAGACGCTTTTGATTCGCCGCTACGGCGTTCAGATGGTCAAGTGGCTGATGGAGGGAGACAGTTGCCCCAAGTGTGGCGAAAGGTTGCCCATCATCGGCGCTGAATGGTGGAAGAAAAGCGAGGTGGCAAGAAGTGACAAGCAGGGAAAGAGTAATCGCAGCGATTGAGTTCAAAGGACCAGACCGCGTCCCAATCCATCACTTCGCCTTCCCCGGCGCTTTCTGGAGGCACGGTCAAAAGTTGGTTGAGTTGCTGAACGAAAAATTCCCCGACGATTTTGGCTCACGATTTTCAATCCCACCCGAACCCGAAAGCGACGAACTCTTAATCCGCTACACCGACGAGTGGGGAAGCGAATGGGTTATGAGAAGAGGCTACACTGCTGGTGAAGTCAAAAAGCCCGCCATTGATGACTGGAGCAAGTGGAAAGACTACAAGTTCCCACCGCTGCCGCCTGAAAGCCACTTTGAATCTTTGAAAGCGCGGATTGAGGAGAGTGGTCACAGGTTCTATGTGCTCGGAAGTGGCGGGACACTTTTTGAGCGGATGCAATGGCTTCGCGGTCCAGAAAACCTGTTCATGGACTTAGCGGAAGACCGAGAGGAACTTCACGAACTCGCCGACCGAATTGTTGACTGGAACATCAACCTGATAACGCGCTACATCAAAGCGGGAGTTGATGGGATAGGTTTCGCCGACGATTGGGGCGCTCAAGACAGGTTGCTCATTAGCCCAAAGAAGTGGCGGGAGTTCTTCAAACCGAGATACAAGCGCATGTTTGAAGTCGTCAAGGACGCAGGCAAGCATGTCTTCTTCCACACAGACGGCTGGACCGTTGACATTTGGGACGACTTTATAGAAATCGGCGTTGATGTCTTGAACCCTCAACACTGTCTTGTCCCAAAGCCCATTCTGGAACAGAAACTTGCGGGACGAATTTGCATCCGCTCTGACCTTGACCGTCAGCACATTTTGCCTTTCGGGACGCCTGAGCAAGTCCGAGAACATGTCAAGGAGACCATCGCTTTGTTCGGCAGGTTCAACGGAGGGCTCATCCTGCACGGCGAAATAGGTCCCGATGTCCCTTGGGAGAACATCGTCGCAATGCTTGAAGCCTTCCATGAGTTCGGCAAATACCCGCTATCTTGGCTGGGGTGAAAGGTTTCGTGACAGTAGCAGTTGAGTGCAGCCTAAGCCTCAGAGGTGTGAGGGGATGAAAGTGTGGGGAACTTGGAAACTTTTGTCTGAGCGAGAGGAAGAGATGTTGCACGAGACAACGCTTCGGATTTTGAGCGAGATAGGTGTCAAGGTTGAGAGCGACGAGGTTTTGGCAAGGCTTGCTGATTTCGGTGCTCAAGTTGACCGAACGAATCAAGTGGCTTTTTTCCCGCGAAAGTTCGTTGAAAATTTTCTCACTTCGTCGGAGCGGTTTGACTGGGACAGCGCTGAACCTTATGTCGGCGGCAGCGCATCAATTTACTTCGGCTACTACCTTGACCCTGAGACGGATGAATTTTGTCCCATGACCGTTGCCAACATGCTCCGATATTTTAAAGTCGCCCGTCACATCGGTTTGAGTTTTGGCTCCGCCTATGTCTTCCACATTGACGAAATCCCGCACGAAGCCTTAGTGCCCTTCTTTCACTACTTTGCCCTGAAGTTCACGGGTCGTTCAAGCGCAAGTGTCAACAATGTCCGTTGGGCTCCAATTGTGCTTGAGATGGCGGAGGAGTTTGCTGCCGAGAAAAATGTCCCAGTCCAACAAGTGATTAGCCCGGTCCACATCCATCTCGTTTCGCCCCTTAGGTTCTCTGCGGAGGAAGCGAAAATTTTCCTGTTCTTCGCCGAGCGAGGTTTGAGGATAGGCGTTGGAACGATGTCGGTGCTCGGAAGCAATGCCCCTGTAACGATTGCTGGTGCTTTGGCTCAGCACTTGGCTCAAAACATCTTCATCAACATCCTCTACCGCGTCTATTTCGGTGAAAAGCGGTTGAATTTCGGCAGTGCAATTTCACCCCTTGACATGAAAACTTTGATGCAGTCTTACGGTCGCCCAGAAAAGGAACTTTGCAATGTCGCGATGGCTCAGATGGCTCGCCGCTACGGCGCTCACTTTTTCCCGCACACAGGTCACTCCGACGCCAAAAAGCCCGGACCTGAGGCTGGATTTGAAAAAGCGTTGAACTCTATCCCTTCCCTAATTGCCTGCGGACGCGTCGGCATATGTTGTGGGCTGTTGTCGGTTGACGAAGTTTATTCGCCCGTCCAACTCGTCATAGACAAGGAAATCGTTGACGCCCTGAATAGGTTCGTGCGAGGGTTTGATGTGAACGAGGCGACACTTGCCTTTGAGACCATTAGAGAGGTCGGGCACGGTGGCGTTTTCACCGGGACGGAGCACACTGCAACACACTGGAGGCGAGAACTTTGGACGCCCAAAGTTTTCGCGCGAGAGATGTTCAGCGCTTGGCGCGAAAAGGGGGCGAAAAACGAAGTTGACCTTGCCCAAGAAATTTGCATTGAAGCGTTGAAGGGCGACCCGTTGCCCGTTCACATCTCGGAGCAATTGGAGCGAAAACTTTTGGCAATCATCAAAAAATCAACGGGTGCGGCGATAAAGCCTGTTGAACCGTTGTGAGTGTTTCAAAGGGGTGAAAGTTCATGACGCCGAGGGAAAGGGTTTTGGAGGCAATCAAAAGAGGCAACCCAGACAAGTGCCCGAAAGAGGCTGGGTTCACTCCAGCCGTCTATGAGGAATTCAAACGCCGAACCGGTCACACCGACCCTGCGGAATACTTTGGCATGGAAATTCGTTATGTCGGATTTAGGTTGCCAAATGAACTGCCTGACAGGAGCAAGTGGCTGAAAAAGATGCCTCCCAACACTTTCATCGTTGACCAAGTTTACGGGACGATGGCGATACCTGCCAATTACTACCACTTTTGGGGCTATGTCTTCCCGCTTCAAGATGCCCAAACCGTCGCCGAAATTGAAGCCTATCCTTTCGCCGACATAACCCGCCCAGAGTGCCACGAGCATTTGGAGGCATCAGTCAAGGCGTGGCACGAAAAAGGCTACTTTGTGACGGGTTTCGCTGGACACATTTATGAGACCGCATGGCAACTGATGGGGATGGAGCGACTTCTTGAAAGCATGCTGACAGAGCCGAGGTTGGTTGAGTGCTTGCTTGAGCGGATAACGGAACTCAATTGCTTTAGAGCCAGAAGGTTGGCGGAAGCAGGTGTTGACATGCTTCAGGTCGGTGACGATGTGGGGATGCAGACAGGGATGATGATGCATCCAGACCTTTGGCGGAAGTTTCTCAAGCCGAGGTTGAAGCGGGTGATTGATGCAGCGAAATCTGTCCGACCAGACCTGCCTGTTTGGTATCACAGTGACGGGAACATAATGGCAATCGTTGATGACCTTATTGAAATCGGCGTCACTGTCTTGAACCCAGTTCAGCCTGAGTGCATGGATGTCGTTGAGGTAAAGCGTCGTTGGGGCGATAAACTGGCTTTTTGGGGCACAATCGGGACGCAAAGCGTGATGCCTTTCGGGACGCCAGAAGATGTCAAGCGAGAGGTCAAGCGAATGATTGAACTTTTCGCTCCCGGACTAGTCATTGCCCCCACGCATGTCTTAGAGCCTGATGTCCCTTGGGAAAACATTGTCGCTTTCTTTGAAGCCGTTGAGGAGTTCGGTCAATACCGATGAGGAGGTGGTTTCGTGTGGCGAAACAACCTATCAAACCGTTTGAACTTTGGCTTGAAACTGTGGACATGATGGCGAAACACGGGCTTTTGCTTTGCAGCGTCGGCTTGGACGGCAAGCCCAATGTCATGGCAATCGGCTGGATGACAGGCGGAATCATTTGGGGCAGACCGATTTTGTGCGTTTTCGTCCGACCAAGCCGATACACTTACTCACGCCTTGAGGAAGTCGGTGAATTTACCGTCAATGTTTTGCCACCCGAATTCAAGGAAGCGGTTGACTACTGCGGCACCGTTTCAGGTCGGACGAAAGACAAGTTCGTAGAAACGGGACTGAAGCCTGTGCCAGCGCAAAAAGTCAAAGTGCCAATCATTGAGCAGGGAATCATCCACTACGAATGCGTCGTCGTTCACAAAAACGATGTCCAGCCTCAATTTCTCGCAAAGGAGATAGCCGAAAGCGCCTACCCGCAAGGCAACTACCACCGAGTTTACTTCGGCGAAATCGTCGCCGCTTACGCTGACATTGAGAAAGTTGAACGGCTGAGACAAAAGTAAAGGCTCACGAAGGTCGGAAAATGAGTGCCACCAAAAAAGCGGTGACCAACCAACCAGCCGCTATCCAAGCGATCACGCGGTCAATGAAAGTTGCCATCCCAGATTGAGACGAAAGGATATGTCGCCCGCCGACAATGCCCCATCCGCCGCCACCGCTCGCTTCCTGTTCAGTGATGTGGAGCACCATCGCCAAAATCAAACCGATAGCGAAAATCAAATTCAACGCTGCAACGAGGTAGCCCAAGACGCTCATTTGAGTCACCCCTTCAAGTTTCCTTCAAACGACGAAGGTAGCCTTAGGGACTTGCCTCCGACGAAAGTTAAACGACCTTTTCAAAGAGCCGATAGGCACGACAAAATTTACCACACCCGTCGTGACAAAGCAAGGGGAGAGAGCACGATGGACGAGCGATACCTTTTGGAGCGAGCGAAGCAAGGCGACTACAACGCTTTCATGCAACTCATAGAGCCGCACGAACAACGACTTTACAACTTGGCTTTGCGCATCACGGGAAGCCGAGAAGACGCAGAAGATGTCTTGCAAGATACGCTCTTGAGCGCTTTAGAACACTTGCACGACTTTCGTGGCGAATCCGCTTTCGGGACATGGCTCTACCGCATAGCAATGCACAACGCCTTTAGGGTTCTCAGGAGGCGTCGTGGGAGCGAAACTGTTTCGCTGGAAGATTTGATCGCTGAGAGGGACGAAGAGAACGGTGAAACTGTGCCACACCCAGAGTTCATCGCCGAATGGCGCGACCCAGCAGAAATAGCCGAGCAAAATGAACTCCGCCGAATTTTGGACGAAGCCATCCAGCAACTGCCCGAAAGTTACCGCGCCGTTTTCTTGCTGAGGGATGTTGAAGGGCTGTCCACGAAAGAGGTGGCGGAAGTTTTGGGAATAAGCGAAGGGAATGTCAAGGTTAGGTTGCTCAGGGCTCGGTTGAAGTTGAGGGAGATTTTGAGCCGATACTTTGGTGACGAAACCAAACGAATCACCCACAAACACCGCCACAGGTGACATTTGAACGGGGGCTTTGACCACCCACCCGAGGTGAGAGGCTACAAGGTCAAAGCAGGCTAAAGCCTGCTAATCGGGTTGCGAGTTCAGGGTTACGGGTTGAGAGTTTTGGGTTAGGTTTTTTCTCCGAACGCACAAACCGCAACTCGCAACCATTTTAGTGTCAGCCTGCTTTAGCAGGCTTCGTCATGTAGACACCGACTTAGAGTCGGTGGACAAATTGAGAGGGCGAGGTTCCCCCGAGCCGAAACGGCAGCGAATAGTGATTGGCGAATGGTAGTTTGGAGGGTCAGACTCCTGTCTGACCGCAGAAAATTTCGGCACGGCAAAATCAGTGCTCTCCAAAGATTGGGCTCACTTGGAAGTTCGCCTTCCCATCTGTCTGACCAAACATTTCCCATGTTCTGTGCTCCACCTTTGGGACTAAAGCGCCTTCAAGACTTTTCAAACACGCTTGTGGTGTTTTAACATGTCTGAAGGCTCTGGTTCATTCCGACCCGAAAGGAGGGGCGAGAAGGTGTCCCTTGGACATTACCTTGCAGTCGTTGGTGGGAAGCAGTTGCCCTTTTGGTGGCGAAGCAAATTTCTCGCTGTCCCTGATGACTTCTCATTGCTTCCAACCGAACAACTGTGGCAAACCCACGATGAACTCACAAAGTCGCTCCACACCAAAAGAAGTGGAAACGAACCCACGCAGCAAGCAGGCAAAAGTTCGCTGCTTGACTCGAAAGTTGAACTGACCCGACGCATTTACCGTTCCTGCACTTTGTGCCCATTAATGTGCCGAACCGATAGGCTGAACGGTGAGACGGGACGATGCGGGTTGAAAGCGGATGCCCGTGTGTTTCGGGAGGGGCTTTTGGTCAGCGAAGAGCCTTTCATCGTGCCAACTTATGAGTTGTTTCTCACTGGCTGTAACATGAGGTGCAAGTTCTGTCAAGCGTGGGAGGGGGTTGTGAGAACGGACTTGGGCTTCAAGTTGACCGGCTCAAAACTTGCTTCCACAGTTGAGCGAAAGTCAAAGCGAGGTGCTCTCAATATCCACTTCGTCGGCGGTGAGCCGACAGTCAATTTGCTCGCTGTCCTTGTGAGTTTGAAGTCGCTGAAAGTGCCTTTGCCTATCGTCTGGAACACGAACCTGTTCGTGACTGATGAAGCCATGAAGTTGCTTGACGGCGTGGTTGATTTGTTCGTCGCCGATTTCAAGTTCGGCAACGATGAATGTGCTTGGGAAATTGGTGGCGTAGAGAGTTATGTCGCCACAGTCCAGAGCAACTTGCTCAAGGCTTCTCGAATTGCCAGTTTGGTCATTCGCCACCTTGTCATGCCTGGGCACATTGAATGTTGCCTTGTTCCCGTCGTCTCTTGGGTTGCACAAACCTTGCCTAAAGTGACCTTCCACTTGATGCTCAACTATGTGCCCGACTGGAGGGCATGGAGCGACAAAGCGCTGTCTCAGAGGTTGAGCGAATCAGAAAGGCAGATGGCAAAGGCAATCGTCAAGTCAACGGGCTTAAAAAGGGTGCTCATCAGCGAGTAGTTTGGAGGGTCGGGCTCCTGCCCGAGAGATGAAAACGGCGGCGAATAGTGAGTAGCGAGTGGCGAATGGCAAACTGCTTTGACCACCCACCCGAGGTGGGTGGCTACGAAATCAAAGCAGGCTAAAGCCTGCCAATCGGGTTGCGAGTTCAGGGTTGCGGGTTGAGGGTTTGGGGTTAGGTTTTTTCTCCGAACACATAACCCGCAACTCGCAACTTTGTTAGCCTGCTTTAGCACGCTTCGTTTTTCGTAGCCACCGACTTCAGTCAGTGGACGAAATGGGAGGGCGAAGCCATTGCCGAGCCAAAAACTGCGGCGAATAGCGACCGGCGATTGGCGAATGGTGAATGGTTTTCTGGAGGGCAGTGCTCCTGCATTGCCGTCTAAAATTTCGGTCGTGCGGGAACACGACCCTCCAGTCAACGACTCTCAAATGCCGAATAAATTCGGTGTTCAAAAGTTTTGTCGTTAAATCCCTTGTCCCGTGCCCCGTGTCCCTTTGGGCAATTGGGTGACAGGAAATTTCACTTCCCGACGGTTTTGACTTCCTTCACAACATCCGCAGCGTTTGGAATTTCGGAGACGCTTTCAAAGGCTTTCCTGAAGACGGCGAAGTTGCTCAGGCGACCTTTGAAGTATCCGCCCCTTAAGCCCCTACCGATGTAACCGAAGCGAGCATTGATGTCTTCGGGCTTCAAACTGACTTTGCCTTTGCCGACAAGTTTGCCGTTGAAGTAGATGCGTCCCATCCCGTTTCCCCAAGTAATCGTAACTCTTGTCCATTTCCGAACTGGCACGGGTTTGGTTGCTTCCACGCTTTGAGTTAATTTGCCCTTGCGGACAACAAGTGCTGCCTTGCCCGATTTGTTCGGCGTGAACATTATCGCACCGTCGCTTGAACCGAAGGCAAAAACAAATTGTTCGTTCGTTCCACCCTCCCACCAGAGCCAAAAGTCAAAGGTGATTGCTGAGGTGTCAACGATATGTCCTTCAACGACCGCATACTGGTCTTTGCCGTTGAATTGGATGTAGCAGCGGTTACGCTCCTTCCCGAATTTTAGTTCACCGCGCAGAATGCCGTCGTTATCAGCGAATGCGTCCTTCAACAATTGCTTCCGAGGCTGGCTGAAGTCCCAGTAAGCGTAAAGGTAACGGTTGTCCCGCAACTCACGCTGCAAAATTTCGGCGTTGTTGTAACCGTAAATGAGCCCATACTCAATCTTGGGCTTCGGGTAGCCAACTAAGTGAACTTCAAGGTCTTCACCCGCGACGACGCAACCTGTCAATTCAACTTCCGGTCGCATGTGAATTTCGCCGAAACCTTTGATGATGACATCTCCGCTGACAGTGCCACTTCCGATGACATGGGCATACTCAATGACTCGGGCGTTCCCTTTCAACACAACTTCACCGCCGACCATTGCGCAATCTCGGACTCGGGCATTTTCAAGGACTTTCGCTTTGTCCCTGATGACAGCGAAACCAGAAACGATTGCGTTGTCGGCGACAACTGCTTGGTCTCGGATAACGGCGAAACCTTCAACGCGAGCGTTCCCTTCAACAATGGCATTACCGAGCACTTTGGCATTTGGACCTACATATGCCGTTGGAGAAACTTTCGCCGTCTTTGCCACGAACCCACCGCCGTTCGGGTGATAGTGCCCTTCAACCTGAGGCGTTTCAAAGAAATCTGGCAAGGGGGGTTCTTCGCAGGGTAACAGCCTTTGAACGAAACTTCGTAAAGGTGGCGGCGTTTCATGTTGTAGCCCGGACGGAAATCCATCGGCTTGTAAATGGTCGGCGTCGCCGCAATGGCGAGGGCTAACAGGTGCTCCGTCGGTTTCAACTTCATCCTGATTGTTCCCTTACTTCCCTTGAGCATTTGGCTGTATCTTGGCTCACCGTTTTCGTCAATAGCGACAAGCGTTACTCGCCAGTCAGAACCTTCCGCTTCGTCAACGATTCCTTCAAACCTGACTTCAACTTCGTCAACCTTTGGGTCACGGATGAGGTCAATGATGTTGACTCCGAACTGGCGAGGGGCGTGGCTGTAGATTGGTTTGAACCAACCTGGTCGGTCTGGGACAGGCTGAAGGACCGCTCGGAATCGTCCTGCAGCGGCATTGCCTTTTTGATGCCGCAACATTGCCCTTCGGTAGAAATACTGGTGCGTGAAGTCCCAAACCACCATGTGGGCAGCCGTTTCCCCGATAATGTCGCTGAAGTCTTTCAATCCGTCCCCTTTGAAAACTCCCATCTCAACGGCAACACGCATAATGGTCTGGAACGGGTCTTCAATGGACTCGTCTCGCTCATTCTTTCGGTTCTCTTCCCAAATTCGGTAGCAGAAGGAGTGACCGAAAAGTGGGTGCTCAGCAAAGTATTGCAGAAAGACCCAAGAGCCGTAGTTCATGCGCGTTGAACTCAGTTCGTAATGGGCGCGGTCAACATAAACCTCCAAAGCAGCAGGATAAGCAGGATGCCATTGATGAGCGCTCCAGTTGGCGTGGCATTCCCAGAACCAGCCGACATATGGACTGTTGCGGAAACCGCCCAAGTGAAACTGGATGTTGTGGGAGAATTCATGCGGGATGACGCTTGAACCTTCGCCCATAGCGTGCGGGTGAAGAACAATGTCTTTTGCCCCAAATGCCCAACCTTCTTCGTGCTTTGGTAGCCCAGTTCCCGTGATGTAAACTGGGATTTTGCATTTGCGGTCGGATTTGGAGTATGGCATCGTCACGCCCAACTCGCTCTCGTAAAAGTCCCAAAGGGTTTCAAAGTAGCGCTTGTTGCGCTCCATGAAGCCATGTTCTTCAAACAAGACTTTCCCGCTACCTGTTCGGTCGTTGCCGTAGAAGAAGATAAAATGCGGCGTCGTCTCAAAGTTGAAGGCGCCTTTGTCGCGCTCTGGATGGTAAGCGTATTCATCCCAGCAGATTTCGTATTCGACCACGGGCTTTTTCGGCATCCTTGCCTTCCTCTCTTCTTCCTTCTGGCGCGCATAGGCTTGGTCTTCTTGGCTGAAAATCCTCAGCGGGAAACTTCGGATTTTGAAATCGTCTCGGATGAGCACCAAGACTGCTTCGGAAAAGCGGGCGTCAAAGTTCACGACTTTCACGAAGGAACCGACGAAAGTTTTGGGAAGCGATTCCTTCAACTCGGGAGGAGCCAATTTGTCAGCATCAATGTTTTCAAGCCTCCAAATTCTGAAGTCGTTGGAGATTTGGCGGATGGCTGCTACATAGCGCAAATCGGGAACGCTCAACTCTTCTGGCTTGACAGTCACGAGCCGTCCGTCTTCGGTTCGCAAGATGACAAAGCCGTTCGCTTCGCTTACGAACATCGCCTCAATTGTGCGCCCATCTTTCAGCATCCAAGTTCGCGGTTTCTTCGTCACTATGACCGTTTGTGGTGGCTTGGTCGGTTCCTTGCGAGCAACTTCTTTCTGAGCCTGAACCTTCCTGTATCGCTCTTCAAGCCCTTTAGGCCACTCAAATTTTGGCGCTTTGCTAAAATTGAACCCGCTCAAATGCCCCAGATTGGTCCGAGCAATCGGTGGAACCCAAATCCAATCGTTGTCGCGGAAAACTTCTTCCAACAACGAAGCAAGCCTTGGGTCATATTTCTTGAGTTGCTCCCTCGTGCCGACGAAGTTATGCTCGTGCATAAGCGTCCTGTTGGCGTGAAACCAAATTTGAACCCCTTCAGCCCAATACTCGTGATGATTCGTGGCGGCGTAAGTCCCTTGCCATAGCCCTCCTCGCATCGCTTGCTCATACGCCTTCTTCAAACGGGCGTCAAAAGATGGGTCAACTTCGGCGAGGGCAATTTCGTGGATTGTGTGGGCAAACTCGTGGACGAGTATGCTCTCACCAAAATAAGGGTCGCCCGGGTAGCAGAGCAAGTTCTCTTCGCCACAACTTGTTGCTGGTCTGATTTTCGTCGCTCCCAATCCACGAGCCCTTCTGTCCCAGTAGTCTTTAGGCTTCAAATCGCTGTGCTCTGGTATATCGGTCGTCAATTCGGTTGGTGCCATAACGACCACTCGTATCTTGTTGCGAATAATCGCTTGTCTCAAATCTTCTCGCCCAGCAAGCATGCTGTTGATGATGTAGGCTGCTTCAAGGAAAGCATAATCGGAGACTTTTTCCGAGCCGACGACTGGAATGCCTCCAGCGCTCACGAACTTTTTGTAGAACGGTGACAGGTTAAACTGGTGGACAATTTCCTGAGGCGGTTGAGTGACGACCAGAGTTTGTTTCTCCTTTCCTGACCCCATCGCTTGCAACATCACCCCACTCGCCAACATCAGCAAAGGCGCAGAGACCACAAACCAGGCACGCATGGCTTCACCACCTTCATTGCATCCAATTTGCGTTCCTTCTGCCCATCAAAACTAAATTCGGCGAACTGGTTTAGATTGTCGCCTAACATTTTGTCATTGGCTTGCAAGGTGGCATAATCAAAGTGGCGATGAGAGCCGGGTGAGAGGGCGTGAGCGAAAAGGAGTTTGACCGAACAAATGAGGACGCTTTTGAAACTGAAATCCGCATCTTGCCCGATGGTGCGGTCGTCATCTTAGACCTTGACGAACAGATGCTTGATTTGGCTTTGGCGTTGAACCCAAACGACTTTCGGCTGAGGCGACGGCGAAGGTTGTTGCGAAGGAAGGTGAGGCGCTTCCATGAGACAGAGCAAAATCGCTGAGGAACTGGAAACTTTAGTTCGGGCTCGTTACCCGCTGATTTATGTGGTGACATGGGAGGAACCGAGGCTTGACGCAATCCTTTCGTCCATAGCAGCCAAGCGAGGCAAGAAGTTGTTTGTCTGGTCAATATCGCGTGGTTTGCTCCCTTTCGGGACACCTTTGCAAAGCAAAAAGGTTGACGAAGCGACCCGCGACCCTGCTGTCGCCCTTGACCGAGTGGTTGAGCATGTTGAGCCTGCAATTTTCTGCTTCAAGGACTTTCATCCCTTCATGAACGACCCGGTCATCGTCCGAAAGTTGAGGGAACTGGCTCAGTATCTCAAAAGCACTTACACGACCGTTGTCCTTTCATCGCCAATCCAGAGAATCCCGATGGAACTGGAAAAGGACATAGCAGTCGTTGAGTTCGGTTTGCCCGATGAAGATGAGTTGAGAGAACTTTTGGAGAGGACGATTGAAGAGGTTTCGCGAAACACGCCCATCAAAATTCGGTTGACCGAAGAGGAAAAGGAACGGATTGTCCAAGCGGCTCTGGGATTGACGCTCAGCGAAGCCGAAAATGTTTTCGCCAAAACGCTAATCAAGCGCGGCGGGTTGGGAGCAGAACACTTGGATGTCATCATCTCCGAGAAGGAGCAAATTGTCCGCAAGTCTGGGCTTCTGGAATACTACCACAGCACCGAGCGCTTTGACGATGTGGGTGGGCTTGACTTGCTCAAGGATTGGCTCAGGAAACGGCAGATGGCTTTCACTGAAAGGGCGCGGGAGTATGGGTTGCCAACTCCGAAAGGCGTTTTGCTGATAGGAGTGCAAGGTTGCGGGAAATCTTTGACGGCGAAAGCGGTCGCTTCCCTTTGGAAAGTCCCGCTCCTGAGATTGGACATGAGCAGGATTTTCTCGTCCCTTGTGGGTGCTTCTGAGGAAAACCTTCGCAACGCTTTGCGGGTCGCTGAGTCGGTTTCGCCTTGCATCTTGTGGGTTGACGAGTTGGAGAAGTCTTTTGCGGGCGCTCAAAGTTCTGCTCTATCTGATGCAGGGACAACTGCAAGGGTGTTGGGCTACTTCCTCACTTGGCTTCAAGAGAAAACTGCGCCTTGCTTCGTCATCGCCACAGCCAACAGCATTGAGCAACTTCCGCCAGAACTGCTTCGCAAGGGACGCCTTGACGAAATCTTCTTCGTTGATTTGCCCAGCAAGCGGGAGCGGATGGAAATTTTCGCAATACATTTGCGGAAGCGGAAACGAGACCCTTCGCTTTTTGATTTGGAGGCGTTGGCGGAAGCGTCGCAAGGGTTCAGTGGCGCCGAAATTGAACAGGCTGTCATCTCCGCCCTTTACGACGCTTTCAGCGAGGGGCGCGACATCACGACCGACGACATCTTGAAAGCCATCCGTGAAACTGTCCCGCTTTCGGTCACGATGAAAGAGCAAATAGATGCCCTTAGGGAATGGGCATCAGGGAGGGCGAGAAGGGCGTCAAGCGAAGAGAGCGAAGAAGTCCCAGTTATGCCCATGAGGCGGCTGGAGATTTGAACCAAAGTTGGGAGGTGACCCGAAATGTCCGTCGTGTTCATCATCGTCCCGTCAGTGGTCGGAGGGTGGCCAGTCTTGATGGCAGCAATAGCCGCTGCCTGTTCGGCGCTCGGATACCAAGTTCTGAAGGGAGGCAAAGTCACTGCTTCTGCTACCGAAGTTGGGAAAAGCGTTTCTTTGACTTTGGACGCTCAAGCCCTTTCGGATGCTTTAGAGCGAGAGGAGACTGTGACGGTGGTTCAAGGCGATGTGACCATCTCCTTCCACAAAGACCCACGAGGGCGCGTCACCATGCATGTCAGCGGCAAAAACAAAACCGAAGCGGAACTTCAAGCGATTGGGCAGACCGTTATGAACCGAATCTTGCAGCAATACGCTTACCAACGCGTCATGCAGGAACTTGAAAAGCGAGGTTTCACCGTCGTCAAAGAGGAAGTTGACGAGAACCAAGTTATCCGAATTCGCGTCCGAAGACCAGCGTGACGCTCAAATTTCGGGCAAGGCAGGGATGGGCAAATGGGGCGATTTGAGCGATTGGAGTTTGACGCGGGAATTCCACGCAAGGAACGAAAAGAGCCACCTCCCATTTACGACGACAACTATTACGCTGATGAGGGCGATAGGTGTTTTTACCGAGCAGACTACGAAGGCGCACTTTTGAATTACTCGCGAGCGTTGAGGTTCAACAACGATTGCGAAAGGGCTTGGGTAGGGCAGGTCAAGGCTTTGATTGAGTTGGGCGAATTGGAGGAGGCTGTCATTTGGTGTGACCGGGGGCTTCAAAGGTTCAAAAATTCGCCATCGCTTCTGGCTTGCAAGGGACGAGCCATCGCTCGGCAAGGTGATGTTCAAAGGGGCATGGCATATGTTGACGCAGCATTGCAGGAAAAGGGCAGCGACCTTCCTATCGTCTGGCTGGCGCGAGCAGATGTTCTGCTTGCGAGGAAATCGCCGATGGCTCGCTTCTGCCTTGAAAAAGCCCACGAGTTAGCACCGCAAAGTTGGCAAGTCTCTTTGGAAGCAGCAATGATTTGCCTTCAACAGAACGAACCCTTGCTCGCTTTGAAGTATGCCCAACAAGCCGTTGAACTCAACCGTGACCACCCGTTCGTTTGGTGCATCTTAGGAGATGCTTACAGGGACAGTGGTCAAAGACAAGACGCTGAAAGGTGCTACCGCTACGCATTGACCATTGAGCACAATTTCGCTCCAGCGAAGTTGCGGTTGAAAGGGCTGCAATCAAAAGGATTTTGGGGCTGGCTGAAAAGCCTTTTCGGCAAGTAAAGGCACGCCAAGACTTCGGAGGTGAGAAACGATGCCGATGCACGAACTTGACATCACCATTGACCCGCAAGGGCGAGTGAAAGTCCATGTCAAGGGAGCGAAAGGCAAGAAGTGCCTTGAGTATGTGGAACTGTTCAAGGAAATCCTGCAGGGCGAAGTCAAGGAGAAACAACTCACCAACGAATATTACGAACAGCCCGTTGAGATCGTGGAACAGGAGCGAGCGAAAGCGAGGGTCAAGCGAAGTTGAAATTCGGCGCTTTCGCATTTCAAACGGGTGATTGACCATGAAGTGCCCACAATGCGGTTTCAGGAACTTGCCCGGCACAAAAACTTGTGGCGCTTGTGGTGCTGATTTGACGGTTCAGTCCCAAAATGTCTCTGAGTCCTTCTATCCGCCACGAGCGTGGGGCAGGCAGTTTAGGCGATTTCACGAAAGAGCAGCGAGGTCACGAAGTGGCTGGCAAGGGACATCAACTCAAAGCCGACCTGATTTGTCTCCCACTTCAACCTTGCTCCAACAGGCTGAGCAGAGGAGGATGAGGAGGCTCATTTGGTTGACTGCACTCAAAAGCCTGACAGGTCTAATTCCTGGGCTCGGCTTGATTTGGGAAAAGCGGACGAAGGAAGGACGAAATTTGCTGCTTGCATTTCTCCTTTGCGCTGCGATGGTCTTCCTTTGCTGGCGAAACTTTTTGTCAAACTTTGCTTTGCTGGCAATTTTGGTGCTTTCAATCTACAGTGTCGGCGCCACTTTCTTTGCGGCTTGGCAGCGAAACAACTTGCCCACTTTGGCAAATTTCCAGAAGGCAGGTATTTGGCTTACCATTGTCTCGCTCTTCCTTTGGGCTTATGTGCTCTTCAGGGCAGGTTTGAACATTGTGGGTGGTGTAGCCTTTATGCCCGTCACCGTTGCCAATGACCCTGTGATTCAGTTCGGCAATCAGGTTCTATACAGCCGTTTGAGCCGACATTTGGAAAATCTCAAACCCGGCGACTATGTGCTCGTTGACACAACAGGGGCGAGGGAACTCAACCCAATCACGCAACGACTTGGCGAATTTTACAATCCCGTCCGAGTCGTTTTCAGCCCTTCAACTATCGGTCGCATAGAAGCCGTTCGGCAGAGCGAAAGCGGAACTGAACTGGTCATTTCCGTGCCGTTGATTTTCGGCAGTCAAACGATTCACGAGAAAGTGCTCGTCCCAATAAACGCAGTCCAAGGCAAAATCATCGCCATACTGAACCCTCCTTCCTGCAGGAGATGGTTGCCATGATGGATGAATGGTCACAGCAACGAAAGAAGAGGGTGATTGACTACCAGCAACTGAGGTTGCGTTGCCCACAATGCGGGCGGTTGAATGTGGCTACGGATGTGGCTTGCCGCTACTGTGGTGCGGATTTGCTCAAAGCCGAAATCATTCGCGGAACCGATTACGAGCGATTTGATGCTAACGATTTGCGAATAAGTTGCTTGCTCGCTGTCATACCAGGCTTGGGGCTAATTCGTGAGGGAAAGTGGGTTTTGGGGCTCTTGATGTCTCTACCCGCTATCTTTCTTGTGGCTCTTTTGTGGTTTGGAATGAGCAACTATGAACTGCCGCTTCTGCCGTTGGTTTTGCTTCCTTTGCTTTCCGCAGCCAGCGTTTTTGCTACCTTCCTTTTTGCCCTTGACAGAATGGGTGTGCCGAGACCTGAGGGCAGAGACTTTTGGATTTTGCTTGGCAGACTGTTGGGAGGATACGCTCTCATAGCAATCGCCGTCCTTTTCTGCTGGATGTTGCCTGTCTCCGTCGTGGCTTTGTGGCTGAGTTGGCGTCTGTTTCAACCCTTCTTTGGGAAAACAATGGGAGATTGAGCCTTGAGGGGTGAGATAAAGTTGACGGCACGAGATGCCATGATAAGGTTGCTTCGCTACGCTGTTGAGCAGCAAGCGTCTGACCTACATTTGATTGTCGGCGTCCCGCCGATCATAAGGGTGCATGGCGAATTGTTCACCGTGCCTTCCGACAAACTGAATGCCGAGCAAGTAAGAGCCCTTTGCTCCAGTTTGCTCAACGAAAAACAACTGTCGGAATTTGAGCGGAACGGCTACTTGTGCGTTGGCTTGACTCACCCTGAATTGGGTTACTTCCGCATCACCCTTTACCGCCATCGCGGGAACATGGAAGCAGCCATAAGGATCGGAAGGCAGTATCTCATGAGTTTGGAAGAGACGGGCTTGCCAGAAATCGTCAAGGAACTGACACGAAAGTCAACGGGCTTGGTTCTCATCGTCGGTCCAACGGGTTCAGGTAAGACGACAACGATGTATGCGATGATTGACTTCATCAACCGTGAGAGACGGTGCAAAATCGTGACCGTTGAAGACCCAGTGGAATACTTCCACGAGAACCGATTGAGCGTTATTGTCCAGCAGGAAGTCGGCACCGATGTCCCAAGTTTCTCTCAGGCTCTCATCCAAATTTTGCGTCAAGACCCAGATGTCATTTGCATAGGCGAGATGAGAGACTTGGAGACCATCGCAACGGCTTTGTTGGCTGCGGAAACGGGACATCTCGTCATCGCAACATTGCACACAGGTCGGGCAGCGGAGACCATCAACCGCATCATTGATGTCTTCCCACCATATCAGCAACAACAAGTCAGGGTGCAACTTGCAGCAGTCTTGGAAGGGATAATTTGCCAAAGGTTGCTGCCGAGGATTGACAAACCGGGGCGAGTTTTAGCCTACGAAATTTTGCTTGCGACACCAGCAATTCGGTCAATGATTCGCGAGGGCAAACCTGAGGCGATGATCAACAATGTCATTGAGATGAGCCGCAGCGAAGGGATGGTTTTGCTGGAGAACTGTCTCAAAGAACTTTACGAGCAAGGCATCATCAGTTACGATGTCGCCCTCGCTCACGCCGAGAACCCTGCCCGAATCCGCGATTGAATTTGCCTCTTGCCACGAACCGAGTTTTCGCCCCTTACGGGACTCCTACAAGTGGTAATGTGGGCAAGGCAAAATTGGAAGTGCTGCAAAAACTTTGAAGGAACAGAGGTGGGCAGGATGGAGAAGGTGAGAATTCTCGTCCTCCACGGACCGAACCTGAACTTGCTGGGGGAAAGGGAGCCGCAAGTTTACGGGACGACAACCCTTGACGAAATTAATTCGGCTTTACAGTCTCTTGCCGATGAACTTGGTGCTGAACTGAAAATCGTTCAAAGCAACCATGAGGGAGTGCTCATTGACGCCATCCACGAAGCCAGAGGTTGGGCGGATGCAATCCTCATCAACCCAGGCGCATTCACTCACTACTCCATTGCCTTGCGGGATGCCTTGTCTGCCGTGGGGTTGCCGGTCGTTGAAGTGCACTTGAGCAACATCCATGCCCGCGAAGAGTTTCGCCGCCATTCTGTCATCGCGCCCATCGCTGTAGGTCAAATTTGCGGGTTCGGTGTTGACAGTTACTTGCTCGGTTTGAGGGCAGCAGTGAATTTAGTCAGGAAGCGGAAAGGCATTTGAGTAACCGTCGCCAACATTCGTTTTTAGAAGGCTGCTCTCCTAAGCAGCCGAATTTTCTGTCTTTGAAGGGCAGTGCCACCTGCACTGCCGCTCAAAATTCCGTTACTTTGGAGGGCACGACTTCTGCCGTGCCGAAAATTTTCGGTCGTTCAGGAGCACGCCCCTCCAAAATTAATCGGCGTATCGGGAGATATGCCCCAATTTGGGGTGGGTGGGCTTTTGCTGTTGCAAACTTTGGTGGAACGCGACAAGATAACAAGCACCTTTAAGCCAAAGTGAAAGGAAGTGGAGGCGATGAGGCGAAGGTCATTGAGCATATGGCAAAGGTTTTTGCTTGGGCTTTGGTTTGCGACTTTGGTGGGCATGACGGCGAGGGTGGGCGAAGATTTTCGGCTGTATGCGGCGCTCCGTCAACAAAGCCATCAACTCCGCTCTGAATTGCAAAGGCTTGACCGAGAAGTCGCAATCCTTCAAGACAAACTCCGCTTCCTTCACACCCCCGAAGGTGTTCGGCTGGTCCAAAGAGCACAACTTTTGGGGGTGGGAGAGGAGCGATTGTTGGTTTTTGAAGAGGGTTTGCCACCGATCAGCATCTTGGAACTTTTGTCGGGAGGATTTGAGGAATGGAGTGCGAGCGAAAAGCCCAACCAACAGGAACGCAACAAGTGGTTGGTTCGCATATCAAGGCATTGGCAGCGATTGAGAAGCGAGCGCTACCGTTAGCAGCCCTTTCAGCAGTTTGCCTCGCGATACCGCTCTTTTACCCCTTGGCTTTCCCCATCGCTTGGTTCGCCTTAGCGCCATTGCTCATCGTTCTCCAAACCCAGCGTTGGCAGATTGCTTTCACTGCCTCTGCGCTTTTCGGGTTCGTCTTTCACGGTTTGGCAAATTACTGGCTCGTCCCTACCATCGCAAATCTCGCCCCTTATGCTGATTCAACAAAGCAAGTGATGGCAGTTTGGGCTGTCATCGGCTTTCTTGCCCTTTTGCTCTGGCAAGGGCTCTTTTCGGTGCGTTTCGGGAGGGTAGTTTGGTGGGCGGGGG
>Ga0071330_1070915_pt1 | contig 47159 bp, 65 predicted proteins | sample GBScel77sediment_FD_63802 | JGI IMG/M metagenome (GOLD analysis project Ga0071330, IMG submission 63802) | Hot spring sediment microbial communities from Great Boiling Spring, Nevada - Cellulolytic enrichment Sediment 77C v2 (version 2) | ecosystem: Environmental > Aquatic > Thermal springs >...
AAGAGCTTTTAGCTTTCCGCTATTTGCTTCATCTACGATTTTAGCTTTAATAACCTTTCTGACCAGCATCATCTCCCCTTCTGAGCTTCGATATACTTCTCAATCGTTTCCTTTGAAACATTACCAATGGTTGCAACGAAGTATGAATGAGTCCACAATGATGGGAGTTTTAGCAGTTCAGGGAACTCCTGTCTTAAAATACGGGAACTCCTGCCCTTAATCTTCTTCACAATCTTGTGAACTGGAATTGTCGGGTAGGCTGAAATGAACAGGTGCAGGTGGTCTGGTTTTACTGCAAGTTCGAGAACCTTAATCCCCAGCTCTTCTGCAACCTCATAAATAATCTGTTCCAGTCTCTCCTTGATTTTCCCCACTAAAACCGGTTTTCTACGCTTAGGGCACCAGACCAAGTGATACTGAATTAGATACACCTTGTTTCTTGAATGTTGATAGCCGCTCATCTATAAACAATTAGTGTCGTTGTATTTAAACTTATCGACAGCCCGCCCACCTCCCCTAATTCATCTCACGGTTTTAACCGTGAGCTTTCTTAGCGACTTTACTGTAACTCTCAGCCTCATGCAATACAGTATACCAGCCCCACGGCCTCATGCCCTTAGTAGCTCCATTATCGGTGTGTTAAAATCGATCCTGATTTCTGCTCTGCAGTATGGACAGTATGCTCTCTCATCGAAACTCTCGATGTAAGTTTTTTCAGCTTCCTCATGCACAAAGTCTTGATATACTAAATCTATTACCTCATAGACAACGTAATATTTGACCTCGATGTAGTCAAGCTCTTTTCCACAAAACTCACATTTCATTATAATCACCTCCCCAGCATAGGTCTGTTATCAGATACTTCACAAAGTCAAAAATTACGCCGACCTCTGTCCCCGCCTCAAACTTTACGCCTCTATGTGTCACTTTTTCAAAACATATTTTCCCCGCCATCTTTACCACCTCCCCTTTTTGTTTTTGTTATTGAATAGTATGCAATAAGTCTTATATAAGCTTTTCGAATTTTAGTCATCATCATTGCACCTGCAAGTCTCACTCTCACCAATCTTCATTATGTCCAGAATTGCTTCGTATCTGCTTTTCATGTCATCATAAATTCGTTTAGCCTCTTCAATTTTGCCCTCCTTTATTTTTGCCGCTATGAGCCAACAATCGTATTCAAACCGAATAAACTTAAGCGGAAATACTATTACATACGCTCCATCTCTCTCATCATATTCAAAATAGAACTCGTCAAACAGACTTTTCAAAAAATTAACTTGCTCAGCAGTATAGCCTCTAAGTTTGCCGTAATCAGCTTTTCTCATTAAATCATATATTAATCTCATATCAGGCCTGGCTCTCCTCATATTTATCGCCCCTTGTAAATCTCGACCTCGTGTTTTCTCGGTATGCATCTATAAAACCAGACATCAGCTCTTCCATCTTTATACAGTCTTATTGACCCATTCAAACGTTCTGTTACTGCCTCACGCTCTCCCTCATCAATGTCGGTATATTCGTACTGTTCCATTATCTCCATTATTTTCTTATTAAAGACATTTCTCGTAATTTTTCGGTCTATATGCGTCAGCAAATCAACAAGCGTTTCTAAAAGGTCGCTGTTTATTTCATCATTCTCTACTAAATATTCAATCACTTTTTCCAGTGCTTCGCTTATTTCTTTCAGTTTAAATATCCTCTCTTCCCTCTCTCTTCTTACCTTCTCAACTAATTCTTCCCAAAAAATATTTTTCATCCTTCCTCACCTCCCTCTTTTTTGTTGTTTTTGTTATTGAATAGTATGCAATAAGAGGTATATATAGTTTTCGAAATTTGCCAGCTAACACATACTCCAGACTCCGTTAGTATTACTGCCCATCATCATCATACAGTTGCTCTGCTGAATATCACTAACTGCTACTACTACTCTTTACTCTTCAATCTCATCATCATCAATATTTTCCCTTTCTATCCCTACCTGTATATCACACTATATGCTGCATGTGACTGTTTATTATTTTGCCCCGGGTTTTTGTTTTCTGCCCGCTCGTTGCTTTTCTTGATTTTGTTATTTCTGCCGCATGCACACAAAACTGCAATTTATGCACACAAAAAACACATTATTGCACATACCAATATAAAAATGCACATCTACATTATAACTTCTTCCCAGCCCCTATCACTAAACAAAATTTTTCTAAAATACTTATCTGCATCGACTTCTTCAATCTTTTCCATCTTCATTTTCTCTTCCTTGCTCTTTCGCCCTCTTTTATCTTTATGTTTCTCCTCAAACTCATTAATTCCAAGCATAAAGCAATCTTCAATCACTCTGCTCTTCGGCATCTTATATTTCTCTGACAGCCTCTCAAGTTCCTTCATCGCCACAGGTGATAGCGTTATTGTCAAACTTATTCTGCTCGTCATCCTAACAGCCCTCTCGATATCAGATTTTCATACTCACTGAACCTATCAAACACGTGCACATCTTCACGTCTGAATTTGCTCAATACATAACATGCAATCGCAAGAGCATCAACTAAATCATCATGCATTCTTGCATCTTTCAGTATTCTCACTCTGCCATCTGAAGTATATGTTATCTTAAATGACTTGAACTGATACTTCAACTTTTCATCTTTAATCAGCCTAATCTTTTTATTCTCAATCAAGCTCTTAAGCAAAAAGTAAATCTCATTTCTTTCCCTCCCTGCCGCAGTTACTTCATACACGTTTGGCAATTTCTCCTTCAAAACATCAAATACCCCGGCTCCCATTCCAATACTATCAACTCCAAGTGCTTTAACATTCCACCTCAATGTCATTTCCCTTGCCCATCCTATTATGTCGCTCAGCGGCCTCTTGCCCCTCGTATACATTGCAACCATCTCTATCGTAGCATCATCAAAACTCACTCCCTTAGGTATTCTCACAACAACATAAGCACTTTCATCACTTCCAAACCTTGCAATATCGAGCCCTGCATAATACTCATAGCCCTCTTCAGCTTCTTTCATTCTACTCAGCACCATAACATCCTCGATATCTTTGTCATCAACAAGAACGTCCTCACTGCCCATAAACTCGGCCTCATACCAAATTCTGAACTCTTTTTCTGGTATTCTACTCCTTATGAACTCAATTTCTTCTTCCCTTATTCTGCCCTCCTTAACAGCTTCCCTCCATGTTACTTTAACTTTCTCAAACTCCGGGTCAACCCATGCATTCTTAAAATAGTTATCTGTATGCGGTGTTCCCAGCAATATAACCACTGGCTCGTGTTTATGCTTTGATGCAATCATTCTCAATATTCTTGTTCTAAACACCTCGTCAGGTATGCTGCCGGCCTCATCAACTATTAACACCGTTGCTCCAAATCCTAACAGCCCCTCTGGATTACCTGCACTCAAACAAATTACTTTACTGCCATTCACAAAATTTATCTCGTCTCTTCTGAACCCCCTTTTCTTATCAATTAAGCTATACAAAATGTCATTCGACACTATATGATTTCTTATTCTGCTAAACAAAATCTGCGATTGTCTAAATGTCGGAGCTATAACTACAATCTCCTCACCATCATACATTATTGCAAGCAAAATTGCCAGTATTGCTGTTGCTTCGCTTTTTCCAGCTCTCGTGCATGCTAAAAATATGTATTTCTTTTTCTCTCTTTTCAACACCTTCTTTATGAATTCCTCCTGATAGCTTGTCAATTTTATCGGCTCTCCTGTCTGTGCTATAAACATCCTCTTTACAAACTCGCCGAGATTCTCAATTATACGTTTATTTATACTATCACTCGCCATCGATTTCATCTAAAATCTCCCCAAGCAATATCTCTTTTCTTGCACTAATATCATACTCAAGCTTTTTCTCTTTTTCTTCTCTAATTTTCTCAAGTATTAGCAAAGCAGTTTCTATATTTTTTCTCGTCTCAGGTATTGCCATTCCTATCTGCTTCTCTAATTTCCTCAATAGCTTCAGTCTCTCTATCTGCTCCTTATATAATCTGAGCTTCTCATGATAAGTATCGACCTCTATTATTTTCTCGTCATCCTCGTCTGTCATAATTATAGTTCCGACCTCTTTTTCAAACCAGTATTTAACTGCTTTGTCAGTAACTTCAATACCATATTTATCTTTAAGTTCTTCAGCTATTTCATTCCACATCTTTCCTTCACTCAACCTCGTCGCTATCAGCACCTTTATTTCCTCTTTCCGTTCATCTGATATTTCATCCAATTCAGTTCTCGTTGTCATTTTACAACACCTCATCACATCAGTTTGACTTTGATACAATCCTCATACTCCAACCTCCTTGAATCTGTGCCTCTGCTCATAAACCTCAACCGCCAACATAAAATCTTCGCTATTGTATGTTTCAAGATATTTTTCTACAACATAATCAAGCATCTCTTTAACACCTCTAAGCTTCCTTTCTCCCAATATATTCATCCAATCGTTAGTCGCAATCCTATATGGGTCTGAGCTTTGTTTTCTCACATCTTCAGTTATAACATACATCGGCTCTCTGCCTACCTCATTGTATACCATTTTAACCAAATCCTCAAGTCTAATCCCATATCCAACACCGATATCATACACGTGTCTATCCACTCTCTCTACTTCTTCATGTCTAAGTAAATCTATAACAACTTCAGCAAAATCCCTCGCATATAACAAATCCATTTTCTTATCAGGACTACCAAATATTCTAAATGTCCTTCCTGCAACTGCATAACTTATCAATGTTGGTATTATTTTTCTTGTTGGCAATATCCTCTGTCTCTCGCAAAATACATGATGCACATAACTGCTCACTATAAACACATTCCACTTCTTTGCATACTCCTTTGCAATTCTCAATGCCATTTCTTTTGTTACGCTATATCCATCTGTAAATCCATACCCGGCAAACTCTATGCTTGTATGATATACCCTCGCATCTTTCATCTTAGCCAATTCATACACATTTCTTGCTCCCGTCAAATTATACATCACTGCAGTATCAAATAAAGAGCTCAGTTCCTCGCTTCCAAGCCAACCTCCAAAATCGTAAATTTCAACTACATCATATTCGCTTGCAATCGCATTTATCTGTCTTATATCTGCACTACTGCCATGCCTATATATCAGTTTATCCCTTTGTATATATCTCGCCCACTCCCTTAGCGGTGGCCTCGGGTCTAACACTATAACTCTATTTTTTCTTTCTAACAGCACATCCACAACATGACTTCCTATCTGCCCACATCCTCCTACAACTAATATGTCGCCCATACTACCACCACTTCTTATATATCTTCAACACAGCATCGGCCACTCTTTTCGCATCCTTTATGTCCATCCCAACATGCATAGGCAAACATACAACGTGTTTTGTAATCCAGTTTGCATTATCAATATTTCGTTCCACCTTATTTTTCAATCTCTCCCATACCTCTTCTTCATTTACTGCATATCTAACACTCGAATACCAAGCCTCTATATTATGCCCGCACATCAGCTCTTCTTCAAATATGTGTCTAAGAATTTTTCTGCTAATCACTGGACATTCATAATAATTGTAAGTCCAATTCGAATTCTCTCTGCTTGGGTCATACACATACAAATCCTCTTCATTAATCAATTTCTTATATGTATCAAACACTCTTTTTCTCTTTACAGTATCAGAATTGTAATATCTCAACTGACTCAATGCAAAACCTGCATTAAATTCACTAAGCTTCCAGTTGTTTCCCACAACATGACACATTTTTCCAATCCTTCCTATATCAATAGCTATTCTGCACCATTCATCAATTTCTTCGTCATCGGTCATTATTGCCCCTCCCTCTCCTGCTGCAACAATTTTAGTTGATGCAAAACTAAGTATGCCATCGCCACATAACTTCTGAGCACTTCCAAAACAATGTGCTACATCATTCAATATTCTAAACTCAATCCCCTTATCTGTCAGCTCATCTATAATCATCTTCTCATACTCTCTACTATACCACCCAAATAACCAAACTGGCATAACAACTGTCTTCTTAACTTCATTTTCTTTTATTGCTTTAATCAAATCGTCTACATCCATAATTATCAAATCCTTCCTGATATCTACTGGAATTATTCTCATTCCAAGTCTCTCTGGTATTATCCAATCGCTTATGAATCCAACTCCTTGAACACATACAGTATCAAACCCCAAAATATCTCTATAATACTGCAATAAACATTCTATTGCACTTGTTCCACTACTCGTGGCTATACAGTATTTCTTCTCATGTATTGTTTTCACTACATCTTCTAATTTTCTGCATAACTTCCCATTACTTATTACTCCCTCTTCAAATATTTCATCCAAATACTCATTGAATACTATTCTCATATCGTTATGCATGCTCACACGCCAAGCTTTTATTACCTTCACATACACCACCTCCTCTTGCCTTCTTTATTTTATATACAATCTCATAACAATATTCGGTTAACCTGTCATCGAAAATTCTATTTACTATATCGCATACAAAATTTGGAATTATTACATACCTCCAATCATTTCTCAAACTTACTGGCATAAGAACTCCCACGCCAAACTTATCAACAATTTTATATCCAATTCTCATTATGTCCTCTTCAAAATCCTTGCCTGCATCATACCTTTTTCTTATTCCCAAAGCCTTTGCAAACTTAACGCTTACATTTCTCGAATTCGTTATGCAAACATACGCTATCCCATCATCCTTTAACCAATCGTATATTTTTTTCAGCATCTCAATTCTTTTTTCCCTATCAAACAAACACATAAAAAACATACACACAATGACATCAAATTTTCTATCGATATCAACCTTAAACGCATCATCGCAAATCACTACATCTGCAATTTTTCTGAGTTCACTGCAAAGTTCTGAATCTATCTCAATTGCATATATTTCATCGAATTTTTCTCTTACTGCTTTCAGAATTTCTCCTTCTCCTGCCCCAATATCCAAAATCGAGCCTCCATACTCGCTTCTTATAATATCCTCAATAACTTTGTGATGAAGTCTTTCAAAATATTTCCTCCTGTATTTATCGCTCCACCTCACTTTCATCACCTCCATCAAATCTCATTATATCATCATATCTGTATTGCACAACTTCTATAAAATGTTTTGCTAACCTCTCCCCTATAACGTGCTTCAACTCTTCATATTCTGCATTCACAACTCCTTTCACACTACCAAACACCTTAAGCATGTCTTTGCCAGTTTTTCTTCCTATTCCATTAACTGCACAAATCATATCTTCAGCTTCTTCTCTAATGTCTCTATTACTTTTCTTACAAATGTGCGGTCTACTCCATTCTTTTTGTTCACCTACTTTCTTATCTATTGTCTTAATCAGAGCCTCAAAAGCATCCTCACTCGGCAGGTATATTACTCCTACACCTTTTCTGAGTATTGCAAGCTGAGTTCCAATCCACCAACTCAATGACATTTTCAAAAATCTTGCTCTCATTCTTTTGTAAATATTCCCATGTATTACAAGCACTGGCTCATATCCATAGTTTTCCTCAAGCTCGATTAGTCTGTCTAATTGTTTCCATAATCTACCACTTCTTACTGAAGCAATTAAATCTTCAAGCGTTTTTCTCTCAATTGCATACTTTCCATATTCACCTTCCACTATATAATCTACCTGTATATCTTCAACTCTGTCTCCAATCTTTCTAAATTTTTCGGGCTCTCTCGAATCTACTATAATCATGTCACCTCACCGTCCGCTATATCCATCAATTATGCACCTCTCGAAATGTCCGCAATAATCGCATAACCAACTAACCTTTGCCTCTGGCACTTTATTGTTCTTTATTGCATCCTCAAGCTTTTCTTTCTTCTCAATCATCTCTTTCAAAATCTGCTCTTTATCACCAGATAACGTAAACACATGCACTACACTTTTCTTATTCGCCACGTCAATATATAAAACTGCCCCATACCTCACATCAATTCCATAAATAGCATAATACATTGCAGCATAATACTCTATCTGCCTTATATGATGCTCGTAAGGTGAGCTCGGTATTTTTCTCGTTGTTTTCTTATCCAAAATTATTAGCTCATCGCCTATATGCAAAATTTCGTCAATCGACCCTTTGATTCCTTCAAACTCTATCTCAAACTCATGTTTATCGCTTAGCTTTATCTCATGCAATTTCTTTCCTATCCAAAGTGTAAGCATTGATTGCTCATCAAACCCTGAAATGTCTTCATCCGATGTAAACCCATATTTTTTGCTGTAATATGCTCTTCTAATGCAGTTATATACCAAATCTGTTACATGAATTTCATTCCTCCTATCATCCTTCAGCTCTTCAAGCACTTTCCTCAAAAAACTAAATTTAATTTCGTTCTCCAAATCCTTCATTCTCTCAGCCTCACCCATTCCTTGCCATCATCGGTTTTAATTATCTCTATTTTATCTCTGACTTCATCAAGTTTAATGCCTCTTGACATTATCAGCTCTATAAATGATTTCATTCTCATTTCACCAAGCGTCTTCAGTTTATCAATCACATAATCAATCTCTGTCTTTGCTGTAATCTGTCCCTTCTTAAGTATTTTATATTCAAACACATTCAGTTCATAATCATCCTTCCACTTTTTGACTCTGCCTCTTGCCCTTATTACATCTCCTACATCGAAATCAATCTTATTATTCGTGCTCGGCCTTAACATGATATACGCAAAACCTGTCTCATCCCCTACCTCTGCACTATGCAAATATAGCTCAGTCTTATCAACATCGCAATCACAATTTTTTCTGTTGCATTTCGGACAGCCCATGTATTTTATCACATCATAAATTCTCGTTACTATTCCCTCAATTTCAACAACTTTATTGACATACGCAGGCAACTCTTTAATTTTCACTTCTTCAGCACTCACTCCAGAAACTCTCTTTCCTCTTCCGTGTTCTTTTTCATACAATCTCCTTACCAACTCTATGTTCTCTGCCATATGTGCATAATCCGGATATTTCTTCTTGAACCACTCCTTCATTTTCTCTATGTCATCGCTCATGCTTATACCTCCATTAGAGCATTTTCCCCGTCTTCACATGTATTAATGCAAGCTCTGCCTCCTCAAGCTTAATTACTATCCTCGTCTTTGCATTTCCTCCCTTCGTGCCTTCTGACATTGATAAAAACACTCCGTCCTTTGTCTTCTCTATTCTGAAATTCTTCCACCTTCCCGTCTTCTCATCATACCTATACAAACTTACCTCCTCATTCATGTTATCACCTCCTCAACTTTTTTATATTCATCCAAACACACAATACTACAATTTTTAACATTCTCCAATATTTTACACACATCTGTCTCATTCAATCCATACTTCTCAAGTATTGCATCTATCCTTGCTATGTATCTCTCATTGTAAACAAAATATCTCATTAACAAAACTATGTCAGCCAATGATATTCTAATTATCATAAACGAGCACCTCCTGTTTATTTGTATCTATGCTATCGAGTATTCTTTTTACTGCAGCATAAATCTGATTTTCCCAGTAATACCTGTAGTTCAGTTTTCCTCTAAACTCTTCAACACCCTTCCATGTCACTGGCTCAACATCCTTTCCTGTATACACATACTTTACTTTTCCATCCACAAACTTATATCCCTTCTCTTCTGCCTTCCTTAATGCTCTAACATGCGGAGCGTTTACTAAATACTCACCCAATTCTCTGTAGCCCTTAGCTATAACAAGCATCTCATCAAATTCCCCTTTATACAATCTATTCTTTATGTCGGCTAAATACTTTAATATCTCCTCCTTAGTTCTACCCTCAAACACCATCTTAATCACCTCCTTCTGAACAATTTTTGCCAATCTACACCAATCCGACCTTCTCACTTCAAGTCCCCTAACTATCTCATTCCCATCAATAGTTATGCCCCAGTATCTCTTTTTCGCCCCTTTCTGTCCACTTTTGATAAACAATATATACCTAAACACAGCCTCAAGCTTAACCTCATAAGGCCTGATATATCTGTTAATCTCCTCTTCAACCAGTTTCGCCACATCAACTATTTTGTTGCTGTCTCTAACAACTTCTGATATACTTATGAATATACTGTCTGTATCTCCATATACAACCTTTCCAAAATATTCGTTAGCAAAACTCTTTATTTTCTCAATTATTTCCCTTCCCTTCTTAGTTACTAATTCTGCCTTCTTCTCGTTGAAATACCTCGAATACTCATTGCCAAACATCCCATACAAGCTATTTGCAAACACTTTCTTAACGTTCTGCATTACATCATATTTTACATTTCCAGTTTCTTTGTATAATCTCTTGAGCTCACGCCTCTCCTCAAGCAATCTCTTGATTATTGCAGGTAAAATCTCTCCATTCGCTCCGTCAATATCAATGTTCTCGTTCACTATTATGCTCGGATACATCGACGCAACATCATAATACGCTATCCACTCATGCAATCCATACTCAGGCTCAATTATGTATGCACCAACATATCCTTTCTTTACTCCTCTCTTAACATTCTCCAGCACAAATCCAAGTTCTCTTGCTCTTTTCAGTATCAAACTGTCTGCAATCTGAACCGGCGTGAGCATGTCAATTGTCAAATTAACTGACTTTGCCATTTCGCACTCCAAATCTGTAAACCCATACTTCCTATCAATTTCTCTGCATAGCTCTGCATCATACAAATTATACTCCTCAAGCTCTTCTCTTGTCATCTCACATACTCTTTTCTGTCTTTCTTTTACTTTTTCAAACTTCTCATACTTACTAATTTCTGCAAGTGAATAGCTCTCAAGCCCTTTTATAACCGACTTATACCTGCTCAATAAATCAATGCTCTGAACATATTCAAGCCACTTACTCTTTATTCCAAGTTTTTTAGTTCTCTCTAACAAATGTCTACAATCAAATTCAACATTCCATCCTGCAAATACTGTCTTCACATCTGCCTCTAAATCTGAGATAAATGCTTCTAACATCTGCCTTTCGCTATCATAATCATTAACGTAATACCAATTTCCTCTGCCTTTCTCGTCATACACCGCAATGCTAACTATTTTATCATGCCCATAATTGACTGGCATTCCATTACTATCATCCATCTCAATATCAACATAAACTATGCAACCATCAAAATTCACTTTATACTCTCCATCCACAAGCAACCTCCTCACATATGGTATGTCAGCCTCATACGTTTTTATTCCTATCCTATCCATCTCGTCTCTAATTTTTGCAACCTGTGCTGGCTCTTTACACTCAAATTTCCACACTCTATTGTTTGATAAATCTTTTAAATTTGTCTTCTGAACATCGTAAACATTGTCTTTTATTTTATCAACTCCTCTTTCTTCGATAAACGCATAAGGCAATACATCTGTTTTTAGTGCCCTTAACTTACCCTCAAAAACTCCACTCAGCATTATGACATCATTCACAAAATACTTTATTGCACTATTGAACATTTCCACTCACCTCATCAAACAAATTCTCCAACCATCCGTCAGTCATAACATAATACATGCACTTTCTCATGTCATCATATCTGCATATCCCGAGCTCTTTCAATCTTCTACACGAATAGCAATAATATCCCTTTCTCTCCAAAAAACTCAATTGATACTCTGTCTTGCTTTCGTTATAATCGCTTGCCAGTTCAAAAACCTTCTTAGTTTTTTCAACTCCCCACGCCTTTAACAAAAATATTGCAATAGCCACTCTGTAAATGTGTTCAAGTTCTCCTGTCTCAATCATCGTCTCTATCCCCTCTCTCACACACAACGGTAACTCTGAAAGTTTCAAATCAATCTGAATCCTAACAACACAGTTCCTTCTCTCCCTGCCGTCCTTCTCTCTGAACACCTCATCCATCTCTGTGAGCTCATGTGCCAGCCAATCATTGTAACCGTTACAGTCACTAATTCTCCTCATTACTGTTCCTGTCTTCGAGTTTATTGTCGCAGGTATTCTTGCCATCCTTCTGATATCTCCAACAACACTCTTATCAACATAGTCCATTATGCCAATATCAGAAACCCATTTTCTCACTACGCTCCCATAATGCTCCAATCTCACAACATCAAAATCTATGTATACATGATAACCCCTGCCACTATCATACAACCTATACTTAATTCCTTTCCCATCTAACACATCAATAACTCTGAAAATATTTTCTTCTGCACCATTTTCGTTCTCATGCCCATCCACATCTAAAAATATAGTGTCAAACTGTCTCCTTCTTATCTGCCAATTTGCAAAAATTGCTGAATAGCAATCTACGCCTCGATTTTCATCAATATAAGAAATCAAATCGACTTCATCCATCGCATTTCTTCTGTATAATCCTACTTCTCTTGCAAATATTTTTCCTACTCTGTTTTTCCTTGCCCAAATTTCAAACTCTCTAATCATACTCATTCATCCTATCAATCTCTGCCTTTGTAAATACTTCGCTATACTCTCTATCATCTATGTCTATGTAGCCTAAATCTGTTATTTTCGCAGCAGTCGCTTTAGACCATTTCTCCACGTCTTCTGCCCTAACAAGCCAAAACCTCCTGTAGTTCTCAAGTCCCTTCTTTTCTCTTGCGTCCATGTATACTATCCTCTTTCCAATATGCTTCAATGCTCTTCCACCTCTTACCTCAGCTCCCCGCTCATATGGATTCGCTGGATTGTCACTCGCATGTGCTGTTGTAATAACAATCACATTATTTTCTTCCATGATTCTTGCCAGCTTCAGCATCATTATGCTCAATGCAGAGTCCTTGGCCGGATGCGACTGTTGCTCTAACGTAAACTCTCTAATCGGCATTGTAACACTGTCGATTATAACAACATCTATATTCTTCTCTTTTATCACGTCGTCAATTGTCTTTATTTTTTCTTTTCTCTTTATGTCTTCATCTATTGTCTCAACTATTCTGAACTCAAGCTTGCCTTTTTCCTTCTTGCTATCTGCACTCCTGAACACAATCCCAGCTCTGTAACCTAAAAACTCAAATAGACTCTCGATTCCCTTCCTTGACTCTATATACATTTTGCCCTTTTTCTCAAATCTTGCACTGAACACCTGAGCCCACTTTTTCACAAACTGATATATTCCACCTTCAGTATCTACATACAGCACATTCAATCCATTATGCATGAACCAAAATGACTCCTGCACCATTAGCAACGTCTTACCCACATTCGGTTTGCTGTAAATCACAAAAATCTCATCGCTATTATACGGACACACTCCAAACAATTCGTTCATTGCATTTAGACTGCTCCTCACTTCTTTTATTTTGCATCCGCTCAAAATATCATCAAGTTCAAACATTTTCATCAGCCTCTCTGCATGTTTACATCTTTTCCATACTGAAAAGCCTCTACAACTACAAAACAATCTCCCTCTATGTATGCTCGTTGCGTATGTGCTTTCTGTTCCATCAATAATAAAATATTTAACAGCTCTGCCATCATACGCATCAACTAACTGTGATTTCGCCGTTTCCCTCATCATAGTCAATAACCGCATATCTTCCGATTTTCTTCTCAAACACAAGCATCTTGTATTTTATGCCATGCCTGTCGAGCACGCTCTTTGCAAAAACACATTGCAGTATGCCTCCTCCAAGCAACAAATATACTTCGTCTTCCTCGTCATACTCGCTGATAAACTCTTTTACATTATTCTCAATCTCTGCATAAGTCAATCTTACCTGTCTCTCGTTAGCATAATTCGTTATCAATGATTCGCTGAGCCTCTTTATCTTTGTAATCATGTCATCCCCAAATGTCTTGATTATCTCAGCCGGTATGTTTTTATTTATCACGCACGGAACTAAAACCCACCTCCTCATTATACCACCTCATACACCTGAAGCAACAATCACAAACATTAATTCGTTCAACTTCTCATACAACGTCAGTTTTGTAAGCATGTTAGCATTCGATGCCCATATTCTTTTACTGATGTCGCTATATACGTCTCTCAATGTCAATCCATCACCATCAAATCCATACTCAGCTCTTCTCAGCACATCAATATAATACTTCTTTGGCAATATCTCAAGTCCTTCTTTTAGTGCCTGCAAATAATGTCTTGCTCTGTATTTATCAAGCTCATTAAGCCAGTCTCTGTATTCTTCTGCCTTGCTTAGAACTGCATCCATTATAGCATTTAGATGTGCAACAAGACTGCCACTGTGCTTAGTATGTCTTCTGTATACATCTCTTACTCTAAAAACTGCATATGATTCTTCGCCAACATCTACTATAACATCTATTCTCAAAGCAATTGTTGCATCCACAGAATTGTGCACAACAATTCCAACATCGTTCTTCACTACAAATCCATGATACCTTGTTCTGCTCTTTATGTCCTCATACTTGTAACCTTTCTTCTCGCAATATTCTTTGACTATCTTTTCAATCTGCTCATTCGGAATCAATTTGTAATTCCTTCCTACAATAGCCAAAAACTCACCATCTTTAACAATCGCCTTATACGGTATTGTGTCGCCTTTATACTTCAAAAACTTCTCTGCATAATTATACTCACGCTCAACTTCTCTTTCCACCTCAAACTCTACTACTAATTTCCCGACCTCCTCGCCCGCCATCCTTTTCACCTCCCTTTGTTTTAGTTATAATAAAGCTTAAGGTGTATATATAGTTTTCGAAATCTGGCCGCTCTAATATGTCCTGACTTTTGGCATTTTTATAGCTCTAACCATTTCCTCAAGCTCAAGTATTCTTTTTTCAATCCAATTCAGCTGCTCTCCTATCCTCAATGACATCTCACTCTCAGGCACTGCAAATAATCTTCTTTCATTAATCAACAAATCTCTAACTACAAGCAATCTGCACAGCTCCTTAACAAAAGCCGGTAAATCATCCCTTCCATACGTATATGTAACTTTCACCTCTTTGCCTGCCTGCAAAAACAAAAATCTGTTTATGAACAATATGCCCTCATGATAATCAACCCAGTAATCTCCTTGCAATCTTTTCTCTACTCTATTTCCTACCCACTCCTCCCACTCCAAGCCGTTAAACAATAACAAACTGTCTATTCTCTTCACATAGCACTTAGATAAAAACACAGGTATTCCAACTCCAAACCATATGCCTCCTTTAAACTTTGTCAAATCGTGATACTCAGTCACAGTCTTCTCCTCGCCATTATAGCACGTATCTGATATGTAATCAATGTAATCCATCTTCTCACGTATCAAGTTAATCAAAAATTCGTCGCTATACTTATTGACTCCCAACCACGCTCTTATCTCAGCAGGCTCAACATACAATGCCATAATCATTACTCGTCTCGAAATACTTAAAGTTTGCCGTTAAACAAACAAAAAATAAAAAATAAAAATAACACTTAATTCTTTACTGTAAATCTCTCAACTTTCCTTGATACGGCAACGTTCTGCAAACCAGCTCTCCAACTATTCTGTAAGCACCTTTAATCACAAACTTATTCAGTAGTAGAAAGTCCCTCGTCTCAAAATATTCCACTGGCCTCAACACCGATATAGCCATCCTCGGCAATCCATATCCTTCTGGGTCTGAAGTATCAAGTGCATATATTCTGTGTATTCCATCTCCATCCTTAGGTACATCAACGCTCCTAATCAGTGGCAATCCATACAGTGCGGCAACCCTTATTCCTGCATCAAGTCCCTCCGCACTCTGTATACCGTTAATACCAAACTGCACTTTTGTCTCACTCATCGGCAGGTATCTTATAAAGTTCATGTATATGCCCTGAATCTTCGCATATGTATCAGGCCCAGTTAATATCACATTCGTATTTGCACCAGCTTTCTTACATTCATTCAACAGCTCTCTAATCAGCTCATCTGTCAAATCTCTCAGAGTTCCTGAATTATGCAAAACCTGTGCATTTGCCCATGTATTAGTCTGTCTGTTTATTCCGTAAATATTTGCAAGTGCTGGGTCTTTACCCTGACTATCAAGTTCATCTGCTGAACCGCAAACTCTATCCACAGACTCAAACATATATCCTGCCGGTGTCTCAATATCCTTAAGTAATTGTTTATTAAGCAGCTTCGCAAATTCTACTCCCATTTCAGCTCTTACCTGATTTACACTGCCCCACACATCATCAAGTCCTACCTCAACCAGTGCTTCAACCACATCGCTAACCTCAAAAGTAATAACCTGCACCTTCGGATTTGCCTTAACTGTCGCTATCTCAGGCCTAACAGCACTTGGTAATGCTGAAGTCTCACTTATTCCAAGCGTGTTTTCAGTCGTGCTCAATCCAGTCTTAACTCTCCATCCTGACCTCGGCCATGTAGTTTTCGGTAGCATTCCAAACACATTTGCTTCCTGATTTATCTGTGCCCAAACATATGCTCCATAAACCTGATTGTAAATTGCAGTTCCAAGTCCTGTGCTTATTTCTCCTGCAGCCTTCATTATTTCAACTACGTCAGCAAAATCGACAAACGGATGCCCTGACAGTCCCATGTAAAACATCTCTAAATCTCTAATCGTTAACGGTCTAACCCCGGTCATATCCCCTCACCTCTCAACACTTTCTTTAATTTCTCCTCAATCTCACCAACAGTCGCCTTTCCCTTCAACACGTCAGCTATGAAACTGCTCATTCCGCTGTTATCATTCTTAAATACTTCAGTATCTTTGTCAAGCTCTGGTCTCGGTGTAACAACGGTCTTCACTGCTCTCTTCTTAAATTCATACTCTGGCTCTCTCTGCACATCTGCAGGCTCGACATCAACTTTCTGCCCTGTCACAGTAGCACTTGGCTCTCTTGGCTTATTTGCCCTATCCTCTTCAACTTTCTTATTTTCCTCTTCTGGCCTCGGCAGTCTTTTTTCTATTTCTTCAAGTGCTTTCATTACAGTCTCCTGAATTCCTCTATTAACATCAACGACTGATTTAACTGCACTTGCAAGCTCTGAAACGATTTCAGTAATCTCAGATAGTTTCATCATAAGCTCGTCAACTTTACTTTCCAAATCATCACTATTAACTACTTGTTCCTCTTCAACGTTAGTCTCTTCAACATTTTCTTCAATCATTTCATCCGCTTCTCTTTCATCAATCTGTTTTCTCACTTTCATATTATTAATCCTCTGTTAACTGATATATATACTTTTTCCTCATACTCCGTATTTTTTCTTCATTTCACTTACTGATTTCTTTATCAACTTCACTGTCTTCATTATGTCCCTCATGCTTTTCTCATATTCTGCCTTAAGTTTTCCACATACTTTCTTTGCTGTTTCCTCATCATACCTTCTTCTCATTTCTCTCATGCACTCATCCCAGTTTTTGAATCCTGCAAAAGGCTTTCTTACATCAATCTCGCTCTCTTCATCGCCTCTCCTGTCTTCCTCTACATTATCAAATATCACACCCAAAACTGCAAACATCTCGTCAAACTTATCAAGCACATTCTTAACTTTCTTCTTCTCATCGTCGCTGAGCTCTCCATATCTCTTTCCGTATATCGATATTGCCACGCTGTCTCTAAATTTGTCTTTAACTGACTTGCAAATGTTGCATAATATAATGCTCTCCTTCTTCTCATAGAATTTATTTATATCTTCACCTGCTATATTGAACTCTTTTAGAATGTCAATTACATTAATTTCAGACTCTCCCTTAGCAAAGTAATTTATTTCCTCTATTATTGCATACTGATTTGCAGGTTTCTCAACTACACTAATCTCAGTAAGCTCAATGTCTTTCAAAATTGATATTTCCTTTTCAACTCCATTCTCTTTTTTCTTTAATATCTTTTGTTCTCCTGTGCCACCGATAGAAAATCCCTTTATTTTTCCGTTCTTTATCATCTCCCACACTGCATCGTCTATTTTGTATCCTCTATTTATCTTCGCCAAAATCTTTACTCCATACCTGCCTGTCTCTGGATGTTTATCAATCCACCAGTTAAGAACCTTTCCTACTTTCTTATTCGAATGTCCATACACCAAATCTCCGCCTCTGTCCATGAACTTTATCATCGCTTTCCTGAGCTCATCTACTGGCACTATGTCTCCTTGAGAGTCCTGTATCTCTACACTACACCATCCTATTACAAGTCTTTCGTCCAAATCAGTAATTTCTATGTCATTCATATTATTATCTCCGCACCAACTTATATTTAAAGATTATCTCAACAATCGTATCCATACTCTTTAAGCTTTTCTCTCCTCTCATTAAAATACTGAATGAACTCATAAGCTCTATGATATGTTTCAACTATATTGACTCCCTCGACTGCATCCACAGCATCCCTAATAGCATCATCTGCACTATCGCCAAGCCCTATTGCAGTAACTACAACATTATCCTCAACTGGCACCCACCAAATCCTGTCCTTCGCTTTAATTGCTCTTCTAACAGCTATCTTATCAAAGTTTTCTGCTTTTATTTCTTTCCATTTGATTTCATCAGTATAAACTGGCAATTGAACACTATATCTGCATCTGAGCCTTATGTCCACATCATCACCCATTGCAACTCCAGTAACCACATCTGCATAATTATCAATCATCCTCGGATATGCATAGCTACAAACATAAGGATATCTCGGTGTCGGGTCTGTAACATATACTTTATTTCCATCCCAGAATCCCTCAAATGCAATCATTCCTCTATATCCATTCTCTCTAAGCCAATCTTCAATTTTCATAAGCACATCAAACCACGGACTTTCCCCTATTTTGTTAGCAACAGTATAATTTCCGCACCACTTCATTTCAACAGTATCGAAAACTATGTCCAAAAACTCCTCTCCATTAAAAAATACATCTACTCCAATTTCCACAAATCTATCATGCTCCAATGGCTCTTCAAGTATAAATGTCATTGCATCTCCAAACATATACATCCCACTCATCATCAGCTTAATTTCTGCTTCATCTGGGCTATCTGTAGCAAACGTTTCGCAACTTCCTCTGAATCTATTTATCTTCACATACCTCTTTCCCAATCTCTTTATTCCATCAACAACTCCTGAAATTCCTTTTACAACCTCATATGCAGGTGTATCTATTCCCAATCTCTCCATCACTTTCTTGAAATATACTCTATCAAACTCAATTTTCTCAGTAAGCTCATCGCTACCAAACACATAATATCCATTCTCCCTTAACCAATCTGCCAGTGCTCCGAATCCACTATCAGTAAACACTATATAATCACAGCCTTCTTCAAGTGCTTCACCAAAATCCCACACCTTCTTTATGTTTTCAAATCCGTATCCATCAATTTCACTCTCCAAGTCTGGAAATGCTCTTGCATGCACTACCGAATAATATGTCTCATACTTTTTTGCTATTCCAAATGCATGGTCTAACCCAATATTTGTGCTTATTACCAACACCTCATCACTCATTCCCACCACCTCAAATCTTTCTCATACGCTCTTATAATTATACACCTACAACCCGGATGCACGTTATATCTGTCATACCCTCCATTATATTGCTTCAGTATTTGCCTCAACTCGTCTATCGTTACTCCTCCGGCTGTCAAATTTTCTACCTCTTTACACTTCTTACAAACATTACTATCTCCCTCACTTTTCCATTTGAATTTTCTGACTCTCGTTTTTTCTAAATATGCAATTTCTCTTGCCTTATTTGCAATATTTGCAAGTTCTGTCATTCCTATCAGCTCAGCCTTACTCCTGTCCAATCCTGCCTCCCTAACAAGTCTTCCTACAACATGCTCTTTGTTTATCCACCTCTGTTGCAACACAGTCTCCAGCAGTATCTCATTAACTCTTTTCGACTGCTCATCAGTCAAGCCACTATATTTCTTCCAAAAACTCATGTCTATCAGGGCTTTTATCCTCTCTTTTCCATAATTCTTTATTGCTTTGTGCAATCCCCACTTTAATATTTCTAAATCATCGTTGTCAGCAATTATTGTAAACCACTCATACGGAATTTTCTTCAACTCAAAAATTTTCTCTTTCATACTCACCTCCTCGGCATTTCTGGCTCTCCTTCAAATCTTTGCATTCTTCTGCTCGGCCTCGACCTGCTCGGCTCTCCCTCTAACTTTTGTTCAGGCTCCGGTATCAATTTGCCTCCCTCGCCTACCACTCCTACAACCTCATCCATTCCTTCTGCATGCTCCTCACTACTTTCCAATTCTCCAACTCTTTCAGTATTGTCTCCTTCGGTCTTCTTTTCCAATAATGATATAAATTCTTTCAACAGTGTATCTGGCTCAATAGTTAGACCATATTTATCTGCAATCTCTTTCAAAAACTTCTTCAGCTTTTCTTCTGGCTCTAACTCTGCATACTTGAAATCAATTCCATCCTCTCCTTCAACCATTATTGGCTCATAACCAAGTCCTTTCATTCCGCTTGCAATCTGTATCCTCATTAATATTCTCTGCAACTGTGATGCCAAATCCTTTTCCTCATGTGGCTTAAGCTGTATAACCCAATCATTTATTCCAAGCTGTCTACACAACCAAGGCAGCACCTTATTATTGTATATATTCTGCTCAACTTCAATTGCTCTATTTGTTACCGTTATTTGCAAGCCCTCATTTGCCAATCCTGTTCCTGTGCTAACGTCAGCATGAAACAGTGGCATTACTCCCCAAACTGCACCTATACTTCTTCTCAACTCATTTCTATACTCTATGAAATTAATATCATCGCTCTTAAATGTAAAATCTATCCACTCAACAACTCTTTTGCTTGAATCAGTCCCTTCAACTATCAGCGGATATATTGCATGCGGATTTATCCTCGCTTTCTCCATTAACCACTCCCATGCTTTTGCAACTGAATTCATGTTCCCTCTAACAACCAAAAGCCCTTTTGGCGGCCTCTGCAAATGATAGCTCATCATTATAAACCAATCCTGCTTCATCAATATCATCGCCTTCATCCATACAGTTATTACAGGTGGAAATCCGTATCCTATTCCCTGTGTAAACTTCTTGAAATGCAACACCTCGCCATTTGTATAGTATAACGTCCTCCCTCCTTTGAACATCTTGAAATATGCTGGATACATTATCTTTCCGCACTTAGGACATCTAACTCCTCTTTCAACTTCTTCTTGAGTATATTCATAATGCACATCCCTATGCTCCAAACAAAATACTACTACCCTGCCATCATCTGTTACTCCCATTCTGCCATCCCTGCTCATTACAAAATACAACGTTAACGGGCTTCCTCTAATAACTTCAATCGGCTCAGCACCAATAACTCTTCCGTCCTCATCAAAATAATATTTCTTAGTTACAACAAGAAATGCATTATCAACGATATTCAAATCATAATCACATGACATCAACACATCAATTAAACTCTCATCATTCAAATTCGCATCCTTGACAAATTTTTCAAGTTTCAATTTCTCTCTATTGTCAGGTCTTCTGAAGCTCTTTGAGCCACAAACTTCACACTCTTTTACCTCCTCATTCTCATACTCTGCACCGCATGCATTACATTTAACTGCAAATTTTCTTTTTATGATTATTCCGTTCCTAAACGTTTCCCAAACTATTGACCTGACAATCGTTCTTATTACATCACTGTAGAAAAACATGTCATAAGCAAACCTGAAATGCAACGGCAGCATCGGCACTTTTGCCACATCATGCACTCCTACCTGCACGAAACTGTCTACTGGCCTCGTTAATAGTGGACTAACACCACTTCTATCCTCAGATTTCTTTGCCAATCCTATAGTATTACGTATCGCATCTACAAACTTCATTGTTATCACCTACACACACTTAACTATATGCTTTATTGTTACTGCATTTTTCATTTTCGTCTGGCATCATACTTAGAAATGCAACTATATTCCTCATATCATTCAAGCACTCAATTGCTATGCTACTCAAAATGCTTCCAATAAGTGCACTTGCCTCAATATCAAGCAAACACTCTGCAATTAACTCGTATTCTTCTTCATCATCATTCAGTTTTTTCACCTTTAGAACCTCAAATTTCACTCCTCCATAGCTAAATTTTTTGTTTTTTATGCTCGGACTAATCTTTACTAATCTCAATAAAACGTCTCCTGCTTCTGTTACATAAATAATTTCGTCTCCCAAACTTATCACCTCTTCTCAATCAAATCAATCATATATATCCACGTCACTGGTCTATCATCATCAGCTCCAAAGAATATAAACTTATTCACCGGCTGCAACCCAAGCCTCTCTGAATATGAGTCCCCGCTAAGCATCGTTCCATTGCACATAAGCATTATATCATTATGCTGCAACATCAAAACAGTATGAAAATGCCCTATACACATTACATCAAAATCCTCAAATATGCCACCGCTCTTCCACCTCATCGCCTTGTGTATCATTCCATAAACAGGTATATTGCTATATGCCCTTATAGCATCTCCATGCGTCAATAAATATGCCCAATCCTTTACATATGCCATGCAATACCAGTCATTTTTTGCTTTATGCATGTTCACCTCAACATTATTTGTATCTGCAAATCTATCCTCAAGCCTCTTATATACAATCTTGTCCCAATTGCTCCTCTCACTACCTGCAGTTCTTCCATGATTGCCTCGAACACACCAAACTTTTATCTGTCTAAAATTCCGCTCAAGAGATTTTATAAAATTATACAGACTACTGACAGCAATATCCACTGATTCATCTACATCCTTCTCAACATTATATCCATGTCCTCTGTATATTTCCTCGCCGTCGACAATATCCCCAAGCATAAAAATATTTAGTTCCCTCAGCTTGTGGCTTCTGTTTACTATTCTCTTCACTTTCAGTAAATTATGTCTGCATACTTCTATTCTCCTCAGATACTCATTTGTATCATAACTGTTTGTCTTTCTTCCAATATGCAAATCACTCATCAATAATATACAACTCTCAGTCATGCAAACCTAATTATTAAATTTGCCACTATCGCAAACAACAACATCAACGCCGTGCCAAGAATCTTAAAGTATGTATTATGCCTCTCTATGACTATTTTAATACAATCAAGCTCATTATTCATCTCACTAATAATCTCACATAAAGAAGTTATTTTTTGTGCCATATCATCTATTTTCTGCTCAAGTTTACTCGTTTGCACTATCAATTTCTTTATGTCATCATGATTCGCCTCAAGCATTTTAACTCTCTCATCCAGCCTCGCAATACTATCATCGACCAAATCGTGTCACCCCCTCTGACTTCATCTTAGCAAACCATACCACTCTATCAATAATATTCTTAACTTCATTGCATGCTCCAGCCTTCTTTTCTTTCTTCTTTACTTTATATCGTCCACTTTCTACTGCCTCACGTATTTTATCCGCCTTTCTTATTTCCTCCCCGATTTGCCTCAGCTCATTTATTTCATCATCACTTAACACATCTTTCAATTCGATTAATTCTCCTCTCTTTGCACTCTCTATGAACTTATTATAGTCTCTCGATGCTATGTCAATTAAGTTGCAAAATGCTTTTGCTACTAAAGCCTCTCTTCTTCCATTAATGAACATTCCATCAAGTATTCTGAACTCAACTCTTCCTTGGTCTATAATTCTGCTAACATTTACTGCCCTATACTTCTCGTATAAATAATCATCGTCCACTGCATCCCAATTAAGCTCATCCAGCATCATTGCATAATAACTATCTTCTCTCGATTTCGATATTGCTCCAATGTCAAACAAATCTCTTATTACACTCTCACCATGCAGCATTAATGCTTTTCTGAAATTAGTTTTTTCATCATCTGTCTTTAAGACTCGAACAATATCTCTAACGTCAACACTAATATGTGCACCAGTCTCATGAGTATTAATCATGTCCCCGTCTCTCTTACACATCTCAAGAAACTCTTGAAACCACTTATATCCCTTCTTGCCTCTCATAAAACATAAAACCAACTCACCGGAAGTTAAATTTGTCAAACTCCCATCACACACAAACTTATTGCTCTCAATTATCTTATAAATTCTGTCTTCGCCATATTTTTCAATAAGTTTTTCCCAATCTATAATATTATACTCCAGCTCAAAACTAAAATATCTACCTTCCTCACTCCTTGCCTCTTCAAGTCCCTCACCTCTACGATTCATTGACCTAAAATTTATTAGTATCTCTTGTATTTTCATTAACTTATCATCATCAAGCAACATTTTCTCAAGTTCATCTCCTGATGTTGTCTGTTTAGCTTCTCTAATTTGATATATAATTCGATTTAATCTTGTTAACGAATTTCTATTGTGCAAAATTTTTTCATGCTCTCTACTGATATTTTTAATCTCTTTAATAATAGTATCTTTGCCAAATTGATTCTTTATTGCAAAACCGTATTTCTTCGCAAATTCTTTTAAATTATCCGCCTCTATGACACTATCTTCAATTTCAAGCTCAATTGGGCTATTTGCATCTATAATAATATCTTCCTTCGGCACTTTTCTCGCCATCCAAGATATTTCCCCCATTATTCTATACAAATCTTCAAAGAACCAAATCACTTCATAAAAATCTGTCATCGAATATCTGACACTCTTATTGGCAAATTTCTTAAGATTTTCAATCAACTCATTAACAGATTTATTAATTTCATCCGCAAAATCTTTATCATCCCTTGCTATAGCTTCAATTGCCGGCTCAAATATTCTTTTTAAATGCTTGCAAAATCTATCTTCAAACATAGTATTTGCCAATTCCTTCGTCACGCCATAATAAAATCTTTCACGCAATCTTTCGTCAATTCTGTATGAGTCAAAAACAATATCTATTGCCAACTTAATATCATCCAATAACGCTCTCACATACTCAAAGTTTGCATATGGTGTAATATTCTTGAGTCTAAACAAAGAATCTTCCAAAAGACTCTCAAACGCATGTCTTCTTGATAAATCCAGCCTTACATATACTTCTTTAAACGTTTCAGCATACTCTCTTGTATATCCACGCTCCTCCCATCTTCTTTCCAACCTTTCGAGTTCACGCCTCACCTCATCATCTTCTTCTTGTATTCTTTCCTGCATCCTTTCTTCTTCTCGTCTTCTTCTGTATTCTTCTGCTCTTTCTCTCAGTTCCTCAGCTCTTGCTCTCAATCTCTGCTCTCTATCTTCATCAGTATCACGACCCAGCTCTCTAACGTCAATGTATAGTCCACCTCTTGGACCTCTATACACTCTAACTCCCTGTGGCAGTCTTCCTATATCCTCCTCTCTAATGTATCTTCTAAATCTTGCAGGAACTTGCTTCCTTATGCCTCTGAATATCTTTTTTACTACTGCCTCAACCTCTTCCTTGAGTATAAACCCCGTAGTCAGCCCATCATCACACAAAACTCTTCTACTCAGCTCAATCGGTATTTCTTTATCGTTTGCCACAACATACAAAACATACTCTTTTCCACCGCATATCACTTTCCTCAATTTCGTAATGTGTCTTATTCTGTCTTCATATTTTTTCTCAAACTCATCATCAGCCAATATGTAAACTTCTTCGCTCCAATCTGGTTTCGTTCCACGTATTCTGTTCACGTAATTCAGTATGCCTTCAGTGTTTTTCACGTGCTCTATAAACTCGTCTAATTTTGTAAAATAATACTGCTCAGTAAACAAATCCACAATCTCACACGGCGGATATATTCTCATATTCTCCACCATACCCAATACACCATCACCATAATTCTATAAATATCTACTACCGTCTCACAAAACATGTTCCACGCCATATACTGAATTCCAAACGGTATTGCAATCCCTATCATCTTCTTATCACTCTAATTATTGTCTTCACAATATTCTCCGTTATTGCAATTATGCCAGCATATGCTACAAATTGCTCTTCAACCGCTTGCTCAGTAACTGGAACTCCAAATGCCTGCAACAATATTCCAATTATTACACCCCAAATCAGTGTCGTTATGAACTTCGCAACATCAAAACTCTGCGGGCTGTTTGGATTCAGGTGCTTTTTGACATACATCGATAAGCTATATACTACAGCACTCAATACTGCAATACCCAAACTACCCAATTCCATTCACATCACCTCAATTATTTTTTGATTTTCTAAATATAAAGATTACTCCTCAATTCATTGAGTACCGATTTAACGTATGTTTGCTTCACAAGCTTTCTGTTGCTAATCATATTAACCAAAACATCTTCTCTATTGCCATTAAGTAATCCTTTTTTCATCAAGTCCTCCACAACTTTTTCTGTCTCAATTATCTCTACAGCAATCTCGAGCCATCTGCCACTCTTTCCTTTAACAAATTTCACTAACTTCATGAATCTTTCGTCATTTAAGAACCTCTCAATATCCTCGTTGCTGACTTCGACACTATCTATCTTAAAATAATCCTCTGCAAGTTCTTCTGAGTATGCACCACGCAAGTATCTGTTAAACTCATACTCTATATTTGAAACGCCAAAAAATTGAGCTAAATAAACAAGCTTTTGAATCTTAAGCCTGCTGTCAAGTCTTTTAGTATTATATTCTATCCCATTGGCTTTTAGTGCTTCAAGAAATGCCTTTAACGTCTTTACTTTATCCATCTCATCACCTTTCTCCGAATATTATAGGCAATCCGCCTCCATTCATGTAACACGTTCTACCTACAAACCTATCGCTAATAACATCGCTCTGCGGTTCATAGTTGTAAACTGTAAAATCCTGTCTTATTATTTCAGTGCTTCCGGTTTTCTGGAACTCTATCGGCTCAGTTGTAACTATTCTGTTCCATCCATGCCCACCTAAAAGATATTCAAGTTTGCACAAACATGTTTTCTGTCCATATTGCTCAACAGGCATGAATACCAGTCCTGTGGTATATATAACAACTGGTTTTCCTGCTATATAATCTACAAATGCTTTAAAGAACGTTGCAAAGTTATCACAATCAGTGTATTCGCTGACGTATTTTATAGTGTCTTGTTGCAGTGCCGATATCAACCATTCCCAGTCATCTTTTCTCATTGCATATATGCCATCACCAAATGAAAAACTCAAGCCACATCCAAACACTCTGTGCATGGTTTGCTCTATTATCTTATCTTTGTCAATCCATTTAGTCTCAAAAGTCCTCTGTTCCTTCAACTTATTTAGAGCATCTTTCAGAATCCTTGCCCTCCATACCGGGTCGTTGCTCAGCTCTTTAACTGCCTCAATGAACTGCTCTCTCGTGTACTGCTCAGCTGGTTCAGGTTCCTCTTGCTTTCTCCTGAACAGCTCAATCAGCTTTTTAATCAAAGACCACAAAGCCGATAACCACGTCATTTTCAGTCACCTCTCTACCGTTGCTGTCAAACACCATCAGCTTAACTTCTCCGCTTTCATTGACAACGAAGCCATAGACATCCACTTCTTCATCTGTGATTATACCATTGACAATCTTTCTTCCCTTCCCAACAAACCCACAGTTCAACCCAGTAACCGCCTGAGCAATTGCCACTACAGTCCAGACATTGTTTATATCCTTGATTTCGTTCAGTATTCTCTCAATCAGCTCTCTGTCAGCAACTGCATACTGCTCATCGAATATCCACCACCACCGCAGAGCTAACCTTCCGTTGAACCGCTTGTCTCTGTTAAGAATATTAGAAAGTTCTTGCCAGCTTATTGTTCTTACTGGTGTTACCGGCTTGTTGAAGCACTCTCTTTGCATCAAGCTGAGCAGTTCTGAATCAAACTCTCCGTTGCTGATATACCACTCATATATTTCTGAATTCATCGTTCTCACTCACTATCTCCGTTGTTTTAATCTCGTCAGCTTTAATTTCAACCTTCTTTTTCATGCCAATCAGCCTTTCCTTGAGTATCTGTATCTTTTCAGCTCCCTTCCTCTTCCTCTCCTCATCTTCGATTATCCTTCTCTTCTCGTTCACGTATGCTTCTTTCAGCTTCTCTGTTATCTCATCCTCACTCGCTTCGATATCGGCAGTTACCCACACTATAATTCCATCCTCGAATTTCGCCTGTACATACATCCGCTTTTCATCCATTGGTTCAACAGCAGTTATTTCAAAGCTTGGCTCTGGAATTATCTCTAATAGCTTATCCTCCTCTTTTTCTGACTCTGCAATCTCCTCTGGCGGTAGCTCATGTGGATTGCATGTCGTGTGAACCGGCACACACATTATCTTATCATTGTCAACTTTTCTAACTTTTAGCACTACTGAATCGTTCACCTTGAACTCTTTACCGCAAACAGCACAGCTCAACTCCTCAAACCCGATATCGCCAGTAACAATGTTGACAAAGTAGCCGTTAGCCCATCTCAGAGTTGAAGAGCCGATATTGTAAGTGTTGTCTGCGTCTGGGTAGATGTTTCGTCCTTTGATATTACCAATAACATGCAGTTTCTCAGCCGGACTCGTTGTCCCGATTCCAACGTTACCAGTTACTCTGAAATTGCCAAGAACACTCAATCGACCATCTGCATCGTTTATCAATCTTACATTGTAGTCTTGACTACTTCCAACTCCATAGTGAAAGTCTATGTATGGTGTTGTTCCACTTTGTGAACTGTCACCAAGTTCAATGCAACCTCCTTGGTTAAGAGACAATAGATTTGCACCCCATTTTATATTTCCTTCAACATGAAGCGCTTCTGTTGGACTCGTCCCTATTCCAACCTTACCCCCAATATACGCATCTCTACCAACCCATAAATCTCTCCATCTCCTTGTTGATGAACCCAAGTCCTTGCTGTTGTCCGATACCGGATATATGTTTCTGTTATAGTCCCAGTCAAGTGGTATGTAATAGTCAAGCTGTCTGGTTTCAACCGTATGCAATCCTAATATTTGTGTTAATCTCATTGTTCCATCTGAATTACGCTTAATAGTAAATGTTACTCTAACGTATCTTCTCCAGAGTGCGGGATTTAGATAGAAATACAATATTTTATTTGTTGATATATTAATATTACCAGTCCAATTTACATTAAAAACAACGTCTGTAGAGAAATCTGAGTATGATGATGACTCAACAATGAATTCAGATATTGAATCGATATATCCAGCATAAAATACAACCGCTAAAACAATTGGATTTCCTCCTGTATCTATATAAACTCTGAATCTCCTATTCACACCGCCAGTAGTTGATATTGCAACATTTGTGCTTCCTTTGTTATCTGTTAGAACGTTCCAGTCGTAATTTGCTGTTACATCTATCCATGTTTCCGTTGCAAAGTCGTATTCTTCAGCTTTGTAGACTGGACGGAATCCGAATGCGTTAAAAGACGGTGGTGGAACTCCCAAAACCCCATAGTCTCTTGTGTTGAACGGAACAACTGGCTCAAACCTCTCAATATTCCTCAGCACTCTGTCACTCGATATGACCTCAGTTCCACCAACCCTCAAAGACTTCACATCAAAATTATCATCGGTCTTCAAAACATCAGCTTCTGCTCTATATACATTCACATCTGTGGCTCCCAAATATAACCTATCTTTTACGTAAGCATTTTTCCAGAATCTGCTCGATGACCCTAAATCATAAGCATTGTCTACAGATGGAATTATGTTCTGGCCAGCCTCAACGTTCTTCAATACTCTATCATTCGATATTACCTCAGTCCCGCTTATTTTCAGCGAATCGACATTCACGTCCCTCCTCAGTCCCAATCTAACATCATACACATCAGTAACATACACTTTATTTTCGCCAGCCCTCACCTTTACAATCGCTAATGGTATGTGCTGCGGGCTTATTCTCTCCGTTACTGGCTTCAGCACTCCGTTATCATTATACCACCGTGAGCCCTTCAAAACAGTTATTTTCGGACTGCCATTATTGTAATCCCACACAATCACATCAATTCTGTCTCTATCTGCCTCTCCTGCATCTAAAACAACACTGCCTCCTCCATAGCTGTAATCAGTATCAAGATATCTAACTGAACCAGAACTTATGCTTATTGTCAGATTTGTGTTATTTGCACTGCACTCAAGTCCCTCCTTTACATACTTACCATCCATCGCCTGCACTTCAGATTCAAAAACTGTAGTATACAAAGTCTTACCATCATCCAGTCCCTTAAGCCAATCCAGCATTACTTACTCACCTCACATATATTTCCTGACTAATACAACTTTGTTTTTTGATTTATAAACATTTTCCATGTCCCTGCCCATCACCCATACTCCATTCGTTATTGTGCCAGCATATCCGCTACTCACAACATCGTATGTTATGTTTCCACTGCCTTCCTCAATGCTGAAAAATGCAGTCATATCATACGGTATAAACTCGTCATTCAGAATATCCGCTATTCTGCTCTCATCAAAAACTCTTGAATACATCATGAATCTATCAATAGCTCCTACAAATCCTTCCCCAATTATCAGGCTATTTGCTGTCTCTGAAATTATTCCATTCTGACTAAACTCCACATACTTGTTTTCAGTGCTATTAACATACATCGTTTTCTGTATATAATCTCCTACTACCTCAACACACACAATCACTTTATACCAGCTATCAACCTCAATCTCTCCTCCAATCACCATAGGCTCATAATCAGTTCCATCATATACTCCAAATGCTAATCTTCCACTCGAATCTATCTTCATTATATACTCTCCGTCCTTTTTCAGTATTGTCTGCTCACTCACCGACTTAGGCTTAAACTGAACAACTATCATAAAAGTATTGCCTACTCTTATGTTTGCCCGGTCTGGTATTGTAATACTTCCACTCCCATTAAACTCAACAGCATACCTACTAAACAGTTTAATCACTTACTATCACCTCAACATTTCTGTCAAGCAATACAATCTCAATTCTGTTTTTGTCTTCTCCTCTCGTTATGATTATATTTGCTATCTCGTTTCCATTCAGGTCTCTAACTACTTCTTTCGTCTTCAGCCTGAATATTCTCCTTACTTCACACTTTACATCCTCCTGCACTTATACCACCGTAACGTATTCCTCAACCTCAAACCAAATATCGATATCTGCAGTTTTCCCAATCGGTGCAAACGTCTTTCTGAACAGCATTGTTCCGCCACTCGATGAGTCAAACAATCCAAACTCTGATATATTATATCCATTCGCATCTGCAGTTGATAAATAGCATCTGAATAACACTCTATTAACCGATACCAAAACCTCGTCAACTGCGTCTCTAAAAACTTCATTCTCCAACTGAGTATCCTGTTTCGTCTCCGGTGTTGTTCCTGTGCCAACTGCCCAATACATGTATCTCGTCCTCAAATACTCTATTATTTCATCTCTTATTTCATCTAACGCAACTTGCGTATTCACCACTACACATCACCTCCCTAATACATATATTCCAAGCACTATATCAATCATTCCGCTTATTGAATAATCAAACCTATCAAGCACAGACACATCAATACTGTATTCACCCAAATTTGCCTCTGCTCTCATTCTAAACCTTTCTCTTACTCTCGCTAACATCGACTCTGTATATAACATATACTCAGTCAAAACTACCTTCGCCTCAATCAACTTCTCAAGCTGAGCAATCCTTTCCTCTACCTTCTTATTCCAGTCTATTATGTCAAAGCTTCTTTCTCCTATTTCTATACTAACAACACCATTATCTGATATTTCAAACCCCGTAACTACATACTCCTCATCTATCGCATTCAAATCATCTTTAACCCTATACTCCTTTCCTACTTCAATGCCAAACCCAAGCATTTTATTTATCGTTGTCGTAACTTTGATTGTCTCCGTCGGGTCAGCAAACTCTCTCAAATATGCATATGCATAGTCTCTTGCCTTCTCAAAGCTATCAATAAATTTACTGGTAATTTTTCTTCCTCTCTTCCCATACTTAGCTATACTGCTCTCATCTTTCATGTGCACAACAATAGGCACAGTATACTCATACCACACAGTAATAATATCTCCTTCATTCGGTATAAACTTCAGCTCAATAATACCTTCTTCCTTTTTAACGCTATATTGCTTTGAATCTGTCTCATTGCCGTTTATCAACACTTTAACACTTCCTGAAATAGGTCTCGATACTGTAAATATGCTATTGCTTCCGTCTCCTATAAACTCCTCGCTCGTCAAATATATTATATTGTCTCCATAAAGCCACAGCTCATTAACCAACTTGCTCAAATCTCTCTTAATCGAATCATATGCACCTAAATCTCTCAGTTCTAACTGTCCTCCTTTAATGTATCCAAATGGCTCAAAATATACTGTATCTCCAACTATTCTTATCTGATACTTATATCCCTCTGCCAAAAACGTAATTGCATTGTAAATATAGTCATCAACAACAAATCTTCTCAACGTATCTCCTGTTTGCACATATACAACTTTCATGCCAGTATTGCTCTCTACCAAATCCCTCACTATTTCCTCTGGTGCAGTATCATAATATACTTTCCTTACATAAATTCTCATCAGCTCATATCCGCTTCCATACGCTGTAAACTCCACAGTCCCATCCTTCTTTATTGTCTGACTACCTATTCTGCATGCAACATACTCTTTATCGACTCCTGAAATATAGACATTAAACACGTCTCCAAGTTCAAAAATCGTGCTCAGCCCTAATGGCATCTTAAATGATACTTCATCTACAGATGTTAGCGATTTCTTAATCTTAAGACCACTAACATTTATGTTCAAATACACATTTTTGTCTTTCAGATATTCGAGCTCGTATGTTGTTCCTGACACAATAATTTTCGACCCATCAAAACTCATGCTCTTAATCAGAACTTCAACAATCAACCCATTTCCTCCATCGTAATCATATACTATAATCCAATCGCCTATCTCAACCACATCTGAATATTCAAAAGCCACGCTCGCATAAAACCAATATCTTGACCTCAATAAATATGAATCTGATATCTTCAAATAGTAAGCTCCCCTCACAGCACATCACCTATTGCCAATGATATTCTGCACCTGAACATATTCGTTTGTCCTGCTTCCTGAACAATCGCCAAATCAAAAATCACACAATTCTTTGTAATGCCCCACTCCTCTATGTGCACGTCATAGATTGGCAACAATTCTCCAGTCATCAAATCATTCGCAATCCTCGATATTGAACTCGGTATATTGCTTGTTACTTCCTTCCACTCAACATCAATCCTTCTGCTAACACCTCCTAACTGCATTATCATCGGATTAGGTTCTCCCGGCACAGGTATCTCTATAGCATTTGTAAGCATTTTATACTCAATTCTTTCAATATTCTCTATTCTCAATATCTCCTGTCCGCTCTTTCTTATTATTACTGCCATTATATCACTCCTCTCGTTATCATTTCTCTTATCAACTCACTCCTTATTCTATCAACCAAACTTTTCTCATCTACAGTTGCACCATAATTGTTCACTTCAATGCTTATGTTCACTGTCTTATTCTCCAGTCCTTCATGCACTTTCCATGATGGTATAACCATTTCGCCTGCGTGCAACATATATACTCCAGTCTTGCTCACATATCCGCCTGTCTGGTATCCTCCATAACTTGAACTGCCAGTAATAAATCTCCAGATATTGTCTGCAAGCCACCTACCAAAATCAAAAAATCCTCCTATGTAATTACTAATATTATACCACAACCAACTCCCTATATCAAACACTCCTGAGATATAATAATCTATGTTATAATATAACCATGCACCAAAATTAAAAGCTCCTGTAACATAATCACGAATATATGAATTTAACCACGAACCAAAATTAAAAGTCCCTGTAATAAAATCATCTATGTAATTGTATAGCCATGAACCAAAATTAAAAACGCCTGTAACAAAATCATCTATATTGCTATATAGCCAGTTACCAAAGTTAAACGCTCCTGTCACAAAGTTTCTGATATTACTCTGTAACCAGTTACCAAAATCAAATACGCCGCTAACAAAACTTCTTATATTTTCAAGTAACCAACTACCAAAATTAAATGTCCCTGTTACAAAACTTCTTATATTTTCAAGTAACCAACTACCAAAATTAAATGTCCCTGTTACAAAACTTCTTATATTTTCAAGTAACCATCCGCCAAAATTAAATACACCTGTCATCGCCTCAGTAACTCTTTGCCTTAACCAGCCTGCAAATCCTCCAGCCCCAAACATTCCCACTATATCACCCATCGCAGTCAATATTGCATTTTTGAACCACTCAGCAAATGTTACTGATGTATTTCCAACTTTAAAAAGTCCAGCTCCAAGTGCTCCTATAGTAGCATATATTTTATTAACAAACCACTCTGCAAACGTTTTTCCTTCAAACAGCCCTGTAAAATTTCCAATCGCATTAGTTATATTAGTTCTGAGCCATGAACCCAAATCTCCAAGCCCGCCGATTACCCAATTTGCTGATGCTGTTAAGTTGTTCCATATCCACGCACCTAAATTCTGCAAACCGTTCAATACCCAGTCCGTCGACTTTGTCAAATTATTCCAAACCCAAGCACCCAAAACACCTAATCCGCCAACAACCCAGTCTGCAGTTCTTGTTAGATTTTCCCAAATCCATGTTCCAAGATTGCCCAAACCTCCTATAACCCAATCTACAGAAGCCGTTAGATTATTCCAAATCCACTCTCCCAAATATCTTAATCCACCCACAACCCAATCAACTGATGCTGTCAGAACACTCCAAATCCATTCACCTAAATTTCTTAGCCCACTAATTACCCAATCTACAGAACTTGTCAAAACACTCCATATCCATGCACCTAAATTCTGCAAACCTCCAATTACCCACTCAGCCGATGCAGTCAACTGCTCCCATATCCACTCTCCCAGATTTCCAATTGTTATTGCTATCTGCTCAACAGCATTTCTTAACCATTCCCCAAAATCGCCAATTTTCTCCATCAGTATTTCTACAATCGTTGCAAAATATGATGCAACTGCTTGTGATGCCGCCTCAAAAATATTCCCATACTGTCTGATTGCCTCATTCCAAGCTCTTATGAACGGCAACAAAACTAATAACAATATTCTGCCAAGTGGCAATAATATCATTCCAACTACATCTGCAATTGGCTTCAATGCAAGCTTAAATATCAAATCCCACAGCTTTAGTGCCGCATTTAAAAATCCGCTAACCTCAGCTCCTCTTCTTGCTATCTCCATCAACGTTGACAAAATCGTCTTCAATATCTCAATAATTGCAAAAACTGCAAGTAATGCAGGTGCTCTTGCACCAACACGAGCTATAATCCCTCCACCCTCTCCCATTGCCTCTGCTCTTTTTTCTATCAGTGAACTTATCATTCCAAATATGCCTCTTCTTTCTCTGTCGACTCTTTTTTCTTCAACTTCAGTCTCAACCTTTATTTTTTGTTTTTCTTTCGCTAAACTCGCCAACTGTTTTCTAATTTCGCTCAAATCAAGTGTTAGCCTTGCTTTAATCGGAAATTCAGCCATATCTCATCATCTCATCCAACTTCTTTCTTTCTCTCCTCGACATTTTCTCACGCTCCTTCATAGTTTCTTCAAGCAACGCCCTTAGCCTATACACTTCAGTTACCTCTATTTCATCAACATCGCCCGGTGTCCATCCCCAGCACTCTGCAAATATAAAATATGTCAACGTCCTGAGCATCTCAATATCACTCGTCCCAAATAACAATGCCTGCCTCAGTCTAAATTTCTCCTCTGGCTCTATGTCAATAAAGGGTTCAGCTCTATTGCCACGTTTATCAATTTCTGTGCCTCTGTTATGTCAAGCTCATCTACAAATCTCTCAATATCATCTATTGCAGGCTCAACCTCTTTCACTGACGCAATCACAATTTCTCTTTCCAGTGATGCATAATCAAGGTCAGCCCTTAACTGTCCTCCCTCAACTGCCGCTTTCAAATATTTTTGCAATATCTTGTTCATCTGTCCATATTTCAATGAGCCAACTGTAACTCTATATTTCTTACCGTTATGCATTATCTCTACTGCCTTGACTGGCATACTCATCACTTCAGCTTATTGTCACTGTCCTCGCTATGAATGATACATCAAACAGAATCAGCTCATTTGCCTCGATAGCACTTCCTAACTCATCTATCACTACACCACCAAGCGTAATCGTTGTCGTATCTGTGCCATTTGAAAATGTTGCCACCATACTAAGCTCCTGAACTGCAGTAGACTCAACAGGCTCAGTCGGCTTTGTTCCAAGTCCATACAAATATTTCACAAAATCCTCTGTCAGTGCCACAGCACTAAATCTTCCTCCTATCTCATACATCCTGCCATACAGGTCTCTTGCAGTCCTTGCACCTAATGCAAACACATACTCAAATCCTGTATCAATATCAACATCAAACGCCATTACATTTGCAACTGGCTGATTGTCAAATGTTAATGTAGCACCTGCAAACGTATACGGCTGTGTATCATCAACAACTGGAGTTATACTTGCCGGATTGCTCACACTCTCTGTAGCATACAGCCCATCGATTCTCAGTCTAACTGGCTCATTCGTCCTCGTCGATATAGACACTCTCCTTACCACTGCACCCTTCAGTGTCCTGAGCACTTTATTAGTTCCTTCAAATCCAACCTCAACAACCAAACTCACTGGATTTGTCGATGATATTGTCTGAAATACATCCTTGTTACCCAGTATTGCCTCAACTCCCCATGCACCATCAAATCTTCCTGCAATTAACTTATTTGCCACTCTACTGCCTATCTCATATATCCTCTCAATTGTATTTCTTCCTCTTATTCCAGTCAGCCTCTGTCCAACACCAAATGCTTTATCTGCTGTTCCTCCTCCTTTGAAAGTGCTTTCCAATCCATAAGCCAGTCTGGCTTTACTACCTGTCGCAACCATACTTACTCACCTCACTTACTATTTATCACATAACGATTTCTAACTATTTAAGCATTACTGCTCAAGAATTATTCTTCCCTGCACCTCAGCTACAAATCTGTATAACATCTTCATCTTGTCACTAAGCTCAATTACTGCATGTGGCCTGACTAAAAAATATGTTCCAGCCCTCGTAAACACAACAATCTCATCTCCATAAATATCTACAATCCATCCACTCTCGCTTTCTCCTATAGCATAATCAAGCCTCACATAATCGCCAATGCTGTATATTATCGGGTCAATTACCTTTGCAACTCTAACCCACATGCTCTTCTTATTTATCGTTATTGCTGACACTCCCTCCTCTATTATTGCATCGTATTCTGCCTTAGGCTTAAATGCATATGTGGTTCCGTTAAACAACCTGAACAGCTCATTCTTTATGTTTGCATATGCTATCTTATCATCGGTTCTTACATCTATGCTCACATTCTCTTCTTTATGCCAGTTTTTAGCTCCTAAATCAAACCATGCAACTCTCTCATTAACCTGATATAGCAATATCCAGTGTGCATCCGCTACATCAACAGCCCTTCTGTCGTAAATATAATCAATTTCAACGTTCTTCCCATTCAGAACTGCATCTCTAAAATGCCTCAATACCAAACAATACAACAAATCACACAACTCCATTATCTCACCTACTCTTTTTCCTCCTCTACTACCTCATACAACGCAGGCCTAAAAAATGGATGTGGCTGTGTTCCATGCTCCTTTATCCACTTTGCTACTGCCCATGCCACTCTTTCAGCCTCCTTATCATCAAGCCTAAACTTAACCTTAGCCCACATCTTCAGTGGCTCAATCGGTGGTAGTCTTGCCCTTGGGCCAGTTCCAAACTCTACAAATCCTGCATATGGAGCCTCGAATCCTACCTCAACTTCATCATCTCCTACTTTTTCAATATATCCGCTCTCAAATAACCTGCCGAATACAACACTTCTGTTCTCAATTAACTTCACTTTTGCTCTGAACAAAATCTCATTTGCTATCTCCATTAACTTCTCCATTGCCTCCTTCTTCAATTTCTCTGTAAACTCATCAAGTCCATCATCAAGTATCTCAATTTCTGCGTCCATCATAACAATTTCACGCTCAACATTATAAAGTTTTACTCACAAACTGCATTTTCCGCCCTTGCACCCACCATATGTCATCACTTCATTATTTCTGCTTCCTGTCCTGTATATCGTTATGCCCTTGCATCCGCTCTTCCATGCCATTATAATTGCGTTCCTCACATCCTCAAGTCCTGCGTCCGCCCTCATATTTATTGTCTTGCTTATGCTGTTATCTACATACTTCTGAAATGCTGCCTGCATCCTGATATGCCAGTCCCAGCTGATATCCAATGCATTCACAAACACCTTCTTAGTCTCATTGTCAAACTCATCAATTGTCTGAATTGTGCCCTCATTGTATACTCTCCACAATATCTTTTCATCATGCAAACCTTTGCTTCTTAACATCTCCTCAAACAGTCCGTGCACTACAAAATATTCCCTGTCCATAACATTCCTCCTGAGATAGACCCAGTTAAACACAGGCTCAATACTACTGCTGCAGTTCGCTATTATGCTCAATGAACCCGTCGGTGCTATTGCAGTCAATGTTGCATTTCTCATTCTCATTCCTTTCTTTTCCCACTCACTACCTTTCCATGCCAGAAATGTTCCCTTCTCTTCTGCCAGTATCATACTCGTCCTGTATGCCACATCCCTTATGAACCTCATTACCTGCTCTGCCTTTTCTATTGCCTCATTGCTGTTATATGCAATTCCAAGCTTTATCAATGCATCATGCCAGCCCATTATGCCAAGTCCTATTTTTCTTGTTCTCTTTGTTGCTTTCTCAACTTCTTTCAGCTCATAAGGCTGTGCATCTATAACATTATCCAGAAACCTGACTGCAATCTGAACTACTCTTTCAAGCCTGCTCCAATCAAAATCCTTACCATCTACAAACTTGCTCAAATTTATGCTCCCTAAGTTGCAGCTCTCATAATACATCAAATTCACTTCTGAGCACGGATTTACCACATCAATACTGCCAATATGCTTGCACGGATTTGTCCTGTTTATTGCATCATAGAATAGCACTCCCGGCTCTCCATTCTTCCATGCCCCATACACTATCTCATCAAATATCTCCCTTGCCTTAACTACTGCCCACGTGCTGCCGTCTCTTGGATTTATCAATCTCCAGTCGTCGTTATTCAGCACTGCCTGCATAAACTCATCAGTAACAAACACGCTGATATTGAAATTGCTGAGTGCTCCCTCTTCATGTTTTGCTCTAATAAACTTCAGTATGTCCGGATGGTCTGCCCTCATTACTGCAATTGCTGCACCTCTTCTTTTACCTCCCTGCCTTACTTGCTCTATCATCTCGTTATACACTTTCATGAACGATACAGGGCCACTACTCACTCCCATCGTGCTTCTCACTATATCTCCTTCAGGCCTCAGTGTGCTGAAATTAAATCCCACACCGCCTCCTGACTTTATTATTATTGCAGCCTTCTTCAGAGTCTCAAATATTCCATCAATACTGTCCTCAACAGGCAGTCCGTAGCACGCACTGTAACTCAATCCATTACCTGTCCCTGCATTAAACAAACACGGTGAGTTAGGCAAAAACTCCAAATTCATCATTATCTCAAAAAACCTCTTAGCCCAGTAGTCGCAATCGTCCTTATTCTCTACTCCTGCTATATCCTCAGCAACTCTTCTGAACATGTCCTCGGGCTCTTCATCCTTGAGCAAATATCTTCTCCTCAAAATATCAATCGCCATTTCTGTAAACAACACCGAATCACCTCCACTATAAAGCAATACACAACTGCACCTCTCTTTACTTAAAGCTATCATTCAATGCTCTGTCACATTCAGTTTTTCTTAAAAACTTTGCACACGCATCAATCACCTTCAATCAGCTTCTCAATCGCAAAAACAATATATGCACATGCATCAATCAAATCATCAAGCAATTTCTCTTTATTGCCCTTACTCAGCATCGTTGTTGCCCTGTATGTTTTTATCCTCGCTATCGCAATCAAGTCATCAACAGGTATTTGTTTCCAAGTCTGCTCATATAAGCTGTCCCTTTCATTTATTTTATCAAGCACTGCCTGAACTGCTCTCTTCATTACCACCACACCAGCCATGCATATGGCCTCTCTAAATCCTCATCATAGATATTTGTGCCTTCAAGAGTCAGTCTGAACAAATCAATGCTCTTATTAATGCCTGCATTCCTGAATGCCTCAATTGTCTTATTTCTCAGCATCTCCAGATATTCATCATCCGCCATCTGCCTGTATGCATTCGCTCTCCTTACATACACGAGCACTAAACTCAGCTCTCTAAGTTTATCGATATTGTCCCACGCATCAAACTTTCTTAAGTAGTCTGTTACTGCCTTCTTAACTCCTCCATATCTCAGCCTGTCCATAATACCCCTCGATATCTTAGCTATAGCCAAAAGTTTTCTCGCATTCTCCACAATATCAGCACTCACCTCAAACAGATTTTTCTTATCATAGTTATTCAGCCCCAAATAAGCCTTGCTTGCATCATCAAGATATGCTCTATACATCTTAGCCTCCTGAACAAAAAACTCCTTGGCATAAATCAAATCCCTTCCTATCGCATCGCTTAAAAAATATGCATTAACGCATCCTCTCGCATACTCTCTTCTTCCTGCCTCAGTATGTGCTCTCGACGCCAAGTATCTCAACCCTATAATTACCTTGCCCAAAAAATAGTTCAAGTCAATCAACTGCCATCACCCTCGGTGCAACTATATACTCAATTTCGTAACCGTCGCCGGTAATCTGTATTATTGCAGGCCTGCCGTCTCCGTATCTTATCAACACTGCATCATCATTACCAAGTGCTGGCTTAATGGCCTCCAGAATCTCAGCACTGTAACAGCTTTTAGCATCCCCTTTATACTCAGTAAATTCATACCTCACGCTGTCAATGTCTCCCTTTATTATTGCACTGTCTCCACAAAACATTATGTCGCCAAACTTCTTTGCCAGTTCAATGAGCCTCTTCATGTCAGAGCCAAGCATTTTGATTTCCGTAGTTACCTCAAAATTTGCCTCGCTCGGCACTTTAACATAATCACCTACAAACTCAGCTATCCTGTATACTATGCTACCACCACTTATTTCTATCTCACCATTCTTCTTCGTTATTGCAACCGGGCTGCTCATAGCCTTAATCGCATTATGTATCTTACTCGAATCTACTGCAAGTGTAAAATTCTCATCTGCCTCCAACACATCAATTTTTGCTCTGATAAGTGCTGTCTTTGCATAATTTATTGCCTCTACTCTCAGCTTGTTGTTTTCTGCATCCACCACAAATACTGTCTCCACTCTAACATTTTTCATTACTTCCAACACCTTATCAAACAACTTCTTATTCACCACAACTCTCATCTTTTCACCTCCTCAAATCTTGACATTGAATATGCTAACAGAACAGATAACAAATCTTCGAGTTTATCATTCTTTCTCAGATATGCAACAATCCATCTCTCATCCTTACGCCTGCATTCATCATTATACCACAGTATCAGCTCCAGCGTTTCGTTATTGCTCACAACTATGGCATTATCAAACCTCCTATACATAATAACATACTCATCAACAGTATCAACAAATGAGCTTACTCCAAAATCAAGCAGCACATCGCTATACTCTTTATCGAGCTCTATCTGTTTGTCAAAGCATCTGAGTACGTCCGCATATATTGTCCTTATGCACTTGCTTCTATCCTTCTCATCACATACAACAATTATATCACGCATGCTCAGATATGCCTCAATATATGCTCTATACAAAGCTCTGAGTCTTGCTGTTATGTTGTCAATCGTGTATCCGTCCTTATGATAGAACCCGAACTCATTTCTCATTTTCTTCCACACATACCCGCAGTATATCAAGTAATACCAGTCCTTGCCTCTCATGTTCTTATAGTTTGCCAGATAGTCATCAATTACTTTCACGCACCATCACTCCAGCAACTACTTCTGAAATAAAATCTATCACATCAATTCCGTCCCTGTAATATATAACCTTTAATTCGCCTCCGCTCTTCTTCCATAATGCAACAAGTATCTCAAAATTGCTGTCCCTAATCTCTATTATCTTGTGTCCACGATGCACATACTGCACCACAACATATCTGCCCGCAAAATATTCAATCAAATATGTCTGCACATCATCAAAATCAAATATATCCCCGTATGCATCATCAAGCTTAATATCAAAGTTCCTGAGCACCTTCTCATATATGCACGCTATGCACTTTTCTATCCTCTCTACCTTACTGCACACTATCTCTACTCTATCGTTCATGCTCTTTGCTTCTTCATATAGCCCATACAGTCTTTCGATGCCCTCATATACTCTGAGCCAAAAAGCCATGTTATTTCGGTATTGCACACAGTCCTTATCGCCTCTAAGTTCATCATTGCATACTACTTTCATTTTCTCCACCCGCTCCAGTTTGCCATTAAGCACACCATGAACTCAAGTATACCATCTATGCCATCCTTCAGATATACTGCCCTCCATCTTCCATCATTTCTCCACAGCACAAAGTCCAAATTGTCTCCCTCTTTAACTACAAGCACTCCCCAGTCGCCGTGCCACTGTATTGAATAGTTGCATACCTTTCTTGCCTGTATTTTATACTCGTCCCCTCTGATAAACTCATTGAAAAACTCATCAATATCATCGTCAAGCATTCTTTCAATATTCGCTATCATCTCTGCAATAATCGGCCTTACACATACGCTTCTGTCCTTCTCGTCACACACAACAATTATATCCTTACCTGCTTTCCTTGCCCTCTGATATATTTCATGCATGTCTTCAATTTTTCTTATCAGGTCATACAAAAAATATCCATCCTCCTCGTTGTGATAGATATTCAGCCTATAGTCCGCACTTATGTAGTCCTTCTTCCCGCAATATACAACATAATATCTTCTCCTGTCCATCGTGAAATAATCCAAGCATATATCAAATACCTGCATAATCACTCCCTCGTCATCAGCTCTGTAACTATATCAGTTAAAAACTCGTTCACATCAAGCCCCTCCTTGCACAGCACAACTTTCAGTTTACCGTCATTGCTCTTCCATAATACAACATCAGTCGTAAATCCCTTTTTTCTGATTTCAATTGTTCTGTAATTCCTATGCCACGTTATTATGTATCCCTCTTCCAGCCTGACTACAACGTATGTGTAATCATCGTTTTCAAAGTCAAAAATATCTGCATACACATCATCAACTTCAATCTCAAAGTTTCTCAGTATAATTTCATATGCTCTCGCCACACAGTCTTTTTCTCTGCCGGCATCGCATACAAACTCTACTTCTTCATTTCTTGCTTTCGCCTCTTTGTATAATTCATACAGCTTCTCAAGTCTTTCGTATATCGTTGTCCAGTATACTATACCGCTACCTTGACTGCACCCTCCAAACCCTCTCCACTCAGTATTGCAGATTACTTCCATACTCACCTCACCTCGATAACAGCATCAAATCCCTCAACTGCTCTTCCTGTTGTCACAAGTATCTTATTAGCTCTGATTTTCCTCAGCATGTTCACAGCCTCATCAATATCAAACCACTCTCCGTCCGTTAGCACAACCATCAAACCGTCCGGCCTAATTTTACTCTCATATCTTCTCAACACCGGTGCAAATCGAGTTCCTCCTCCGCCCCTGAATCTTATAGTCTTTACATTTGCTGCAGTCTTCAATTCATACTCTCCTGTCGCTATTGTATCCCATGTTATGAGCATTATCTTTGATGCATGCTGAATCATTGACATAACCTCAGTCATAAACTGTGCAAATTCCTGACTCGTTATTGACCCGCTAACATCCACAAACACCCACACAACTGGCTTTGTTATAACTTTATAACCGGCCAGCTCAGGCAGTCTTCTATTCATTTTTACCCACGTACACACGTAATTTTTTGCCATGCTGTTATGCATACAGTGCCTCAATAACACTCTCCAATCAACCTTTGGCTTCAGTAACTCATCTATTACTATCTCCTCAATACCTGTCAGATTCGCACCTGCATTCTTAGCACTAAGCATGCTGTCTCTTATTACCTTATCGAGCTCACTCTCTAACTCATCTTCACTCGCATTTATCAGATTGCTGTTGCCCTCGTTAAGAACCTCACCTTCAGTATTATTGCCACCGCCGCTGCCATCCATCGGTATATCATCTCCTATTCTGCTAATGCCACTCGTGGCCTCTCTGTTAAACTCCTTGTCAAGCAGGTATTCAAACAACTCTTCAACACTGCACTTCTCAAGCATCTCATCGCTAAAAATCCACAGCCTAAGCAAGATTTTGCTGTCTATTTTCTTCTTCCTTATGAAGTAGTCCACCTTGCAGTCCATCACTATATTCAACAGCCTCTTAAGATTCTCAATCTCTTTTACTGTCATGCCCGGCCTTATGTATTTTTCAAGTATGCTTGCTCCTCTAACCGGGTGTTTCATCAGCACATGATATAGCTCATGCAACACAACAACATATCTGTCCCTATCATCCAGCTCTGTCCAGTTTCTGTACAGTATAATCTCTCTACCGTCAGTCTCTGCTATTTTCTCATTGTTCATCTCATCAACATACACAACTCTCAGATTCTTTGCTAAAAAATAGGCCGGTAAATTCAGCCTCGCCATGGTCGTCATTATATCATCGTAAAGCTCTTTCACATTCATCCCATCACCCTCTTCAACTTCATGAACTGCCTCTTAAACTCTTCAAACCAGTTTCTGAACTCCTGATTCTTTAGCGTCATCATATACAGTTTCTCTTTCTCCTTTGTGCTCATCAATGCAAGCATTATTCCAACTGACTCCCTGTCGTTCTGCATCAGGTAATCAATCAACTTTTTCATCTTCCTCATGCCATCAATGTCGTTATTCATTACTGCCTTTCCAAGTTCACTCGCTATCTGTAATGATGCAAAGTATCTTGTATCTATGTCCATGCCGCTCCAGTCCTCTGGTCTCTCTATTAACTCACTCAGCTCTGGCAGTTTTATCTTTACAAATGTCTGAAAGTGAGCCCCAGCCTCTGTCCCTACAGTCGCTATTGCAACATGCTCGAGTTCTCTCTGCTCAAGTTTATGACTCACTAACGCTAATCTTGTCCACGCTCTTGGTGTTGCATACTGATTCAACGTCTCAGCATTATCTGGCCTCTGTACAAAGAATTGCCTGTATCTCATTAAGAATGCATACACTCTTCTATCCCAGTCTCCATACTCCTCATCCATATACTTTGCCCATTGCTCCAGCCTTGGAGCCTTCGTAATAAACACTCTCACTCTGTTTATCACTGGTGCAGGTAAATTCGTTGCTACTACACTGTGCTCTGGTTTATTGCCTGCTCCAACTACTAACACATCATCGTTAAGCTTAACAAAACCTACCTTCCTGTCCAGTAGCAATTTATACATCGCAGCCTGCACATCGAGCCTCTGCACATTAGTTATTTCATCTAAAAACAGAATCCCTGCACATGCACTCATTACTTTTGCCCACAATAGTGGCTTATATCTTACATGTCCATCATCATCCCTCGGTATGCCAATAAGGTCTGCTGGTTCAACCTCTGTCAGCCTTATGTCGCAAAATATAAAATACCTGTCTGGCTCCTTCATTACTTCATCTGCAATGTCATCTGTGTACTCAATGAACTCCTTTCCGCTCTCACTTGCTATTTCTTTAGCCAGCTGTTTTACTATTTCACTCTTCCCTATACCCGGTTCCCCAAGTATTATCACACTTGTTCTGTCGCCAACATTATACAGCCTCTTTATCAAATCCTTGAGTTCAACTATTTCGATTTCCATCCTCACTCACCTCTACCTCAGCCTGTATATCGGCTCCCCAAAATAGTATGTCGCCCTCTTGTCACTCAATCTGCACAACCACAGTTCTCCAATTCTGGCCTTGTTCTTGTTCTTAACTATCACATACTTGCCGTCCGTTGCTCTCCCTAATACATCCCCTTCCTTGCCAAGCTCGCTGAAATAAATAAACTCATACACTCCCACCATCCCAACTCACCTCCTAAAAATATAAATTACATCACCTCCCCCACAACCGGCTCCACAACTAAGAATCTGTATTTCACTTGCCTTAGCTCTTCCTCACTCAATACTTTGCCCTCTGGGAGTCGCTGTAATAACTGGAATACTACCAACTTATCACCGTACTCTATCTTCACCTCAATCCTGTTCACTGGAACCTCAATTCCAAGTATCTGGCTTATTATTTTCGCTGTTGATTCGTGCCCAATAGCACTCACAAACCCTTTGCTCAGCAACTTCTTTATCCACTTAATGTCTTCTGGATATATTAAAATCAATTCTCTCTCATGCCTCAGCATATTCAAACTGAATGCGTTAGAAATGTACACTGTCATTCTTCCTCACCCCCTAAAAAAGTTATCCACAGAGTTTTAGTAAACTCAAACTCGTTGTCAAAGTTGTTTATGTCCACTTTAATTATCACGCTGTCGCCACTTACTCTGTATTCAAATATTGCACTGTAGTCATCGTCCTCATTGAATCTTACGCCCTCGATTATTTTTCTTGTCTCAATCTCGTTTGATATTACGTACGCATACTCAATTTTTCTGAACCTTGAAAGCCATGAACTTCTGTAATACTGAGTCTCAATTTCATTGCCCACTTTTTCGTTATAATTGAAAACTATCGTGTCTGCAGACTCAAATTCACTCAATAGTTCGTCCAAAACTTCCTCGTCCAGCTCCTTTACCTCTCCTCCAATCGCAACCCATCTATAATTCCTCAACTCATCAACCAACTCTTCCACACCACCCATATTCTTTTCCACCATCCTTCCCATTTTATCACCCCCTCCTTTTTGTTTTTTAGTTATTATGCAATAGGTGGTATATATAGTTTTCGTTTTTTGCCTGCTCTAAAAATTCCCGCTACTCAATGTCTCGTATAGCTCATCGTATCCTTCTGCAAGCTCTTCTACTTGTTTTTTCAGTTCTTCAATTGTCTTTTCAAGCTCTTCAACTGTCCTTCTTAGTTTTTCATTCTCTTCCTTAAGTCTCTCATTCTCTTCCTTAAGTTTTGCTATATCATCCATTCCCATCGCACATCACCCCCACACAATTCAAGAATGCAGAATATACTCAAGGTCTTCTCGTCTTTTTCGCAAAGCATCTAACTCTTGCCTTAACTGAATATACTCCTTTGCA